>Ga0214542_1001377_pt1 | contig 49676 bp, 21 predicted proteins | sample CNSS1metaG_FD_160096 | JGI IMG/M metagenome (GOLD analysis project Ga0214542, IMG submission 160096) | Root nodule microbial communities from cowpea collected in UCLA plant growth center, Los Angeles, California, USA - CNSS1 | ecosystem: Host-associated > Plants > Roots > Nodule | place: USA... | reverse complement strand
CCCGGTTGTTTTTTATATTCTGCCTCGGTTCCAGAACCGAGGCATATTAGGGTGAGGCCAAAAGGGATGGCTTTTGGCCTCGGGTCTGAACCGAAGCCATAGAGATACTCTTCTACCTCTGTTTTAATGTGAACCGATGCCATTGTGTCAAAAAAAATTAATTAATTAAAAGCTGCAACGGTGGCTCACCATCACCGCATTGTCAAGGTTTTTGGAGTTATTGTATTTCCCTGTCACAGCATCAAGATTTTTTAATTCACAACAACTGCATCACCATTACAATTTCAGTAGCAGGAAAAATATTTGTCTGCAATTTTTCACAGCAACAAGGAAGGTGATAAAGCAGCAGCACCAGCAGCCACAATTTTGAGATGAAAATTCCAAGTGCTGTAAATCTTGCGAAACAAATCCACAAACAAAAAACACCATCTTCAAAAATTAAACATGATAGGAAAAACACAATCAAGACCAGATTTGAGGAAGATTTACCCTTCCCCAAAACTGATTTTACAACAAAAATATAAGGTTTTAAAAACACTACAGTTTTGGTCTGAATCCACATCTCTGTGATCTCGCTGAACGGCGTCGTGTGGCTCAGCCCTGCAAACCCTAGGTCGTCGGATCTGGAATCGGAGGTCGCGTTCGCGGCGCTGCGGTTTGCTTTATGGTGAACCCTAGGTTTTGTTTTCTGTGGCTGCCCATGCTATTGGGTTGGTTTTGATGCCGCCTGAACCATTGCCTTGGGATCGAAAGGACTTCTTCAAGGAGACGAAAGAGCGACGCGACGGTGACTGGAGGTGCAGCACAGAGAGGGTTCACGTTCGCGTTCGCGTGGTTGTAGTGGTCGAAGGAGAGAGGAAAGAGTTGTAGAGGCGCGGGGAAGAAGAAGAGTTCGCGAAATTAAAACCCTAAATAAACCCTATGGCTTCGGTTCCTCTAACAACCGAAGCCATATACTCCCTTTTGGCATCGAGTCTTGTTGGACCGAGGCCAAACACCTAACGTCTACTTCACTTTTTCAAAAATGCAGTCCCTTTTTGGCTTCGGGTCTTATTGGACCGAGGCCTATAGCACTCTTTGGCACCAGTTTTGCGCGAACCGAGGCCTATAGCTGTCTTTGGCTTCGGGTGTTAGCTGAACCGAGGCATAAAACTTGGCTGGAATTACAAAAATGCCACCGCACCATTATATGCTTCGGTTCCTGGCCAACCGAGGCATATAAGGCGAGGTAAAAAGGAAATTCTGCACTAGTGTAGCAATCGGAATTAATAAAAATTGAAACGTATTTAATTATTTATTTACGTACAAAAGACTTGTATTCATAAAATGATTAAATTAAATATAAAGTGTAAAAGTTGAATAAAAACTAAAAATAAAAAGAAAGGAACGTACAAAAAGAACTTTAATTCAAGAAAAACTAACAATAAAAGGAAATGAACATACAAAATGAACCTTTTTATTCAATTACATTGTTTTAAATTGTTATTTAGAACGATTGGCAAAACAGATGAGTTAAATATATACATGTATTGTTTGAATGTGATACAGAGAAAACATTATGCCACAAATTAATCTTTTGAACAATTTAACAAAATTTCAATTAGTAATTTTATGAATGTTACAATTTATACTTACATTTGATTTTTGTCATATTAATTCTATTCCTCAATATTTAATCTATAACCAAGCAATTTAATCAAAATTATCTCAAATAGAATATTCATTTTTTGTATATAATTGCAGTAAATTCTACAAGGACGTAACATCACACTTTTAGAAACTGAGTAAATAAAGTATTAATTAAAAATATTGCATGCAGATTACCACAATTAAATAGTGATTAAAAAAGTTGATAAATATGTTCGTACCTTTTTTTTTTATCTATGTTACTGCCCAATTTTTTCTTCTCCGTAAAATTAATTATTTTTTAATTTAAAAATAAAAAAATAATTAGTCATTATATTAATGAATTCAGACATTATTTTATAAAGTAAAGATATTAATATTTAAAATTTATATATTATTAATTGAAAATTATAATTATTAATAAAAATAGTATTTAATTGATAAATGAATTTAAACTCTAATTCACACATCAATTGTAATTTTTATTAATTATAAATATTATTTTAGATATCAATTATTATTTTTTTATAAAAAAGTATCTAATTATTAGTCAATAGTTTTTTCCTCTAAATTAGTTCTCAGTTAAATTTGTTTTTGTAATATATATATATATATATATATATATATATATCAAAGTTAAAGGTTAAAATACCCAAAATTACTATAATATTTGGAGTAAAATTCAACTATTATACAAAAAAAAAATGCAAATAAAGGATATAAGTAATATGCGTTGATGAGATTTATTTAAAAACTAGAAAGATGAGTTACCAAAAAATATCACCTCAGTAATAAAGTTAAAAAAAAGTTAAATATGTTATTAGTTTTTAAATTAAATGAAAATTTAGGATTTGTTTATATTTTAGAACTATGATATATTTTTGTCTCAAATTTTAAAAATAAATTGATGTATTTTTTTTAATCCAACAACATATTATATCTTTTATGTGTTAAATAATATTCTAGCTAAATATTCTAGTTATTTATATCATTAGACATGTCCCTGCTTAAATATCAATTTAAAATATCATTTAATATATAAACAAAATTTAACATTAATAAATTAAAAAAAAGTATTTGCATTATTTTTAAAATTTTAAAAACTAAAATATATTTAAGTTTAGTATCCAATTTTACATATAAATTACGAATTAAAAACATATTATATTTAACACATGAAAATAATAAAAATTAAAAAAAAAATCTTTTGTTGTGCATCTTTCATAACTGTCCTAAGATGGAAATATGCAGATAAACTATTCATATACAAGGACCAGTTGAAACGTCACATGCTGCGCATGCAACCTTTTGGGACCATTTAACGCAACAAACTATTTTTCATTTTCACTTTTTACTGTAAAACTATTATTTCATTATTCTCTCCTTCATGCTTTTACACAGAAAGTATCTACAGTTAAGAATAAAAACAAAAATATAACATAATTTGAATATAATTTCTTCTTCAATTATAAACTATATTTTTAAATCAAGATGAATAATTTGAATACATGTCATTTAATCTTCTCAGTCACTTTCTGAACAAAAAAATTTATCACAAAAATTATAACCTTCAGTGAATTTGTGCTAAACACAAATTAATCCTTCTAACACACAACTTAATTACATGTACTAAATAATGCAGTAGGCTTTTAATTTCCATTTGAAAAATTAGAGAAGGATGAGAAAGATGATTGAATATTTGAGTGTGACTCTGAAATTAACATGAAAAAATAAATATGGAAGGGTATGGTGGGTCCAAAGTGTTCTTTCAGTGTCTGACCCAACAATTACAACAGAGTCTGTGACAGATACGTTTTTCCGTAGCAAAATCTTCACCCTTCATTCAATATCTGAAATCACTGACGCTTCTTCATTTTTTTTGCCCTAACTTTCATTCCCCTTTCACTTTCTCCCCCAAAAGCTTCACACCCCTACACCTTTTTCTCCTTTTCTCAAACCCTTTTTTGTTTCTTCTACCAAAATTCAATTCATCAAAATTACTTATTTTAGAATTAAGAATTCAAATTTTCAGTATATTTGGTTCGGTATTAGATAATTGATTCGAACTTAATCAATTTTTTTACACGAAACAACAATTAGTTGTTTTTTATTCAATATAATTTTTTTTATTTTTTAATTAATTTTGAAAATCATATACAATTTGCGTTAGAAAATAAATTATAATCAATTCTAAATATTTTGACGCAGAACTAATAATCGAGAGTTAGCAAAATAGTCTTTGACATTTGTTTTTTTTGGGATGAATTGGATAAAATTTACTGAAATAACAAAGTTGTTAGAAGATGTATGTTGGTGTGAATTTTGTTTTGATTTTATTTGGGTTTTGGAATGTTAGTAATGTGGAAGAGACAATGAAAGTAAAGAAAGGGCAAAGAATATTTGTGTGGTCAAATATGTGGGGCTGTAAATGGTTAATAGGTTGGTGACAATGGTGAATAATTGGATAATGTTTGTACTTTTGTTTCTTTTAATGCCAACATTTTTGGCACTTGCACCCACATGACAAAAACATTGCTGGATCTTCCTGCTCAACTTTTCATTGAATTTTGAGCATAATTACGATAACAAAATTTATGTTTTGCTGTAACTTTCTTACAGAGTAATTCACCTTTATGCTTATACTGAATCTCATGGAAAAATCACAGTTTTATTGCAATGGCTATTTAGTTTTTGAAAGAGTCGAATCCTTTTTTCGGCTACTAAAAAATTTTAGGGCAAAACAGAGCTTTGAAACTTTACAAACTGAAAACTATGCCATAAACAACCTTTTTGTTTATTCCTGTAATGTATTTTGAATCAATGGTTTTGTAGACGAACTTCATGGCAATTTCTAATATAATTATAGTTTTTATGACTTCATATATGGGTTTTTTTTAATTATTTTGGAGTCAATTTTAACTTCAATCTGTAAAAATGATATGTTGATTTTTTTTTTCAAAATAGGATCAAGTCGTCATGGTGGAGGACGACATTAAAGGTGAAGTCGTCCTCCACTCAGCCGGTTTCTATTTTTTTTTTTTTCAAAAAGTGGAGTCGTGCCGTGGAAAGCCAGTTTCTATTGATGTGAAAAATGAAATTGTCTTCGTACATAATGACTTTACTTTTCAGTTTTTTTTTTGTTTAACATTGAAGTTTTCTATTTTTTCTTACAAATTTTGTTCTCCATAGATTATTAGTGCAGTAGGTGTTATTGTATTCTCGAATCCAATATCTGGTGCAAATGTGATTGTTTTTTAAATGTTGTTTGTCCATGTGCATGTTATATTATACGATGTTGAATATGAAAGCAGAAAAATACCAACACGCAAAAAAAAAAACTGAAAAGTGAAGTTGTTATGTACGAGGACGACTTCACTTTTCACATCAATAGAAATCGCTCTCATAGCACGACTTTACTTTTTCTTAAAATAAAAAGAAAATCGGTTGGGAGGAGGGCAACTTTACCTTTAATATCGTCCTCCATCCTGACGACATATATTTTGTAAAAAAAAAATTAATGAGTCCATTTTTACGAATTTGAGTTAAAATCGACCCTAAAATACAAAAAAATCTCATATATGTTTATAGTTTCTCGATTTTAAACTGAGTTTAATCATGGTCAGCTCATTTAAAATTGTTGTTTTTGAATCCTCATAATTTGAAAGAGAGTTTATTATAGTTTATATGTTCAACATTTTATACAACATTGTTAGATAAACATTTGAAGGAAAAATAAATGTGTTGTGAAAATGAATAATTTAAAAAAAAAACATTGTATAATTAAGGTTCAACCTAATCTTCACTTAAAGTTTATAATTTAATATCAAGAGAATTTATTAAGGTGTTGTTTAAAGTTTATAAAGTGAAGTGATTAAAAGCATTGAAATATGATATGGTTATTATGAGATTATATAGTGGTGGGGTGCATTGCATAAATAGGATGGTCCAATGTCATAAAGGCATAGTTTTCAGCATTAACACAAAGATAATAAAGCTTGAGAAAATAGTGGTTGAACTCTATTAGACTATTAGTACCTTTTCATAATCCCTATGCTAATTCTTATTAAAACCAAAATTCTGGAATTAAACCCTTGATGGGACCTTCAACTGCATATTAATTAATGCTTCTTATCTATCATACAATTTCATAAACTTGATGGATCCGATTATATAAATTTGATGGGACTTCGATCACTTGGACCAATTCACATATTTAATTTGTAATTGTCATATCTGATTTTATTTTATTTTCCTTTAAAGTGTTACTTAAATTTCTTCAGAAAAAATATAATTTTAATAACTTTTTTTTATTGTTGATAAAGTACGTATAATATTTTCATATCATCATAAATGTATTATATATAACAAATATATTGGTTTAAGTTTGTATTTTAATCTTAAGAATTTAATGCAAAATTAAATAGGATGTAGACTTATGAAAAGTTAAAAGTGATATAATTACATTATAAAAGAAAATACAAAAGAAAATAAAATGTATAATAAATATAAAAAATACGTTATAAGATAAATTTCTTACTTTATTTTATTCATATTATATATATATATATATATATATATATATATATATATATATTATTAAATATAAATAAAAAAATAATAATAAATTTTTAAAATAAAAATAAAAAATAAATGCAACACTGAAAAATAATCGATCCAGAAAATTTGATGAGACTTATAATTAGTTGGTGAAACGTATATTTCTAATTTGCAATCTTTTTTGTGTTCACAAGTTTTAATGTAATATGATGAAGAAGATATTTATACAACGATAAGGTTGTTGCTGAAATTGTGATTACGTCCATATTTTAAACCTTAAAATAAGTTTTTTTTTTTTTATTATTATTATAAGTCATTTCTCCTGCTTCGAATGTTTGTGGAGGGTATTCGACATGAATATGAAAAGGGGGATATTTTTTGTTTATTTATTATTTTAAAACGTTTTAAATTTTCTAAAATTGGTTTTGCTACTTTAAACTTTACATTAAAAACTAATGCTTTTAAACTTGTCATGAAAGTAATAGGTTGATATTTTTATAATAAACATCAAATGTATTATTTACATACTATGTTGATTTAATACAAAATGATAATACTCAATTATTTATTGTTTGCTAGATTAGTTTCAATTTCATTTCATACATTTAAAGCCGTTTGCTTTTTCTTTTCTTTTTTTTTTGTTTGACAATAAAAATGTCTAAACTCTAAATTCTTTATATTATTACAATTATTTCAAGTTAAAAATAATTTTAAAATCTAATAAATTGAGGATAATAGAGTGTTCTTCTATTTTATATCTATCCCTAATGAGATCGTAAAAATAAGAGCAACTTATTAGAAAGAAGTAAACTTTTATTTGTGTGTGTATCAAAATTGTGTGAGATTTATAAAGTGTTTATTTTTTTATTTTTTGTTAATAATAAGTTGTTATTGGTGGGTAGTGCTGCAATTTAATCATATGTGGTAATGATTAAAAAGTTGAAGGATGTATATATTATGAGATGGGTCAGAGCTCCATCAACTCATCAAAATCAAAAGCAGATTCAGAATTTGGACTTGTTTCTTTCTCAATTTACAATAATACAACCATTGTACGTGCCAAATTATGCAAAGTTATAATTCTATTTGACTCATGATTGTAGAATATCATTTTTTTAATGCGTGCTAGAAAAATGTGTTGTTAGCAATGGAAGATAATTTGAACAAAAAGTTAGAAAATTGAATGTTTCTTAGATTTAAGATTCTCCACTAAAGATCGTAACACATTTATGAATTATATAAAGTATAAGAACTAAAAAAATATAAATAATCTTTTCTTAAGTTTAGTCCTTTCGGTAACTAATCAAAAGAAATTTGTACAACCCGCAACAGTCGGTCATCAAGAATTGAACTTGTAACTTGATTCTTATACCAATTGTTATGATTGAACACTTACTACTAGACTAAAAGTTTTAGTCATCAGTGAGGGCGCAACTCTTTTTATGTAGGAGTGTAACAACTCAAGCATCACAATAATTCGATTGTGACTCGACTCACTTGATCTTTACCACGAGACAATTGATGTCACCTACAACAAAAATATCAATGAACTTCTTTTCTTACAAGATCTATCAGTAGTATCAATTTAGACAAGTACATACGATCTCCGAGTCAAAAATATTTTTGACAAGAATTTTAGAAGTAGTGAAACGAAGAATTGAAAAATATAATGTGAGAAAGCAAAGGGACAAGATGAATTGGAGAATGATTATGGCATATCTCATAGGAAGCAAAATGACTCATTTCATAGATGAGATGGTGAAAGAAGCACCCAATTGAGTAAATATGAAAGTTTTGCATCCATTTTCAAATTTCAAATTTGGTTTGAGTGGAATATTTGATTACGAGCACTAACACAGCAAATGTGTTTGCACTAAGGGGACTTAATTTGACTTCAACATCACATATCAATCACAATACGATTCACACACATAAAGTTGGTTTTCAGCAATTTCCTAATCAAATTAACTTCATGCCAAAGTTGAAGATACAAGTGCTTCTTTCTTTATCAGGAAAAAATGGAACAAAGAAAAAATCTCTTGGTTATGGTTTCAGTGTCTTTATTATACAATAGGGTTCTGCTGTATTTGAATATCTCTATCATCTATATGTAGCTAAAGGTGAAAGAAAAAGATATATAAGAAAAGTACTATAGTTAGTTTTGGTAGTTTTATTCATTTACCAATCTATCAACAAAATTTATTTTCAATTTAAAATATTAAAATAACATTTATTATTTTTGTTTAATTTTGAGATTATAATTTATACATTTCTAATTTTTTTGTTAGAAAGACTATCAATAGATTATTACATGTATTAGTAAGGATTTAACTAAAGTTCTTTCACTTTTTTATTTTCCGGAAAAGCCAAATGGGAGTGTAGCTCTTGATTCATTGGAACTAGAAAACATTGTAAAACTGGGGGAGTGAAAAAAAGTTAATTTATTTTATGATCATCATAATGATGTTTAATTAAAAATAGCAAGGGTACATAGTCCTATATATTTGCTTTGAAAATTTAATAATATTGTAATCGATTATAAGTGTTTAAAAATAGTGTTATCGTCACCACCTTGAAGTGTTGTTCATGATTTTGAAATAGGTGCTAATCATTTTTAGAATATTCAACAAAACAATGTTAAAGAGAATGAACAATAATCATAATTAACCCTAAATCTTTGGGATATGTTACTCACGGCGCATGCTTTTGCTAACAAAAGATTCCATAGAAGCTAACACCAAACTCAAACTCAATATAATAAATTAATAATCAAACCACACACTTACCTAAATTAGGAATAGTTTTAATCTCTAATTATGATCATAAATAATTGGCATCATTGTTTTCGTCCATAGTGGGATGGACCTATACCATAGCCACATAAATAAATATTTTTTTTTTGAGAAATGAATATTTAATGGGAAGACTTTATAGTATGCTATGTACGTAAATCTAAAACTAAAATAAATTTTAAAATATAAATTTGGGAATGTGCTATTTTTTTTTTTGTGTTTAGATTTTATTCAATTAATAGTAGTTATGTGATAAATGCGATTAAATATTTTAACAAGTGTAGATTAGCTTTTACTATCTTTTCTTATTTATTGAAAAGACAAAGTGCATGGGATTCGAGAAAAAAATTGGAACATAACATAGCACGAAAGATAGTAGGCACACGTAGTTTCAAGTTCCGATGTTCTTTCTTGAATGTTACTGTTTCCAAAAGGAATAAACATAATAGTTTAACAAGTTTAGAAATTGATTAATAGATAATATAAATTAATTAATCGTAATATATATATATATATATATATATATATATATATAATGTTACATTTTTAGTAAAAATATGCTTTAAGCTTGTAGCTAAACAAACCCAACACTCTTGACTAGAGAATTTGAACTTCTACTTGTAGAATGTTAATACTAAATTCAAATTTAATTATTGATGAATCATTTAATTTATGTATCAAATAAAATCACACAATAAAAAGGACCATTTTAAAACTTTGCCGCGAACTTTGAAGATGTTAGATTCAACAATAAAGCAATGATAAAAAGGGTCAAAAGAGAGGAGTTCTCTTATTCTTTCACGCAAAAAGAAAGTTAGAATGGGTTCAAATTTTGAAAATAACACCCATTGCTATTAAGATCAAAATTGACACAAAAAGAATGGGGAAAGGGTATTTAGATTGTGAAATTCAAGAATGAAAAAGAAAATCAATAATGAACTATAATATGCTAAAGTTTATTTAGACCAATTAATTGCTTTTTCTATCTAAAACTAATCACCGTCGTTAACACATCTATTTCTATTTAAGAAAATAATACTCTTTTAATAAATATTTTTGTATTTCATGTTTTATATTTTTAAAATTAGAAGTCTCATTTTACCTAGTAGACTTGCCTTTAAAACTTTATGAAACAAAGAAGAAGAGAAAGGTATTTGACCATAAATTTTGTTGTTTTTTTTTTATGCAAACATATAAGAACTGTGTTTTAAGTAGGGGTGGTAATGTGGGTCGATCTGGCCCGTTTAGGCTTGGTCCGCATAAGGCCCACACATTTTATACGGGCTGCAAACACTGGTCCGTCTCGCATATTTCTTGGCCTGCGGGCCCGTGGGCTAGTCCATTTTTTTTTTAAAAAATTTTATGATAAAACTTTGAATGTTCAAAATTTGAGAAACTTTAAGAAGTTCACAAAATTAAGTAAAGACTTTGGAGAATTAGATGATAAATTGATAATTCAACATTTTCATTATATTCATATTATGACATACATAATGTATTTTTTAAATTTTAGCACATTTAAAATACATAATACTTGTCTTATTCCAGTTATACAAGAATTTGAAACATTAATGCAATAGTCCATAAGAAAATAATTAATACATATAAGTGTAAGTTTTTTTTTAATTTTATGCGGACTGCAGACCAGCCCGTGCGGACTGCAAACTTATATAGACCAGACTACTGCGGACCTGCAAACTCACTACTCTGACTCACTTCACATTTTTTTTGTAGACCGGCATGACAGGCCTAATTGCCCACCCTAGTTTTAAGAGAAGTGGAGGAAGGGAAATAATATAGGTGTGGTTGTAGTTGAAGAGTGTTGAATATATGAAAGATGGTTTTGGAGGATGTGATATAATAATGATGGTGGGACTTAAGCCGCGAAATAAGGAAGCGCCAATGGTGAATGGTGTACTTGCATTTAGCAGATAATCACTGTTATAAAAGTTTTATTGTCACTAAATTATAAATTGCATTATAAAAATTGATTTTATTTTTAGAAACTAATCTCAATATAAAATCATATGTTATTACATTTATCATTATTATATTTATACATGATTTTATAAATATAATTAAAACAAGGAGTGTGATTCTTATTTTATTAAGAGTGAAAATGTTCTTTTAAGACGAATTGACATTTTCAGTCTACCATCATGACCGTAGGACCATTTTATTTAATTTTTCAAAACTGATTTATTAAAATCAAATAATATTTTATAGAAATATAATTTTAATACGCAAATTTAAATCGTGAAGTTAAATTTTTATTATTATTAAAAAATTCTTATATTCCATAAGATTTTCTTTTTATAAATTTGTTAAGGAAAATTGCAAGTTATGTTTTTCTAAAAGTTTTAATTAACAGATAATTTCTTCTTGATAACCATTTTCTACAAAATTATAAAATTTATAAGTATTTTCTACAAAATTATAAAATTTATAAGTATTTTTTATAAAATTTGTTACGAAAAGTGTTTTACATAAAATATTTTACAAGAAAATTGGTAACAATTTCTTGTAATTTTTTTTCACAACAAAAATTATAATTATTTAGTAAAAAAAATTTAAAAACAAAATTAACGAAAAATATTAATTTTTTACTAATTATTACTAATTGTACTAATTACAGTAATTTAAAATTTAAAATAATAATATGTTGTTAGAAATATCCAGTTAAATATTAAAAGGAATTAATAAATGTACTTTTAAGTAATATATAATAATAATAATAATAATAATAATAATAAATAAGCAAAATATATTTAAAAAAACAATGGCAGCTGGCGCAAGACTTTGGTCTCATCCTAATTATAGTAGGTCCGCCCACACCCAACACATTGTCACTCTTATTTTCATTAATAATAGACGAAAACAAACATCCAATTTAAAATTAGAACGTGATATAATTATTTTTGGCTCAGAACCACGTATATTTTTTTTTCTATAACTAAATCATTCAATTTTTTGTTCATAATTTAGTTTATTTTTTTTTATTTTTCGTAATTTTATTCTAACTTCAGTGAATATGTTATTTTTTCAATAAAATACGAGAGATAAGAGTCATTTTATTAAAATTTAAGAACGATGAGTATGTTCTTTTAACACAAATGAATTTTTGAATATGTATTTTAAAATTATAAATGAATGGCTGTCATTTTGTTAAAACTATAAGATATACGTGTTTTTCTTTTAAAAAATAACAAATTAACTAAATGTTTTAGTATAAAAGTACATCAGATGGAATGAAAGTAAATGATATTTTTTCATATTTGAGTACAGGCACAAGTGTGTTTTATTTTTCTTATAAAGAGAAGAAGAAATGTATCGAGTATTTAAATATAATTTTAATATCTAATTATATTTTATTTATTTATGCTTTTGTCTGCTTGAATTTTAAAAGAAAAGTAATATTTGTGAATATTTATAGCTTAATTTAAGATCGATTTAATTTTACTCTTTTATACGTTATTCTTATAATAATAATAATAAAACACTTTTTATGATTAAAATGACATCAATTATTTTATTATAATAATAAATGTCAAGCTTCAATATTCTACATAATCATAAAAAATTAAATTATAATACGATTTTGACCTTAAAATACGTACTATCGCTTTTAACATTTACAGACAATGTATGATTTTGCAAAAAATATTAATTATTTTCGAAGAATGTTTAATAAATAATTATATTTTCTATCACTTAGTATTAAATATAAGTTGCTATTCAAGAAATTATTCTCCTCCTTGGTTATACATTAGACTTTTTTTTTTTTTTTTTTTTTATCTTTTAAAAATTTTTTTATTTAAATAATTTTGCTTGAATTTTTACAAAGTTATTTTATTTTAATGTATAAATTGTATAATAACTAATTTCAAAAATATCTCCTCAAACTAATAAATAAAATTATTGTTAGACTCAAATCATCAAACAACAACAACCAAATACATACATGAACACAATACGAATAAGATAAAAACGGAGAGAAGAATATCTTTGTATCCATCTAAACGTTGGATTCTGATTGTTTAAACAAAACTAAACCAACTTAATTTAGGACATAAATGTGTTAGTAATTTTGGTCATATATATATATATGATAAATAATTAAATATGTTAAAGTTATTATATTGTATTAGTTAATTTATTAAAATATCTATTAATTTTATTTATGACTAAAAGTATAAATATTTATCAAGAAAATATTAATGGTATACATATTTATGATATTATAATTTGACGTGAGGAACAAATTAGAAATAATATTATCTTTAGAAAATAATATTCGACAAATATTATATAAGGGTTATGATCGTCATCGGATAACACGTTAAAAATTATTTGATTCCTTTCTCTTTCTTTTCATCATAAGAAAAAATCAAAAATCAAAAAGTCAGGTGCTCTACAGTAAAATATCAAATACTAAACGTGCTTTTAGTCCTTTGAGATATTGAAAACTATTTATTTTATTTGAAGGTTTATTTTATTTATGTTTTCAAAGGCCAAAGAGAATGTGGATTGAAGGTTTATTGTACTTGATTAGTTGATACTAGTTTGAATTGGATAATATTTATTTATTTTTTTATTATTATATTTGTAAAGATTTAATGTTTCCGTGGTGCAAGTAATCATTTTTCATATTTAACTTAAGCATGTTTTTATTTGAAATAAATAATAAATTTAATTGTATGAATCATTGGGATATACTATTATCTTACAAAAACTTAGAGTAAAAAAATATATTTTTAAAGTATTATTGTCGAAATTATCTAATTATCTTTATATTTAAATAAAATTAAAATGTTATTTTATATATTTTTATGATAAACACGATATCATTTAAAAGTTTAAGTCAAATACAATTTAAATACATAAATTATAATATCCTTAATTATAATGAGTTCAAACTCTAAAACAAACAATATCCTTAATGTCAACAAATAATTTCTCTTTTAGAGTATTATTATCACAATTATCCAATTATATTTCGATTTAAATAAAATTAAAATGTTGTTTTGTATTTTTTATTATACACACAATAGTAAAACTTATGAGTATACTAAAATTGGAGATAGAAGATGATGAATTTATTTTACAATTTAGTGATTTAATTTGAGGAGAACATCATAATGTGTGCATAGTGCTGATGCCACCAAATATGATGATAGCTCTAATAATTCAAAACTAGGGTGCCATGCACTATTCACTCTTCAACATACACATTCTTATCAAACCAGTGCCGCAAATAAAGGCTTTCTGCTCTTTGTCTTTTTACCAATTTTCTTCACAAATATACCTAAATGAAATTAAATCTTATATAATTTTAAATAACTCATATACACATTAAAAATATAAATTTAGAGAAGTTAGATAAAATAAATTCGGTAGAGTTAATTTAATTTATACTTTTCTCAAAATGTTTCTTGGAAAAATCTATGATGGATACATGTTATATCTAAGTTTTCTTATAAAAAAAAAAGATAAAATTGTTTTTGATTTTGAATTTTGGAATTAGTTTATTTTGAAATTTTTGACCAATTTAGTCTTTTATTTTTTGAATTCTGTAGATTTAATCCTTTTAATCAAAATTTGTTAGGTTTATTTAATTTTTCGTACGCATTTTAAGATTGTATTTGAGTTGTTTATAATGTTTAACATATTTTTGCTATAATGCTAAGTTAAATATTATTATGAAACGTACTTGAAATGTTAAATAAACTTAACAAAATTTGATTAAAAGAACTAAATTCATGTATTTCAACAAATGAAGGATTAAATTGATTCAAAATTTATTGAAAGTTGAAGAAAAAAAACTTTTAAGAATTGACACAGATAACCCATTCAGTTTTCGTGTGAAAGTTGGATAGGCTTTATGGGCTTTAACTCATTAGTATTTCGAGCTTTGTTATTCGCACCTCCCATATTTGCTAACTATACGCCCTTGTTATTTATTTATTTTTTATTTTTAAAGTACTGCTTCTTGAAATACATTGGAATATGATAAAAAAGGAATGTTTGATTAAAATAATAACAACAAACACATGTTTGGAGACTAAAATAAAAAGGTTAATTTCAGAGATCTAAATAAAGTTTTAAAAAATTCCAGAGACTTATTCACTGTAAATAAAATAAATTCAGCAATGTCGGTAAATAAATAAATAAATAATTTATTTGTTTGTTTATTGTTTAAAAAAATAATTTAATTTCCTTTCGTGTTCTTGTTCATGGTGGTGAGTATTAACAGCAGAGAGCAGCATAGAAGAGAGTGAGACAGAGAGAGAGAGAGAGAGAGGAAGAAAACCTAGAAATCACGTTTTTGACTTAAGAGTGTGTCCCAAATTGTGAAACCCTAACACAGGAACGCAATCTGGAAGATGAGCATTCGAAGGTTGAGTAGCGAAGAATCGCAAGCGCTTTACTCTTTACTCAGAGCGGAGCAGCGTCCATTCCATGAGATCCTCTCGCAATTCAACTCCTCAATCCCTTCCTCTCGTCATTTCACTCTCTCTTCCTATATCCTCTTCCTGTTGCAGGTAACAATCCCTTTTCTTCTCGCCCTTTTTCAATCCTCACTCGCAATTCAAATTTCTAGGGTTTATCTATCAGAAATCTTGTACATAATCTGGCACTGATTCGAAACTCATTCTTGCATGTCAGCCTTTTGGGGGATTTTTTGTTTGCTCCTTTTAAATTGTTAGGATGATTAGGTGGAAAATGGGTTGAATGAAAATAATGGGCTGGGTTTTCATTTTTTGTAAGGGGGATTTGTGTTTTAATTTTTGTTCGATACAGCATTTTGGGAGTGGTTTTGATGGTTGTCTAATGGAATCTTTTGTGAGCAGGACAACAAGATTCTCACCACCACTGAGAGGTTAATAGCTTTTTCTCTGCTTGTTGAGGCTTATTCATCCCAGAAACCTGCTTCAAATCCCTTCATAAGCTTTGTTGTCAACGTAAGCAGTTATTGTTATTGATCTTGTTGTTGTCTTGTCAACTTTTTTGTATGGGTACTCTATATGATTTGTCTAATTCTCTAAAGATTGGGCCAGTTTTTGAATGCAAGAGAAGGATGATGTGGTTGTTTATCAAATATGAAATTGTGACCATAAGAAGGATGAGCTGGCACCTTAAATAAGGTTTTATCATTGAATTTGTTGAAATATTGTCAAAGATATGTGAAGGATACATTGCTCAGAAGAATGGAAGAACTGCTTTTATACCCGCATCTGTACTGCATAGCATTTAAGAGTCTGTGACTGAAATCTCACACACATATGGAAAGCTAACATTTTTATTGCGGAGTGATATTCCACTGTTCACTGTTTCTCAAATCTGAAGTTGTGACAGTATAACTAACTGTATTTCTTCTAAATGAGAATTAAGTTATTAATGAACGTGCTATCCAGAAAAAAGAGTTAACCAACATTCATCCATAAACTTGAGTTTGTGCAAATTGAATTTGAACTAAGTTTACCGTAAGTGATGGTGATTTTTTGTGAATTAACACAATTTTGTCACTATGGTGCAGAAAAATGTTTGAGTTCGTGGTAAACTGATATGGCTTTAAGAGAATAAAGAGAAACATGAGAAAATATATTATTGATATGGTTTGAGAGCTGATTGCTTTTTTAGGGTACTATAGTTGCTTAGATCTAACCAACTGTTAGTTATTTACAACAGAATAATAACAGGAATTGACTGTCTGACAAGTACAGCTCTTACTGACAGAATGCAGTATGCTATACAGCATAATAGTTTTTTATTTAAAGTTAAACTAGCAAGTGGACAACCATGTGATAAGATAAGTGGATGAAGGGAAGATAATCCAGATGTCCAATTGGAGGTGAGAGGAAGAGCTAAGAGTGCAATAAGACAAACCATTAAAAGGAAAACCTTCAAAAATGGTGTTATTTGAATATGGATATTAGATAATTACTTGGTTTATGTAGCCAAGCTTGCCTGCTGAAATACGTTGAATGGTGTTAAGATTTCTCTTTAGACAATTCCAATTTGGAACTTATAGTGAAATTCTTATCTGAAACAAGTATGCAAGGTTAATGATAAGCAATTGGAATTGTATCATATTTCATCTCTATATAAGTAATAAGTTAGATTTTGGTTTTTTTTTCTCTACATTTGTTTGTTATCGTGTTATATTACTGTTGAGGTAAGGATAATTTCTTGGTTACAGGCTTCCTGTCATGAAGGGTCAGAAAAAGTTGAGAGGGCATTTATTCTGCAGCTACTCGGTTTTGATAGCTCCAATAGTGGGAAAGAGGTTATAATCTGTTTGTTTTCCCTTAACAATTGTCACTTATATTGTTCAGTCTTTTATTTATTTTCCATAATGGTGCTTTGTGTTCAATGTCATTCCTATTTTATACAGTTAAACTTCATTCTTGTTACCTATTTGCAATTATTCTTAGTTTATAGTCTGGGAAAGAGCAGATACTTGATATTGTTGTTAGTCTTGTGCAAGTTTTGATGTTATAGGTACTATTCGAAAATCACCCTTGGTCAAGTGTGGAATAAGTAGATCAATAATTTAAAGGTGTTCTTTTTATCTGTAATTTTGTTGAAATTTAACTGGAAAAGGGAAATTTTAGTAAGTAGTAGTATGATATAGGAAATAAGTTTTTAAGGGAGTCGTCTATTTGACTGGTTTCTGGTTCATATTATTATTAATAGATACTGCCGATGTGATTATTTTAATCTTTTTTCCTTTCAGCCGTCATATTTGTCTGTTGGAGTTCTAACCGTTCTATGTTGCATTTACATTCTCTCCTAAAAATTTCCTTGAAAAAATATATCTTCTTTTTGGTCATTAAATTTGTTTTATATTGGAAAAATTGTGAATGGAATGTTGTATGTTGGTTAAACATGTTGCTAACGCATTTTTTTGTTCTAGATTGTCACATGTTTCGCATGCAACATGCATCTAAGTGTTTGCTTTTGATCTTCCATACTTTCTATTGCATTAGATATATATCTTTAGTGGTTTGTTATTTCTGAGGTGTTTTTCTTTTCCTGGAGGATTGCAGTTTCTTAAACAGTCTGCATCAGATTATGTTAAAGGATTTGATGAGTCATTACATGTAAGTCACAATATGCAAAGCACTTACCCGTACTGTATCCAATATTGTCCTTCCTTAATATCTATTGTCTTTGAGATACATCCCTGCTTTTTTAAATTTCTCAGGATAGTCCTTCCCTTGATTTAGGATTTCTATACTTATTTATCCTCTCTGATTCCAGGAGTTCCCTCCACTAGATCAGTTGAAGCAGCAGTTTTCTGATAAAGTTCATCTAGAACCATATCATTGCTTATTAAGAGATGGTACTGTAAAAAATGTAGTCCCAGACCCAGATGTTCCCCCAAGTTGTGATGCAGATTCATTAGAGTATGGCCCATGCAGTGGATTTTTTATTATTAATTATTAATTTTTAATTTGTTTTTTAGTCTCTTCAGTAGTTTCCCATAGCTATTTTAGAGTGGCAATTCAAAGTTCATATATGCTCTAAATTATTATAATTACCAATTTAAAGGTTTGACGTGCGGCCTGGAACAAAAACTAAATATGGTGCTGGAGATAAAGAAGAGGCAGTAGTTGGGTTGTTGTCAAATCTTTCATTGGAAGGATTAAATCCTCATTGGATCAGACCACTTCCACCAAGGCTGCCTATACTTGATGGGGAGGTACTGCATATTTGTATCTTCTATATTTGATTATTGAATCTTAGTGATTAATGCTATTTATACTTGGAACCTTTTCAGCTAGTTTGGCTCAACCCTGATGACAATCATGAACTTATGTGGGACTATGGTATGTGTGTTGATACCAGCAGGGGGGCTGCGGTAAGGGACTTAATTGCAAAAGCTCTGAAGGGGGCCCTTGCACCGGCACAGCAAGAGGTTGTTATTATTATTATTATTATTTGATAGAAGAGGAAAACATTGTAGGAGCAAGGACACCTAGTCGACCTCTTTGCATCTCTGTTAAGGATAAATGGATAATCCACTTGAAAAAATCATCTACTTTACACTGAATAAAGCCAAACTCTTAATCTTATCTCAAATCATTTGTTCAACTCTCGAAACAATTCAAATGAGTGTTACAATAACCAAGTGGCATGTGAATTGTACATGGCCATAAAAAATTAGCTTCTTTAATATGACAAAAATCTTTTAAGCTAGTTAAAAAATGGCCTACTGACATTGGACATCATTAAGAAACAGCAGCAGAACATTTAAGAACAGGTGAACTCATTTTGAACAAGCACAACACTATTTCTTACTTATCAAGGGAAACAACCTTTTGGTTTGTGTCCAATGCTGAAACTTGTAAGATTATGATTGATTTTTATGTTACGGTGTCCTGATTGATTTTATGTGGTGGGTCTCCTGATTGATTTTTAAGGAAAAAGTATTTTCTTCTTTAGCTTGGGATATTTAGGAAAACTAAGTAAACCACTGTAATACTTTTCCTTGTACTTTAGCATCAATGATTATTGAGTTCAGGTGAGAGACTGAGAGTTGAAATGAGTTCAACCCTCCTATACAAGAGATTACAACAGATTTATATGCTGTAACTGATTGTAACAAGCTCTAACTATCATTTAGTTTGAGATGACAGCAGTTTATCAAAATATAACAATCTAACTGGACTACTGCTGTGCTGAGAAATAAAAAATATATAGATAAAACTATACTCCAATGATAATCTGCTGTATATTCCTTGCTAGTTGCTACATATTCAGTATGGAAAGTGATATCTGTACGTTTGTTTTAATTTGTCAACTGTTTAATGAAATACGACTTGTAACTTTCTTTTAATCCAGCAAGTCCTGGTGGAGCTAGCCAATGATCCAAAGCTTGTATATCACTGTGGACTGACACCAAGAAAATTGCCCGTACGTGTTTTTGTAATCTTTTTGGTGAATCAATGACTGAGTCAGGTCTTGATGTTTTATTCTCATTTTTCTTAAAATCAGGAACTGGTGGAAAACAATCCTCTTATTGCAGTTGATGTTCTCACTAAGTTGATAAAGTCTCCAGAAATATCAGAGTATGCCTTTTTTATCTACTATATGTTTGTCATCTAGTATATAGATTACCTTGTTCCTATTATTTTCTTTATTTCTGTTTGCTTATTTATGGATGCAGATACTTTACAGTGCTTGTCAATATGGATATGAGTCTACATTCAATGGAAGTTGTGAACAGGCTTACGACAGCAGTTGAACTACCGTCACAATTCATTCACATGTACATAACTAATTGTATAGCATCCTGTGTGAGCATCAAGGTACTTCACGTTACCTCATTGCCATATGCTTTTACTTTTCACTAAACAATTGTGTTCTTCACAAACATTCAATGGAGGCGCCAATGTTTTTGTGTGTTGGAGCTTCATAGTTCTTGACTTATAGATTAGGTAGGGATGTTGGATTCAGTTTTTTTCTGTTATTTTATCACATATGGAAGTTGCATGGTAAACATAAAAACAATAGGGATATGGGAGAATTTGGAAAGACATGATAGAGAAATAATTGACCTTAAGGGATAATGTTGTGGTATGATAAAAGTGCTGCTTTCGAGATAGTAAAGGTTGTCAAATTGTAGAGTCTATGTAAGCTTGTGTAGTTTTCGTAAACTTGATTTATAAACTTCTAAGCGTTTATCCAATATATTAATCAAATGATATTAAAAACCCCATTAATGCATTATATGCATTTATAATAACCTTGATCATTGCTCAACATTTTTGACTGCGTAATAAAGCACTAGCAGACAGAAGTGCGGTAGTACTTTTAGTACTATATATATGATCAAAGTACATAAATGACCAACCATTTATCAATTAAAAAAAGCAGTAGTTTCTAAAGTGAAAACATGTCAAAATGGACTTTCTCATATCATGAGTCCTGGTGAAACACATCATTATGGTTTCCAGGGAGGATTACATTTGATTTCAAACTAATTGACTTCTTGACTTGAGAGTTCATGCAAGTTTACACAAGTTTAATTATGTAGATAGCACCTTGCTTTGTCTACCTATGATGATGATGATAATAATAATATTGTAAGTATTTTTTTCATAATTAACACCTATGCCTTCTACTTTTTATCAGGATAAATACATGCAAAACAGGCTTGTGAGACTTGTCTGTGTGTTTTTGCAAAGCCTCATTCGGAATGACATTATTAATGGTGAGTTTACCCTATTGGTGCTTTGCTGAATAGTTTTGTCTCGTAACATTTTTCTCTTAAAATGTGAGTAAAGGGAAGAAGATGAATTGTTGTTATTGACTTTTTTTTTTTCTGGATAAACTATGATTGGTGGTAAGTGGAAGGTGTAGAAATCACTTGAACATGTTTGGAATTCGTTTAAACAGTTAGATAATATTTTATGTAAAATGAACAATACTTTGTTGAAGGCACACATACTAACCAACAACTTTTGTTTCCTGAATGATTCTAGAAATATTTGTTACAGGAACCATAAATAATCTTTGCAAGCTAGCATAAAAAATTAGTTGGGAAATAAATTTTTAGTTACATTGTACATACGGCTAACCCTGCAATGTTCCTGCCACCCTGCAATTTGAATTTAACTATGCTTTAGGGCCTGTACCTCTATGAATTAGAAGAAAACATGGGTTTCCTCCAAGGATCTCCATAAGTTCCTATATTAGATTTAGAGGTTTTGACACGAATAGAGGCTGAAGGAGACTTTGTGGTTGTCCAGTCCAGTTTGAAAAAAATATATGCTATTTTCTTTGCTAAACTTTTATCATTGGAGTTTATTTGGGATTTTGTGGCAAAAGAACAATATTGGAGCCCGTCTTTGTATTTCTTACGAGATTGACATGCAGTGTTGCATGTTCTATGTTAGTTTGTCATTTTTTCCTGGACTAGTTTTTTTTTTAGGATATCTTATCCTGTATTAAAAAAACAGTATTGAGAGTTGATTTTGTCGGGTTTCTTGTTTGTTGTTTGCTATTAATTCACAATTATGGATCTACTTAGTGTATTTTCCTGTAAATGGACGTCATTTTATACATTGAACACAAAAATAAAGAAAAATTGCAGCATGTCACTGATTTTAGTAAATGATCCTAACTTGCAGTTAAAGATCTGTTCATCGAAGTTCAAGCGTTTTGCATCGAGTTTTCACGGATTAGAGAGGCTGCTGCGTTATTTAGACTTCTCAAGTCTTTGGAATGATTGTTGTTTTAGCTTGTCAATTTCCCCCTCTTGCTGCTCCAATTTCAAGACATTCTGTAGATATGTATCTACCTAGAGCTAGGTAGCGTTATGTACTCATTTCAAATTGTGGACAATAAATCAAGATTATAGCTTTAATGTCATTTGCATTTAATTGTAAGGGTTTATTTGTGAAATGTTCAAACAAGTTAGAGTAGACAATTTAGAGTGTAATTGAATTCTATTCTATAACTATATAACTATACTCCTCACCCTCCCTGTGCTTGTCCTTGTGTAGCCCTTTTCTTCTATGTTAGTCGAGTAAAATAACAAGTCTATGAGTACAAGTTTCCCATTTATAAACAAGATGTTGCAAAATAGAAGTGTGTAATCTTATTGATTGTTGAATTTAGAATTTTAATTATTTTTACTCTAGGTTTCAATAGGTGTGCTAGATACTCTATCATTAGTTATATCTCATTACCTTAAATTTCTAGTTTTAGTAATGATTTTTTATAAGAATTAACATTAATTTAATCGCTTGGGTAACAATTTTAATTTAAATGCTGAAATCTCATTAACTCGATTTAATTTAGTCCCTTTTGAGTGGGTTTGATTTGAAAATAATTAACCGAAAGTATAATTTATTCGTTACTATGTTGAATTTGGAATAAAACTACTCTAATTGAGATATAAATCTGTTATTCTTTTCCATTTTCTGTTCGATTGAAAATCTTGTATTTTAAAATACCTACTCAAACGAGTCTTCTGGTTTAAGAAATTAATGTAAAGTATTTCACATCATGAAATATTCTAAAAAGGCGAAGACATTTCTAATTGTTTATTAACATGAACAAAGAAATACTTAAAAAATAGCCTAAGGAGTGAGATGAATGATAAGATAATTGATTTATAGACATTTCCTCGTCTGGTACAAATCAAATATTAAAATAACATTGTCATAAGTAGATAAAATAATATTTTTATTTATTTATCAAAAGAAGAATAATATTTTTATTTATTTATCAAAAGAAGAGGATTCTTTAAAATTAGAATTGATTTTCTTTTGATATAACCAATGAAAAATATCCTTAAAGAATAATTAGGGATATGAAATATATTTAATACATGCACTTCCACAATATGTTGTACTTTTTATAGAAAGAATATTGGTAAAAAAAGTGTGAAAATGTTGGGTTTTAAACTTTTACTCAAACACAATAAAAATATTAGTAAAATGACGAGTAATTTAATAAGCAATTATCAACTACTACTGTAACTTATATTTTCTATTTTAGTTCTCAATGCTTCAAAAGAATTTAGTCTACTAAACTGATTAGTTAGATATAAGAATGGGAAATTGATATAAACATATAAATATAAATAAACATGAATTAATAATAAGAGTTGAATACCCTCATGTACTATTATCATGAAATTATTTGAATCACAAATTCAGACTAAAATAAAAATAACACAAGAGCAAGGATTCTAAATAAGAATACGAATTAGTTATATATGGACTATAGCTTTAAAGGAAGAAAAAAAAAGATGAAAAAAATAATGGATAAAGAATATTGCTTTATTTGTGGAAAAAGAACTTTATATTTTTCCAAGATAAACTTAAAGTATTGAATCACTACGTCATCTCTAGGAACTAATATAAAATAATCAGAAGAAACTCTCCACACACTCAAGTGCCGAAAAACAATCTCAATTTCATGTATTTAAAAAATGTTTTTACAAAAGACTAAATTGTTTGAGAAAATCGATTCTATTTTATGCAAGAGAATCAAGTTTGGTTGATAGAGAAGTTATAAAAATTTACTTTTCTTTGATCTAAATTTTTCATCTACAATTAATTTTAAAAATTGATTTTTGGTGTCTCCGAACAATTTATTAGTATGAATTGATTTTAGGTGTTTCCAAAAAGTAAAATCAAACATACATTTACTCTTAAGAAGATAAGTCATCGTTTCAAAAGTGAATGATATTTACCATGAATGTTTGATCATGCTTTCTTTACCTCTTTTAATACATATATTCATTGTTTTATTTTTGTATGAATATGACTAATATATTTGCCACATAATCCATTAGGATATAATATATTAAAAATATGAAAATATTTGATTATATTTTTATTTAGATCAAAGAGTCACAATAAAAAAAATAAAGAAAGTAAAAAGTTGAAATCTTTTCGAAAGTCAAAATTATTACTCCTATCATTTTTTAAATCTAAAAATTCAAAATGAGTTTTCAATTTTACAGATAAAGACGTGAATAAAAAAATGTTTAAATATATCAATATAAAAAACAGATATCTGCATATATAAATCAGTTTATATAGAAAAAAAAAATAGTCTTTAAAGGCTTTTCTCCCTCTCTATCAACCATACAAAACAAGATGTATCTAAATATACATTTTTTACTTAATTATCTGATATAAACTCTTTCTCCTAGGATTTGAATTATCTTAAAAAACTTATTTAAAAGCTTGTTTTGAAGTCGGAATTTTTTAAACATCTTATATAATCCTTCAAATGGCGGCAAATTAATATTTAAAGAGAATTTCTATTTGAAGACTTGTTAAATAGCTTTAAAACTGAAACTTCTTAACTATAAACAAGACAACACTTAATTAAGATATGGAGTATTTATCTCATTTGTTTATGATATCGTGTAAAATATTTTGAGAATAATTAGTATTTATCTCATTACATTAATATGCTATGGAGTATTGTATTATACACCGAGAATAAAGAAACAAGAGAAATGAAGATATATAATAACTAAAAGTGTTGTGCATTAAACTCTAATGTGATGGCATGGTAGCCAAATAAATAGCAGAAGATGAAATAGTTCTAAAATAATCCTATTGCAGTTGGAGCATGGCCACCAACAAAACTACCATGCTCACCCTATGGGAACTTCCTTCTACCATTGAGCTACCTGTTAAACCCAAAATATTAAATATAAAATAATCAGAAAGGATACTACGAATACTGCAAGAAAAAAATAATCTTTAATAAATTCTAATTATATAATCATTTATTTGTAAATATTATTTTGAATTTATCTTTGCAAATGTTGCTAAAAATTGATTCTTAATTATACATATGCAAGAATTACCTTCATTCTTAGTGTTGTCATTCAAAGCGGGTGGTGCAGAGCTTGAAGAATTTGTCACTGATATTCCAAGTTCAGAGCATCCCATGCCAAGAGAACCTTAAACACACAAAATTCAAAATCTCAAAAAGTTTATACCAAGATAGACTTTAACTTAACTTTGATACCATATTAGAAGAGGATTTTAGATCTAATTCAACTTCACAAAACTTACTTGTAAGTGAGATTTGTATCTCATTTTATATATTGTGAATTGACCTTATTTCTAATCGATGTAAAACTTCTAACATATCGGTCATAAAACTATAGTGTGGTTTGTAATCTTACATTGTTTGAAGCAAGGAAAGGTCGTGACATTTAGGAGATTGTAATAGCCAGCATCACATGCACAATTGTAGGAGAACATTGATGTCTTGTTGCATGACCCACCTCCACAATCAACCCAACGGCAAGCTAAAACACTAACACAATGTTAATTAATGATGTTTCATAAAACCTTATCAAACTCAAAATGTCACTCATCTTTCAATTACCATCAAAAATTGACTCATTGGATTTTGTTGCCTTTTCTTGAACAGGAGCAGGGGCTTCGGAACAAGAATAGTCCAATGTACCTAAACACAACATTCAAATATTTCACCATTTCAGATAGTAAAATACTTCTTAACTTAACACACTTTCTTATTCAGTGAAGTCAAATTCATGCTAAAAAAATACATAAAACTTTGTTTGTGTTAACATATTACTAGTGAGGAACAAGTATGACAGAAAATTTCTTACAATTAGGAACTACGCAAGGAAGAAACTTGAAGTCTGAGTTATCATCGTTGGAAAGAACCTGCTTCCAACCAGGTTGGCACTCACATTCAAAGAAGAAAGTGGTGTTCTGAGAAGCTTTGCATGTTCCTTTTCCACATTCCACTCCTTTGCAGATCTCATCTGAACCCATCTCACATAAAAAAATAAAACAAAAACATCATGTCAAAACCATCACACAACTCATCGAAAAAAAAATGTTTCAAAAGATCCTTTCATCGAAGATTTGAATAATCAGCAACATATGATCTCAAAAAGAGACAACTTTTTTGCATGCAAGAACCGTATCTTCTGTGTTGTCGTATAAAAGACCCATCAAAAAGTTTTACATGAAGAAATCTCAAGAATGGAAATGAAAAACCAAGAAGGAGATTAGAAAAAGAAATGGTTACAGACCAATGATGGGAGAAAGGATGTTATCAGATGTAGAAGAAAGAGGGTGTAGAAGAAGAAATGCAAGAAAGGGTAAGAGAGTTGCAAAGGCCATTTTTGTGAAAGTCAAAGAGAATGAGAAGGAAGGGCTTTTACATAAAACAAAAGGTTAACACCAGAGTACAAAAAAAGGCAACGTTGTCTTCAATGCACTCTTTTTAAAGCAAAATCTCAACCTTCTTCAATCACTTCTTCTCTGTTCTCTGATTACTGTTACAGTGATCAATTAATGACTAAGATTTTATTTGAACAGAGGAATGAACATAGTACAGAAAAAAAACAGTGTATGGACACAGTAAGTCATTGGAAGTTGAGTGTTTGACTCGTATTGTGTGTGTATCGCTACACGTACTCATAACTTCATAAATGTTTTTTAGGTCATGCAACCGTCCAATGTGAAATATGAGTGCTCTCAATACTTTTTTTTATACCATCAATAGCCTTTGAAATAGTCAACCCTTTTCCTTTTTCTATTAGTCATGTGTTGCCCATTTTCTTTCTTTTATTACATCTTTCAACTTTTATTTATCATGATGGCAAATAAACTTTTATGAACATAGAGATATGGTCGATATTTATTTTAGGTTTAAATTGATCGTTTCCCATGCGGGTGAATTTTAGAATTAATTTATTTCAAAATTTTAAATCAATTTAATTTTTTATCTTCAAAATATGTAGATTTAATTTTTTTAATTAAATTTTGTTAGATTTATTTGATATTTTATATGTATTTTAAAATTATATTTGATGTTATGTTAAATACTGTTATGAAACACATTTACAATATCAAATAAATTTGTATAAATATATCTATATTATAGTAAAAAATAAATATAAAACACAAGTTTCATATACTTATCAAAACATAGAAAACAAAAATAAATCTAAATTTTTATTTTAAAAATGAGAGCCGTTATAATCAAACATGCATCCTTATCTTTGGTTATTATCTTGTCCTTTTTTTAATTATAATTTTACTTTTGTACTAAAAATTTTTTCCATTTAATTAGACCAATTTCTGTCACAATTCTTAATTAGTCTGTTTCACACGCAACAAAATCGAACATATACATCCATGTTATTCACAACGTATAATCCAATCATTGTATCAATCCATCAAACATTTCATGTAAATTTAGTTCATATATATATATATATATATATATATATATATATATATATATATATATATATATATATTAATACAAATGTTTTGGAATATCTTTAAGTATTTAGTGTTCTAAAGACACACTGGTTATTAAATAAAGACATTTAATTTACTACACAAATCTTATGAGAGTGGTTACAAATTTATAAGAAACATAGTTTTACGCATTCTAATAAAAAAAATTCAATTTAGTATGCTTGAAATAATTAAAATAAATCAATTATTGTTATAAGTTTTTTAATTAGAACAAAGTTGTTATTAGATACGTTTGATGAAAAGTATTCTTACATAAAAAATGAGTGTACTTGTGAAGTTGAAAGACAATAAAAAATTTTGAGAAAAAAATTACAAATTTTTAATCCACAAAAACTACTAATTTAAAAAAAAAAAAACTTTTTACATAATACAAACAACAAAAATTACATAGCAGTAAAAATAGTCGAATAAAAAAATGATATATTTTGTAGACATAGACATGTTTCTAATTCCATAATTATTGTTGATAGCATGTTGTGGATGTTTAGATAGGTAGTTCAATTTGTATGCTTTGACTTTTTGCCATTAACTTTGATTTTTTTGCCCTCTTATTAATGAACATTTGAAATTTCCCAAAAACCTTTTCTTTTCGGAAATTGAAATTCTCATACCAAACCAAACCTACCATATCCTTTATTCCGTCTCATTAATACCATTTTCTGGAAAAACAATTTGTAATCATTATTTTTTTTTTTCTTTTCACAAATTTATTAGGAATTGTTGAGGATGGTATATGTTTCAAATAAAATGGTGGATTAACTTAAATACTAATCATTAATCATAGAACGGTCAATTTTATTCATAATTAGTGCAGGCTAATAAATGGGTTCATCTAACCAACCCATTAATCATACAAATTTATTCAGTCTTTCTAATATTTCATGTTTATTATGTATAATATATGAATTTAATTAATTAATAGGGTTGGCTGAATATATGCACAAATATAACACTGTAACACAAAAAATCAGAGAAAATATTTCATTAGTTAGATTGACATTAAGATGATGTTTTAACTCATCTTTTTTTGACTTATTTTTAATTCAGTATTTTAATTATCATTAAATTATTTATTTTTATTTTTTTGAGTGATATGATATGATGATCTAATAATAATTAAAATGGTAGATTAAAAGTAAGTAAAAAAATAAATTAAAGAATCATTATCCAATATAACAAATATAACAAAAAAAATCCGATAAAATAAATCTATGACAACCTGAAAAAAAAAACTAAATAGATACTAAATGGTGGATTAAAAGTAAGTAAACAAATAGGTTAAAGAATCATTATCCAACATAACAAATATAACAAAAAAAATCCGAAAAAATAAATCTATGACAACCTGAAAAAAAAAAAAAAAAAAAAAAAAAAAAAAAAAAAAAAAAAAATCCAAAAAAAAATATTTAAAAAAAAAAAAAAAAAAAAAAACAAAAAAAACCTAAAAAAAAAAAAAAAAAACTAAATAGACACTAACACAAGCAATTCCCAAAACTGATTTTCTTAACCATAACAATTATATCATTAAATAAGTCAATAAAAAATCGACAGCATTAACAACAATTCACAAATAAGAATTTGACCAAAATAACAAACCGAAAAATTCTAGAACAAGATCAAGTAACTTTTACACCAAACTGCAAACCAAGTTCACAAAATCTCAACTTTGAGACAAAGGAAATATCAAATAAATTATTTACAAGAAATGTTTACTATCATAGCAATTGACCATGTGAATTGAAATGCAAGGAAATAATCTCTGTATAAACTCTATTTGTCGAAATCTTGGTTTTGTTTTCAATCTTCACAAAATAGTATATTTTTCATCTCACTCAATGATTACATTGACCATACAATATTTATCTAAGTTGTTTCATGTCTAGTTATGTCATTAGTCATTGTGACAACTTTAACAAAATAAATCATATTGAATCATTTAAAAAAAAAAGACTAAGTTAAAAAAAAAACTGAGAAAATACATTAAATATTTTTAACAGATACTAGAAAAAAAAAACGCATTAAACAAAAAGTAATTAAAAAAATGAGCGCAATTGAAATTTTAATTTTGGACTTGTTATAATGTAGTTGGCATAATACGTACATGGTCTGGGGTCCATTTAAGAAACCCATGATGACTTAGGAACAGTGTTAATTGGATTATGGACCACTAGGCCCAATTTAGTTTTGGATGTACCAAAATGCTCTACCTTCTAAATCAAATCCTCTAATACCAACATTTTTATGCCACCTTCAAGAGAAGACAAATCAGCATTTTCACAGGACTTTATGCAACACACATGTTCAAAGAAAGAATTTCATGTACTATTATTATTTTTATATATAAATAAAAGGTGTGATAATTATGCCACAGACCATTTTATCATTACTTCAATTTTTAATAACATACCAAATTATATATCAAAAATTTATTTTACCTTTTAATGGAGTACGACTTCTGATAGAGTCTCTCATGTCAAGACATTAATAAATGATCTGATAATAGTTTGATAATGAGACAACAAATTGAACAAAATTATAAATTCTACTAAAATAGACTCTAACCATAACTTTAATATCATATTAAGAAATATGGTTAAATATCTTTCTGGTTCTTTAACTTTCATTAAAAATTAGAATTAGTTAATCTTCGAAACTCTAATTCAATTTACTCTCTCAATTCTAGAAATGCATGAATTTAGTTCTTTTAATCATAGATTCAGTTCTTTGAACCAAATTTTATTAAATTCATTTGACGTTTCAAACACTTTTATCAATTAACATTGAAGCGAAAATGTATTAAACAGTATAAACAATTCAAATGATATCATGAAACACATTTAAAACGTTAAATAAACTTAACAAAATTTGGTTAAAAGAACTAAATTCACACGTTTCTAAAGTTGAAAAACTAAATTGGACAAAATCTTTTAAAAGAAACTAATTTTAATTTTTACCGAAAGAAAATTAAAGAACAAAAAAAATATATTTAATCCTAAAGAAATATATCTAACTTAACTTTACAAAACTTAATTATAAAAATTTAATTATTAACCTCAATTAAAAAAATATATAGAATACTCACGTGATGGATGGGTAGTTAATTGGTTTGAAAGCCATGTGAAGCTTTTCACCGCATTGAGGAATTTCCACTAAGGGAATTAGCTTGGTGATGATACCAAGTAAAAAGGGCATTTAAATAGAGAATAAAGAGAAGTGAATGGAGCAAATCCCAATGTTTTGTTTCCTGAATGAAATTAGGTAGTCAAATTGAGGAGTTTAGTGATCACAAAACATGGCATGTGATTGCCAACAAATAATTTGTTTAAGCAAAGATGTATATAGAATTGATGTAAGAACACAAATCACAACTCCATCATAGGTATCATGGGACCCATTTTCCTATTTAAATTGATAGCCATGTGTAAACAACCATTTATTGTCCTTTTCTCTGCTACATTATTTCCATGCACCGACTCCATTTTCAACTTCTTTTCTTCGTTGCACCATTTGCAACGAAAAGCCTAATTATATATGAAGTTTTCAATTCCCTTCATTCATAAAAAAACAACGTGATTTCCTAAAAGTTGAAAAATGCATTCATTATTACAATCTAAATGTAATCTTTTTTTTTTCTTTGTCTTGAATGCAGTTTGATACAGAAAGAGTTAAAGTGCATGGATGATGGAGCATTGAATAAGAGTGAATTTTGGTTATGAGCCAAACTAATTAATCTAGCCATTTAAAAACTTTGGCACTCATGGGTGGTCCTCACTTGTACCATAAAATTAAATTTTAACATAAAGTCATTCAACTCTATCTTCACTAACTCACTTGCACTTTAGTAGTTGTTGTGGGAATTTGGGAGCCAACAACATGAAGTCAAGAGTTTCCTCTTGAGGGGACATGGGAGAATAAATTTAAAATTCATATTTTTTTTTCTTCACATCTTTTAAATGTGAAATATTAAAGTATAGCTACTTATAAAATATTAAAGAATTTTCAAAAAAAAAAAAAGGAAAAAGAAAAAAGAAAAGAGAAATTTTATCTAGTAAGATATTGAAACTCTTCATTATTCTCCATTGTCATTAAGCAATGACCCAGGAAACTTGCAACACATTATGCCAAGAGAGTGCATGAAAGCTCTTGAATCCATGCAATCTTATTGGATTTAGGAATATAATGAAAAGGAAAAAGGTGGATTACTTTTCACAATGCATTGCCATGTCAAGGCAACCTAGGTTAGGCAAAAACAAATGAATAAGAAAAAAATAACAATAAATTGCAATTTTGTTCCCCTTTAGTTCTTGATCCAAGATTTTACTCTTCAAATTTTGAAAAATATAGAATTATTTATTTTAATATGGTATTTTAAGTAAATAGGTTCCATCTAGGATTCAATAGAACTAGAAAAGACATGCAAATTCAAAAATCTCAAATACACTATTTAGCTATAAATAAATTTGGATCTCCATCTAAATTTTTTTACCTTTAAAATACGTTGATAATTATTTATTTTAAAATTTTAAAATATCGTACTAACATATTTTTAACGTTGATCGTAACACGGTATCAAAAAATTCAGTAGAGAAACTAAACTTGCAGTTAATAAACACATGTTTGAATGAATGAGATGTGAAATTGATGGAAAATAATGTTTGGTGGTGATAATAGGAGTTGTACTTTTTCCATGGTTGATTATGGAGGCTAGCCAAACAAACCCTTGTACCCAAGAATGAGTATTTTAGAAGGATTCTGCCAGTTGTTGTTGACGTACTTTTCACATGCTTTCTGATCCAACCCATTTCTCGTTAACCGACAACTCAAATCACCAAACCACACATTGCAACCAAGCAAATCTCATTTTTACCTTAACTTTTACAATAACTGCTTCACAACTCTCGGTAACTATGATCTTTAACCGATTAACAGCAGACACATGATGATGAAACTCTTTTAGATTTGAGAACAAAATTGAAGCTAAAACATTACACATTCCTTATTTATGTGTGCAAAGTGTTTTGATTGGTGGCAATGGATCTGTAAGAGTAGTGTTAAGGAGGTGGGCATTGGCCTATGATTGAAGCTGCTTCTGTGCTTCTCCTTATGTAAGCAGAGGAGTTACCCAGTTACGTGGACATGGATCCAAAAAATGCACTGAAAGAGATAGTTGTAATGGAATAAGTTGAGGGGCCAGTGAAAATGCTGAGCTAAATTTAGCATCAGATGGGGACCATGGTATTGAAAGCAACATGTCAAAAACAGATGTGAATAAATCTTGCATTTCATTTTGTTACTTTCTTCAGAGTTTTTGATGCTATCCATGTTTTGAAAGAGATGGGGAGAACAGGCAAATGGCTCAGAAACTTGTTGACAGGGAAGAGAGACAGAGAAAAAGAGAAGGAAAAATGTGGTACCAACAACCTCTGTCTGTTAAATGCCACAACACAGAATCCAACAACTCCTGCTTCTTCAACAACAACAACAACAACAACATCATCAAACACTCCGAAGGAGAAAAGAAGGTGGAGTTTCAGGAGATCATCAGCTTCCAGGGAACTGAATCTTGCAGAATCTGGTGTCACTGCCTCAGTGACAGTGCAAACTACCACCACAGATGCTGAGAATGATCGAATGAAACATGTTACTGTGGTGCCTGCTGATGCTGCTATCATCTGCTTCACTCCTGATTCCAATATATCGTCAACAAGTATTGAAGAGGCTGCAGCCATTAAAATTCAGTCAGTTTTTCGGTCCTACTTGGTATGTTATGTCATTTGAAGTTGTTTGGTTTGAAAAAATTTAAATCTGTTATGTATTTCAGAAAACAGGAGACAATGAAAACAGAAAACTTTTTCTCAGATAGGCTAATATCGGAGTTTGTGTGAGTGTGTGTGGAGAACTGATACTGGTGTGGTGTGACTAATGCTTCAATGTTTGTGTAACAGGCAAGAAAGGCTCTGTGTGCTCTTAGAGGACTAGTGAAGTTGCAGGCACTAGTGAGGGGTCATTTGGTGAGAAAACAGGCCAGGGAGACACTAAGATGCATGCAGGCTTTGGTCATAGCACAAGCCAGGGCTCGTGCTCAGAGGGCAAGGATCGTGTCAGAAGGAAAAACTGATCAAAATCTTTCACCCTACAGAATAACCCCAGAGGACAACTTCTTCATGAACATGTATAATGTGAGTTCAATAACTGCACCTTTCAAATTGCAGAAGCATGGTTTGTTTTAAAACTTTACATGAAAATTTTCTGATAAGCACCAAGGTAGTGAGAAAAGGATAAATTTTCATTTTGAATTAACTGGAGAAGCATTTTATAGCACATATCAATGAAAACAGACTTGGTAATCTTCTGTTTGATTGATATATTAGAATGTGGTTTTTGTTCATCTAGGAAATGGAAAGTGGTTTGGAATTGGAAGAGAATGCCAAGATTGTTGAGATGGCTGTTTGTGAATCCAAAGCTAACTCCAGAGGCAGAAACAGCTCTGCAAATAGAGAACTTTCTGATCACAGATTTTCTGCATATTATTCATCAAACGGTTCATACAAGGAGGAAAACTACAATGCATCATCACCTGCACCATCAACACTGACAGAATTGAGTCCAAGAGCATACAGTGGTCATTTTGAGGAGTGTTCCTTCAGCACAGCACAAAGCAGTCCCTATTACAACAACACAAAGCTACCCTTTACCTTCCCTAAACCACCCTACACAGAGGCCATGTCCTATGACCACCCTTTGTTTCCAAACTACATGGCCAACACAGAATCATCAAGGGCCAAAGCCAGATCACAGAGTGCACCAAAGGCAAGGCCAGATTCTGTTGAGAGGCAACCAAGCAGAAGAAGGGCTTCAATGGAAGGTAGAAATGTGCCAAAGCCAGTTAGGATGCAGAGGTCATCTTCTCATGTTGGTATCACTGCTCAAAACTACCAATATCCTTGGTCAATAAAGCTTGACAGGTCCATAGTCAGTGAGTGTGGCTCTACAAGCACAGTGCTCACAAACTCTAATTACTACTGCACATGATCCTGATGTGAGTACTGCTACTAACCAATCTCATGTCACATGTTCTCACCACAAAATTGAATTCATAGAGCAACACATGAACAAATCAAAGGAACCATGTGTATTAACAATAATAGACTTGCATAGAGACTAGGTCATGTCACTTAGTTTGTTAATACTGTTTGATCTGATAAGGTTTCACTGTTGCTTGTTTTGGCTGCAGCATCATGGACTTTCCACTGCAACAAAGAGTACCCGTTTTGCAGCAAGTCTAAAAATCCAGACTTTAGACTCTAGAACACATACCAGACTCTGCATTTACAAATTGGGGGTCCTAGATTGCAAGGGTTTTCCCTTTTTTTTTTTGAGTGAAGTTCAAAGTTTGAAGAGTGTCTTCTTGTATTTACTGTGTTGTGGATTACACTACGACTACGAGAACACATTTTAACTGTTTGTGAACTGTGTATAAATTTTGCAAAGTCGGATATTTCCTAACAGCAATTGTATTTGGACATGATTTTTCGTAAGTACAAACAAGAGGTAAATATGTTTTAGTCTCTAAATATGCAAAATTAAAATTTGTGTCTATTTTAAATTTTGATATATTTTGATCTTCAAACTTAACAAATAAATAAATACAATATTTTAATTCAAAGAAATTTTTTTAGGTATTAAACGATGTTTCAGATTGCTATATAAGTTAAAAAGTGTAAGATGGTATAAATAAATTTGATATTCTTGAAACTCTCTTAATACAAAAAAAAAAAGCTTCATGCAGTTGGACTAGAAAGATTATATGTACTCATTTTTAGATTTTGAAAATCAAATTATATGGAAGTTTCAATGTAGCATGATTTCTTGTTCAATTTAGATGTTTCAATGTCTTATTCTAAACTTGAAGCTACTTAGGAGATAAGATTAAAACTTATGCAGAAGTGTTGTTATGGCAATATTATTATAAGTTGGAGCCATGTTGCTTACTCTGTCATTAACACACAAGTGTTGGATAATGTATAGCACATGCAGGCTACAAATGGATAGATTTATACAGTAACAGACTGGCATAAACTACATATGAAATAAATTTGTACTTAAGCAATATAATAATGTAAAAATAACATGGATTATCAAAGGAAATGCATATTAATTCTCCAAAGACACTTTGTTTAGTAAAAACAAGCATATGAAATATATAAAATTTTAAATTTAATCTATAATTTATGTGATCGAACCATTAACTCCTTAATACAATACCTCATCTGGTTGAATTACTAATCCAATTATAATAACATTAATAAGTAGGTCATCTAAGGGTTTTGTCTTCTGAAATACTAAAACTCATTTATGGAAAAGTATATATATCTCACCACATTATAAATTGGCAAACTAGGAAACATGTTTATTTAAAATAATAGAGTTTAGTGATCTGAGTTTATTTTCAGAAAACATTAGAAACATTTTAAAAAATTAAAAGTCTTTAAGATTAATTTTTAGATTTTGGAGTGAACGAGAATTAGGAAAAATATTATCATTTTTAGTTTGGAATGACAACGATTAAGACTATCCGAATTTGACTGTATTTGTTCGAAAAGTAAAAATTTACGTTTATATTCTTTATTATACTTACTCATATTTATTTTTCATGATATATATATATATATATATATATATATATATATATATATATATATATATATATATATATATATATATAGCTTTATTAAATATTGTTTTCCAAAAATTAAATTAAAAAATATATAATATTGTTTTCACGTATTTGATGTCTAAATGATGAATATACATATTATCTCATCTTGATTTCCAGATAAAAAGAAAATAATACAATTGTATAAATTTAAATTTCAATGTACAATATCGAAAAAATTAAATTAAATTAAATAATTCAAAACAAAAATAAATATAAATAAAGACACAAACATAATATATATATATATATATATATATATATATATATATATATATATATATATATATATATATATATCTATATATATATATATATTTATATATTTAACCATTCTCGTTCCTTCATAATTAATTTAAAAAAAATGAAGATATTTCCCAATCAACATTTTATTGGACATGACGAAATTTATGTCCAAATCCCAAAAAACGTAGGATATCCGAAATTTTTACTTTTTCAATGAAATAATGCTTCGTAAAAAAAGTTCAATACTTTTATTCCCAAACCTGAAAAATTATTTAACATGTCATCTCAAGCCTTATGCTAGCAGTGTTGCTGTATCCAATAGTGTTCCTATTTTCTTATGAATATTTCACAAAATAAATAACCATTAAACATATGCTTCCACAAGATTCTTCTAACTCAACGAGTAATCTCAAATGAATAGGCACTTATATTAAATACTTCTAAAAAATAAAATATGGTTTATACGAATGAAGAATCTACCTAGTAATAGACTACCACAGAGTAATGGAGTATCTTTTCACATTATTTGAGACTATTAACAGATAACAGAAAGACCAAACCGTGAAATTCTACAAAGTAAGCATGTTAGTTTAGGGTTGAGCAACTTGTACCAAGTTTTTTGCTTCTCTGATAATTCTCCTAGTGCTTTCATTTCCTCTTGTCATACCAGTAATGTTTTCATTGATCCCTTGGCATATAAACACTGAGTGACCCACATGAATGTTCTTTTGTAATCACTAGTCAAGAACATGATCCACTTTTGCTGGGACCTCATTTAAGCCAAATAAATGACACAAAATTGGGTGTTGACAGACATGCCTCCCACATAAATGACGTCAACCATTATGAATAAACTATGAGCTCTGACACTGTTACATTTTTTTTATCCCAATCCACTCAAATATGAAACAGATATGTTTATCTTATATTTTGCAGGGCACCTGAATTCTCTCATTTATATGGAGAAAATTAGAAGAACTTTTTAATCATGCAATAATATTTAATACCAGACAAATATTTCAGTTCAAAATTTCAATAATCTCAGTGATTATGTTATCATAATTCATGTTAAATAGGATACTAGATCAGTTCTTCTTTCATACTGCAATGTAAAAGAAAATTACATGACTTTTGGGGTTATAGTAAAAGTCAATAATTTTATCCTATGTGTGTGTGTGTGTTTGTGATTGTTGACATTGTAAACATTCTTTACACTATCCATGCATAGACCATTTTATTCAACAAACAAAAACAGGATACATAAATAAATAGTTGATCTAAATTTGGACATCCACCACCAAACTCAACATCCATATCCGAACCACAAAGTTACATATAGAATATCTATGCTACCTCCTTCAATACTATCCATGCATAGACCATTTTATACAAGTACAAACAAAAAGGCCAAAGCTTCCAAACCAGAAGAACAGAAAGGCAACTGTGAAAAAAAGGTACCAAAAGTGCAACTCCTTGATGGCTTGAATAATTTTAAATAATTAATAAATAATATATGGATCTAACAAAATTATGAAGCACACAAGCTTGCCAGCATTTGTCACATCCCAAGAACACAAACAAAACATCACCAAATTGCATCTGTATTGGTTGAACAAGCAAGTCTTCAAGTGAGCATGTCATTTCTACCTTACGAAATAAATATACACCAAGTACTAGTGATGTACACTAAGATCGGGGCATCTTTTCTTTGAATAACCGGGGAAGAACTTCATGAGCACCAATGTCCAAAACCTCTGGATCCCTGAAAATAACAAACAATATAGTTATAATTTGTTAATCTCCAACAGCAGTAGAGTAGCGCTTGACCTATTAAGAGTTACAAGTTAAAAGTAAGAACTTAATATAAGGATGGAATTGAAAGGAAAATGGCAACGCACTTCCGATGTAAAATAGTTATACATCGAATCACAAATTCCTATAGACTTGTTTGGAGAAACTTCTCCGTAAGCACTTTTAATTGAGAAAATAAGAAGAAAAAATGAAAAGAACTTCTCCATAAGCTAAACTTAGCTTACGTACAAGTTTAAAATGACAATTAGAGAAGTCGTATGAGAGAATTTGTACAGATTAACCTATGCATAAGCAAATTTTAGCTTATGAAGACTCGTTTCATTTTTACACATAAAAGTTACTCTGATGTTGAAATTAATTTGACAGAAGTCAAAACTTTTAAATCTAACCTTGTTGAGAGTTCTTTAAAGGCTTTCTTCGATATAAAAGATACCTTTTTAAAGCTCTTTTTCTTAAAATTTTGTTTGGGTCAATTTCTTTTGAGGGAAAAGAAGCCTAAAATAAGCCTAGTCAAACACTGCCACGCTAGTAGATAGAAAGTATTAAAAATAGGAAAAGAGAATAAAGTTGATCAGAAACAATTATTATAAGCATATATCCTCATGTCCCAAAAAGAACATTTAATAGTTGCAATATCACCCCGAAAGATTGTTACAAAACTTATATTCATGTAAATAAGAGTATGCAAGACATAATAGGAGATAAACCTGCACAATGTCTGTCCCTTTTCATTTGAACTAGGTATGAAAAGGAGCTTTCGCAGAGAGGGTGACTCAAACTGAGCAAAGAAACCGTCACTGTGTGCATGTTTCCACTTTCTTGATCCTTGGCCCTTCCAGACCTGCAGGAATAGAATATAATTAATAGATTCTGCAGTCATCTAGAATTTTCAATTCTAAAATACACATGGAATTGAGGTTGTAGGCTGATCTGTCAGAAAATGAACATTGACTAGATAGATTTACATGTTCAAAAAGTATGACATTAACATGTATTTGGCCAATTAATGCACCAGTACAGCCCCAAAAAGAATTGAGTGGAGAAGATGGCTGACACAAATTTAAAGGGAAACAACTAAAAAAGTCCTTGATATAAAGAACTTGGATTTTGCAAAAAGAAAAATGGTATCATAAGGTCGATGTAGTCAGAATCCTACCATGCACCTTTAATTTTGTATTAACCTGAACAGCCCAAAAGGAGAGAAATTGAAAGAAAGAAATAAACGGAGAGGAGATGGAATGGAAAGGCAAGTATAAAGCAAGTCACTGGCTGATACCTTACATATAGGCTTCCATGGGAACGTTAAACTATAAAAAGAAATAGTATTGAAAATGAAATGATAAGCAAAAAGAAGACAGCACATCCTTGAAAAGTAAAGGGAAGCCTCCATTTTATTTCTTTTACCCGTTTTGCCTTTTTAAAACACACCCTTGACGAGTCACTACATCAGCACTATTGATGTAATGAGCTCGTCAGTGAACAAAAATCATCTTTCCTATTGAGACTACCAAGTCAAGCTTAACAAGTATTTGACAATCCTCTTTGAGTAACAAAGATCTATTGTATCAAAGTGCAAATTTAACTAAACATAAGCCATTTGGATGGGAGACATATCCCTTCAGTTCAGTCCCTCTGCAACCATCTTCATGTGCTGTGTGGCCATGCCTAGAGTATGTAATGTATAAAAAAAACCTAATGGTAGCAAGTGCCCGATACTTTAACTACATGAATGAAACTACAGACCTTTTCCTATTTTCTTTTCATGCAGTGCTACACCACTGAATTTGAAACATCAAAGGGCATGAATACATCTGAATTAACTCATATTGGGCCCACCTAAACTCATACGTTGATCAGCTTAAACATTTTGGAACGTGCAAATTTCACACACCTTGCATGCTAGGAGTGAAATTATGACTTCTCTTCACTTTCCCTGTTAACGATGTGATAAGCCTCAAAAGTACCCCTTAACCTAGTAATAAAACTTCCCATTTAACTTGAACTTCTTAACCATTTACAGCATCTGATGTGGAAGTTTCAATCATCAATGCTTTAAGAAATCAGAAGTTACCTGTGGATAAGCAATAATGCTTTTGGGAGTTACCAAGCAGGCTGCTTTGGAGAAAGACTCCTCTGCGTACTGCCTAAGAAATGAAAAGCAGTTGCTGTGTGTATGGGGTGATTCAAAGGCCTGCCAAATAAGATGAGAAAAATAAAAACATTAAAACTTATAATATAGCATTCAGGGAAGTTTTAAGAGTTGATAATCATAAGTGAACAACAAAAGCCATCAAAATAAGCAGGAATACTAAGCATAAAGTTCAGAAATAAGATATCCAAGCAAGGAACCACAATTATAATTGCACAAAGATTTAAAAAGAAAATGCATACCTTATCAATATTCACAACTGGGGCATACTTATCGGTCTGTGTCTTTTCCTTATCCAGAAGAAAGTAAACTCTAGCATCCACTGAAGATGTTTCATGCCACGATTTTACAGCGGTCTCTATTGTCTCAACAAGGAATGAGAACAAATCTTTCCATCCTTCTTCAGATCCATACTTTCCAGCCTGTACGGAGATCATTTAATCCTCTCAAGGGAAATTTTAAAATGATGCAGGATTATATGGAGAAACGAATTATTTCACATCCATTAATAAATATAAATAACATGAAATATAAGTTTAAGGGAAACAATAAAATAAAACATCTAGAAACCAAGATACATAAAGTAGAAGGAAATAGATATATTTCCAACAATCTAAGTTCATTTTCAGTTGTTTTTCTCTTCTGAGAACCTGAGTCTCTGCTGTTCATTCAGTTGAATTTCGATGTATTAATGCATTATTCAATTTTCAATGTGTTGATATCCTACAGCTTATTGTCATAAATTTCTAGCAGCACCAAGGATGTAGAAATTCTGCGTCCCACCTTCGTTCAGACATGGGAGACAGAAAGTTAGAGGTAAAATGTGAGATCACAACTCAAAATGGAAAGATCCTAAAAGGGGGGCATATCAAGTGAGTATGGAAAGAGTTAATTTTAGTCATACAATAAAATACAACCACACAGAAATATTCAAAATTATTGCTAGAATAGAGATCATTGACACCCCAATGCTTTAACAAAAGACTAGGTCTTATCATAATTATTATACCTTAAAGAAAGTCAAATTCTGCAAAAAAAATGTGTCCTTATCATTAAATGGGGCAAGAAATTGAACTTCCAAGGAAAGATACAACATACTAAGTCAAAAACAGAATATTTTATCTAGAAAGAAACCTATAGGAGCAGAGATTTGAGTAGCACAATCAAAGATTAAAATATGTTTTCAGCCAAGACATTTGAAGAAAAAGTACTTGGGAATTAGCTCGAACAGGCTAGTAAAGAAGAATTAGACAGTGAAAAATTGAATATAAACAGTTGAAAAGGATAGTGAAACTCGTGGCTCTTTTGTTAAGGATTAAGGACTACCAGGCTCCTGTTTATGAGATAAACTAGTATATAAATTAACATGTATAACTTTTTGTTCATCATCTTCTCTCTCCAAGCTCTTATTAACACTCAATGGGGACTTCATTGAAGATTTTGTTTTAGAGATAAACCAATAGTCTGCCTGATAATGAATAAATGCTGCATTGAGTAAGGTTTGTTGTTGTTTGTTTTTATTTGAAAAAAAAAATATTTAGAGTAGAAAACTTAGTTTAATCATCCTTCTTGTCTGTTTATGATTATTTTACACTTGATCATCCAATATGGTTGTTTGGTTAAGATTAGCATACACACATACAAACACTAGAATAGACATAATCGGTATTAGTGTTTTGCAAAACCAATACAAGTTTAACCAACATTGTCATCCATCACTTTGATTTCCTACTCGTGAAGAAGTTTAAAATCCAGAGCTGTTACAGTTTATGTTTCTTCCAAGTTCCAACTCCACCACTTGACTCCCTTTTTTGTTCATAAGCAAGTAATTTACTAAAAAAAAAAAAGAGAAAGATGCAAAAATAAAGGATAAGACATCCATAAGGGAAAAGGACAACGAAGTAAAAAACTTGAAGAGGAAAAGGGGAAAAGGCAAAAAAAAAGAAGCAAAGACCAAGAATATTGCAACAATGCATGCTAATCTCTCTGAAGATCTAGCAATATTGCATATATTGGTATTTATTTATTATTCTTTTGGTGTCAATAAACTCAGGTCATTTAGAGTTTATAGTCACTTTTGATTGCTTGCATTCAGCTTGTGAGATGTTACACTCATTACCACACCAGAGATCACAGATATTTGAAGGTTTTGTGGCAGTGACTCTGAACAGCATCTAAAACTCATTTTGTCCCCATTTCTGTGTTGTCATACCTGGTTTTGGAGGATTATTTTATTATATCTATCTTTCTTCATCTGAGGTGTAATGGTTTTGGAAACCTATGTTTGAAACTCTTTCCCACAGACCCCAGCAACATTCTGTCCTTTGATGCAATCCCTCCAACCCACAGATTTCTAACATAGTTCAGGCCAAGCCCCGCAACCATTGATCTAATGCACACACACTTACCCTGTTCAGCCTGTCCTCTATAGCACGACTCAGTCTTCACGTAAGTATTTTCTTTCTAACACAGGTCTTACCTTCCACCTTCGTTTTGTGGCATTGCCGCTCAACCTTTTGTTCCATTATCATTGATTTGTATATTTAGGCATAAAACTGAGACTTCTGACTACTAATTTTGAATATATCTCAAATTTTGAATTGTTACTTTTATTTTTTAACTATTTTAAGGGTAGTCTAAAATATATAATTCGTATTTTAAAATCTTCATAGTAGTGGTCATCCCACTATGTGCTATCTCACTATAGTGATTTTGTGGTCAGCCACTCTGCGCTGTTAATTGGGATTGTTAACTATGAGATTAGCCTACACGGGGATAACTATACACAGAATTTGATACCTTTGACCCGATTTAAGAATATACATTATTCCAAAACTTCTGTTTCTACCTTTGTGTATTCATTCTCTCTTTTGTCTCTCTTCTTGATACCTGATTCCCTTCTCTTTCTCCCATACCCTTTCCAAATCACATATGTGCGTGTGCATTATGCAAAAGAAAAGCTGAGAAAGCACATACTTTTTTACCACTCCTAGTTACAGATTGGGAAGACATGTATACTAACCATTTCAGATTTCATTGTATCTAAATGTTTGGCCACGTCAACATTGGATCTCATATTCTCCACTTCTTGAGCTCGCTTGCTATCTTTCACCAGTTGGTTCAACCTCTTTATCTTTTTTAATACTTCTTGACTTTGGGAGTTATACTGCAATGCTATCTGAAAGGCAGCCAAAGCCTACAAACAAATATTCACACAAGCATACACAATAAGAATAAAATCCTAAACCAGAGCAGAACAAATAGCTTTCAATTAAATCTAAGCAATAAGCTATTGAATACACACATCGTCATATCGTTTCATGGCTTCCAATATGCTCCCCTTCCTGAAATATCCCTGGAAGTGTATTCAAGCAGCATCACTCCAAAAGGTATTACAAAGGTTCAGACACTCAAATATTAACAAATTAGATAAACATTTACCTTTTCCCATTGGGGTTTTAATTTGATTGTCATCTCTGCATCATCGAGAGCTTTATTAAGCTTATCCAATTGCAGCAATGCTGCAGCACGATTACTGGAAGACACCAAATAAACAGAAGAAACTACAGGAATCAAGATAAGGTTTATGCATCGAGTTCACATTCACACAACATATCTGACATGAGAAAAGTGTTGATCCAAACTACTAAATTTACATAAGAAAGAAAAAGCCAGTAACTTCTAAGGGCCACGCCACGCAACACATTTCTAGAATGGCCTATATGATTAATTAATAATTATTTCTAACAATATGCCCTCTGACATGAGATATAATTAGAAGCTCAATTATAGTGTGTGACAATCAACAAATACTGATATCAAATGAAAAGTAAACATAAAAATATATACCATTCAAAAAGAAACTTTTTCTACTCCCAGAAACAAAAAAAATAAACTTTTATTTCTTTCCACTTTCCCTTCAATACAAATTTCAAACTTTTCTCTTTCCACACTTGCTTCCTCAGTATCAAACAGACCATGAAGCTCAGTATATTTCACTCAGCTAATCAACACAGTTAACTGAAAGAAACCTGAAAAGGGAGTCTTTTTTTTTTCCTATTTAAGAGTTTCAGCTTAAGCCTTAAGCGTCATATCGATCTAACTCCAAACCAAACAACACACATGGGCATGCCAAACTGTCACTAAAAGACTAAATTTCTGAAACTCTGATAATACACTGGCAACAAAAACTGACAACTCAGTCTATATAAAAACCGAAAACCCCAACTAAAAGAATAATGACAACAAAAGAAAAGAAGAAAAACCCTTTCGTGATTTCAAGGGAGACAAAATAAACAAGAGGGAAAAGCAGAGTGCTGAAGCAAATTTTAAAACCCACAGATTGAAAGAATTGAACAATGACACCAAGATGAAAAAAGGTGAAAGTTTTGAAAGAAAAAAGGTACCTATAGAGAGTAGGGTTAGACGGGTCTTGCTTGATGGCTTGAGTGTAGAGTGCAGCAGCTTTGAGATACTTTCCTGACTTGAAAAACTCGTTGCCCTGATCCTTCAGAGACATCTCCGAACCTGAACCTTCTTTCGTTTCTGCCATTGATGATCTTTTTCGTCTTAACCTTCAAATCTGTGATTCTGGTTCCTAAATGATGTCTGTAGGGTTTACCACAAAGATGCTTGTTCCTTCCAAAACCGCTTTCTTTGGTTTTAGATGTTTTTATTTCATACTAAAAAATAAGCTAAATGGTACTTTACCCCTCTTATCTTACTTTTATTATATTTAATTTGTTATCTTATCTTTTAAGAAATAATTTTAATATTTTTTATAAATGTGTTGAATTTTGTTATTTTACCAGTTTAAATAAAATTAACTTTTTAACATCGGTTAAAAATTTAATATCTTTTTAACAGTAATTTATTATGTGATAATTAAGGATAACATCGATGGTGAGAGGGTTCTGAGTCTAACACCTACCACTAACATTTGATTACTCAAAAATAGGTCAAAATAGTCATATAATATACTTAGGTTAATAACTTTGATTTATTTTGCATGACTATAATTTTGTGGGTTAAATCATGTAAATTTTAAAAAATTGATAAATAATATTTAAAACTCTTAGAATTTTCATGTATGAAAAAAATCTCATCAATCGTAACTTTAGATATATAATCTTCTTCATATATATTATTAGTTAAAGAAGAAAAAATCTCGATCTACATAACATAATTATTCAAAACATAAAACAATTAACTAACGAAAAAAAATCAAAACTAAAATAAAAAACTAACAAATTTAATTATGTCATAAAAAATTATAAAAATAATTAATAACTCAATATTTTTAATACAAAAAATTTATATTTAAAATGTAAAAGAATGTGATTAATAAATACTATATCATATAATTAAAATATAAAAATTAAATAAAAACTTATATGAAAAATTAAAATATCTATTAATGTATTAAAAATAATTAATAACCCTGAACGTTTAATCTATAACAATATATAAAGGGGATTTCCTTTTGTGTGTCCACTTTTCAAAATACCGATTTTACTCTTTAAATATAATAATTTATTAAATTTTTAAAAATTGACCGTTACTTTTACAAACTTTTTATAAAATCAGATGTGTCTGCTCTTTCTCTTCTTCTTTGTTTATTAATGGTTATTCTTTTATCTGTTCTGGTATATTTTACTTTATTTTTAATAAATATAATTTTAATATATATATATATATATATATTAACTTAATAATATTATAATATTATCACCTACTAATATAATATACAAACAGACGTGATAGTGCTGTGTCTAATACAAAGTAATACATATTATAACTTAAAAATAAACGGAAAACAAAGTACACAATGAGAAATTAACTTAAAAATTATTTTAAGATAAATAACACATATTAACTAGTAGTAGTTTTATGTGTTCGTGCATGTTGAGATTAGTTTATGTCAATAATATAACATATATATATATATATATATATATATATATATACGGTAATTAGTAATTAACTGAGTTAAAAAACTTCAACATACATTGTACATTTCTGTATTTCATCACATTTAAAATTATGACAAGTCAATATTAAATGTTGACAATGATAAATATATTTAACTGACATTCATTATTTTTCTGTTACAATGAATGTGAAAATCTGATTTATGTGTTTATCAGATGTTCACATTTAATACACTTCTAAATACGTTACGTATGTTGACATCTGAATTTTAAACATATCGAATGTCGACAATTAGTATTATTTTGTCAAAAAATAAAATAAAAATCTTGCATTATATATGTCCACATCCATTACCGATCTAAATCGGATATTAACATCTGATTTCTGGACCTACCAGATGTCGATAACATATATGTTTTTTATTATGTTTTTCTTAACCGAAGGTTTATATCCAATATTTAGTGACATTTTTATTTATTCAAGTATTTTGCTAACAATGCATCAACAATAAACCAAAGACACTACATAAAGAAGGCATAAACAATATAATGAACAACTTATATCGACAAACAAGAAAACAGATATAGTTATGCATTGCAATGCAAATGATACGTGGAATAAAAAATACGTCTTAATGAAAATAACAATCGCTGGACTAGAGTACCCGGATGAACAATGACAAAGAGAGACACGAGTGTAAATGGGACCATATTTTTTTTTAAATGATTTTCAAACTTATTATATTAATTTTTATTTTTATTCACTATTAGACAACTTTTTCATTTTCACACTTCTCCCTTAACTATTAATTATGATTTTAAATTTATTTTGTAATTACTTAATACTTTGTAGTTTTACTTCATCTATATCACCTAAATATGTATGCTTTGATTATTTTTTAATTTAACGTCGACCTATGAAAATTTACAGTTAGAGAATTAAATCTACTATATATCTAAGAAGATGTTAGTATAATGAAGTTACTGAATTGGCCATTCTAATTCATTGACACGTGTCTCAAATGAAGGATTTTTACGTCTTTTCTCTCTTCTTTAAGATTTCCCGCTTCTTCCTCCTCAATGGCTGATAAAATTTTTGAATGACCCACATTCAATGCTTGATTAAAATCTTGATTGACGTCTGACCAATAATTACTATTTTTTTTTCTTCTCCAAGAAAAACTATTCGCATTCTTCTTCTTCCACAAAAATTTACAAAACCAGAAGAAAACCCTCAAGGTTGTCTTCTTCTTCTTCTTCTTCGTCTTTGTCTTCGTCTTCTTCGTCTTCGTCTTCGTCTCCTACTCCTGCCGTCATATCCAGTTGAAGGTAAGTTATAATAACCCAACTTTGTTTTCGAGTTTTCCTTCTCGATATTCATAAAAGGGTTTTTTTACTTCTTCTTATCACTTATCCTTCTTCATCTTAATCTAAGTTTTTTTTTTTTTGCTTCTTAATCAGTTAACATCTGAAAGTTAGGTATTGTTTAATAGCTTGAGTTCTCCTTCTTCATTAGAGGTTCTTCTTCTATTTTTTTAACTAAACTTTGTTTCTATTTTGTCTCTGTAGGTCTCCTTCATCAAAGGGTATTTTTCTACTTTTTATTTGGTGAAATATATCCAAACATTCTTTTTCTTTCTGAAATTCTAGGGAGCATAATCTTTCATCTATGTTTGTTTTCTCTTCGGTCTTGATCATGTAATATTTATTTTTATGTTGTATTCAGACACTTTTTTTTTGTTAAACTTTGGTACTTCTCCTTTGATGGTGTATGACATATTATGGGTTTGATTTTCTTCAAAACTATTGTGATGCCCTAATCATGCCAAAAAGATCATCGATTATCGATTATCAAGTTGGTGTGTGCCATTAATTTTTCCCTTTGGATATATTTTCTTGCTAGTGGATCGCCAAAAAACCAAAATATTTTTTTAGGTTTTTGAAAAATATTCAAGATTTGAGGTGCGGGAAGAGATAAGAAGGCATGACCAAGGGACACAAATGGAGGGAGCTTTTGGCTACAGAAAACCATTTATTAAGTTGGACTTCTTTAAAAACCCTTTTTATTTTATATTATTAGTTGGTGTGTGTATTTTTTTTTCTACGATTTTCGTAATAAAAAACAAAGACATTGTTTCCTCTTAGTAAAAGGGTACTTTTTTTGTTAAGCTCTATTTGATTTATTTTTTATTATGGTTGTAATTTTTATTACTCATTTTGGTTTGTATGTGTTGTGAAGGATAATTCATCAAATATTCAAGGCTGCCAAATCAATCAAGGATAATATGGCTTGAGATATTTATGCCATTAGTAATTAAGGATGCACTCCGGAAGGTAATCTGCTTTGAATGCTTGAATTTTTATGCTCGAAGCCTCAAGCAAACTGTTTTCCATTTTAAATGGTTTGAAACAAGATAACAATGTTGTACCCCATTTTTATCAAGAAATATAACAATCATAATGATTTTTTGTGCTCCAATAAGAAATTGCTCTTGATTTCTATCAATTTTACAACGACTCATAATGTTTGTAAAGAATAAGCATTCATGCATATTTTTTCTTTGAAAGATACAAGGTGCTTCATACAATTCTGTAAAATTATAAGTTTGATTGTAGGAATTTTATTCAAGAGCAAGAGGCAAGAAGAGGAGTTCCTCTCTTTTTGTGAATAAATTTCTTTTGTCTACTTGAAGGTACAAAATATACACATGTTACTTATGTCTATCTCTACATCTTCAACTTTTGAGGAAATTAACTAAATTTAATGACAGCAGGAACTACATTTGTTGAATGAGAAACGCAATCTGGTGAGACAACTATCTTAACTAAGCAAGGTTAGTAAATGTCTTTGTAAATTATAGTTATATTTTAACATCTTACTTATATAATATTAGTCTTAAACTCTGAATGTCAAACATGTCAAATTTATATGTTCCAAATTATTCTTCTCATACTCGGTCAAGATTATTCTTTTAATGCGAGCATTCATAAGTTGGTAAAAGTTGTTTGATATTAGATTTTGTTCTAAAAATATATGGATTGTGATATATG
>Ga0214542_1001376_pt1 | contig 49681 bp, 22 predicted proteins | sample CNSS1metaG_FD_160096 | JGI IMG/M metagenome (GOLD analysis project Ga0214542, IMG submission 160096) | Root nodule microbial communities from cowpea collected in UCLA plant growth center, Los Angeles, California, USA - CNSS1 | ecosystem: Host-associated > Plants > Roots > Nodule | place: USA... | reverse complement strand
TTTGTGTTTGTTATTTTTGATTCCCTAAGTTGACTTAGTTGAATCAACTTTAGTTGACTTGTTGACCTTTGACTAGGTTTGACTTGTTGACTATAGTTGACTTGACTTAAGCCAACATGCTAATCTACGTTTATTTGCTTTGTAGGTTAATTAGGAGTAAGAAAACAATGCTAGGTGGCGCATGGTGATTGAGGAGCATAAATGATGTGGAGGAGATAGTAAAGCAAAGGCATAAAGCATAAAGTAAAAGCCATAAAATAAGTGTACCTATGTACCTTTGGTCTCCTTTATTTTAGTTACTAGTAATTTTTAATTTATAAATTAGTATCAAAATTAGTTACTATAGGTGACTAATTATTTTTAACCACTAAAATTGATCATTATTTAAGAATTTTCTTGTATTGTTTGATACCGGCTTTTGTTTATACTCTCAATTATTTTATTTCAAAATTTTGTTTTATTTTTATTTATTAAATATAATAATATTATTAAAAGGTGGAGTCAAATAGAATGAAAAAATTGGGTGTGAAAATATAATTTTCCTAAATGTGATAATATGATCAATACTGACTTCATAAATAGTGTTCTATTTATAATATTTTTATAAACTTTTAGCTGAACGAATGTACATCAACTTGGTCTAGAGTTTTTTAATACTTTATTAACATATTCCTCATGTTGTTTTAGTGAGAATCTTATATCAGTTAAGTTCATATAATACACTAACTCCCATACTTTGGCCTCAAGTTTTTTATAAAAAAAAAATCATTTCTTTGATGTCAAGGACTTTTCCGCGTACACGCAATGTTGAAAACCGTAAACATGAGACTCGTAATTCATCTCGCAAACAACTTTACGATGTTGACACCGAAATACAGGTTTTTGAAAGATAGAACAATAATACTCTTTACTAATGGTTTGTGAAACAACGAAGAGACAACCTCAGAATGATGATCGGATTTGATACCATTTGTTAATATTCAAGAAATTACTGAATTCCTTTGATGGTACTTAATGTTTCCCTTTTGATGAGGGAGAATGAGAGCCTAATTCATTTTTGTTTATTTTCTTAGAGGTCATAACAAAACCCCAAATTTTAACGAGTTACCTCATTTCTGTTAATTAAATTTATATAAATTTTATGTTGACGGTAGAATTAGTTTTTTAAAGGCTTAAATATATTATTGGTTCCAATTTTTCTAAATTTTATTATCTTTGGTTCTATTTTTTTTTTAAATGTTCAAAATGGTCCTAATTTTTATAAATTGTGGTCAATTTGGTCTTTTTCACATAAGCTGTTTAAATGATTAACCGAGGATGAACAATTATTACCATGTGTCACCTCCTGATTTTTTTTTTATTTCTGTAGTTTTTTTTATTTTTTTAATTTAAAAAAAATTGTTCATGTGTCAAGTCAGCATTGTGACATGTGACAGTGTTAGTGTCACGTGTCAAGCAAATGTCACTGCCACGTGTCAATTTAGTATATTGTCATGTGTTAGTGTCTCGTGACTTATATTCAATTCGGTCCTAATTTTCGTTAATTTGTAGAATTTAGTCTTAATTTTTGTTATTTTTGTTCAAATTAGTTTCAATTTGGTCTCTCTTCAAATTGATTAAATTTAATCTCTATATAAATGTTATACTAAAATTTTATTTTTATTAAAATTTAAATTTACACTAAATATTTCTTTCATTATTTTTAAACCCGCCATAATTATATTATTGGAAAAAATTATTAGATTTATGTTTGATGTTTGCTACATGTAAAAAATAGGTTTAGAGTTGGTTTTAAAATAATAAATAATTTTCCTATTAATTTTAAAAATATTGAAAAACTTTCCTTCTAAGTTTAAAAATAATTAAGAATTTTCCTTATCATTTAAAAAATAATAAAAAATTTTCCTTCTAATTTTAAAAATAATAAAGAACTTTCCTTGTAATTTTAAAAATAATTAAGAATTTTCCTTATAATTTTAAAAAAATAAAGAATTTTCTTTCTAATTCTAAAAACAATGAAGAATTTTTCCTCTAATTTTAAACTAAGTTTAACCATTTTTTTACATGTAGCAAAAATCAAACATATATATAATAATTTCCTTCCAAGAGTATAGTTAGGTTTGGTATAAAAATAATGAAAGAAATATTTAAAATAAATGTAAATTTTAATAAAAATAAAAATTTCAGTATAATATTTATATAAAAATTAGATTTGGTCAATTTGGAGATAAACAAAACTATGACTGAATTGAATAAAAATAATAAAAATTGGGACTAAAGTGAACAAAATTAACAAAAATTGAGACTGAATTAAATATAAGTCACAAAACACTGGCTCGTGGTCATCACACTAACTTGACACATGGCAAAATTTTTAAAATTTTTAAAATTAAAATTAAAAATTAAAAAAATTACGAAATGACACATGGTAGTTACTGTTCACCACTCGTTAACGATTTAAACGACGTATGCAAAAAGGACCAAATTGACCATAATTTACAAAAATTATGTCATTTTGAAAAAATGAGAACCAAAGAGAACAAAGTTTACGAAAATTGATACCAATATATTTAAGCCTTTTTTAAATTAGATCACTTGATATATAGTCTATATAAATGTAAATAGTTTTAAGATAATACGTGACCCATTTTAATGTAAACTAGTAGACTAACCCATATGTACGCATGGATTATATTTTATTTTTTATTTTTTATATTAAAATAATAAAATAATGAAAATATTATGTAATAAAATATCATGAAAATGATGTTATATTATTGTAAATGTTGTTATTAAAGTAATGAATTATTAAAGCTAAGTGATGCAATAATAATTTTAATTTTAAATATAATAAATAGAATTGATATTACAATATAATGCACTTAATTGATTTTACAAAATAACTATATTAATATGTGACCTGTGACCACGTTTTTTCTTGTTTTTTATATTTCAAATCTTTTTAAAATAATAATATAATTTTTAATATATTTATTTAACCACTAAAAATACTAATAATAATATTAATATAAATTCTAAATTCTAAAAAGTTTTGAAAGATTAAAAATCTATTTAGCAAAATATTTAATATAACAACGTTTTTTATAATTAAAAAAATATACATAACAATAACACCATGAATAATAATAATAATAATAACAATAACAATAATAACAATAACAACAATAATAACAATAATAACAATAATAATAACAATAATAACAATCATAATAATAATACTAATAATAATAATAATAATAATAATAATAATAATAATAATGATAATGATAATGATAATAATAATAATAATAATGATAATAATAATAATAATAATAATAATAATAATAATAATAATAATAATAATAATAATAATGATAATAATAATAATAATAAAAATAGTAATGATACCAATAATAACAAACTAATGATCATAATAAATTTTTTATGTTATAAATATTAATGTCAATGTTAATACTAAGACTAATGTTAATGATAATAATCTATAATTAAATATAAAGATATACATCAACAACAAAACAAATAAAAAGGACAAGTAATTGAAATACGATCTCTTAGTAAATAAAATTAAGATGTGTGTCTAAATATAATAATAATAATAATAATAATACCATTATAATAATATCTCATAGCGATAATAATAATAATAATAATAATAATAATTCATAAACTAAATATATAAAGAGATACACATTTTTGGTGTCCTTTTTTATTTTTATAATTTTATCCTCTTAATTATTATTTGTTAAATTTAAATAATTATTCATAAAAAAATTATTTGTCAGTTTTATCATTTTACTAATTTTAGTAACTATTTTTTTAATTCAAATAATTACACAGATACAGAGATAAAATGAATAACAAAACAAATAAAAAGTACAAATAATTGAGATATGATCTCGTAGTAAATAAAAGTAAGATGTGTGCCTAACTATAATAATAATAATAATAATAATAATAATAATAATAATAATAAATAATAATAATAATAATAATAATAATAATAATAATAATAATAATGCAACTACATACATAAAGAGATAAACATCTTTTATGTCCTTTTTTATTTTTTTTAATTTTATCCTCTTAATTTAAATAATTGTTTATAATAATAAAATTACTTTTCAGTTTTCTTATTTTACTAATTTTAGTAACTTTTTTTTTTAATTAAAATAATTGTTCAAATGTAAAGATAAATGTACAACAAAATAAATAAAAAGAAAAGTAATTGAAACATGATTCCTACATAGTAAGTAAAAGTAAAATGTATATCTAACAATAATTATGCCATTTTGACCATAATTTACAAAAAATATGTTATTTTGAACATTTTAAAAAAATGAGAACCAAATAAAACAAAATTTATGAAAATTGAGACCAAAATATATTTAAGCCTTTTTAAAATTAGATCACTTAATATTTAGTCTATATAAATGTAAATAATTTTAACATAATACGTGACCATTTTAATGTAAATGTTCCTTGTCTTTAGGAAAAGCATCGTAAAAATAAGAGTTGTTCCTGTCGCATACTAGGTTGAAGAATAAACTTTTATGTTTTTTCGTGCTTCGGAAAGAATCCCAATCCCCTTTTCAAGATTTTGAGCATTAAGATATCTATTAAGATGTCTATTAGGGCATCTAGTATTTCGGATTTAATTAGTTTATTCTAATTCCCTTTGTCTTCCCCAAATAAATTACATTATAGAGACAATAACAAATGCTTCCAAGGTTTTTTGGTATATGATCCAAGATATACTTTTGCACTTTAATTAGTTCAACTAAAGACGTAAAAGATTGCTTATGCATAAAAAAGTTACGGTGTGTGTATATCTTCGGAATATATATATATATATATATATATGACATTACACTATTAGAAACATTCAATTCGTCAACGGAAATTTATGGAAGGATGAAAATTTGTTGGTAATATGCAATAATCGAAGAAAATTATTGGGAAATTTTAATATTTTATTTATTGACAAAAATATTCGGCACAGTTAGTGAGTTGTGTTATAATGAACCAATTATTCGTCGATAAGGTTGTCACAATTGTTTTGTCGATCGATGCGAGGTGTTGGTAATTGAGTGAGAGAATTAAAATAAAATTTCTAGATTCAGAGAAGGTGTTTCCTCCCTTTTCCAAGTCGTGAGCAGCCCTTGCTCTTCCTCGTTCTCTTCTTTTCCAAGATTTGCCTCAAATTCTTCCTTCCCAATTTGCCAGGCCTTCATTGCCCACTCAACATTGCCATCAAAACCTAACTTTGAGTGATGATTTGGGCGTCTCTAGGTGTCGGCATTGGAATTTCCAAGTCGAGTCTACGGAGCTTTTCGGTTGTTCGTGCGTCGTCGCGGGGAGCAAAGATGGTCGATGTTCGACTTCACGACCATTTGTTACACATGTTTCAAAATTTTCGATTGATATACAGTTAAAGAATAGATGTTGAATTGTCTCTTCACCCCTCCCATGACACATTCACGATTTATGAGATCCTTCCCTCTTTTGAAAATAATATCCTATTTTCTCTTTCCCTAAATCAAGAAAAATTATTATCAAACTAATTTTCTTTGTGTCCCATCCCGATGCTTTCCTTAAATCTCTCACCACTAGGATTTATAATGACTTTGAATTGTAGAATTTAAGCTTCACCAGGAAACATAACTCCAAAATACTTTTCGCAAATCATGTTTATCTTTTTAAATTCACCACTTCCATTTTTCTAATAAAGATATGTTAAAAGCTTTTAAATATCTAATCCTTTATCCACATTCTTCTTTATATTTTAACATATTTTCTCAACTCATGCAATTTTCCTTCAACTATATCCCCAACCCCATATAGATTGCCTCTAAAATCTATTAATTCCTTCTCTTACTTTTGATAACATCTTAGAAAGAGATAAATAAAACAGTGATAGGACTATAATGACTGATTTTATGAGTGTGATTCCACCAGAAAAAGATAGAAACTTCCCTCTCCATTTATCAAATTTATTCCTATTCTTAGTTATAGAGTTGTTAAAATGAGTTGGAACCTGTGAACCAACTCGGCTCACCACGGGTTCGGGTCGGGTTGAGTTGAAATTTTTTTACAAATTTCAATACAGGTTGATTTTTGACCTGGCTCATCTAAAACCCGATTCACCCGGGTTGAACCTGTAGTGAGACCAACCCGTATATAAAAGGGTCACACATGTGTTTTTTATTTTTTTTATTAAGTTGGGTTTTACATTTGGGTCATGTTAGGTTGTTTTTTTATCCAACACATAAATATTTGTATTTTTTTATTTTGGTTTGTATTTGAATTGTATTAAATTTTATTTAAATTTTAATTAGAATTACAATTTAGTTTTGACCGAAAAAAATAAAAAAAAAATATTTTATTTAATTAAGTGAACCTGTGAGCCAACCCGTTTAACTCGCCAATCCGTGGTGGACCAGGCCGGGTTCAAATTTTTTTGACTCGCTAAAAAGTGAGCCTGGTTGGGTTGGCTCACTAAATCATCAACCTGTGATGGGTCGAGTCGGGTCAGACCGAGTTATCTGTTTTGACAGCTCTACTTATTTATCACACCATTCCAAAAATAACTCTTTCCATTATTTTCTCCCGGTGGCATGCCTAAATATATTAATGGAATAAGCATTTTGGTACAATTAAGTATAACTGATAACATTTAATAACATTTAATATGTATTATTGATTTATCCCAACTCTCACCGAATTAATTTTGTAAAAAATTACTTTTAACTACTATAAAAAAATGTTTCATTAATAATCAATTAGTCACTATAATAACTAATTTAAATAATAATTTATATAATAAAAAATCATTTGTTACTAAAATAGTCACTATTATGAATTAAAAATTATAATTGGTCATTAAATATATTAATGGAATAAACATTTTGGTGCAATTAAGTATAACCGATAACGTTTAATATGTATTATTGATTTATCCCAACTCTCCCCAAATTAATTTTGTAGAAATTTACTTTTAACCACTACAAGAAAATGTCTCATTAACAACTAATTAGTCATTATAATGACCAATTTAAATACTAATTTAAAAATAAAAAAATTATTGGTTACTAAAAAAGTCACTATTATAAAATAAAAATTATAATTGATCACTAAATTGATTACTAATTAATTAGAGACTAATTTAGAAACTAACTCTTTTTGGTAGCAAAAACCTTGCTAGCTAATATTTAGTAACCAATTTTCTTTGGTAAGTAAAATCTTGTACCTAAATTTTAATAACCAATTTAGAAACTAATTATAATTTTTTATTCATAATACTGACTATTTTAATAACAAATAATTTTTTGTTTTATAAATTGGTATCTAAATTGGTCACAATAGTATAATTTTGGTTACTAAAATTGATAACTAGTAAAGATTTTCTTGATGTTTTAACTATTTCAAAAAACAAAAGATCTTAATATATAGTCGTTATATTGAGTTTCAACCTAATACATAAACAAAGTATCATGGGTAAACTGTAACATGAGTAATGGCATGTTATAACGTAGGACTAAAATATATGTACATATATTTTTGCTTAATTAAGCTTTATTTTCAATAAATTTGGAGAACTTCGCTATTGGTCCTAAACAAATATATTCCCATTTTGGTCTCATACAAATTTATTGTTTTTTCTTTCTTTGTCGTTTATTGTGACCATGTCGGTGTTCGAATTACACTAAAGTTTTTTAAGAGAAAGAAATTAACAATATTATGGAAACTATGATATTTCGCTTTAGTTAGGGTTTGCATCACTATTTTTTTTTTTACTCTTCCTTATTAAACAATAAATTCCAAATCAGAAATAAAAACAACGGGTATGTAGAAAGAAATGAACAATGTAAACTCAAACCTAAAGAAAATGACACAACTCCATCACATTGATTAATTTCTTTCCTTTAATAAAATAAATATAATATATCATTTAATTGATGCAACACTATTGATGTTTATACTTTGGTCAGCACAAGAGCCATAGTCTAATAGGACAATAAATAGTTAAACTGTAAATGAAATAAAAATGGCATGCTTCAGAGATGCTCTGTGCCTAACTCTTTTAACATGTGAAGTAACAAATGATGTGAAATAAAACAAAGAGTCGTGTTCAAAAAGATAAAGGTATAGCTTTTTCTTTTAACGTGTTTTTTCTTGTGATCTCCTACTTTAGTTTAAACTAGTAAATACCTATAACTAGCAAAAAGCATACCTCAATTGTGTATCATCACAACCTATTCTGTACGTAAATGCAGAAAAAACAAAGAGTATCTACTCTTATTATATTACTAGTGGAAAATTTCATGTCTAGCATATATTTTTTAACATATTTGATTATTAATTAAGATCTTATCAATTAGTTATGTAGTGTGCGTACGGCATTACCGTACGGTTTTTACCCTTTAAATCTTTTATTCTTGCAACTGATCGATCAATACAGGCCGGACAGTCGAATCTTTTTGATTAAGCTTTCCTAATCACGATTTAGGAAATTGGGTGATGATTAGGGTAACGCTAATCAAAACTGAATTACAAAATCTATACCTAGAGGTTTAGGTAACGTGGTAGGTCATTTTCATTAGTTGTGCATTTAATAATCTTGCATTTGGACTTAACTAACTTTAGTATCGGAAGACGGTACATCCGATCAATGAGGAAAAACAGAAGAAGACAACAAGAATTGTAGATTAGGAAGTGACCGAGTGATCTCATATATTTGAAACATTTTGACGTCCATTGTGGGGATGTGTGATTACTTTTTTGAACTCATGATAACCACAAGGAACATGACAAGAAATGTAATCCTAAAAGAAGCTTCAAAACGAACAACTAGATCCAAGGAAAATGATACCAAGGATACAAAAGCAAATGGATGACATACATAGGAGGTACGAGGAAGAGTTGAAAGCATTGCGAGTTGAGAACACAATCTTTAGGGGGGAAGAGGTAGTAAGGACTTAGTCCCATCCACCCCGACTCTCTCAAGACTGGCAAAACAACCTCGAGACCAACCTCGCTCGTCCTACTTAGCATATGACAAAAGAAAGATGAATCGCTTCGTGAATTTTATGGATCGGTTCGGGAAGTTGACCCGTAGGATAAGGGATTTGAGGCTTGAGATAGCCATGCACCACCTTATTACTACCTTGTGATATGGTCCGTTCGCAGACATTCTATGCATGCAACCACCCAAAAGCATAGATGAGTTGCACCAAAGGGCGACTTAGTTCATAGAAGTGGAGGAAATCTGAAACTACCGTAAGCAGCTGCAAGCGAAGGTCTTAGGGAACAAGAAAGTGGAGGACATGAAACCGTCCAACAAACCAAACGAGTCAAGAGGTAGAGAGCAACTTAAGGGATCCTACTTCAATAACTACGCTCCTCTTTATGGCCCTTCACAAGAAACTGACTCTCCTAACACCGACGACGAGAGGCATTACCTTTATCATTGCAACCTTCATTACACCACCGAGGAATGTTCCCCTTGAAAGACAACATTGATGAATTCATAAGGGTTAGACATCTAAAAAAGTTTGTTAAACTAACTGGTACGAGAAAAGATCACCATAGCACCAGTAGTCTCCCAGCCATCGAAAGGCATCTCGATCTAATTGTCATAGAGAGCCATCTCACCAGCGAAGCCGTTGCAAGAGTAAAAGTTGAGATTGTCCCTTAAAAGGATATATAAACAACATTTCTAAAGGATTTGTAGGTGAAGGATACTTAGCCTCTACTTGGAAAAGGCACATTAGGGCACTAAAGTTAGTGCACCTTGTGGAGAGAAAAGTTAGCAATATGTTGTTTATCACCTTCACGGATGAATATTTTAAGGCATTGGATCTTGATCAAGATGATCTAATTGCCATCTACATCTAGCTGGCTGATTGTGGAGTAGGAAAGATCATTGTCAATCAAGGAACCTTGGTCAATATCCTCTATTGAAAAACCTGTTGAAAGATGGATATCTCAAAGGACTTGATTGTGCCATACAATGAGCATATCGTTTACTTCTCAGACGAATAGGTAAACACGCGTGGATATCTGGACTTGTGAACCATGATTGATTCTAGCAGAGAAAGTTGATAGGTTAGAGTTTGCTATTTGTTGGTTGAAGCGAATACCTTGTATAATATACTCATAGGTCAATCGTGTCTCAATGGTTCGACGCTATTATATCCACCACTCACCTAGCAATGAAATTCCCTTGGACAAAAGAGGAATATACATTGTGCATGTCGACCAGCAAATCGCACAAGAATGCTATGTGGCAGGATTAAAGGTGGCACTATATCAACCGCTTAAGAAGGTCCGCCGGTTGAAAATGGCCATGGCCGACCTAGACCCCATAACCAACACTGATGATAGCTTAGATGTTTAATACCAAAGTCAAACACAAAAACTTTAAGGAGGGAAATTTAGTTTGGAGAAACACAAATGATGACCGTAAAAAGTCTTCACACAATAAGCTAGCACCAAATTAGGAGAGTCCTTTCAGAATCGTTGAAAACTTGAACAAAATGGTGCATATCTACTAGACCACCCGAATGATAAAGTAGTGCCCAACAAGGAAGAGTACTATAATGACTGACATTGTTATATGATTTAGAAGTTACATGAAATAGTCCATACATTTAGTATGTGAAGTAGACGACTAGTCTTGTATAGTCTAGTATAACATGTACAATTTGTTTGTATCATCTGATGGAGTATCGTCTAGTGATTACTCAATCCTATGTTAGAAGCACTATTCACATGACTTACTCAAAACACTGAACATGTGTCTTCAAATTTGAGTATACGTGTGTCTCAAGCTTGACAGTTATAACAAAATTCATGTATATATAGGATATTGTAGCCTTTGTATTAGGTTAACCTTAAGTTGTTTTGTGCAAGAGTGTGTAGTGAGAGAGAAACCTCTATTTTGTAATAAATGATTTAATGAATTTTCTCTGTGTACATATAGACTTAAATTCATTAATACTTTAGTCGAATCACGTTAATTTATATGTATGTGTGTGTTTGTTCTTCTTGTTTTCTTGTTTTCTCTCATTTACCTTCTGCTATCTACCTTCAAATTCTACAAAGCATTGATTTTTCAACTAATTTCTTTGTCAAAATCTTGATGCCCAACGAAACCAACAGCGAACCCAATAGAGAAGAAGAAAAATGGAGCTATGGGAGATTCATACGCATGTAAATGATAAACAATATATATAATTGGAAAAATATAGGATGTGGAAAGAAGTTATAGGATGAAAAAAAACAAAACAAATTGTGTAACGTCCCATTTAATTTAAAATAGCAATTAACGGAAACGCCACACAAAGATAGTACAACAATGCAGTCCTGGGATTCATAACACCACCCCTACAAAACTAGGCATATCACGATGCCAACCAAAAACAGGATAACGGTTCGACTAAAAGTTTACAAATTCAAGAACAGCGAAATACAGGGGCCATAGCCCTAAAGAAAAGTCCAAAGGAATCTATAGTCCAATCCACGCGGACTAAGTAGCATAATCTCCATTTCCTTGCTGACCACGAGAACCTTGCCCATCTGCTCCCATCAATTACATTGATGATCATCGCAAGAAAGAAGAGCCACATACAAGACAACCATACAATAAGCATGGTAAGCTAGAGCCAACAACATTTTCATCATACAGTTAAATATGGCTTCACCATCCAATGTCCATACAACAACCAAGCATGTTATGACTCTACAATCAATACACTACGACTCCACTCGACTCATTCGGATACGTACAACTTAGTCGGATTCAGCGGATGCTTGCACTTGTGGTGGATACCTCTGCTCACCCCCGAGCTGCTCGATCCTGAGCTATGTGTTACAAGTATTACGATGAATCAAATTTCCCTCACCACAAGGTTAGCCCTTAATGAATTCCAGGCTTCTTGCTACTCTCACCATAGGAGTCAGTCCGCTCTAAGTGAGACTAACTGACTCCTTAGAGTGTCAGGATGCAACCTTGACTTGAATCCTTACCTAGTTATACAGATGGGGCACCACCATGGACACCCACTAACAGGGGCCATGGAATTACGTCCCGACCACTGAAACGCAACCCCGGAAAGTCTCACCTAGAGACCCCAAGGAATTATGCACTGACACGGACCAACATATATAAACAACCAAGGATTTATGCATACGTTGCACATAAGGTTTCAACCCAAAACCCATAACAAATCTCCATTTCTCATATGTTGAATCATTACCAACTCGTTATTCTCGATCATGCATGAGGTGTTTCTCCTCATGCCAACCATACCAAAGCTTTACCAACCACCAAAATTCATCATTGCTCATGCCAAGTTTGTGGCCCCACACACATACATATGTAACCAACTCATCATATACAAGTCATGTAGAGATCATGCCAACTTTCATACCAAACCCATCATTTGTAATTCAAGAATCATACTACGTATACCTCATACTCCATTATATACATATCGCTCATCATACATTCATACCCAACCAAAACAAACCATTCAGGAACAAACAAACATCCAATCACAGCATTGTCTCGCCCAGCACCTCGCTCAGGTTGAGGGGTCTCGCTCAGGCGAGGCGAGCTCGCTCAGGCGAACCCCCTTCGCCTAGGCGAGGGCTCGAAAGAGCATCTAGAAACTAACGCGGGATCTCGCTTAGGCGAGACCCCTCTCGCCTAGGCGAGATGTTTGCTCGCTCAAAAATTTGAGCGGGTCGCCTGGGCGACCCTTCGCGCAAACTGGTTTGGGCGAATCCCTGTTTGTCTCGCCTAGGCGAGACTGGCTCGCTTGGGCGAGATTAACAGGTATCGCCACTGTTTCACCTGCAGCAGCTATAGTTCCGAACCCACCGATCATACAAGATATCCCACACACCACAAACAACAATTTTATCCATACAAATATTCAACGAGCTCAAAAATAGATCAAAGACGACTCAACTTGAAACCCTAACTTCCCGTACCTGGAAATGGGTTCGTATAGGTCTCGACACTGGACCCTGGAGCACAGCAGTTCGAGAGATGGACAGGGAACTGGCAGAACAACGGAACAGTAGGAAGAACAGGGTCATCAACTAACATTAAACGGTGGAATACGAAAAGGGAAGTAAGGACAGTAGGTTTTAGGGTCACTTACATTGTGCAGAAAGTGGAACGTGAGCTTTGAGCGGACCAGATCGAGACGACAAGGCTAACCCTAGCAGAGCTTTAGTGCGGAAGGGGAAGGTGACGGCTGCTGAGTTTCTGCAAGAGTGAGAGTGAGTGTGGAATTAGGGCAACATGAAGACTTTTATCCTATGAACCGACCTTTAGGCCCATTATTGTAGGACAACCCTTAAAAGGAAGCAGAAATAAAAAGAGGGTCTTACAAATTGTCAATAACAATTTTGGAATTTCTAGTTGTATACAAATAAAGCATCATATTCAGACGATTTATAAAAATGTCTATCTTGATGTTGTATACAAATTTCTTGGTGGGAATATAGAGATTATATAGTTAAACTTAATTTCTCTATTACTTTTGAGTAGATCTCGTTGTGACATATGGTGGTGCTCCTAAGAATCCTCTACATTTTGTTTTATCTATCTCCCAATTTGAGATTGGATAAATTTTTATTTTGATTCTTCACACATCAATCTTTTCAAAATAAATAAATTAGGAAGTGACACCATGTGCTGAAATAAATAGTTTTGTTAATTAATACACAGAAACTTAGGCTTATATTCTCTAACATACACATCAATGGCCCTAAGAAGTTCACATTAAATTAAATAAAGGGTATAGTTTATAGTAGGTTATGTATTTGATGTTAAACGTCAGCATCAACGTGGGCATTTATGTATTCTGTTTAGAAATTGAATGGTTTGTAACATCTGTGTGGGAATCAGAAGGTGATGGTAGGCATTATTTGAACACTAACAGAAATATTAATATAATACATAATCACATGCAAAGAATAGAGCATATACTGGGTAGTAAGCTTGATGGTGGCAAATAATGTAGTGTTGTGCAAATGTAAGTCATATATGGTAGAACAGAACCTTTGTGGCATTTAAGAAATGCGTATATGCCCAGGTACTTAAGCATCAACCTTCATGTCTGCAGCATGGATAATGAAAATTCATAGCAACTTCTTCAAATCTTATCCACGTCAAACCAGACAAAATCACAAAAATTTCTATAATTTAACTACCAAATATCACTTTCGCATATAATGTATATCGTTAGAGATCGATAAAATGAATTTATATAGTATAATGTATGCGTATTTTTTAAATATTTATAAATTATTTAAATTTTAAAAATAGTAATTAAAAGAATAAAATTGAAAAAACAAAAATGTATATAATTATAGATATAAATATAAATAAAATAAATTTCAATTATTGAAATAAATATTAACAGTAATATTGTGTAAATAATTTTTTTAATATGAGTAATTATTTAAATTTGAAAAAGTAGTTATTAAAATGATAAAAAAGAAAATAATTATTTTATAACGAATAATTATTTGAATTAGAAGAAGTAGTTACTAAAATAGTTTTTGTAAATTATTTTTTTATTATGAGTAATTATTTAAATTTGAAAAAAATAGTTATTAAAATGATAAAAGAGTAAATGATTATTATATAATGAGTATTTTTTTTAATTGATTAATTATTTAAATTTGAAAGAGCAGTTACTAAAATGATGAAAGAGTATATGATTTTTTTGTAATGAGTTATGATACACCCATACTTCAATTTAGGGACCACGTATATATATTTGACACGTTCCTGTTTTCGATACTTTAAATACTTTTCTTTATACTTAACAATGAAATATCTAATCGATGAAGCATTAGTACTTTTATGACGACAATAATTTCTAATTTTTTATGTTAAAACTGAAAATATATAATTATTTTAATATGAACAATTATTCAAATTTAAAAAGTAATAATTTATATTGTTGAGTTAAACTTGAAATCCATCTTTTAAGATAGTAACGGAGTCATCCAAAACTTATCTTAACGAAATTTTATTATTTGTTAGATCAACATTGATATCGAATTACCATTTAATATCTAATCTTATTTTCAAGACATTTGTCTCAACATAATTATTGGATGATCATTAATCTGATGCTCAAAATATATATACATTTATATATATTAATGTCAAATATCCTACTCAAAATATATATACTCTATTTAAAAAAATATATATACTCTATTTAAAAAGTGATGTTGAAAATCTCATATTAATTAAAATTAAAAATAAGATAAATTTAAAATATATAAATATTTACAAGTCAATTTTATAATATTAAATTAGATTTAAAGTTCCGTATTTAAATATCTTTTAATTTAAATCAGGCTGCGTATATTCTTAGGAAAAAGGATAATATTATTTAACATAGGTTAAACTGCTACAGTAGCATCTCAGTTCAGTCATTGGTATAAAGGGTACGAAATTCAGCTCGCGAAACAGTAACAATGCTGGTTTTACTAGTTTGTGGATGTGGTGGGAATCGAATATCAGCATAAATTAATTGTTCCGACAACGTGTGTAGTTATACCGAAACATTCTCGGGTATAAATACTCCTGTGTCTAGATAAAATAATAATATGAAATATAGATGGAAAATTCTATTGGGTATTTAAGGAGAAACATATCATAGATTCAATGCGAGTAAATTATGACTAATTTCGGAAAACAGATTAAAAAGATTTATTCTCAATCTAAAATTTGAAGAAAATAGATTTGAGGACTTTTTTATATATTGTTCATGTTATTTATTTTAATTCACATTTTAATTTCTAACAATTTTTTTCATGTTCTAGATTTTTCTATATTAGAACAGTTCTCTTCGACCACCAACAATTTTCTTATTATGAGTATTTCAGTTAAGTATTGTATTGTCATTTACTTTATATGGCCCACTTAATTCTGCCATAAAGTTTAAGAACTTATCTTGGTCTCTTGAGCCTAAGGTTGACTCATAGGGTGTCAAAACCCATAAACCAGCCTAACCTTCTCATTTCTGTCCACTTTCAAAAAAAAAAAAAAAACAGTTTCCCTCCTCCCCTTTTAGAACTACAGCAACGCTCTGCTAGGGTTTGGTCTCTAGTTCTCTTTAAGCTAGCTCAACCCCATTACTACTCCATGTAAGTTGATCTTCAACCCATATCTTCTCCTCTTTAGCTCCATTTTCGTGGTCCAACAGAGGTTCATCTTAATAACCTCATTTCCTATCTGTGCCAGTATTTTCCAGCTCACGAATCTGCTCCTAGAGCTACTGTGCTCAATTGTTTGGGTGTTTGAGTCTTTTGCTAGTCTTTTCCAAGTAAGAGAAGCTAGGGTTTTTTTTCGCATTTTGTAATATGTTGATATTTGGCTACTGTTTCTTGATTTAAAATGCTTGATTGATGTTTATGCTTGTATGAGATTGAACTGGTTGTGGCCTAGTGCTATTTTCTTGGCTTGTCTGTGCGAACAGTGCATGAACCTGATATTCTCGCCCAAGCGAGCAGGTCTCTCCTAAGCGAGAGTACCTAGAACCCTTTTTGGTTTTGGTTTGCATTGTTGCTCAGGCAATGAGCTCACGTTTTGAGTGAGAAGACATCTCGCTCAGGCGAAGAGGTCTCGCCTAAGCGAGAACACACGAAAAACCTCACTGTTCCACTGCTCGAGTTCTCGCCTAAGCGAGAGAACCTCTCTTGCATGAACGAGAATTGAGCAAGGAAGTGCTCAGATACTGTTTTCTCCTCTGTTCTTGATTGATAATCACAAGTTTTGTTTGAATTGCTCTATTAAAGCATGATTTGGGTGATTATGCATGTATTAAATGGTTTATGGGATGAAATTGATGAGTTTGGTATGATCTTCGTATCGAACATGATTGGATAGTTGGTTATATATATATATATATATATATATATATATATATATATATATATATATATATATATATATTTATGGGCATGAGATTGATGCATGATAACTTTATGTTGGTTGGTGAAACATGATTTTGGTATGGTTTAGGACGTAATTCCGTGAATGTCTTTGTGAGATCTCATGGTGGTGCCTCATGGTCAGGACATAATTCAATAAATCTCTTGGTGAGATTTCATGGTGGTGCGTCATGGTCAGGACGTAATTCCATGACCCCTTTTAGTGGAAGCTCATGGTGGTGCCTCATGGTTAGGACGTAATTCCACGGAGGTTTCGTGGTAGTGCCTCATTATATAATTTAGTAAGGATTCAAGTAAGGATTGCATCCTGAAACTCTAAAGAGTCAGTTAATCTCACGTAGAGCGTACTGACTCAAGTGGTGAGAGTAGTAGGAGGCCCTAATCTTTGGCAGGATAATGGCCTTAGATGTTTGAAGGCTAACCTTGTGTGTGGTAGGGTGAAACCCATTGGCAATGACTCTACGAAGCAGTAGAGGCCACCATAAGTGCAAGCATCCAGTGAATCTGACTAATTATATGTATCCAGATAATTGAGTCTCAGAGTCTTGCTTGTTGGTCATCACATGCTTGGTTGTTTTATGTATCTTTGTCTTTTAAATTGTATGCAATTGTATGATAAAACCCTTTTCACTCTAGCTTACCCTTTATGTTTGCTTGTGTGCTCTGTGTGTGGTTTTCTCCTTTTGCGATGATCATTAATTTATTGATGTGAGCATATGTGGGAACTCCTCGTGGTCATTAGGGTGATGGAAACTCCGCTGCGTAGCTTATCTTGGGTTGGATCCCCTTCCTCCAAGTTTTCTTTTAAGGCGCCATGACCTATGTATTATCCTACTCCTTGAGCATGTATTTTGGATACTGTTAAACTTTTATCTTGTCTTGTTAATGGCATCGTGGTATGCCTTGGTTTCCTTCCTAGTATATTCTGGATAACTGTAAGGAGTGACATTTATATTCCATGACTTTGCTCTTTATATTATTCATCGTGATGTTTCATTTAATTAAATTTATTTATAAATAGAACGTTACAACTTCAACGTGACATTTTTTTTAATATAAGGAAATCCATGAACCTAAAACTCATCATTCACTCTATATTGTACTTATTCAAGCCACTTACTCAAATAATTCAACAACTCTAATACCACTCGTTCTTTGTAACGAAATACTTTGAAAATTTTAACATCAATAAGTTATTTATAAAGTCCTAATGAATTTCAAGATACTATTTGTAAGTTTTTTTACATGGCCAAGAACTTCTAACTCTCACTTAAATTCTTAATTAAAAATAATAAAGAAGAATGATTAAGTAAAATTAACATATTTAAAATATGTGTATAATTAAATTATAGATAGTTAAATTTAGAGGTTATGAGAAGATAAATTAAAAGCAATTCCTCAATATTATCAGCAAAATTTTAAAAACATAGAATAAGTTTAAGAGTAGAGTAAATTGAATTATGAATTTTTTTTCATAATAATATGATTATTTTTCACTAAATCAAATTAAATAAAGTTGTTAAACAAGTTTTACAAATATTTGAAATGAAATATTATTTCAGTAAAGGTATGGAACTTTACTCCGAAGACAAATGTAAAGAAATATCTCGACCTTAACAATTAACACTTAAACCAAAATAGTTATGTCCCTTGGTTATGGGAGTAACATTCTTATTTATAGGTAGATCGGTTACAATTTTTTGTCAATATATAAAATCATATCTTCTTAAATAATTTAGCTAAAAGATAATCAACAGTAAATAATGACAATATCCCCTGATTCAGTTTATATTTATCGAATATGGGAGAGATAACATTTTATTAATTAAGATTCTCCTATATTTTCTTGAATATTCATCATATCTTGCTACTCTATAATGTTTTTCGGCCTTCTGGAGATATCTTTCCATATCTTGGATCATCACATGACTTCTTACTATGACCTCGGTCCATTGGAGACATCCTTCCATATCTTGGATCATCACATGACTTCTTACTATGACCTTGGTTCATTTGAGACATTCTTCTATGACCCGAACCCTCACCTAACTTCTTACAATGACATTATCTTTATGCATATATCCTTTATCCGGAGGGTACAAATATATATATCAAACATTCTTTAAACTCTTAGAAAATTAAAATGTAATGAACAATATGTCATTTGAAAAGGTACGAAAGAAGAGACACACGTAAATATTTATACAAAATTACTTTGTCACAAGAATTACACCAAGTTGTTTAAACGATATATTTTATTATTATTTAATATTATGTTACACATCATTACTTGCAAACTTTGACATCTAAGTTGGGTGGACACCCCAAAGATCAACAAGTATACGTCATCACATGAAGCAATCCATTTAAAAAAAGAGAAAAACAAATATAAAAAAATGGGAATATCAAACTAAACTCATGCACATAAACATACAAAACAAACTCCCTTAATACTATAAAAAAAAAAACTCTAAACTAATAACAAGAGGAAATTTATTATCAATCTTAGATATAAAAGCTTATCTGTACAATGATTATGGTAAAAATATTGATGATATCAGATCTTTAAGATTCAAGATCTTGTTGTATTGTGTTTTGTTGGGAGATTCTTGCAAAACTAAAAAATATAACTAATGGGTCTAATAAAATGCACTCAAAATTAATATTGAGTAAAAGTTAATTAATTAGTAGAATATTCGGTCAGATGATCCTTTTCTCAAGAATTTTAGGTTTAATGAACAATAACCTTTTTAACTTATTAATTGTACCATAAACAGGAGAATCATATTCTAAGAAATTTATAGTATAATGGTTATGTGCATGTACGAGTTAAGTTTGTACATCTAATGCATAAATTATTGTTTTGAGAAGAAATAAAAAATGCACGGATACATAGCAGAGGAAAGGGGTGCTGGCTGTGGCATCATATTCTAAAATACCATTCGGGATTTATTCAGAGGTGATGAAATATAGGTCATGGAAGCATCGAATATATGTGACAATTCATTGAATAGGTGAAAGTCATAAATTTACACAATCTCCTCACTTTTTTTCTTTACGAATTTTAATGTCTTATAAACTAACTTTGATTTAATAGGTATTAGAAAACGAATATTGGTCAATATTTATTCACTGTCAAGTTTAAGCGAATATGTCGAAATAAATAATTAATTAAAAAATATATTGAACTTAACCATTATTAATTTATATTTGTGTTTTTCCAACTTTTTTTAAAAGCAAATGTACTTGGATAAGGTATTTTAAGAGAATAATGTGTTTCTTTAGAAAAATTGAAATACTTTGTGTTAAAGTATGTTGTTTGAATAAGGAATTTTGAAAGAAATTGAAATTCTAGCAATTATGTTTAAAACTAAAGAATTTCAAACCTAAAAGGTAAAATATTGAAATTCTTCACATTCTCAAATTTATGGTTTTCATAGTTTGGATTGATATGAGTCTAGGTCGATTCGGCTTAAGTTAGATTCGAGTAGACTTGGTTCGACTTGACGTGAAATTGATCCAAATTAATCAAGCCTAAGTTGACTTCAATCTGTCAAACCTAGAGTAACTTATAGCTCAACCTAGAGCAAGGCCAACTTAACTCAACCTAGGTTTGGTCTAACTTGGTTAATTGACTCAAGTCAACTCAACTCAACTAGGCCTAGATCGACTCAGCTCGACTCCACTTGACCTAGTCTTGATTAAGCTAGCCCAACCTGATATTTATTGGACTAGGACCACATAGGCCTAGCCTAACAAGGTTGAACGTTACTTGGCTCTAACTAAAATGAATGTGGACCTGCATCGTCTCAACTCAAAGTTTAAACTAGGTACAAGCCAACTTGGTTCAACTCAACTCGCTCAAATTGACTTGACTTGACTTGACTTCGCGCAGGTTAATCTTGTTCCTCTTGGGTTGAGCAAACTCAACTTGACTTGGCTCGACCAACTCTTGATTAGGCTAGTCTTGACTTGATCTTAATTAGACTAGGACTGATCTAGGCCTAGCATAACACAATTTAATGTTTGTTAATCATGACTTCGATGAACATCAACCCACTTCTAACAAACTGAATCTAGGTTGCCTTGACCCACTTCCTCCTATGTATGAACCGACTTGGCCCAACTTGGATTTGGAGGCCTAAGCCAATTCGGCTTGACCTAGGTCTAAGCCCGCTTGACTCGACTAAGGTATAGGCCTACTTGTCTCAAGTTGGGCCAAAACCAACTTAACTCGACATGAACTTGGATGAGCTTTATTGTTGCTATCTTACTTGGATATGACCTATCTATAATTTCATAACTTTAAAATAATCTCATTTAACATAAATTGAGTAGAAGTTTTGCAAATATAAAACAAAACAAAAAAAAAAACTTGATAAACTTCGATAAAAATAACATATTAAGATCGACTACAAATGATCATCAATATTGATACCTTTTTACTTTTAACAATTATTTGATATATATTTAAATAGGTTTTTCAACTTGGTGTTAAAATACTTTATCCAAACAATAAAATAAAATAAAATAGTCTTTATACAATTGTTCTATAATTGCCAATAATTAAAAAGATTTACAAGAATTCTTAATTGCTCTCGTATTTTAACATATGATGGTAGTTCTAGTTTTAACTATGAGTGAGATACAACATCATTTTTTGTAATAGTCATTGTGATATGCTTTTCTAATTTTTTTTTATTAGTTTGTTTGACTTTCAATAATAGTTCTTGATAAAATCGTAGTTGAAAATCACATATAGTAAGAATTATATTAAGAATAGTCATCATCATATGTGTAACTTTTTTTCAATGATTGTTCTATTTTATGACTACCTCTAACCTCAATTCGACCAATTATCAAACACATTGTCCCAAACTTAATCTAATTAATTAGAATTTATTTTACTTCACACAATATAAAAAACATGATTATAAACACATGGTCCAACATGAAAGTCCAAATCCTTTTTATTCAACATATCAATAAGTAAAAGTGTAATTCAAGTGTCAAAGCATATTTAAAAGGGTAGTACAAGCTAAGTAATGCAAAAGCAATATTGTTTTGCCAACTATCCTAAATTATTATATATAACCATTTGCAAATGTTTTCTCATGTGTTTCTAACACAAGCCGATGCTTCTAAGTTTAACAATTGCGTTTTGTTGAAAAACAACAAAATATTTTGTAATACAACATTTAAAAGCAACAATTACAAGGTTAATTAATATTGTCACATTTAATTTTAAGACTAATTGACACTAAGTGAAGTTATCCAAATCAAATGAGCCTATTAATAGAAAAATACTAAGATGACTGGAATGTAAGGGTGACAATGTGGGTCAGCATGGCCCATTTAAGCCTATCCCACACTAGGAATGCACATGGCGGGCCAGGCTGGCTCTTCTCGTAAAGAAAACACAAGCTAAAAGTCTGGTCCGTCGCATATTCTTTTTGACCCGCAGGACCACGAGTTGGCATGTTTTTTTTTAATTATGATAAAGCTTTCAATGTTCAACAAATTGGGAAACTTTAACAAGTTCACAAAATTAAGCAAAGACTTTGAGGAGTTGAATGATAAATTGATAATTCAACATTTTCATTATATTCATATTCGTACTACAACAAACACGATTTATTCTTCAAATTTTAGCACATTCAAAAATACATAACACTTGTCTTTTCCACTCTTACAAGAATTTGGAACATTCACGTAGAAGTCTAGAAGGAAAGTAATTAATATACATAAGTGCAAGTTTTTTTATGCGGGTCGCGAGCCAGCTCGCATAGGCTATTGGACATTTTACAGGCTAGTAGACTCAATATCTCAGCATGCCCCGCATTTTTTGGTTAAGCCCACATTGCCACCCTTACTTGTATGTTTTGATATTACTTACCTTTCATCACAAAATTAATGTTTATCAAGTATAAGTGTTCAACAAATTCATAAGCTACACTCCAAAAATAGAGATATGTGATATCTCCAATAGATATAATAAAAAGATTATCCAAATATTTTTATGGTAGTCTGAATATTATTTTTATATTCATGAAACACCAATGCAAGAGGATTTTTAACAATGATGAAAATATTCTTTTTACAATGATACCAGAAGTGTTTTTAAAAATAGATTCACAGGGACCCTTAACTGCCATTGTATATATTCACATATAACAATAGTTATAGTTTTAACCTTCAATTTTTATGTTCGATACAACAATAATTCTTGCAACAATTATATGCATTTTAATTATCTTTCATTAAACTTTTGGCTAACTTTCAACATAGGCTTTTGATTAAACCGTAGTTGATGCTCTAGCATGACAACAACTATATTAAGAATCGTCATCATTTGTGTAGCTTTGTGATGTAATGGTTAAAAGGACGTTAGAATCATGATCAACTCAAGAAGTGTTGGAAGGCTCAAAATCCATTAAAGATAAGATAGTAATGTTGAAATCAAAGGAAATACCATGGTTATGATTCAAGTGTAATTAAAGTTTCAAGGTGTATTTAACAAAAACAAAATAACATGCAATGTAATAGATTATGGAAGAAAAATTACTCAGTATTTTTAATACTAATTTATCTTATACTGTAGATTACGTTCAACTCTTAGCCAACTAGTCTCCAACTAGGAAAATTACTGCCACAAAGCACACATGAGTATTCTTTTAGAACATAGTCACTCTTGTCTAACCCCTTACGAGTTTTATTTCAAAATGTAGCCTTTTCTAGCTAATCCACCAAGTATTCTTTGACACTTAATCACTTCTGACTAAAAACTCTGTATTGTTTCAACAACTCTTGACTTAACATGAGTATTCTTTAAACATTTCAATCTTGACCTGTGGCACATGACGAACACAAAGTCTATATTCCTCAATTTGCGAAGATGTGACAAAGGCAAGGTCACCTTTGGAGGAGTCGACAAAAGTACGATTTCAAGTTTTGGCTCTTTTGAAATTCTCTCCTTGTGTTAGCTAAAAATCTTTTGCACATTGAAAGGCTCAAATATAATCTATTAAGCAAAATCCTTGTGAATTTAAACTCAAAGTATGTTTCAAAATTGTCAAATAAAAGCCTCATCCGAAGATTTCCCATTCTTTCTTGGAAAGTTCATCTTCTTTGCAAAGCTTGTTACAATAAAAAGCAATTAAAAAGCTCTTTCAAATATAAAAATTGTGTTTCTACTACTAGACCTTTGCAACTTTTGCACTGGATCATTTAAATAACTAGCCAGAACGTTGAGTTTGGGTGGTAAAAGGTATGAGTCAGACCAACTTTTGCACTCAGGTTGTAGCCAGAAATGGTCGCATTCCATATAATATTTGGCTTTCTAGTCAAAAGTGGTCGATTTTTCAAATAATACTTGGATTGTTTTAGTCAAGGTGGTTGAGGTTCAAACAATGTCAGCTTTTGTCTTTTCAATGTTAGTCTGCTTAGTAAAACTTGAACAAGTTGATCAAGAACTAAACACGATTTGCCTTTGTGGATGAACTAATATAAATATTTACAATATAAATTCTCTTTCCTTAAATTTTTTTTAGATTGCATGTTATAAAACATGCACTAATAAAAGAATGAGAGTTTTCAAAATAATAAGTTTTCTTAAACATTTTTTATATATAGATAACCTGTAAAAACTTTTAATATACAATTCAAGGTTTTTTCTTGTGTATTTAACATGTTTTCACATTATTGAAGGAGTTAGACTTTGAGAAGTTTCTTCATGATGGTTTACCTTCCGATAAGTTTTTTGTTATCATTTATTGTCTTTCTGAATTAAAATATATTGCTTGTAATAACAAGAGAAGAGAAGATTAATAGTTTAGTACTTTTTGATCAAATGTGAGCACTTTATGTAAGTCTACAAAAGTGAGTAAATTGTGAATTTGTTGTGATTATGAAACATTCCCTTCTCATAATACACAAGTATTCAACTAAAATTTATTTCACATTTACTATGATAATCTCCTCCATTATTAACACTTTGAAACTCCATAACTGCGTGTGCAGAATTATGCAATGAACACAAGAACAACAGTACTGTTTGGTAGACATGCTTTGGTGACAGGCCCACGTTGCTGAAATAAAGGTCAAGATCAAAAAGCATGTAGGGTCAAATGCATGGTGTTGTGTGTAAAAAAAACGTAGTATGTGGTAACACGATAATGTAAATAACGATGCATATGAATGAAAACACTGATGAGTTGGGTAGAGGCTCTAGGGCGCACCAAATGTTATATGCTATCCTAATCAGACCATCATTTTCATGGCCTGTCATTGGTGCCACACGCCTGAACCCTCGCATGTCTTTTTCTTTTCCACGTGGAAATACATGTTTCTCTTATTTGCATCAGACCATTTTCCTATAACAGTAGAAAAGTTAATATATGTGGTTAACGTTTCCTTCTTAATCAACTTCTCCATGCCAATTCTTCTTATATAAGGATCAGTATTATAAGCAGGAGTTATACCTTATTATAGTTTTCTAATTAAGAGTTACTGTTTTTGTTACGGCATGTAAATTGGGGTGCTTATGCTGATATTTTCAGCTTATACAAATTTAAGTGAGATGACACCAAGTTGTGTTCACATATGAAGATGACAAAGAATATTTATTGCACATGATGCTTGAGTTGTTACATTTTTCCTTAACTGTGTATGTTAGTCAGTTTGTTCAATTCATGCTTATGAACCTACTTAATCATCCTTTATATTGTTTCTGCAAAGTGTTAAACAAAACTCATAATATTCCTTTTTTTTATTTCTCTGTATTGTTCTGTGCAAATATCTTTTCATGCATGAGAGGGTCCCAAATGGAAAAAGAAAAAGAAAACCTAAAAATGGCGTATCTTTGAGCCACCCATCTTAGGGCGCTGTCAGTTCTCCACAATTATAATGGTGATTTTGCAATCCATGCCTTGGTAGAAAACTGAAAAGATGGCACCTTTGTTTGTTTGTTTGTTCCATGAGAAAATATTACATGATCTAAATATTAAGAAATCTAATTGTGAGTTCAAGTTCCAGGAAGTAAATAATGAGAAAATTGAATAAGATCCATAAATTCATTGCATTAAGATTTATAATTAAAGGTGGTCTAAATCTCTTATGTGCATTAAACTCGTTAACTCAATCCAAATTGGTGTGAGTCTGAGGAGAGAACAAGGAGTGGAAAGGGTACATATATGTTACAGTTTTTGTAGCTTTTTCATTGAAGGTCCAATCATGTTTACAAGTAGGGTAGATAGTGGGTTTAGAACCAAGGAATAGAACACAGAATTCAGTATTGTTATTAGCAAGATACTGGTATGCCAAATATATTACCAGCCTCATCAGATATGTCATCACACTATTATATGCTGCTTATCCTAAGTACATTGGACATGCAGGATGGAGGAATTATTCCATACCAAAACCGCGTATTAAAGTGAGCCTTATCTACTAATTCCCTTGTACAAAGATTCCAACATCAGGTGTTGGAACTTACCTAATCTATAGCAGTAATAATTTAAAGAAGATTTGGCACTACGAGTGTGCAAATACGTGTTGGATTTATAAAATTTCAGTATGCTACTTTTTCCATATATTTTGCAGATATTCTTTTTGGCACGGAAATAGGGAAGCAAGAGGTGGTCATGTTCTCCCCTATGGTTTTCTGTGCTACAAAATTGACTTCTCATTGCCACTCATCAATCAAGGTCTCTTAGAACTCAATTGCCAAAACTTGACGAAATTGAAATTGTGATGCTTTTGAAGTGATGAGTGCAACCTCTTGGTTTATATGTGAGGAATGGACTCAACTTTACAGTTAAACAAAAGGGGTTGCTTAATGAAAGTGGAGAAGTTGTGAAAAGCTTTTAGTTATCCTGAATTAGTGGAAATCAGGTTGGGCTAATTAGAGAACACCTTTGTGTGCTAGCAAATAATTTAGCCAATATATTTCGCTTTTTAACTATTCAACAAATTCTTGACTTAACATACCAAACAATCACACTAAATACAATCCATATCAAAAATCAGAAATGCCCTTAGATTGTTTGTTTGCGTTTCAATTCCAAGTCTGTGAAGTGACATCGCTAAGATCAATCATCACATCCAAGGTATTAGTCTGAAACTTCATCACAGTTCTTTGGGGTGAGAGGAGGTAAGAGTATTTTAATTGTTCTTGATATCGACTCTTAAGTGATATGAGACTATTGAATTTACCTAGACAGTTTGTATATTAACAACATCAGCAACAACAATAACTCTGATTTTTGCTAGTGAATTATTGTGGCAAACTTTATGAATTGGAAAAGCTTGGTCATCCTCTGTCTATCTCTGAATAGTCTAATTTGTCCCTTCTCGGACAGAACCACTTTAAATTGCCACCCTTTTCAAAATCCTCATGAAGACATGTTGGCCGAGGAGTGATCCTAACCCGTGGTGGTTTGGTTACTTTCCGGTGAGGCATGCCATTGTACATGCCAAATCCTCAAGTGGAGAAGCATAGGATCTAAGTATATTATAGAATGTGCTCAAGAGCATCAGTACCACAACATCAATCAAAATACCTTTTCCAACTCCATATATTATGTCATTTTGGGTTTCCCTTAAGCACTCACAAGGCAACAACACACTCATCATCTAGAGCTACACACTCTACTTCTTCCTTCTGAGGTTTCCAACAACAAACACAGAAGATGGTGAAGTTCTCAAAGCAGTTCGAGGGGCAACTCATTCCGGAATGGAAAGAGGCCTTTGTTGATTATTGGCAACTCAAGAAGGACCTCAAAAAACTCCATCTTTTTAATAACACCAACAACACACCCAACAACACTAGCACTTCTTTACCTAAGTACATATTTTCATCACTAAGAAACTACTCTCCATTTGGCCACCAACATAGAGAGCATGGACCAATACAAGTAATCCATCTTTCTCTTAAGACACACATATAAGAAACAAAGTTTTCTCAATTTTATCATTTTTTTATGCTTCTTTTGGTCTTTTTCAGGTCCATAGGAAACTTGCCTCATCATCTTTTAATGGGGACATGTATGAGACTGAACTGCTAGATCAGTTTTCTGACACTGATGCCACCAAAGAATTTTTTGCATGTCTGGACCAGCAACTAAACAAGGTCAACAAGTTCTACAGAACCAAGGAGAAAGAGTTCATGGATAGAGGAGATTCCTTGAAAAAACAAATGGAAATCCTCCTTATTCTCAAAACCACGTTCAAGGAGCAGCAGAGCAAAGCAGGCTCTTCCCATGGCTCCAAGGAAGATCAATCTATCTCATGCACATTCTCAAATGGTAAACAACTAACTTTGTTTCTCTCATCTTACATAATTCAATGTCCTTCATATGAATGAATGTTTATTCACAAGTTCATTTCATTGCAATTGTTTTCTTTCAACTATCATATTGAATAGTATTTCCCTCATGTTAGCACACATGTATTAACATGATAACTATTTGTTGTTAAACTCATATTTTTCTAAGTTTCCAATAATATTTGTTTAAAAAAACTCATCCACCCATGTCACCTTTTACGTATAACAACTAGCAACACTGGATGATAAGACAACTCATTCATTTTTCGGTGATACTATTCAGTAGGAATAACATGTGCACGAATTTCTCCAAAGTAAAGCGAAATGAAGGTTTTCGGAAATAAACATTGACTGGAAAATTTAGAAATATAAAATGATATTACACAGAAATAAATATACACAGTTCATGTGAGTTTTGTGAAACCCTTAGTGAACAATTACTGTTTTTTTTCTTTATTTGCTTTATATAATCAAACTTTTATAATTAACCAAACTAAATGAGCATGAAACACAAACAAAAACGATTGTCATGACAACGACTGTTAAACATTTTTTTTGTGTTTTATGCATGAAACATGATATGAGAAGTGATGAGTAATTATGTGTGTCTAAAAGTCTGTTCATTGGAAACAGAGGAGGACTCTGTTAGGAGCAGACCACAGCAAGAAGAACTGCAGGACACAACAAGCACAGATGAATTGGAGAAAATTGAGGCTCCATTTTCAGATTCCCCTGGTGCAGAAGAACTTGCCAAGTCTTTGCAAATGAAAAGAGAAGATGGTAAATTCAGAACACTTTCTGGCCGTGTGATCAACTGCCAAGGGAAGAATCTGAGGATAAACATTCCCTTGACCACACCATCCAGAACCTTTTCAGCCATAAGCTACCTTCTCAGGGAAGATTTGCTTAACCAGTCTTCAAGGAAATGTGGTCCAGAAGGTGGAAACATGCACCTGAACAAAACTAATTTGCACCATGCTGAAAAGATGATCAAAGGAGGTTTCATTGAGCTCTACAAAGGCCTAGGATATCTCAAAGTTTACAGGTAAAAAAAACAAAACTTGTTTTTCAAGCATGTTTGTTTAATAAACTTAACAGATGTATTCCATTTAATATGAAAAATCTTATGTTTTGTTCAATTTTCAGGAACTTAAACATGCTTGCATTTATAAAGATTCTGAAGAAGTTTGATAAGGTAAAGAATTAGAGGCTTCAAAGTTGATGCTACAAATTGGGTTTCAACTATGTTGTACTAAACAAACAGTACAAAACATTTCTTTGTGGTTTTTCAGGTCACAGAAAAACAAATTCTTCCCATTTATCTCAAAGTGGTTGAGAGTTCCTATTTCAGTAGCTCAGATAAGGTAAATCTCAGACATACACTAAAACTGCTTCCTAGTAAAATATCTGAGTTCCATCAAATGGACTGATAAAAATATGTGTGATACATATCAAATCATGTCAAGAGTTTGGCCACAAGTTATGCTTGCACATGAATGGTCACCGACAATCTCAAGTGGCCAATAATCCTATGTTTCATTTTGTGCACCACTAGATGACCTTGAATCATGCAAAATAAAAATTAGATATGGCTGTCTGTCACTTGCACAAGGGTTTCTTTAACTTTTTGAACTGGCTTTGTTTTGTTTGCTTATTACTCTGAGAAATGACAGGTGGTGAAGTTAGCAGACGAAGTTGAGGAACTGTTCATCAAAAATTTTGCTGAGGAAAACCGAAGAAAGGCCATGAAATACCTTAAACCAAGCCAACGCAAAGAATCACATGCTGTAACTTTCTTCATTGGTGAGTTGCTCTCAGCCAAGTATTGATCTTTTTTACTTGAACTTCTATTTTGTGTCTTTTGCTTGTCAACCATTTTGGTAGAGATCTTTAGTCTTGTGCTTTGTGACCATTGGTATCAAAAGAAACCACAATAAGGAACCTTTTAATGCACTAGGTTCACAAAAGGAATGGCAGTAACTGGTCCACTCTATAGTGGATGGGAAGTACAGGTCCCATGCTACTCTCTATTAATCATATTTGAGCCATACATAACCTTATGAAGGATAAAACTTAAAAAGCCTATCTAAACATATAAGGGAAGTATCTCAGTGGCTCTTTGGCAATGGTGCCTATGTGGGTTTCACTAACAAGATTATGCCTATGTGGGTTCCTTTATTGCAATTATAGTACACCAGCACCATAACATTTGTTTCATCATGTCCTTGTTTTGGTAAACCTAAACCTATTTTGATCATGCTTGCAAGCTAAAACCAAGAAAATAGAGTCAAATTTAAAGTTCCATGACCTTAATGATTAATTCTAGGTGAATTTAAGGGGTGAATAGATACAAAATTTTCAAACACTTTTTACTCTAAAGAGTGCAGATTGTGTAGAAAGTTACTTACTTCCAAAATAACTTATTAGAGATTATGTTTCAAACAAAATCAGGACTATTTACTGGATGCTTCTTGGCACTTCTTGCGGGATATGCTATAATGGCTCATGTGACTGGTTTGTACAGACCACATCAAAATTCTGTGTACATGGAAACCGTCTACCCTGTGCTTAGGTAAGTAAAAGTGGTTCTTACATCAGAAAACATAAGTCAAATTTGCATAGTATTTGCACATCAATAAGTTCTGTCATGTCTTTGCAGCATGTTCAGCCTTGTGTTCCTACATTTCTTTCTCTATGGTTGCAATATTCTTGCATGGAGAAAAACTCGTATAAACTACAGCTTCATTTTTGAGCTGGCCCCTACCAAGGAACTCAAGTATAGAGATATATTCTTAATTTGCACGATGGCAATGAGTGTTGTGGTTGGTGTTACGTTTCTTCATCTGACTCTACTGACAAAAGGGTATTCATATGCCAAAGTACAAGACATTCCTGGACTTCTACTTCTGGTAAATATGCTTATCATACATTATACATCACATTCACTTTTACATTTTTTTGGCCTAATACTTTAGTAAGCACAGCTGAAAATTTAACACTGTTACTGCACTTGCAGGGCTTCTTATTAATACTAGTGTGTCCCTTCAACATTATATACCGGTCAAGCCGTTACCGTTTCCTTTGTGTGATAAGAAACATAATTTTGTCACCCCTTTACAAGGTAGTGTTTCCCACTATCATCATTGTAGAATCATGTCATCAGGCACAACAAACAGTAGCACTAATTGTCCAAAAAGTGAAAAGATGTTCAATGAAACAATTTGGCTTCTCTCTTCTTTTCAGGTTGTCATGCTGGATTTTTTCATGGCTGATCAACTTTGTAGTCAGGTATGAAGATTTTTCATTACCATTAATGAATAGCTTTTTACTCTAAGGAAAAAATGTAATATTTATTCAACAGTTGTATCATTATTTTGCAGGTGCCAATGCTCAGGAGCCTTGAGTACGTGGCATGTTACTATATAACTGGTAGCTATAAAACTCAGGACTATGGATATTGCATGAGGACAAAGCACTATAGAGATCTTGCTTATGCAGTGTCATTTCTCCCCTACTATTGGAGAGCTATGCAGGTAAAACAAAACACTGAGTAAATTACATCAACACTTGTTTAGGTTCAGCCAAGTTTCTCATGATACTCTTTGACTGCTACATTACCCTTTTGATTATCCTGCAATAACCATTTAGAAAACAAGGGTCATGGTAATCTCAAAAGCCCTCAAGGACTGATACTGCAATTTACTTTGAAAGATTTGAACTTTTCTTCCTTTGAAGCATATCATGATATCCATTCCAAAAGGGTAGAACTGATGTGTCCTATAACTGATGTTTTGCAGTGTGCTAGGAGATGGTTTGATGAAGGGCAAACAAGCCACCTTGTGAATCTGGGAAAATATGTATCAGCAATGTTAGCAGCTGGTGCCAAAGTGGCTTATGAGAAAGATGGGAGTGTAGGGTGGCTCTGTGTTCTGGTGATCATGTCAAGTGCAGCAACTATGTACCAATTGTACTGGGACTTTGTAAAAGACTGGGGTTTGCTTCAAATGAATTCCAAGAATCCATGGTTAAGGAATGAATTAATGCTTCACAGAAAAGCCATTTACTACTTCTCAATGGTACATGTCAGGCCCCTCTCTATCTATTCACCTAGGACCCTGTAGTGTGGACCATTGCCTTACAATTGGCACCCAAAAGCTACCTTCACTCATCAAAATTATTCAAACATGCTAATTATCGTAATCTAACCAAACAACACATCAACCATGCTATTGGGTGTTCATGATAATAAAATGTCACAAAGTGGAGAATCAACATATTCTCAAAAGAAATGCTGATAAGGCCATTACACAAATTAAAGTGAGATTCTCCAAATCTAGATCAAAAAAGGACAAAAGATAACAACAGAAGGTTATATTTTGCCTGATACTAAAACCACACATAATAGGAGCTAATTACTATTTGCAAATATGGACCCTTCCATTTTCACACATTGACCATGAAAAACTTTGGCAATTTATGCAGGGGTTAAATCTTGTTCTGAGGCTTGCTTGGTTGCAAACTGTTCTTCATTCAAGTTTTGAAAATGTTGATTATCGAGTTACATGCTTATTTTTAGCATCTCTTGAAGTTATTAGACGAGGGCTATGGAATTTCTTCAGGTAAATGAGTTAAAGTGCATTTATTTTCACTCATGACACAACATACATGCATAATCTTTGTCTGATACGAACCAGGTTTCTCAAATTTTATGTCAAAATTAGTTCCTGTCTTTGAAAAACATGATTTTAGTACTCATATTTTATAATTTGTACTATCTTAAGTTTTATATCTTATCAACATCATTGGTACCAAGCCAACAGTTACCAATATTATAAAATAGGATGTTCGAAAACATTCTGAGACTAAGTTTACCTCAAGATTTGTTTTACCATTACAAACTGTGTATCAGTCACGTGAAGTTTACACAAAAACATATCATGAAAAATAATATTTTTCTGGTGCAGATTGGAGAATGAGCATCTAAATAATGCTGGGAAGTTTAGAGCAGTGAAGATAGTACCACTTCCTTTTCATGAAGTTGATGAAGAAGACTAATAATAAAGCCATTGGGTGATTTATTCGAGGTTGGGGATGCTTCCAGACAAGTATTTCAAGGAGAAGATTTGTTGTCTTCCTTCAAGTTGATGTAACATTGATCAACTTGATTATTTCATTTGGTTTATTTGCCTCATATCATCCTCAATTCTATTATACAATTTTTCATTAACAAGAAATACAAAATTAATGAAAAAGTGTTGCTCCACTTTATTTTATGTACTTTTTAGATCCCTTATTATATCATCCACAACATTGTGTATAATTTACAATTAAAGAAATGGGAAAGCAAAATAGCATGTTCTCCAATAAAACTGATAGGGTTAATATGCTTTGGGAATATAATTGAGTTATTCCTCAAAAGAATTGGCAAATCCCTTTTTTTTCTATAGGGGATTAGGTCAAATCAATCTTGTCTTCTCTCCCGATGACAATTTAAGGGTTAATAAAAATACTCAAAGTAAAATGTGTAGTGATAATTTAAATCACTTTCTGAAAAATACTTTGCAAATGTCCATTCAATAAAAGAATGAATTGATTTTGATATTAATTATCAATAAATTAAAAGTTATTGTAAACATGATTTTTAAAATAATTACTATAAAATTTTATAATTTTCAGTTATTATAAAAAAAAAAGAAAGATAATATATACAGTCTACTTCAACTATAAAGGAATACCTATAAAGAAGATTGAGCAACTAGCTTTTTCAACAAATTAAGCATCAATATCTCAAAGTGGTTTATACAATAGGTGCTGTTTGGAGACACTATCCCTATTGGTTCAATTTTGAAATTGTGCTCATTGTTAAGGCATAAAAGTTGAAGAGGATAAGGTAGGCTAAATCAAATAGTAGAAAGATAACAAACAATAGATCTTTACCTCGTACAATTGGTCCGAAATATTTTACATGAAGATTTGAGAAATGTATTCGGTGAAAAATATCATGTTGTTGTATACCAATGTTTCATTGTTGCCATCATGGTGTCACTGAAATCGTCCATAATGTAATCAAGAACAAGAACCCACCAAAGTTATCATAAGGTGAAGGGTTGATTCATTCCATATATTTTATCAAGTACGTTTTGAATTAAATGAATCCACTCCGAAGTGAATTGGGAATCTATCTATTATCCACATTTTATTTTAAGTATTAAAAAAAATATTTATCTTTGATAAATAATTGGATTTTTCTTTTTATTCCTACTAGTTTTTTCTTTAAATATCTCTAATTTTAAAATTGTCTTAAATATTTGGTTTCATTGTTCAAAACACTATTTAAACCGCTAGTGGAATAAGAAAAACAATAACAAATTTATTAAAAAGAAATTATTAAAGAAAAAATTATGTTAAAGTTGTTAAATAGTGATCCGTCTAATCAAATATTGATACAATGCATGTGATCTAATGGGACATTATCTCCACTATTGTATCTACATCATAATAAGAAAAAATATACACTTAATATTAAAAGACTAAAACAAGTGTTAAATGACCATATAATCTGTAACAAAGTAAAACTTTACTCATCCATTTAATATATTATATTGTATTAAAACAAAGATCAAGTTAAAGCCATTCTAATAAAATAATGCAAATTTTGTTTAACAATTATTAAGTCAAAATTTTTTTTAACTTAGATTGAAAATGTGTACACAGATAAACAACATAAATAATATCCTTAAACATTACAAGATATAAAAGTAGATCAATTATCTAAGGATAAATGGTACAATTTACTATTTTGAATCCTTACTTAGATACAGTGAAGTCATTTTATGCGTGAGTATTTTTTTTTTTTTGATAATGATATAATAACATAAAGAATTTGGCTACTTCTCTTGCAACCCATATGTGACAATTAAGTGGGTATTTTTTTTTTTTTAACTGAGAGAAAAGAGAAAGGAAAGGGGTTTGAACAAAGTGGGTTTCAGGACTCTTCAACTCCTCTCCTTCTTAAAGTCCTCTTCTTCTTCAACTCCTCTTCTTCTTCAATCTCGCATGAAGCTCTTGAACCCTTGCTGGTGGTGTTGACTATATTATTATTGTTGAAAGCTTTTTTGTTTTTCTTCAAACCCTTATTGTTGGATCCCGCATTGTTGAAATCCGACTCAATTGTCGAAATTCATCTTCATCTTCGAAGCCCTCTTGTTGAAAGCTTGTTAAACCCTGTGCAAGTTCCAATTCCCCACAAGTTCTGAAAATCCTAAACCTAATTTTAATTTTTTTCGTCTGTTTTCAATTGGGGTTTTTATCGTAAATTTCTTTGTGTAGTTCGGTCCTTCGTTGCGGAAGAGTGGTATTGGTTGATTGGTAAGCACTCTATCATTATACAATGGTTAACTGTGTTTTTAGTCAGTCCCTTCTGCATTCCTTTGTCGATTAAGAAAAGAGTGAATCCTAACCCCTTAATCAGTGAAGGCTTTCAAATAAACTTAGGCACCTACTGTCAGAAGTACTTGCAAAGTCAAATATAAATAAGTGTCAACCCAACTGATTTCTTTTGCACTTTTGTGATACCTCTTAGCATACGTGACTAAGTAAGTGTTCACTTTAAGTTTTTCAAGTAAACATGATATTTCCTGCATTTATGACAATATATATGGCATAACACGTGAGTAAATAAGTGTGAACCCAAGTATAAGTATTTGGACACTATGTTCCCAAGCAAACAATACTTCACAAAATACCATTTTGACAAGTTGAGTGAATGAGTAAAGTTTTGGTCATCATTCTAGAAGTATTTCAAGTTATTTTTACTAAATATTATATTGCATTCCATTGTTAATTATTTACAGTAGGTTCTATTGACAAACTATTTCTTCATCATAGGAAGAGCTTCAACATGTGAATGGGTTCTGGATCCAAAAAATATTCACCGTGATATGATTCTTCATGCAATAGAGTACAACACTTTTGATTTCCCAAAAGAGGAATGAAAACAGTTTATGGAAAGTTTGACTGTTGTTGAAGGTAAATTTGTGCCTTGTTTAAAGCTATTAAGTGTCAACCCACGATATTTGAATTGTGCATTACCTGTCGATGTTGATTATACATGTCCCACCTTAATTGTGACTGATTCGCATTATCAGTAACATGTAACCGTAAATGGCTGAAAAGGTTATTTGGCGTATTAACCATAAATAACTAAAGCACTTCTCCTCTTTCTAGGTTAGAATAACATATAAGTCCAGTATGATAAGCATGTGTGAACCAGGAGTCAAATAAGCGTTAACCCAATTGTGTGTTTTTCACTTTTTGAAACATGGTCATAATTGACAATATTTTCAAGTATAATTTTGGACTCCTTGCCTTATTTATGTACATGTAATTGTGAATAGTTAAATCACTTGTCCTTTTTTTAGATGAGAATAACATATAAGTCCAGTATGAAATGCAAGCACTACAAAAAATCGTGTAAGTTACGACATTTAATTTTGCAAATAACAATGTTTTTAAACGTCGCTATTTATGCTAGTGGTGTTTTTCGAAAACGTCATAATTCTTGTCGCTACAAAGTATAATATGGTGTTTTGTACTTAAACGCCGCAACAAACGCCATGTTATACATTGTATAAAGTGGCGTTTTAAAGAGGTAATTATGTCAGTTAAAAATGACGTTTCTTACTTACTGGAAAACGAATCCAGTGGAAAGAGCGACATTTACAAATGCCATATTTCACATCATATTACAACATTAATAAATGTCAATATTATAAATAATTATTTAATAAATTATTTTATTATTTATTATTATCTACCTATATTTATAATTTCATAATTTAGTAATATTTTATTATTCATTATTATCCACCTATATTTTAATTTCGTAATTTAATATATTTTGTCCTTAATAATGACAAAATTATTTACAAAAATTATAAAACTCTAAAAAAGTATATGCGAGTACAAACAAAAATGAACAAAAAGATGAAATTTCATTGATTGCTCAACAATATCAAAGTGCAAGAGTTGAAATATTAAAACATAAAATAGACTATATTAAAAATAATTGTCAAAAATCGAACTACAATTCTATAATTAAATGTATAATTTGCTTTTGTCGTTTGATTGTCCTATATCATTTAGAGACGGTACATCACTTTGAATGTCCTGTGAATTGAATGAATAAAGAATTTAAGTAGTTGAACAATTTTAAAACAATACAATAAGATTAAGTAATTTTCTTAAGTAAATTATACCTCATTAGCATACGGGTGTACCAAAGCAGCAACCATTGTAAAAGAGATTTAGGAACATCTTCCCTATAAGCAATATAAGCAAGCAATGTTTGACAAAAATTAAAGAAATTATCTAATCAAAGAAAATATCAAATAAAGAATAAATAAATTATCTACAAAATTGATTGACAAAAATATCTAATCAAATAAAGAATAAAAAAAATAACTTTCAGGTATGCTAAAACTTTCGATCCTAATATACTCCATTTTAAGCCTTCCAAAAATGGCACAAAAGAAACTTCAAAATTCAAATTCCTTACTTTATTTTTGGTAAATTTTCTTTTCCACAAAAAAAAAAATTAAAATGTTAAAATATGGTTGTCGCTCTTCCAACTTGCAGCAAATCATCAAAATATGGTTTTATTGAGATCTTGGAGGGAGTTCTAGAAGGAGCAATTTGCTCTACTTTTTTAGAGGGTTGGCATATGAAGACATGATTTACGTGAATGTTCACCAGGGCTATCAAGAATTCACACTCTATTGAAGTTGAAAAACAAATGAAGAAGTTCCTAGTGTTGGTGGTGCCTCCTTTAGAAAAAATGTGCAAGACTATTATATTGTCCAAGACTTGGAAATGATTGTGTGGCTGAAAAGGCAGAGAGGATTCTGAAACTATGGCTGGCATGCTCTCATCCTATTGCTAGTGAGAGACCAAAGATGCGAAAATTTTTTCAAATCATATTTGGTTCAGTATTTGTGCCTCGTGTTACACCTTTCAAACCAGCTTTTGCGTGCCCAGCTATGGATCTATCAAGCCTTGCCAATGACCTCACGCAAACCATAAAAACACAAACCATAAAAACTGAGTATACACCCATGAACAATACCACACATTCTACGCATGTTGATTTCTCAGGTAGTGGTTCTCTCGTCTAAAACACAATATATGCATGCATTCCAATTCCATCCCCTCTTTGAAGACAACCTTTTTACCTTGTTTTTTTTTATCTATATGTTGGTTAACTTTTCCTTCTAAAAGAAGCAAAATTTCCCATTATTTTTCCCAAACTTGATTTGATTTCATTTTTCAGTGATTAAGTATATGTTTTCTTGTAATTTCTAATTTTGATTGGAAAGGTGAAATAATTCATATTCTGTATGTTCTTTTATTTGTCACTCTAATACTTAACATTCACGTATTGTTTAAACATAAGCAAAAGGGATATACAATTAATAACACCTATCACAAGAATCTCAACACCTTTCTATTCACACTTTCTTCCCACACACAAATTAGCTATGGTTTCTACAATTCTCATATGGTAAAAACAATGACAAAGTGAGCGTGCAAATGAGATGTTAAGCTAGACGAGTGTCGCAGGTCCCTCAATGATTTACAATCACACAACTTTGTCCAAACCAGAAAGAGGCACTTCTAGGATGAAACACTAACAAATGTCTATTGCGTTATATAGCAAATATTGGGCTTAGTAGTGCCCATAGTAAAATTAAAACACATTTCAAGAAGCCTAAATTTCTAATGAACCCTAAATAATAACAGTAGAAAATTCTATTGAAAAATAAATAAAAAAACCCTATAACACAAATGAAGAATGTGAATGAGGTAAGACCGTAAGGAGATCGAACAACACAAACCGAGAACGCATCTGAAGTGGTTACAACAAACACTGAACAACGAATCGAGAACTGAATTGGGAACGAGAATGTGAACCCAAAGGTGAGCCAATGAATAGCGGACAATGCGACAGAAGTGGTTACAACGGATAGCAGCCAACAGATTGAACTGTTGAGTGTATCTCCGTCACGATAGCGTTCAGTGAGTCTAACAGTGGAACTTGGTGTTTAGAGTGGGATTTAGGTAGAGAAGGAAGTGGAAAACGAAAAATTTGAGAGAAGAATATAGAGAAGGGATTTAGTGGGAATTATTTTAGTAAATGTAAAAATTAAAGTTTTATATAAAATGTCGTTAAAAAATGTCACAATTTTAATGAATAGTATGACGATGTAAGAAGCGGTGGTTATAAATGTCATATTATACATACATAGTTTGATAATTGATAAAATGGCATATTATAATATAAAGTACGACGTTTTTAGTTAACCGTCATATTAAAAACGTCATTATATACATCATTTTTTATAGTGAAGTGTGAACCAGTGGTCAAATAAGTGCTAACCCACGACATGGGTTTTTAACTTTTTAAACATGATAAAAAATTCACAACATTTTGAACAATAATTTTGGAGTCCTTGCCTTATGTACATGTAACCATGACTAGCTAAAGCATTTGTCCTCTTTTTATGTGAGAATAGCATATAAGTGTAATATGAAACACAAGTGTGAACCAAAGGCCAAATAAGTGCTAAACCACGTTATGTGGTTTTCACTTCTTCATCATGGTTAGAAATTCACAACATTGTGAAGAAAATTTTGGAGTCCTTGAATTATTTATGTACATGCTACTATGAGTAGCTAAACTACTTGTTCTCTTTTTAGGTAAGAATAACATATAATTGCAGTATTAAACAAAGTGTGAACTAGGGGTCAAATAAGTGCAAACCCACATTATGGGTTTTCACTTTTTCATCATGGTAAGAAATTCACAACATTTTGAACAATAATTGTTGAGTCCTTGCCTTTTTTATGTACATGTAACCATGAATAGCTAAAGCATTTGTCTTCTTTTTAGATGAGAATAATAGATAAGTGCAGTATGACACATGTGAACTAGGGGCCAAATAAGTGCTAACCCACGTTATTCATTTTTCACTTTTTCATCAAGGACAAAAATTCACAATATTTTGAACAATAATTTTAGAGTCCTTGCCTTTTTTATGTACATGTAATTGTCAATAGCTAATACATTTGTCCGCTTTTTAGTGAGAATAACATATACATGTAGTATGCAATGTAAGTGTGAACCAAGGGCAAAATAAGTGCTAACCCACGTTATGTGGTTTTCACTTCTTCATGATGGTTAGAAATTCACAACCTTTTGAAGAATAATTTTGGAGTCCTTGTCTTATTTATGTACATGTTATCATAAGTAGTTGAAGTACTTGTCCTCCTTTTTTATAAGAATAACATACAAGTGCAGTATTAAATAAAGTGTGAACCAAGGGCCAAATAAGTGCGAACCCACATTATGGATTTTCAGTTTTTCATCATGGTAAGAAATTCACAAGATTTTGAACAATAATTGTGGAGTCCTTGCCTTTTTATGTACATGTAACCGTGAATAGTTAAAGCATTTGTTCTCTTTTTAGGTGAGAATAACATATAAGTGCAGTACGAAATGTAAATGTGAACTAGGGCCAAATAAGTGTTAACCCACGTTATTCGTTTTTCAGTTTTTCATCAAGGACAAAAATTCACAACATTTTGAACAGTAATTTTGGAGTCCTTGCCTTTTTTATGTACATGTAATCATGAATAGCTAAAGCATTTGTCCATTTTTTAGGTGAGAACAACATATAACTGCAGTATGAAATGTAGGTGTGAACTAGGGGTCAAATAAGTGCTAACACACGTTATGTGTTTTTCACGTTTTCATCATGGTTAAAAATTCACAGCATTTTGAAGAATAATTTTGGTGTCCTTGCCTTTTTTAATATACATGTAACCCATAATAGTATTAAGAGTTTGGCAAGTGTACCCCATCGTGCAAGTAATAAAAATGGTAAGTCCAAGTATCATTTTTCCATGAGAATTGCGTTTGTTTAGTTAACTATGTGTTCTTACTAGTTTAGGCAAAGAATGTAAACATAGATTGATTCAAATCAAGTGAAAACATAAAATATTTCTACTTGAAAGTGATAAAATAATCAGGGCAAAGATTCATCTGGGTTGTCCTCTTTTTAAGTGAGAAACATATAAGTGTAGTATGAAACGTAAGTGTAAACCAGGGGCCAAATAAGTGTTAACCTATGTTATGTGTTTTTCACTTTTTCATCTTGCTCAAAAATTCACAACATTTCTTGCATCAACATTTGTACCACTCTTTAAATACGCTTCAATTACATTTAAAAGGAACCAAAAATTGATACAAATGCAATGTTACATCCTTCTATTAATAAACATACATATAAGTGCAAAGCCAAAATATGTGTATTTCACATTCAAAAAATCTGATAGCTAAACATGTCAAAACAGTGAGGACTTTTAATTGACTACTCCCATGGTTTCCATCAATGACCATGTCATTGACAAGCACGAACAGATAACCATGGCAGGCAAAACGTAGTGATAGAGTGCTTACCAATCAATCAATACCACTCTTTTGCAACGAATGACCAAAATTGCACAAAAAAGGGACGATAAAAAAAACCCAATTGAAAATAGATAAAAAAATTAAAATTAGGTTTAGGGTTTTCAAAACTTACCGGAAATTGGAACTTGCACAGGGTTTAACAAGCTTTCAACAAGAGGGATTTGAAGATGAAGACAACTTTCAACAAGTGAGTCAGGTTTTAACAATGTGCATTTTACATCAATTTTTCTATATAGACTTCTCCTTAGTGGCACCACTAAAAAAATGTGCATTTTACATCAATTTGATATAAATTCATATTATTGTAAGCAACAAAAGTAAATAAAATATGAATAACTTTTAGCCTTGTGATTATTGTATAATTTTTTGTGTAGTTTATAAATTTTGTTATGAGTATTTTTTTGTCCACTAGTCTAACCTTATTTTTTATAATCTTATATGTTTCACTAACCATGTTTTTAAATGTCATTCTTTTGAAATTGTTTGAGTTCTTCTTGCATAAGCAATGTCTTATTCATAGATTTTGGTTCAATTTGAGAGATGAAAGTGAATTTTTCTTGATGAAAGGTTAAATCATAATGAAAGATTGAACTTGCCTTAACACTGTCATTTGAATTGTATATTATGCATTTTTATGGATGGTCATTCAGGAGTTTTATGTTTCTCCCTATGTGCCATCATCTTTCAAGTAACATGGAGACTCTAGAATGAGGTTTGAATAAAACATGATACATTTTTTTTAAGTGAAAATAGTACCATCTAATATAAAAATTGTCTATAAAGCAAGAAGGAGACAAGATGTCCATACCAATTCACACTTAACTTTTAGATTACAACAAACTTTTCTCTTAAAGGATTTTATCATAATCAAATTTTACCACAATCGTGTTAAGGTATAAACGAGGTTTTATAAGATAAGAGGCAAGTAATGATATGAAAGTCATGCCTAAGACACTCATAATTTGGTAATAACAAAATTTGATGTGTCTAAAAATTTACCTAGTTTGAAGTAGGTATTAGATAAATCCTAAAACAACATAAGATATTTTATAAAAGTTTAGACAAAGTCTTTAAATATTTGACAAAAACACTACACGTATATCAAGATAAAACGAAGTCTCCTATTACAACACACCTGAAGGTGAAAACTGGTCCTTTGAAGTATATAAAGGAAACATTGAGGTTATCAAACCAAAAACAATTTAATTCCATCAAGATGCCAATATACAAAAATCATAGAGATCACATGTAGATATATACAACAAAGATATTCAACAAGTGGAATATTGATTAACACTTTCTGAAAAACGAGTATTAAATATGTCCTATGAGATATTAACATCTAATCCAATACACAAAACTTAAATTTACAAGAGAACTTAATATAATGAATATGGGTAAGTTCATTACAATCCAAGCCACACGTTTACACATGTCACAGTGTGCAAGAATTTCCCCAACTTATCATCAAGTGGTATCTTAGTCTTTATGATTTAAGTTCATCAATGTGACGACCTAATAATTTTTTTTCTATTATTAATTTATTGTTATTATTATGTCATAATTAATGATGATGATTATTATTATTATTATTATTATTATTTTCTATAATACACTTATAAAAGTTTGACACAAAATTCCACAATAATATATAACATACTTAAAGTAGTCATATATATATATATATATATTATACAGTACTATAGATATCTTATATTTATATAATTTGGTATTATATTTTCTTTACTAGAAGAGGAAGGAGTATTATTTATTTACAGTTTTCCTCTTGTATACTAGCCTTCAAACATGTGGAGGATAAAGGTTATGGAGAGGATTCACTTGGACTATTGGGATTAAATAAAAAGTGACTCAAATTTTTTCTTCAAGGGTAACCGATGCATTTGGAGCATTTAAGAAGGTGGTGGTAGAATTTCCCGTTCCTTGAAATGTTACCGAATTATATATTGTATTTGTTTGCCATGCACTTCTTGGGAAGAAATGTCGACAAAGAATGGGTCGGACATCTTAGGGTCAACCGTCTACAATGAGATTATAAGATTTTGTTTTTCATACACAATCATGAAATAGGAAATTGAGACAAATATCACATACAATATAACATATCTTAATAAAATAAAATAAAATGAAAACTCTTTCAAATCCATAAAACTTGGATTTTTATTATACTTTAGAAAGATTTTGAGTAAATTTATAATGACTAGTCAGGATAAATGATTCCCATCATGGCCGACAAAATAACCCAAGAACATCTGATTTTGAGTACTAACTATTCATTTAAATCCTCAAGGTCGTACCTCCAACTACAATAGTCAAATCTTTATTTATCATAAGTTTTATTTTAATATTAAATCATGTAATTATATAAATAAATAAATAGGATCAACGTATAACTAAAAATAAATATAATAAACAAAGGGGACTAGTACGTGACTGGAGATAGATGTAAATGAATAAGTAAATATAAATTGAATAAATAGGACCAGTACACAACTAGAGATGAATATGAATAAATAAGAAGTGGAGCTAAAAATAAATTAGAATGAGGTTAGGGACACCTCACTTAAGATAAATATATAAATAAAAATAATTATGAATAGATAAAAGATAATAAAAGTAAAAGGATAAGATGATAAATGTCTCCTCCCCTTACCTTAGTTATTGTGAAAAATACACCAAGGTTGTATTGAGACTTTGATGATATATAGATTTTTCTTCTTCGTTGCTACTATGTATCCCCACTTTCTCTTTTTTTTTTTGTCCACTAACTCTTTTGTTCACCACTGCCTCCTCTCCACTTTTTCTCCCCCTTTCTTTTATCATCTACTTTGGTATTTATAGAGGTAAGGTAATAATTGCTTTTAGTTTAAATTAAACTAGGCTTTGTGTTATTTTTTTCATTTAGTTGCTCGTGGATTATTCTTAGAAGATATTTTGTTTTCTTCTTATCACTACAGTAATAACGTTTATCTTTCCTATGTAAGTATGTGTCCTTATGTTAGTATTTATTAGTTTTTATTAAGGGTTAACTATGTTTCTAGTTCCCAAACTATTGAGCAATTTTGGTTTTAGTCCCTGTTCCAAATTTTGATTCAATTAGGTTTGCGTCGTATTAAAATTTGTGGAATTAGTCTTCATTGACTAATGGTGTGAAGTGAACTTTAAGCCTAATCATCCTACAAAATAAGTTTGTAATGTAATGTTTGCACCCACTTATATTATATAAATTAGTCTTATCTTTAATCAACTTTTTGTAACTTCTAGCCTTTATACTTTTAGAAATATACTTTTAATATGGTAATTTATAATTTAAAATAAATAAAAAATACATAAAGAATTAAAATGAAAGTCATAAAATGGTTAAAATTAACTTTTCCTTTCATAGAACTACAACATTTTCATCCTTGCCATAAAATCAAAGACCAAGTGAAATCGAATTATAATTATTATTTTTAAGTATTAATACTTAGAATATATTATTTTTTAAGTAAATAGTAGGTTCATCAATAAATAACCATTTTATTAATAAATCTTAATATATTTTTTTCAATATAATAAGAAAAATATTACAATATTAATAAAATGTTTTAACTTTTTTTAATGTTGTTTGAATGATTGAGGTAATTGACACATGCTTATGTATATATGTTGTATATTATATATTATAACATGTTCTAATAACACATGTCATAACAATATCATATCAAACAATTTATTATCTTAATTATTATCATTCAAATAAAATTAAAGCTTTTGTACTAAAATCAAAAATTTTCTTTCTTATCTACTATAAATATAAGAACCCAAACTGATAGGGATATTACCACCATACCTATATCTAAATTGTCTACATGTGTCCATTACTTTGGTTTTTTCGACCTTTTATAGTTGCATCTTGAATTTGTTTTTCCATGTAGCACCTTCCACTGGCGACAAATACTGCAACTAATGTGAAAGCTTTCTTTTCGAAGTCAGATAAGTTTTTCAGGAAGCTTCTACTACACTCTACTAAATTGATATATTTTGTTTTGGTTTTGTGATATTCGGTTCCTATTTTCATTGCATTCTCTCAGGGTCATCTTTCTCAAACTCTAGGGTTGTATTTTTTTCGTTCTCACTTGGCTGTTAAGGTTTTCTCTGCTTCATCAGGTGATTTCTTTGTTTTCATCTTCCTTTGGCCGTTGTTTTGGTTTGGTTGATGGTCTGTTTTTTCTTAAAATTTCTCAAAGTCTAGCTTTAGCTTTTTTGTTTTGGGTTTTGATGTTAACCAATGTATTCCTACGAAATTTCAAATTTAGCAAAGGAAAAATATAAATATTAAAGTGCATTATAATTCGATTTTATAGATTAAATCAATCATGTATTGGTTAAACCATATTCAGAATACTACAAAGTTTGAACCTTAAGTTTTTTACAATAAAACATTAAACAAAACTTATATTCAAACAAATTTCTTGTGGATTCTTTTCACAACTGAAGTAAATGAAAATTGTATGATGGAATTCTATAAAAATAGCAGAATGGATTAACCTTAAAACTAAAAACATACTATTGGCTTTCATTAAATCCATTCAACAATCAGAAATGAAATCATAAAACACCATATCAATGTTTAATCTAACAACATAAATCAAACTTCATGCTTGAAAACAATATGAATTGAATGGATAAATGAAATTTATGATGAAATCAATCAAAATATTGAAGAAGATTTTACCTTTGATGGATTAAGTAACGAAAGCCAACAAGGATGGAAGTTGCTAAGACAGATAGCAGAAGATTAAGCCATTTCAATTCAATACTTGCAAAGGTTTTTATTTTTTGACTGTGGTAGTGTATGTGGAAAATTGAACGACAAAGATATAAATAATGAACAAAAAACTGACCTATTAAAGAAGTCTTTTTCATTGTCGTAGTTCATCTACGAATATGAACGACCAACATATATATATATATATATATATATATATATATATATATATATATATTAACCTTTTAAATTGACGGTATTTAATTAGATTGTAATAAATGACATAATATATGTTATATAATATTTACATGTACTTCTACTATATATCTAAGAAAAAAATGTTAGTATAATGAAGTTACTGAATTGAACATTCTAATTCATTGACATGTGTCCCAAATGGAGGATTTTTTTATCTTTTCTCTCTTCTTTAAGTTTTCCCGCTTCTTCCCCCTTAATGGCCGATCAAATTTTTGAATCACCTACATTTAATGCTTGATTAAAATCTACTATATATCTGAGAAAATGTTAGTATAATGAAGTTACTGAACTGGCCATTCTAATTCATTGACATGTGTCCCAAATAGAGGGTTTTTTTGTCTTTTCTCCTTTAAGTTTTCCCACTTCTTCCCCCTTAATGGCTGATCAAATTTTTGAATCACCCACATTTAATGCTTGATTAAAATATTGATTGACGTGTGACAAACAATTACTATTCTTTTTCTTCTCCAAGAAAAACTATTTTCATTCTTCTTCTTCCACAAAAGTTTACAGAACCAGAAGAAAACCCCCAAGGTTTTCTCCTCCTTCTTCTTCTTCTTCTTCGTCTCCTGCTTCTACCGTCATATCCAGTTGAAGGTAAGTTATAATAACCCAACTTTGTTTTCGAGTTCTTCTTCTCGATGTTCATAAAAGGGTTTCTTTTCATCTTAATCTAAGGGTTTTTTTCTGCTTCTTATTCGATTAACTTCAGATTGAACATTAGGTATTATTCAATAGCTTGAGTTCTCCTTTTTCATTAGAGGTTCTTCTTCTACTTTTTTTAACTGAACTTTGTTTCTATTTCGTCTCTGCAGGTCTCCTTCATCAAAGGTCTCCTTGTTGTTCTTAGATTTTGAGTCGACTTTCTTCTAGGTCTGCGGAGGTTTGTTGGGTATTTTTTTTCTCTAATTTTATTGGCGGTTTAGTTGGGTATATTTTTATGTTTTTGTTCTATACTTAGGGGTTTGCTAAATTTTGTTATAAAAAGCTTTGGTTTGTTTGCTATGGCTTTCGTTGATGAATTATTTGTTTGCTTTGTATGATAGTCTAAAACAAACATTAGCTTTCAATCTTATTAACTTGAAGTTTGAGTTGAGTTTCTTCTTGGTCCGTGGAGATATAAGCTCAAGACCATGTTATGAGATTCCCTGCGGTGATTACTAATTCTTTGGTGCTTTTTTTCCTTCTTTTGCGTTAACCCCAATCTTAAAGGTAGACTTTTCATAATCTTCGTTTTGGAAGAAGGTTTTTTCGTAGCTTCGTATGTTCTAGATGTTATCTTCTTTTGTTGGTTCTGTTACTATGAAATGGTACATTTAATATCTTCGTATACTTTTGTCTTAGTTTTTGTACAAGATGAAGATGAACATAACAAAGTGCCACTCACTAAAATTGTTTCTTGCTTTTGTAGATTAGAGGATTTCAGACTCAGATGACCAAATGGATTGAAGTATGTGGCTGCACCATAACAAAATCAAGTTATAGCAATTTCATATTTTAAGTCCTCCTTCACATGTTATTGTTTGCAATTAGGCTCATTGTTTGTTTGCAATTTTCAGGATGGACGGTACAATGGCAGAAGCATTGATCATAGGGCTTCTCATAATTCTTTGATAGGATGGCTAACATGTTTGATAACATAAATAAGGTTTCTTTTTGTAAGACCCGTGGAATTTAATTAATTAATTAATAAATGCGGGTAGTGAGAGCCTTTATGACATTTAATACTGACATATATGATGTAGAAAAGTACTAGCTTAAATGGTTGGGAGTACTTCATTGTGTGAGAGGACTTGGGTTTGAGTCCTATGTATGTTATTTGTGTGTTATTTAATTATTATTATTATTATTATTATTATTATTATTATTTTTAATAATATGTTTGTCATGCTGAGTGATAATATAATCATAGAATTATATTAATCATCACAAAACATGAATTGGTTAAATGGTTGTGCATTGGTTTGACATGGACATGGTTTGGGGTTTGAACCTTGGTTAACTCAAACTAAGCTTTCTTTTTTATAAACTTATTTTTGGCAAAAAGGAGAAGGGTTAGGAACCCTAGCAGCCACGTGAAGGCGGCCTAAGAGGCTGGAAAAACAACTAATGATGGACTTTGAATGGCTATTATATCACTTTTAATTAGGTAAGAAGAAAGGTTTTCTGCATTTGTTATTGCTGTATAGGGAGAGGAGTACAAAAATTGAGAGTTTGGTAAGGTTTGAGTGAGGAAAGGAGCTGCATTGAGATAGAGTCAAAGGAAGATCATTGGTGATCATGGGGGAACTCAACAATTCCAAAATAAGCTAAGGAAACCATGTTAGGGGAGCTCTACACGTTAATTTTTATATTTACGCATGAATGGTATAATACGTATGTGATAATTATGCATGAACCTCCATCTGTTCTATTGAAATTCGCATTTCTAGAAATTTTCCAAAATCCGCCTGGCGGGCTATTCGTAGCCGCCAGGCGCCACATACTTTTCTGGGTTGTTTATGGGTTCCTGACAAGAACCGCCTGGTGGCATGTTGCGGACCGATAGGCGATGCAAGCTTGTAATCCATTCTCTGAGTTTTCTGATGAAGTGGCTGGTGGTGATGAACACCCGCCAGGCGACGTGAACCTGTTCATTTGATTTGATATTTTTACGTGTGATATCGTTGTCGTTAGGCGATCAAATTACCACTACTTTAGCAACTTCAGTATTGCCAGTTAGCAGTGAACAAAATAGTTAGGGTTAAGATAACCCTGAGTCGTCTCACAACGAATACGGAATTGATCTCAAATA
>Ga0214542_1001375_pt1 | contig 49685 bp, 39 predicted proteins | sample CNSS1metaG_FD_160096 | JGI IMG/M metagenome (GOLD analysis project Ga0214542, IMG submission 160096) | Root nodule microbial communities from cowpea collected in UCLA plant growth center, Los Angeles, California, USA - CNSS1 | ecosystem: Host-associated > Plants > Roots > Nodule | place: USA... | reverse complement strand
GGCCCCTGTATTCGTAGTTGTTAGATTGTAAACTCTTAAGTAAACGATTATCCTGTTTTTAGTTGGCATCGTGGTGTGCCTGGTTTTGTAGGGGTGACGTCATGAACCCCAAGACTGCGTTGTTATGTTATCTTATGTGTGGCGTTTCCTTTAATTTCGTTTATAAGTTAAATGGGACGTTACAGTTTTTCTTTTCAGCATTTTTCGTAAGCAAGTATTCGAGATCTCGTATCTCCTCTACAACAAAAATTGGTTTTAGGAGAGGTTTTATTTGGCATTTTTAAGAGTTTTAACTTCCATTAAGTACTTCACCTGCACTTTAACTTTTTTCGAATAAAACCAACATTGTTAACAAATAACCGGTGATTTTGAGTAACCTAAGGTAAAATGGAAGTTCCATGTAGTTTCAAATTATTAGGAGTATTAAAAGCTCCGTAAATTGTCAGGGGTTTCAGAACCCTCATAAATTATCAGGAGTTTCAGAGTCTTCATAAGTTACTAGGGATTTCAAACCCCCATGATAATTTGTTATTTTTTAGTTAATTTAGATACTGTTATCTTTCAGTTTCCAGTTTCTGTTTTTCCCTTCTCTTTTTATATATACCTTGTAGCTTCCGTTGTTGTAACACACTCTGTATTCTTTTCTATTCAAATAATAATGAGAAGCTTTCTCTCGAGCATTTTGACAAGCACTATCATGGTATTAGATTGATATCATTTGTTTCTCTCATGGCTGTTGCATCTTCTTTCTCCGATCACCTTTCTAACCCTACCCATCCTTTATTTGTCAATCTCGGAGAAAATCCAGCCCTAATTCTTGTTACTCCCCCTCTTTCGGACAACAATTATGAAAAATGGAAGCATGACATGCTTGTGGCCCTTGAAACCAAGAACAAAGAAAGATTTGTTCTTGGTACACTTCCGTGCCCTCCTTCTGACAATGCTCTTCATGAACCTTGGAAGAGATGCAACAAAATGGTGATTTCATGGCTGACTTGTTCTATGTCTCTACCTATCAAACAATCAATCATGTGGATGGACTTTGCATATGAAATTTGGCACGATCTTTTGCAGCGATTTTCTCACGGAGACAAGTTCTATATTGCAGATCTTCAAGCCATTTATCTTTATTGGTGGTGTTCATCCTTTGTCATATCTCTCCAAGCCATTTATCTTTATTTTCCAATGGTCTTATTATCTGGTACACTGCTAGGCAAAATTTATAATTGACTTGCAGGCCTCCATTCTTCTTTGGCATTAGAAGTTCTACTTTGAACTAGAAAACATGAGTGTATCACACAAAGAATATTTTCAATTATAGCTCAAGTTTCACCAAGGTAAAATCTAAAAATGGATATAGACTAAACCTTTTCATGAAAACATATTCAAACTATCCATGCATGAATAAATTAGCACAACTAAAGACTCTATCAGCCTAAAATGTGGTAATCTAGCTAGTTGCAAACTAGAAAACAATAAAAGCATAGATATACAATTAATTGATGTTGTGAAATGCTTCTAAATAGATAAAAACCCAAAAAGTTACTAAAAACAACAAAGACTCATCAAAAACAAATTCCTAAGGCTTAAAATAGTAAAAGAAACTGCTTATCATACTTGAAACAACAAAAGAGTTTAAGACTAAACATACTATTCTACTAATCCTAGAAGGAGAGTAATTAGGCTATTTTAGGACCACAACTGTTTTGAACTTACTTTAAATCACCACACTGTTGTTTTCATCTTAGAAGGAAAATAATTAGGCTATTTTGGGACCACTAGAGGATTAGATGCCTTGTCATCATTTATCTTTATTGTCAGCTTAATTAGTTAACTAGGCCAAGACTAGGTTTAACCGGCTAATCCTAATGAAACTAAAGTAAAACAACTAAGCTATTGGTTTAAGAATCTAATTGTAGAACTAAAACCCAAAGCCTACACTAGAAAAACTAACTAACCTAATCTATTAAGCAAATGAAAACAACACTAAACTACTATTTGAAACTTCAAAATAAATATCCAGACAACTTCCAAATGGTAAAGAAACATGAAATTCAAGTTAGAACTCAGAAATAATAAGAAACTCCAGATATGACTGCTAAAAACCTAAAATACAAGTTAAACTAGGCTAAAGTAGGGTAAAATGAAAAATTGTACGAAACTAGTGAATTTAACTATCATGCAACTACTTCAACACATTTTAAATGATATATGAAGGATAAAAATTGAGCTAAAAGTCAAGAACCATGAAAAAAAACGAAATTTGATGTATGCAAAGCTAGATGTGTCAATTTGGCACAGCCCATAAGGCTTGGCCTTGACCCATGTGGACTAGGATCAAAAAAGCCCACATTGAAAAAAAGACCCCATTAAAGAAGCCCACAGGGCCAAAAACCCTACAAAAGCCCTGTGGGTCAGGGTCAACCCATGGGCTTTCATCTTTAACATGAAAAATATATTATTTTTTAAAATATATTGTTATATGTGGGACAAGACCAACGACTTAGACAAGCACGAAGACCCGAATAGGCCCAATTACCCGTACCTGCCCGACGACCCTGAAAATCTCGACGACCCATACGGGTCCAACGACCCGGACGGGCTTGACGATCCAAATAGGCCCGACGACACCGATGAGGGCGTAAACCTGGACGGGCCCGACGATCCGTACGGGCCTGATGACCTGAACGGGCCCGATGACCCGGATGAGACCGACTACATGGATAAAACGACGACCCGGACGGGCCCGTCGACCCGGAGATGCCCGACGATCCAGATGGGACCAACAACATGGATGAGCTCGATGACCCGGACGAGACCGACTACCTGGACAGAACAGACGACCCGAACGGGGTTGACGACCCGGACATGGTCGTTAAGCCGAACGGGCCCGACGATCCAAACGGGTCGATCGACTCGAACGGGCCCGACGACCTAGACGGACCCGACGACCCGAACAGAACCGACGACCTGGACGAACCCGATGACCCGCACGGGCCCGACGATCCGAACGAGCCTGAAGATCTAGACAAGCATGACGATTTGGACGGGCCTGACGACACGAACGGGAACGACGACCAAGATAGGCCTGAAGACCCGAACGGGCTCGTCAATTTGGACAGGCCCGACGACCAGGACTGGCCCGATGACACGGATGAGAAAGATTACCTGGATAGGACCGACGACCCGGACGGGCCCATCGTCAGGTCGGCCTGGGTCGTCGAGTTCGTCCATGTCGTCGGGCCCGTTCGGGTCGTCAGGCTCTCTCGGATCGGCAGGCCCATCCGAATCGTCGTGCCCGTCTGGCTCGTTGGGTCCGTTCGAGTTTTCGGGCTCATTCGTTTCGTTGGGCTGTCCAGATCGTCGATGTCTTTTAGATTTTCATGCCCGTCCATGTCATCGGGATTGTTCGGGTCGTCAGGCCCGTCCCGATCGTCAGGCCTCTTGGTGTTATCAGGCATGTCTAGGTCTTCAGACCTGTCCAATTTTTTGGCCCGATTTGGGTCTTTGGGCTTTAGGGCCCGTTCGGGTCGTCGAGACCGTTTGGGGCTTCAGACTTGTCTGGGTTATTAGACATGTTTGGCTCGTTGGGCCTGTTTGAGTCTTCGGACCTGTCTGGGTAGCTCGACTTGATCTTTAACTCTAGCTTAATGTAGTATTATTTGGGGGGCCTAACCTACCTTAGCCCTAGTCCTAACCCACTAGAGAAGACACCTCTATGCAGACCTATAAATTGCATTAGAACATCAACTAGTCTTGTTACTAAACTACAATGACTGAAAATGAATGCTTAAGCTATCTAAATAGAAAAACCACCATCTAAACAAGTTCTAATTGACAAGAGAATGCTAAAAATTAGGCTAACTACTGCCAAATACAAGAAATGCACAATTTCACTATTCAATACCTATGAAATATGCATACTAAACTAGTCTAAAAACTAAAATTGTACTAAACCAACAACTATTAATGCAATGCAAACTAATAATGCAATGCAATTGTCTAAACAAGTTTGAAATGGCAAAATAATGCTAAGAATCAACTCAAAAGCTTCCTTTCTACAAAAACTCAAAAGTTTACTATTGAGAACCTAAAAACATGCTAAAACTAGACTTAAAATGAGGATTGCACTAAACCAGAAAATGAAACAATTATATAACTATCTAGATATATTTTCAATTTTAAAATACTATTATGAACAAAGCTAACTACTGCAAATATCTAGGCATATTTTAATATGCCTATGCAAACCTGAAAAATGCCTTAAAACTAGCAAAATAGGACAAGATTCTATGCTACTTTCAAATAGTAAAAGAAAAGCTATTTAATATGCACCATAAAAATGCATGATCCTACCATCTATACATGGTTAATATGATGCTAATGAGTTATTAAAATAGAGAATTTACCTAAAGAACTAGTGTAGAATAAAATTTCTAATTCTAGCTATTAGTTTAGAAAACCTTGTAAAATGCATGGAATGAGATAATTGATGGCTCAAACATGTTTAAAATGACTAAACTAAGATGCTAAAAGTGCTCAAAACAGTTTTGGAATTACAGAAACTCAAAACCAAAGGTTGGATCAAATTTGAACATAAAAATGGGTTTTCATTTAGTTTTGAATTCTGGTGCAATGTTGGATATATTTAGATGGTTTTATTATTTGCACATGCTTAAGATAAAAATATTTGAATGCTAAAGTGCATAATTATGCAGAATATGCACTAAAGCAAAAATACCTAATTCTATAGATGCATGTGAACCTAAGATGCAACCAAATGGGTCAAATTTTATGAAATGACTTAGAACTCTAAAAACTTTATACCAACATTAAACTAAAAACGAAAAAAAAACATGTTTGAATGATCAAATTACTATTGGAACCAAGAGAATAGAAAAAATCATATTCAAACTCAAAGAACGAACACATGATGGGAAAAATCAACTAGACTAACTATAATAATTTGTGCATGGTTTTGAATCTCCAAAGTGAAAGTCAACCCTAAGGTCAACTATGCAGATATTTAGAAACTCCAAATTGCACACAAATTTATTCTTTTGCAACAATTTGTGCCATTATATATGACATTATATGTGTGGAACAATGCATATAATTTTATGGTAAGGTTAATATTGTGATCTATTATAACTTTTGAATTGAAACGAAATAGATTCCTACTAGTGTAGGAAAAGAAATAAGTATTTTTGTTAAGTAGGTCGAATATCACATTTTTCTAAACTTAAAAGGCCATCTTCACACATTTTCCATCAATATCTATTGCATAGTCTTTATGATTTTACTGAAATTTTGTTTGATGACTATTGCAAATATATTTTTGATCCTGGTGGAACCAAGCTTCAGTTGCTGTGGGCCTTGAAGAACCCTCTTGATTTGAGGACAAATCCTCTTCAAGAGGGAGGGGATGATGAATCCACCCCAAGGCCCAATCCATGGCCCACATGTACCTCAAGGCCCAAGCCCAATCAAAGGCCCAATAACAAGATGATGCATGTTGGAGCATTAGAGTATACTTTAATTTTGGGCCAATTATTTAGGTCATACTTTGAAAATAAATTGCAAAATTACTAGAAGTAGTTTTGGGTCATAATTGATCTAGCTTTTGTAATTGAGTCCATTCAAGCCCAATTACAAAAGTCTAGACCAAGTTTGCATTTAATCTTAGCCATGAGTTGCACATTTAGCACAAGTTTAAATGAGGAAAGTGTGACATGCCACATGGCATGTGATCCACTTTTTGTGGATCTTAGATCTAAATCTAGATCTAAACATATGTGCTTCACATGGCCACCTTGCATTTGCATTGCATTTAGTCTTGCATTTGGATTTCATTTTAGGAGATGCTCTCTACTATAAATGAGAGACTCCACACTCTTTGTAAGGTTACTTTGGATTGGTAATAGACTTAGTGTTGAGAGTACTCCACCTATTGCCTCTAGAGTTACTTTGCTAGACTAGTTTCTACCAAGAACTCCTCTAGCCTCCTTCCCTAGAATAGATTTCTCTTCTAGGTTTCCTTTCCAATTCACCTTCATTACTTCAAGAGCCTCCAAGCTTGAATCCACTCCTCTATTTTAGCTCCATTTCCGTTGCATCCATGGACCTCTTCCTCTCCATTATGGCGCTTCAAGGTCCATCACTGAGGCCTAATGGGGTATCAGAAATTAGAAAAAAAAATAAAATTAAATATACTTTCTGCCTCAGGTATGGTCCAACCGAGGCAGAAAGCTAGATTTACTACCCCGGGTCTGGTCCAGCCGAGGCATATTAACTATTAAAAGGATCGAAATAACCTTCTGCCTCAATTTTGGTTACAACTGAGGCATAAAGGTGTTGCTTTTTATTTTAAATTCTGGTCTTGTTTCATTCATATCCAACACATTTAACTTGGAAATTTTCAACCAGAAAACCAGAACCAGGTAGAAACAAAAGTCAAATGCTATTCAAACAGAAAATGTGGCAAAATACTTAAATATTATTCATATTAATGTAGTATTCATTAAATCTCATATGCTACCATAAACAAATATACTAAGTACTATTGTACATTTGTATATTGTACTTTGCACAAGCTATCATTAAATATTTGATGGACTTGGCAGGGATTGATGTAGTGGTACTGAATCTCTGCACACAAGAGAATAATTTAAATTAGTACATAAAAACTAAGACAAAATTGCAAATAAGTATTTTATATAGTGAAATTATTACCGTTTCCCAACCATTTGTGATACGAGCACGTACAACGGTTGATATCCATTGCATTACATAGTAACCACACTCATATGAGCCGGTTTGTAATTCATTGTTGTACCTTAAAATAACAGATTATAATTAGAAGTCAACAAACTACACTTACCTAGTGATCAAGGTCGTACCCGACCAAATAGAACCGTTAAATGTAATACTCGGGAGTTAACCCAAGGTCGTCTCCCAATGACCAAACCTTACATTCAAAGCTTTCCAGATTGTAATTCAACACAAAGGGGGGGGGGGTTGGCAGATTCAAATGCTTACAACAGATTAAATGAAATGCAACACTGATTAAAACGTACTAATTTTCGTAATTCAAATACAATTTCACTTATCATAGGCCACTAGATTAACACCTCTGCCTACTCTCAATCCATTAGACAATGATCCACTAAGCGAAAGTTATAATCCAGTTTCATTATGCAATAAGAAATGCATACATCCATGAATTCGTGACAGCCTACACACATTAAGCATGAATATAACCAAACCCAAACATATGCACTTAATATGTAAATTAAGCATAAACATATGAACCCCATACATTCCACGAATTCAAGATAAAGACATGGCAGATTTCATAAAAGAAGCAGAACCTCAAAGCTTCATTGTATATTTCATTAAGGAGTCAATACACGAATTTAGCAAACCATGGAAATGGAGCAATTAAACATTTCAAAATGAAAATGACCAAAATAGAACATCAAAATCTAACTTGGGTCTTATTGAAACGCAAATTCAAGAGCAAATGAGAATTCTAAAGTTTTAATGGAACAAAAATGACTGTTATTCTATAAAAACTGGAAACCCCATGCATGGGTGCTGTTTCAAGTCAATATAATCAACAAAACGAAATGCCAAAGCTAGCAAATGAGTTGAAAACGTAAAACCCACATTGAGTGTTGTCAATAATGCATAAAAATGTTAAAAACGAGTGCTAAAACGTAAAAAACGAAAAAGACACCTCCATGGGTCACCAACCAAAGCTCAAGGACGTGAAAATGGAGAATGGGGAAGAAGAAGGTGGTTGTTACTCTAAGGAAACCTAAATTTTTGTAGTCAAATCACCACACACCCATCTATTTACAAAAATGTCATTATGGTCAGTAGAATTACAAAAAGGCCACTATGAGCTTAAAATGTTGGCCTAGTGACGTGGATAGACTCATTGATTGTGCAGATGTGACAATGATGTGGCAACTCTCTCTTCATCTTTAGATTAGTGTCCAAACTCCAAAATTTGTTCCACAAAATACCTAAAAATAATTAAAAAAGAAAAATTAGACCAATTAATGCCAAATTATTCAAAATTAAGAATAATGGTCTAACGAAGCCCAATTGAGGAAAATGCACTAACAAAAGACAATTAAGCATTAAACAAGCATTAAGATGGGCACAAAAAGGCAATAGAATAAGGGAAAATAATGACTCATCACCCAGTAATATATGGGACAAAATATATTTCCTTCCCTCGTCCAGAGCACTAGGTAACGTATGCTAGAATGTCATCAAATTTATTGCCTGCATGAGTGAGTTGGGGGTCTATGAACCCGTATACATCACTCAACCCCATATTGTTACTAACACCAAACATATACTTGGACAAAAACATTTATTTAATATAAGTTACTAGATAAATTAATTAAACATAATGAATGGTTTAGATACTTACATCCTCCATAACTGAATAAGGGTAATATTCAGTTCTTTTATCCCCGACGCAAGCTCTAAGACATCTTGCTTATGCAAGTACATTGGGATGTCACTATCTCTCCCAAATACATCAGAATCCCATGGAACTGCCATCGACTTATCACTTATGATGTTAGTAAGCTGGTGCACCAAGAGGATCATCCAAAGATATTAGAATCTTCATAGGTTGAAGACTTTCCACTTTATGCGACTATTATTACATAGAAAAAACAATTTGATTGTGAACATATATAACATGTAAACTTAACATGAAGAGTACTATAAGGTGGGTTTGGGGATCCATAATAAGGGGTCAAAAATAGAACCAACCAAATATTTCGGCCAGACGAGGACAGACTGAAATGCCTGTGCCACAGTATATACCTCATATGTTGGCACAAGAACTAAAGCATCTGGTACAATAACTTTCTTTACCATGACCTTAACCTCATCATCCGTTAGCTCCATATTGTGAAGAATAATGACTGCATAAAAATATTGTTCTACGGGTGACTACTGTCTTTCCTGTACCATGCAGAACATATAGTTCACATCGATGAGCATCGTCTACATCATCCCCTGGTACAACTAGAGCCGAACAACTCCCTTTTCTTCTTTTACCTATTAGAGGTCATGTTAATGTTATTTTATTAAATCACAATTATGGAAAATCATAACTTAGCACAAAATGATTGTTAATTTTACCTGTTGGGGGCACAAAAGGTTTTGGTTGGGGAATTAGTTGGGGAAGGATGCCATGACCACTAAAATGCTGCTTGAACTAACACATAACCCTTTTAGTGATTTGTTATATCAATCATTGTGTCAGTTTTTCTTCATACTTAGCATTGTGTATCCATGAAGACTGACTAGAGGAGCCACCAAAATATTAGCGAATGTCGACTCTTGATCCAACAACATGCACACATCCAGGGTGCTCAAGCCGTCCAATTGAAGTAGCAAGAATGTGATGATGACTTTCTAGAATGATATTATTGTTTAAAGTAAAGTTAACTCTTACAATTTTTTTAGAGATTTCTCGTGTAGTTTTAGAAGTGCAGGTGCCCGATGATCGTAGACGGACTAACTTCCACTTTCGGTGACGAGATGATGGTGAATGAGGTGCGAGACTATCATCTTCAAAAGATAGGGGCCTAGGCTTCTCTTTTTCCTTCAATATCTTTTCTTCAAGCTTTCTATACCCACCACGAGAGAATAAGTGGGGGTTTTTATTTTGAGCACTTATTGCTTGGGCTTTTTTCCTCTTTTCTTGTAACATATAATTCATTTTATGAATTAGTTAAACTTGTACACAATTTCAACAATTTTTTGAATTTACGAAAACTAACCTTCCATCCCTTAGATGTACGGGACTCAAAAAACTGACGCCAAGTGTCTTCATCAATTGCCTTGTATAGCTCACGTCGATCTTCATTCTTTTTAGATCCATATATATCTAGACGTCAATTTTGTTTTAAAACCACAAAAATCCTCGGCAACTGCTGACATACATTTATGTTTAAGTGTCGTCACATTTGGAATATCAAATGTTGTCTACAATAAAGAAAATGCACATCAATAAGTTCTTTACCAATATAATGAAAATATAAATGAAAAAAAGTTACATGACATAATTTACCAATATAACTTGCCATATTATGTTCCGTTGAACTTCAGACACATGATCGAAACTAGGAGTAAGGATGGATATTTTGTCACGTGCTAGTACTCCTAAATAACTTTTGAAGATGTCTCCATTACGACCTAAAGCTTGACTAGTGACAACGTCAATAATGACAGGAGTCTTCTTTCCTTCTCAAGAAGAGCTTCCTCAATCTAGTGGCTCCTTTGGTGGTTCTGTTTCTGGGCACTTTATCCTCTAATTCTCTTCATTAACATTAATTTGTTTCTTACCATGAAGAGCAATAAACCAATGTTTAGACGCAAGATGTTTTACATAAAAAACTTGAGATGGTTGATGTGCCATGATAAAGGGCTCATCTGGATAACCCACCTTTTCGAAAATCAACTAGAGTCATATCAGATTCATCAATTTTGACACTACTCTTATTATCAATCCACTTACATTTGAACAGTGGAATAGTAAACATAGTATGGTCAACCTCTTATATATTTTCTATTACACCATAGTACATCATTGACCAAATTACCAGATTTTGATCTTTGGATATGGAAAATTGCCACGACTTAGCTTCAAGACTCACTCCACTATTTTGTACTATGCCTTTATCATCCAAATACTTTGTATAAAATGTGCAATTATTAATTTCATAACTTGTACAAGTTACAACATCAAACTTCATCCATTTGCGAGCCACATCAAAGTCTAAGAAGATTGTGAATCATTCCAAACCTTAGATTTAAACCAAGGCATGACCTTTTTGTTATGCTCCATCTACTGCCATTTTGTGTCGGATGTTGTGTCTTTACAATGGCTTTGTATAGATAAGTAAGGGATCACCTCATCAGTGTTGTTCAATATATAAAGATATGCTTGCAATAGTTCTCCACGATCTTTGGTTACCACATTCACACCCCAAATGTTGTTACTTATATAACACTTGTTCAACCATGATCTAGGAGGAACTCCTATAAGATTTTCTTTTGTCATGTAATTTGAACAAAACTCGATACTTTTTTCAGCAATATACCTTTCAATCATTGAAGCTTCTAGATGATATTGATTTTTCACGTACCCTTTCAAAATTTTCATATATAGTTCAATAGAATACATCCATCTTAGGTATACTGGTCCACATAACTTGATTTCTCTTACCAAATGAACAAGCAATGTACCATAATGTCAAAAAAGGACAGAGGAAAAAACATCTCCAGCTGACACAAGATGATAACAATCTCACTTTGAAGGTCATCTAACTTTACAGGATCAATGACTTTTCTACAAATTAAAGAGAAAAATGAACACAAACGAGTTATAGTTTGTCAAACATTTTTGGGTAAAATTCCACGAATAGCCACCAATAACAATTGTTGCATTAAGACAAGACTTCAGGCCAACAAACTTCAAATCCTACATTGACACTAAACTCTTAACATTTGAAGAGTATCCTTGTGATACCTTGACACTCTTTAGACAAAGGCAAAAAACTTATCTTTTCCTGTCTAGACATAGTGTAACATGCGGAAGGCAAATAAGTACGCTTACTAACCTCCCTTGGTGCTAAGTCTTCACGAATATTCATTTCAAGCAAATCCAACTGAGCATTTACTAAATCTTTTGTCTTTCCTTGAATGTTAAGTAGTGTACTAATCAAGCTATCACACACATTCTTCTCCACATGCATTACATCTATGCAGTGTCTAACCTCTAACTTCGACCAATATAGAAGATCAAAGAATGTTTATTTTTTCTTCTAAGGGCTCGTTGCAAATGATTTCTTGGGGGTTTTCTCAAATACATGATGCATTTTATTAAATTTTTCATGAATTTGAGCATTCAATAGAATTGGTGCATCATCATTCTTTTGATGTCCATTAAATGCTTTTTTTAACCTTCGATAAGGATGATTCAATTGCAAAAATCTCTGATGGTGCATATATACTACCTTCCTTCTGTATTTTTATTGATGAGCTGTAGTATTTTCTTCACATATGGGACATGCTTTATGACCTTTGGCACTATACCCTAAAAAGTTACTGTAAGATGGAAAGTCATTAATGGTGCAAAATAACATTGCACACATCATGAAAGTCTCAAAAGCAAAAGCATCAAATGTTTCAACCCCATCCATCCACAACATCTTTAAGTCTTCAACTAGTGGACTAAGATAAACATCTATGTCAGTTCCAGGTCGTTTTGGACCAGAAGTCATCATAGACAACATCATGTACTTTCTCTTCATGTAAAGTTTAGGAGACAATTTGTAAATAAATAATATAGCGGGCCAACAATTCTAGTTGGTACTTAAATTACCAAATGAATTCATTCCATCAGTAGCTAAACCAAAACGAATATTTCTACATTCTTCATCAAACTAGGGGAACTCTTGATCAATATTTTTCCATTGCATTGACTTAGCTGGATGACAAAACATACCGTCACATCTTCTCTCATCTGCATGCCATTGGAGGTCTTTAGCGTCTTTTGGATTCACAAACAAACGCTTAAGTCAAGGTACAATTGGAAGGTACCAGACTAATTTCAAAGTAGCCCCATTCTTTTCTAACCCACCTTTATCTTCATTGTTGATTTTCTCCTTGTACCATGATAAGCCACACTTCAGACACTTTTTTAATCCTTCAAATTCTTTCCTATAGGGTATGCAATCATTAGGACATGCGTGTATCCTTTTATACTCAATACCCATCAGACAAAGAATTTTCTTGGCATCATAGTTGCGAATGGGTAGTGTATTTCCATCTAGAAACATTTCATTCAACAACACCAGCAATTATGTGAAACTCTTATCGGTGCACCTATTGGTTTCCTTCAAATTCATCATTCTTAACATCGCTGGCAACCTTGTGAACTTAGTTGAACCAAAATACAATGAAGTCTCCGAATCAGTAGACATTGTCTTGTACACATGCACAAGCAAAAACTTCAACCCCAACATCACAAATCATGTCCTCTAATTTGTCTTCTTCACGTCGATCTTCCATGGTTGAATCCAAAACATTTTCAGTTCGAGAATGTTCACGTCCTCTAATTTGTCGTTCCATTTCCATGTAGTATAACTTGGAAGGAAACCATCACAAATATGTTTCCTAATTTCAGTTGCATTCAACTTTCTTGCGTTCAAACACTTCACACAAGAACATCTAAATTTCACTTCATCATCACTTCTACCTTCATTCTGTTGCGCAAATTGTATAATTCTTCTACTCCTTTCTCATACTCAACACTGATGCGTGGTGAGTAAATCCAGTCTCGATCCAAAAGTTTATATATCGAAATTGTGTGAACAATTTCATTAATCTTTAAATGAATGTTCACCTCACTTTTCTATTTAAGGTGTGACCTTATCCCATTCAAGAAGATTCACTTCTTCTAGTTTAATGGTACATATTAATTTTAAAACACATTTAAAATTTCTTGAAATTTTGCCAGCATTTTGCATTGGTCTTTAGGTTACACGAAATGAAAGTGATTATCAACCACAATCAAATATGCACCCGAAGATCAATACCAAAACACATATGACAAATATTCATGAATATTAAGATATGTATATTAAAATAAATATGCTCCAATAAACTACTAAAAAATGATTAATCTTCTTAAACTGTCCAATTGGACAATTCAAGATTGAATACATGTAAATTATTGTACTATTTCTTTTAAAAAAATACATATTCTTTAAAAAAAACTTGGATACCATTAAATAATTTTCGTATTCAATCTCAAACGGAAATTATGGCTAACTCTATGCAACAACGATTTCAGATCAAACAAAATAAATTAATTTACTTAAAAATATAAATAAATAAACATACAATAACATAGATTTATTTTAGCATATAATTAAATTAATTTATCTAATATACAAAAATAAACAATATACTAAACAATTATAGGGTCATAATAAAATTAAGAACCTGGGAGCGTGAAATGTTAGCAGCAACGGAGGAGAATCAATCTTACCCACAGTCCAACAACGGGGGTAATAGTACATGGACATTGTTAAACGTTTAAAATAAACTCCAATGAAATTGATGCGTACTAACTCCTAGGATCCAAACTAAGTTATGTAAGTTGGAAAAGCAAGCAAAGTTCATCATCGTCAATCCCATATTTAAAACCAAACTATTTTCCAACAATCTCATCTCTATAAGCCAAAAAGAATTTACAAGCTCAATCCTTATCAAAATACAAACCCAATTTCTACTATATATCTTCATTATCTCAAATTCAAGATTGAATATCTAAGAACATATAAACAACGCAAAAAACAAAATGGAGGCAAAACCAAAAATGACAAAAAAACGTAAAAATAAAAGGGGCGGGATTGAACGGAGGCAATGGCAGCAGCACCAGAAGAACCTCTTTGACAATGTAGTGGTGATGCAAGCAGAACGAAATGGCTAGCACGTAGTGGCTGTGGAAGGCAACACTATTGCCAGAATAGCCTCTTCGGCGGTGCAACGATGAAGCAGCGATAGTGCAAGTGGAACTGAATGGTTGGCTCGCAATGGCTATGGAAGGCAATAATGTTGCAGCTCGAAGAAGAAGGGACACTACTGTAATGAAGTGATTTAGGGTTTAACCCTATGAAGGGTTGCTGCCTCGGTAAATTCAAAATTGAGGCATAAAGACACATCTACCTAGGTTAAACAAGAATCGAGGCATTTTGCCTTGTTAAAATTTTGATTTTTTTATTTATTACAAGGCAGCTTATATGCCTTGGTTGGCAGCATACCCGAAGCATAAGATGTTTACTGCCTCAGTTATAATTGAACCGCGACATATTCAGTTAGTGAATTAATAACAAATTTAAAATACTGCCACTTAACTGCATCAGGTGAAAAGCAACAGAAGCAGAAAGGATATTATGCCTCGATTGAGCGGGACCGAAGGAATAAAAGTGTGTTCTAAATTTTAAATTTTGAAACAACGAAAATTGTAACAATTTTTGAAGCTATATGCTTCAGTTAATATCACAACTGAGGCATAATAGGGTTTGTCATTTATTTTTTTTTTCCTCATTTTCTTTTATTTCTCTCTCCTATTTTACGTGGTGGGGTCTTCCTCTTGTATTAGCTTTTTCTCGTATCAATTTTTTTAGGTTTGTTTCCTTGCCTTTCTGTTGTTGCCACATATATTGGTAAATAGAAAACTACTTTAAGTTGGCATATTTGTGAATAATATTGGTAACCATTAAAAAGAAAGAAAATCAAGTTTAGGGTTTTAAGGGAGCAAAGTAGAGACGATTGCCAAAATATAGGTTAAATGTTAGGGCTCATGGGAGAATGTGGTGATGGGTGCGAAAGAAAATATTATAGGTTATATGTGGCTTCTAAATGCTAGAGAGAGGAAAGTGAAAAGAGCAAGGAAAAAACTAGAAAGAACTAGTAAGTGAAGGTTAGGTTGCAAAGTAGATGCGTTGTGGGAGGAGATAATCGATAGTGGAAGCTTAACCTTGTCTCCATTTCTATATATTTTGATGAATGAAGTTGAACCTTTGTATTTTTTTCTTAACTCTATCATTACTGCATGAATTTTGCTAAGTCCTTTTTTTTGAGTTTGGTGCGGGGTTTTTCGCGTATTGGTGTTTTATTTTGTGTGTGCTTAAATCATGCGGTTTGGGTTCTAGATTGCATTAGTAATTAGGACCTGTGGTTGCATAGAAAAAATATGGTGTTCTCTGTCATGGTGTAGTGCTTTGTTCTGTCACTGTTTTGGCTCTAGGGAGATTGTCTCCTTTTAACTTCTTGTGAAGCTTTGTTAATGATTGTGTTTTTAGTATGCGTAAATAATGGAGGTGCGTGAAACCAATGCAGGTACCGAGGGTGTTGTGGTGTCTTTCCTCTTTCCATTTTCTTTGCGTTTGATACACGTTGTATTTCTTTTATAAGTGCAGCTATTGGGGTATATGCGTTAGTGGATGCATGGTCTCAATTTCGGTTGTTTGCATTGTCCTCATATATCTCATTTTCTTTTAGGTGGAATATATGCATGGGTATACATCAATGCATGATGCATGATTATTCCTTTTCTTGGATCCTATATATATATATATATATATATATATATATATATATTTTTTATGGTGTGTACATTTTCTATTTAGCCATGAATTTAATGTGCCAAAACTATTGTACTTTGAATCTTATCATGGCCATGGGATATGTGCATCGTTCTATGAGAATGGATTGAATAGTTTTCTTGATTTCATTTGGGTTATTATATAAGTGCTTTGGTGCATAGGAGGGACCCACGATATGCATGTAATGTAGCCTTTATCATGCTTAAAGGGTGGCCACACGAGCTGGTGTGTTTCCTTCTTCACATTTTTTTACATTGTAGGGTTTGTTTTGGTTGGCTAGGCATTTTCTTTTAAAGTGTTTAAACCTTGTGGTAAGTGATAGGACATAGGTAGTGGGCCAGGCTTGACTTTCTTTTTCTTTTAGTAACCAAGAGAATCAACACCTTTTTGGGTTAATTGGTTGATAGAAAACATGGAACCACAAATAAATTCTAATTCTTTTGTCCTTAGCCTTTGGATGCAGTCCACGTAAAGCTATCAGCATGGTTGACCAAACTTTTCCTTTTAAAGTTCTAAGCCATTTGAGTGTTGCAACTTTCTTCTCTCCAACATTATGCTATGGTATAGTACATAAAAATGGGTTGAGATAGGGCCCAAGTGAGAGAAATCAAGTTGTAACCCAATCAAATATTTGGTGCAGTGCATTTGCCAGACAATTAGCCTTATATATAGATATATTAACATGTTAGGGCATATGTGTAGTATTGGTGGTTGGTATTATTATCCACACATGAGGGTCTGCATGTTGTTTGTGGTTCTGTTATTGGTCGCTGCATAGAGTGAGGTTTTAGGTGTAATTTCCAAATGCTTTCTATTCCCATTGCATTAGGTACATTATAGTAATAATAAGAGTTTTTTTGCCTTGGGGTGCATTGTAAAGCCAACCACAGAAGGGAGAAAGTGCATGGTCTGTAGTGGAGTGGTGAGTTCTCTTGGTTACATTGGTGGTGTAGCTCTAAGAGTAAATTAAAAGCGTATGGGTCTGGGTTGTAGGTTTTCATTTATTGGTCATATATTTATATATTTTATTGTGTTGGTGGTCTTTGATGTGATGGTTGTATCATGTTAAATAGATGTGAAGACCTTTAATTGTATTGAACTTGTGTTATTCTGGGTTCACGATTGTGGTGTTGTCATCTCTTCAACCTTATATATTTTGATAATATCATGTTACGAGTGTGATTGTGATTATGATGCTTAAGTATTGTGTTTAGATGTGATGTTCAGTATTATGTATAATGTCTTATTTTATTAAATTTCGTTTATCTATCATTGTTTATGATTAGCTTACCCCTATTGTTTGTGTTGTGTGCGATGATTGTAGGACGCGTGTGTTAAACAAGAGTAGATGATATTGTAGATGATTCTAGCATGGAGTAGACTGATGAGAGAAAGGGGTGAACTCGGGATTTATGTTCATATTTTTTAAGTTGTTAAATTACGTATTAAAGACAATGTAATTTATTTTCAATGTTGTGGTTATTTAAAAATTTTAGACAATGGATGTTTGAACACAATTTTTAATAGATTAAATTATAAATTTTTACTTAAGTTCATTTTATCGATAATCGTTTCCACTAAAAGTGCTCATTTTAAAACTTTCTGTGACATCCCAGATTGGGGTGTTATAAGTTATGGAATGGTATTTGGATTTATAATGTTTCAAGGAAGCATAATATCCTTATGAAGACAACTTTGATATGGATTATTAATGACTTCCCTACATATGGAATGTTATCCGGTTGGATCATACATGGTAGATTAGCTTTTCTGCATTACATAGAGCACACTAAGACATTCATATTGAATTATGATCGGGAAAGTTATTGGTTTGACTGCCATCATAGGTTATTGGCCACACCATCCTTTTAGGAGAAATAAAAAGGCATTTCGTATAGGGGAAGTCGAAACGGATAGGCCACCTCCTCGAGTCTTACAGACCCCATCACAAGTTTGGAGAAGAGTAAAAGATTAGACAAAAATGACTTACAATTGTGTGACAAGGATAAATGGGTATGGAGAGACTAAAAGAAACATCTTTGGAGATCTTCCATTCTAGAAAGACAAGTTGCCAACACATAATCTTGATGTTATGCATATAGAAAAAAATTTCTTTGACAATATCTTCAACACCGTGATGAATGTTAGTGGTAAGACAAAAGATAATGGCAAGGAAAAAAAATATTTATCTTTATATTGTGGGTGAAAAGACTTGGAGTTGAAGGTGCAAGCTAATGGGCAGTTTCTCAAACCAAAAGCAAATTACACCTTAACAAAAGATGATTCTAAAATAGTTTGTCATTGGATCAAGGAACTAAGAATGCCAGATGGTTATTCTTCAAACTTGTCAAGATGTGTTAATATTGAAGATGGTAGTATTCTCAGTATGAAAAGTCATGATTGACATGTCTTCATGGAGACATTACTCTTTGCTACGTTCGGCTCATTGCCAATGCACGTGTTAAATCCTCTAATAGAAATTACTCAATTCTTCAAAGACTTATGCTCAACGACACTAACAGGATTGTTTTGCTTTGTTAGAATATGTTTTTGTATCTTTGTTGCTATAAATTTCTAACAAATCTATACCTCATGCAACAATTTTTGAATGGAGTGTACTTTATTTGGTCAATATATTGATATGTTAAATGCATTTCTTGCTTTTGCAAAAGATCAACATGTTGTTATTGCTTTACACTATTGCAAAGTGAAGACCTTCCAAGGTATGTCACTCTCACAATTCATTATTGTTCCTTCTTAGAAGTAGGTCGTTAGTGTAATACTAATAGGGGAGGTATACGAAGGTGTGGCTTTTAGGGCCGACCACATTGATGAATTCCTATTGAGGGTTTATAGAAGAGGTCATCTTAAGGCCGACTCATCTTAAGGCCAACCACCTAAATAAATTCTTATAATAAATCTGTAAGGGTGTACAAATATAAGGCGGGTAGCAGGACATTTGAGCTTCCTATAACTGATGCCCCCAGGAAGGATGTCTCCCTCAGACCAACCATCCTACAAGGTGCTAAGATATGGCAAAGAATGCTTGAGAATGTAGCAAAGAATCTTGGGATTATGAAGAGGCCAAGAAAGCATGCAAAAATTAACACAGAAAACATGTCTCCATATGGTCGAGGTCATTGCAAGAATCTAGAAGGGTGTCTCCACAAAGCCGAGGCCATTGCAAGAATCTTGAAAGATGTCTCCCTAGGATTGACACCACTAAGGGTAGCTGGTTGATGATTCAAGATTTGCGAGGATGTCACCTTAGGACAAACCTCACTATAAGAAGCTAAGATGGAAAGGAGAATATTCGAGAATATAAAGAAGAATCTTAGAGGAAAATCTCATCTACATTTGATGAATATAAACTAGATTAGGAAATATTGTTGTTGTTATTTACTATTTATCTTTTGATTAGATTATTTTGAGTATATTTGATTATGTATATCTACAAAAATTGTACCTGACTTCAGGGGCGGATTTTAATGGGGGCAGAGAAGTGCCCCGGCCCCCCCAATTTTTTTTTTAATTTATAATATATATATATATATATATATATAATTTATTAAATTGTAGGTAGTATACTTTAAATATTGATAAAAATTAAATTGTGTATTTTTCCATTTATTTTATAAAGTACAAAATTTAGTGTTAATAGATAATAAAACAAAATTAAATATAATAAAGAATAAAAATATTTAGGCTTAATTTTTTTGTTTTTTTTTGTCAAAAAATGATCCTACAATAATGTTAATTACACCAACAAAGTAAACCATATATTAAGAGTTTCTATTTTAATAAAAAAAGTCATTGATCTGTTTTAAAAAATTGAATGAAATTTATCGTAAAAGATCAAATTGTATCAATTTTTCAATAATTGGGACCAAATTAAAACTAAAAAAACTAGAGGATCAATTTAACATTTTTAAACCAAAACATGAATCAAAAGAATAATTAAACCAAATATTTTTTAAGATAATTTTTATTTTCTTTCTTATTATCTTTTTAGTTCTTCACAAATTGTAATAATTTCTCACTCTAATATTGTAATCATTTCTTACTCTCATATGTTTTCTTTCTATTCTTGAAGAAAAAAAAAGTTAGAAACAAACTCATTATTTTTGCTCTCATTTCTCATTTATCACATCCTTTTCTTGTTTCTTGTCTCAATAACGTAAAATATTATTTTTTATCTCATGAGCTCTTTTTAGTATATTCATTTTTTTATGAATATAGAAGAAAAATAAATAATGTATTATGTGTTTTTTCATAACCGATTTTTAATTATGACTTGATTATAGTATATTTTTATTTTAATAAGTATGTGTCTCAATTATAAAAAAATACTATGATAAATTATTTTTTATTGTTATTTACAAAAGAAAAGTATATTGATAAAAATAAAAGAATAAATTCATTTTTTAAAAGTGATAAAAAAGAAATTATTAGTGAAAAGAAGATAAACTCTATCTCTTCACATATTTTGAAGCATTAGACTAATTATCAATTCAGTTAGAGAATTCATTTCTTAAAACATTATACTAATGATCAAATCTAATAATCTCAAAATTATATTACTTTAGCCCCTCCAACATTTTTTGTCAAGATCCGCCACTGCCCGACTTGCTTATAAATAATTGTGTTACTCCCACGGTCAATGGACAAAATTATTTTGGCCTAAGTGAGTCAATAGCTAGGGTTAAAATACTTCCTTCTTTTTGTCTTCGGTCTAAAGGTTATTCTACACCCTTTTTGACTGGAACAATTTTATTTCTAGAAATTTATAGAAAGTTATTGATATGTTGATATATTTTGTAGAAAAAGTTTCTCTTCAAAATTGTATGAAATGTAAGAAGATAATTTTTAACTGTGATGGTGAAGATGCTGTGAAGTTGAAAAAAATGTAATTAGATTTTATATGCAATTTATTTTTGTTCATATTGTGTTTAATATATATTTACTAATGTTTTTTGTATGTTGTACGACGTGGGATAATACAAAATCTTTTTCTCATGCTCTGACCTAATTATGTCTGTCTTCAAAAGCAACCTTAGAAGATGAATTCATTAAGCTCAATCCTAGAAACTTCATTGAAGGTCTCAGATTTTAAAGAGGTCTAATTCATTTTCTTTTCATTGCAGTTAAATTGTTTGAGTTGAATAGTGTTGAAATATTTATGTTCCAGGAAAGTACTTTTCTAGTGAAGGCTACTATTAAACACATTCTGGATCATGATGATTAGTGGTACACGACACGTATTTGCGACAATGTTGTCTATCCTGATTTGAAAATGTTTTTTTTTGTGAGAAGTGTAATAAACATGTGATTAAGGTTACACCAAGGTAATATTAACAATATTCCAAAATTTTGCTTTTATTGATATACGAATATTAATATATGAACAAATATTTATAATGTATTAATTGTTTTTTTGTTAGGTATAAACTCAGACTTTGTGTAATTGATGATACGGATTCTACAACTATTGTTGTATTTGATCGTGATGCAACTACAATGTTGAAGAAATCATGCTATGATATTCTTGACTTACAAGAGAAGGTTAACTTTAAAATCTATTCATATCAACTCATATTTTTTGCCTTTTAACTTTAATGTTTTGTATCATTTTCAATCAAATGATTAAGAAATATTTTCATATTCAAGATTTTGGACTGCTTTTAGAATTATTTAAATGATCGTAGTTATTTAGAGTAATGCATTTTGATTGAGTTAACTAATTTCAAGCTATACTTTTACTAATAGAACACTGATGCTAGAAATCTTCCTAAAGAGTTTGAAGTCCTGATTGATAAGACTTATCTCTTCAAACTTGAGTGCAAGAATGATTATACTAGCAAATTTAATCAATCATTTAGAGTTAAAAAAGTGTGCATGGATGAAAAAATCATAGAAAGTTTTACTGATGTTGAACCTAAGTTTGTGGTAAGATGTGATTTTCTTTTTTCGTGTTATCATATATGAGTTGATTTTTTTTATTTGTTCATTTGCTCATTGTGAACTTATTCTACTTTAATATATGGTTGAGGATCTATACTCCGCAAATGAAGAAGAAATGATCTTTTGTACCACTTTATATATGTTGACTTTGGGAAGTTACTTTTCAAGATTTGCTGATCAAGTTCACTCAAGAATCAAATCTTGTCGAGACTTAAGTGATGATTTAAGCACTATAGGATCATGAGAGTGAAGCTTTGACCACTAAAATAGTAATTGGTGTTGAAAGTGATGAGTTAACCTGTAAAGAATCAACTCATTTGGACAATCTTAGCTTTGAGTTGGCCACCGACGAAGCAGTTGTCACGGCCTTTAAAAGAGATTCTGTTAAAAATGGACCGAACACTAAAAAAAGAAATGGTCCTGGCGGGGCTTGAACCCGCGACCTTCGGCTCATAAGACCAACGCTCTAACCAACTGAGCTACAAGACCATACATTAAGTTATATCATCCTTCTAAATAACCATCTACTACTAAAACAAAAAATTGGTCCTGATGATGTGAAACTCCCGATTGTACCAGACTTTTGTTGGTTTTATGTTGCTTATGTATGTTTTTCGAAAAACATTTGCTTTCTTTTAAGTATATGTACTAATGACCAACAACTTTTTTTGTTCTTATGTTGATGTTTTGTTATTTTGAAAACATTTACTTGAAGTTTATCTTTATTTGCTTTTGAACTTTAGTATTTGTTGCTCAACATTTATTTCTACTTCTATTTATTATTCTTAATTTAATGTTTTAACATTCATAAATTGCTAGATGAATAAGAAATTGTTGATATTATTTTATGTTGTCAATACCATAATCATGCTAGTTACATCAAAGAAAGTAAGATCACCATGAATTGTAAACTTCCATTGTTTGTATGTGTACTGCGTTGTAAAAGATTTTAGTATTTTGGTATCTTTATTGGTCTCAAATTGTTAAATTATTATTATAAAACTATTTCAAGGAATCATATTTTTTGTTCATTTATTTATTATTTGTTATTGGCTGGATTAATATTGTTTGATCAAAGTATATTATATTATAAATTAAAAAAATTCATACAAGCTACATCTTTGTTTTTATTTTTATTATTATATGTATTTTTTATTTCTAATAAATACATACGCGATTAATTACTTTGATGGGTTGATAATTCATAATTTTGAAATAAGTGTGAATAATTTATAATTTTTCAATTGTATTGTTAATAATATTTTTTGGGTTAATAATTTTTATTCACAATATATTCACATTACATGGTATTTTTATTTTCTATTGTTTTTTATTATTTCATTTAATGTTGTCAACATTAACTTTTTTTGTAATAAATACATACTGTATATTTTGTTTTTGTTTTTTTTGTCAGAGATTTCCTGTTTCAATTTTCTTTGAAAGGGTCTTTCCACTTTTTCTGGTCTTATGTTAAAGGGCCTGACCTTAACTTTTGGGCCTAAGGGCTGGCCAATAGGGTGCCCAAAACTCCTAAACTAGTCCTAACCCTCTCATTCTGCCACACTTTGCAAAAACAACTCATTTTCTCACTGCCACTTCCTTTTCCAATAGAGTTTTGCTAGGGTTTTGCTCTCGTTCCTCGTTAAGCTAGAGAACCCCATTCTACTCCATGTAAGTTGGCTCTCGACTCATGTTTTCTTTTCTTCCACTTATTCTTCGTGATTCCAACTAGAGTTCTCTTGGTAACCTCGTTTTGGTTCTGATGTTATCATTTCCAGCTCGTAACTCAGTTCCAAGAGTTGTGGTAACCCTCTGTTGAGTGCCTGTGCTTTCTGCTAGCATCTGTCCAGGTAAGGGGAGCTAGGGTTCACTATTTTTGAATTATGTATGCCTGTTTGGTTTGCCTTAAGTTATGAATGGTCTCGATATATATTGTTATTCGTGTGTTAATATGATGCTTGTATTGTTGGAATGGCTTAAATCTAGTTTGGCGTGTAGGGAAATATATGGATTCTGTTGAACTTGCCCAGGCGAACGGGTTGGTCGCTCAAAACGAAAGCTCTCGCTTAAGCGAGGAGCTCTCGCCTGAGCGAGAACAACATCAACTCACCTCTGTCTCTATTTCGAGGGCTTGCCTAAGCGAATGCCTCTCGCTTGAGCGAGATGGTCCAGCTTGAGCGAGACCTCGTCGTGCCCACTGTTGCAATCTCGCCTAGGCGAGATCTGGTAGCTTGAGCAGGGGGCTCCTCTTGCCTGAGTGAGAGCTCCTTCGCCTGAGCGAGATTGATAGTGTTGATTGGTTGGTATGTTACTTTACAAAGTCATGTATGATGCCTTATATGTATTCTATATGACACAATGGGAATGGCATTGAGAAGCTTAGTATGATTATTCGTATGAAACATGATTGGATGGTTGGTTAAATATTGGTATGAGATTGGTATGCATGATAATCTTATGTTTGGTTGGTGATGTATTATTTTGGTATGGTCAGGACGTAATTCCATGAAGGTTTCGTGGTGGTGCCTTATGGTCAGGACATAATTCCATGAATCTCTAGGTGAGATCTCATGGTGGTGCCTCATTGGTCAAGACGTAATTCCACGGTGGTTTTGTGGTGGTGCCTCATTGGTCAGGACATAATTCTACGATGGTTGCGTGGTGGCGCCTCATGGTCAGGACGTAATTCCATGACCCCTGTTAGTGGGAGTTCATGGTGGTGCCTCATTATATAATTTAGTAAGGATTCAAGTAAGGATTGCATCTTGACACTCTAAAGAGTCAATTAGTCTCAATTAGAGCGTACTGACTCGAGTGGTGATAGTAGTAAGAGGCTCGAGTGGTGAGAGTAGTAGGAGGCCCTAGTCTTTGGCAGGATAATGGCCTTAGATGTTTGAAGGCTAACCTTGTGAGTGGTAGGGAGAAACTCATTGGCAATTGGCTCTGTAGAGTTGTAGAGGCCACCACAAGTGCAAGCATCCAGTGAATTCGCTGATTATATGTATCCGGATAATCATGTCTTGAGTCTTAGTGTATTGTTTGCCGGTCATTATATGCTTGGGGAATTTATGCACGCTCGACTTTTAAATTGTATGTTCGATTGCATGATAAAAACCTTTTTACTCTAGCTTACCATTTCTGCTTGCTTGTGTGTTATGTGTGTGGTTTTCTCCTTTTGCGATGATCATCAATTTATTGATGTGAGCAGATGTTGGAAACCCTAGTGTTCATCAGGGTGATGGAATTTCCACTGTGTAGCCTAGCTTGTGGTTAGATCTCATTCCTTCAAGTACCACTTGTAGGCACTGTTGCCTAGGTATTTGGTCAATTATCAGACTTTTACTTTCTGTTTTATTATTGGCATCGCGGTGTGCCTTAGTTTTCTTTCTAGTATGTTCGGATGACACTAAGATCCTTATACCTTAAGCCTCATATCCTTTTGATATTTAATTTATGTAATGTTTTATTTAAATAGATTTATCTATTAAAATGGGACGTTACACTACTTCCACTTCTAAATAAATCATAAAAACACTTTTTCTTTTCTACTTCATATATTTAGTTTGGATGGTGCATCCATTGCAGGAGTAATTATTCGAAGAATTGTGATTTCAAATTGATTAAACAACTATTGTGTCTATAGCTTAAAGGGTAAGCAAATATAATTTAATTTCCATTCGATTTCTAAAATTTGATATAAGACATTTTTTGTTTTTCTTTACACTAGCATTGTTATGCATACTATTGTTCTAGTTTCTATTCCTCGAAGGACTCGATCTAACTTCGCTAGTAATGGGAACTGCTATGCCAAACATTGTCCCAGGTCTTATCTTCATCATTGCATGGATTTCTGGGTAATCTTATTTTACTTGACTTTTGGTACTTTTATTTTAACTTTAAATCATCCCCAAATTGGTGTATGTAATAGGTAAGTCAGGAATTGAAATGAGTTTATTGCAAAAATAATTATTTTGTTAGAAAGGAAAAATTTTAATGAAGAAAATGATTAATCTTCTAAAAATGGAGCTTTAACTAATTACCTTTGGTACTCAATATGAAATTATGTATTAGGCAGGTTAGAGCAAGTGGACTTAAGCAATCAGACTGTTATGGTGGGTGAGCATGGTGGTGGGTTGTCAATAAATACAAAATTAAGCTACTTTTTACTTTATATATATAATATTCAAAAACTCCATCATTATTCCCATTATCCATTTCCTTAACTATATATATATATATATATATATATATATATATATATATATAATGTATATATATACGTGCGTGTCTAAAAAACGTGAACTTGTTGATTCCACCTCAAGATGGAGTTGGATTGTTGGCATTTCAAAGGCTGATTCATTCTTAAAATTTGGGTGAGTGGAGCAAGTAAATAAAATTGGTGATAGAAGTGATCACTTGAGGTACTCATTAAGGTAAGTACACCTTCTAGTTGGTAAAGCTTTCTTCTGATTTGCAATTCTCATTGATCTATTGAGTTTAACCGTTGTGCTCAAGGTATGGATTTTCATCTTGTAATATACAACATCAATTGTAACGTAATCACATGGTGTTTTATTGCAAGGCAGCTGTTGAGGTACGTGAACTAAATGTTATGGGGGTGCTTGGTTGACAATTATCTTTTTTTTATTAGAATTGTTTTATAAAGTTAACCAAATGTATCCTTATCCTTGATTTTTTATGTGAATAGTACGTTTCAGGAACTTGAAAAATATTAACCTGCATTACATCAGGTGATAACAATGTTAAAATTGTTGACACAAGCAAGCTTGAAGCAAAGATTTTATAAATCCAAATGCATGAAGATCACATGTGTTTGATGAAGATTGATGAAGATCCACTTGGAGATTATGTTTCAATTGTATTAAATCTGTAATTGATATGTTAAATGTAATGATTACATGTTATATCATGTTGGTAGACTATATGACATAGGTTAGATGTCTTGTTAGTCTTAGTGTGTCCTTTTTAATCCATTAAAATGGGTTTTAACAGGTTAAAAGGCTTTTGTATATAGTTTTTGATATGAATGTATTCAATCAGTTGAATTATTTTTCAATCGACTGATTTCACTTAAGTCAAGCTAAATAAACTAATTGTACCGAAAATTCAACCGATTGATTTCACTTAAACCAAACTATATAAGTTGTGTTTTCGAGCGCATAGGCACGATTCTGAGTTTTTGAGCGTGAAAACTTGTCATGCATCACTGGAAAACTCTCTTTCTGCATCACGCAGTTGCAACGTGTAGATTGAAGATCTTAGTTGATCTTTGAGGCATTTTGGCTTGGGATTAGGTTGAAGAACTCGTGTATGGTTGGCTAGGGAGAGCCACCATCAAGTTTTGTAGTTCTTGTGCCTTTGTTGTTTACTTGGTGTGATTCCATGTCTATGAGTGTGATTCTTGTAGGGTGTTAGGCTAGATTTTTGTGGGATCTTTGTTCAAAAGTGTAATCTTGGTGTGTGATTTGTAAAACTTTTGAATATAGTGGAAACCATGCTCAAGTTGTCTTGGTAAACTGGATGTAGCTTTATGATTGAGTGAACCAATATAAAAATAGATGTGCCACTCTTTTTCCTTCATCTCACTCATTTTAATTCACTTTAAAAACTCAAGAAAACCAAGCAAATCATTCTTTGTTGAGTTTTAATACGTTTTTGTGTAATCTGATGATGCATACCTGTTAGGGATATTGATTGGAACTAGTCTTATGAGTAAAAGTTTATTGTTTAAGTTAAATATGTGAATTCTCCATTCTGCATAATTTCCCAGGATTGTAGCCATTTGAAATTTTAATCAACGAATTCATAGGCTCAAGAACAAATTAGTCTACTATTTTATTTTTTGACCGATCGAAAGTGTACTATTATGCAACTTTTGCATTCTTTGTGGTCTATTTGATTCAATCAAAAGGGGTTTTAAGCTTTCAAAAAACAATTAAACAGCCAATTCAACCTAACCCCCCCGGTTCTTGGCTTCAATCATCATTTCAAACTAACAAAATTAAGAAGTGATTAGCAGTACATTTGTAGTTCCACGCAATGTGACTAACATAAACTCTCGTATTGTAATGAAATAAAGATGCTTGCTGATGACTATTTCTCAACAACCATTTCCCAGCAAGTGTATTGGTACATAGTTGTATCAAAATGTGTCGTAACCACAAGGATTTAGCAAGAATATTAGTAGTTTAATTTTTGGGTTTTATGTTTGTGATAAAGAGTGCAATTAAAAATAGATAGTAGTTATTAGATAGATTGAGTGGAGTAAGGGCTATGAATTGATTTCATCTCATCTTCTTCTACCACACCAATACAATTTTGTTTACTTACTTTGCAAATCATTCAATGTCCTAGGAGTACTCTTTCGATGTAGATCTAGGTTCATCTCGGATACACTAGAACCTAAGGACTTCAAACCCAGTGTGATTCCTCAACTCTTGGTAAAATGAATCCTTGCTTTAATGTGCAGGACTCTCTCCTCCAACATCCCCTCTGCTACTTAAATAAACACCAGTACAAGTATGGTGATTTGATTGTGTAAGACCCGTAGAATTTAATTAATTAAATAAATAATTAATTAATAAATGCGGGAGGGGAAATAATTATGACATTAAATTATGGTTGGTATGACGTGGAAAAGTACTAGCTCATGTGATTGAGAGCACTTTGATTGTGTGAGAGGACTTGGGTTTGAGTCCTATGTATGCTAACTTTTGTGTTATTGTTTTATTATTTAAATCTATGAAAACATGTTCTGGTATAATATGATGATTGAATTGTGATTACTGGCATGAAATATGAATTGGTTAAATGGTTTGATATTAATTTGGCGATTGCATGGTTATGGGTTCAAGCCTTGGAGAACTTACATTAAACTTTATTTTTTGGCATTTTTGGCTTTGACTTGAATATGGAAAGCTGGAAAGAAAACCTAAGTGAGTGGGCAGCCAAAGGAGGCTGGAAAGGCAGCCGTAGGGGAGTTGAATGGCACCTTATGTCCTATTTAATGCCATTTTCGTTTTGGGATTAATCACCTAGTTTTAGGCACACTTTAAAAGGTAAAATTAGGTTAAGAGCTAAGGTTTGACAAGCTGGAAAATATACCAGAGAGAGAGCACGAAAATCTGAGAGTTGTGAGACTTGAGGGAGAGTTACGGTGCTGAATTGTGAGGAAGCAAGGAAGGTGGGTGATCAAAGGAGAACCTTACAAATTGTCAAAGTTTAAGCGAAAGGATCCAGGTTAGGGGAGCTGGACTCCGCGGCTTTATTTTAAAAGAATAATAACATGTGATGTATGATAATTGAATGCCTAACTACTGTTGTATGCTTGGATTTATGCGTTTCTGGAAAATTTCCCGAAACCGCCTGGCGGGTGGTGAATCACCGCTAGGCGGCTCATCTGTTTATGCTGGTTTTGTGGTTCTGGAAAGGGAACCGCCTGGCGGCGCACTCCCAGCCGCCAGGCGACGCTTGGGGTTACACTAGTTTCGGGGTTTCAAGATGAAGGGCCTGGCGGGGTTAATCCAGCCGCCAGGCGACGCGAGCGTAAGGGCTTGATTTTCATGTTTTTGGAGTTCTGGACAATTTTCAATCAGAAAAGAATTTGTAATAATCCTTGAATTATGATCACATGTTAGAAACACCGTTGATTTCTCGTGTATGTGAGGTTTAAGTGAATAAAACAGTGCAACTAGGTGTTGTTTTGATGAAAGAAAACTGAGGAATCTGATACTGTAAACTCCAATTGCGAGGAAATTATGAAAGGAAAAATCTAAGGGTAGGTACAGTCATATAAGGGATTTTATATATGCAAGATTGTGAGAACTGGGTGAAATTTGGAGTCTGGTTGGTACAGTGCAGGGATCTGGAAATGTCCAAAACTAAAGCACCGCCTGGCAGCGTGGAGCTTGCCGCCAGGCAACGGCGACGACAGTGCAGAGGTGACGTCTTTTTCGTGATTAAGTGGGAGTGGAGGGTCCGCGGTTTGGTGTGGTAATGAGTGCATTTAGTTGAAGTTCGGACATAGGGATTGAGAGTTTATAAAATAAAAGTACATAGACGTTGGATAGGGTATGCGAGGATGAGTATATCAGAATAACAAGGGATAATTGTAATTGAGGTTTTGGTATGAGTCATAAAACTGTGTGAGTGCAATATTTGATCTCGAGAGGTCGGGTTGGAAGGTGGTAATGCAAATATGAGTATAGTGGGAATAAGTTTATGAAATATAGCGAGATAAATTTGTATAATTAAGTAAGCTATAAAAAGAGGAAGGAAATGAAGACAAGTATCGTATGAGCATGGGCACTATTTAGAGAAAAGGGTGGATTATAATAAATTGTAATAAGGGTACGTGAATCTAGATTGGGAAAATGGTTTCAAGTAAGGTACTCCAAGTGATGCAGGGGCATTGTGACTAGCCAAGTCTATGAGAATTGTGATGATCCATTTAGTGAGAAGTGCATTGGGAGCTAGAATCTGTGAACCATGAAAATTCATGATAGGGAATTCAACTAGAGTGTTGTTGTACTGATACAGCGCCTAACGGCACGATTGAGTCCGCCAGGCGATAGCCTAGCAATAGAGGGCAACCAAGTGGCAGGCGCCTGGCGGTGAGGGTAATACTGCTAGGCAATACCTGCGGTGAGATGAATTTTGAGGCGATGTGCGCCTGGCGGTACGTGACACCCGCCAGGCGGTCTGGGAGCTGGTTGCGCCTGGCAGCACGTGTCCCCCGCCAGGCGATTTGCACTACTGCAGCTTTGAAACTTTGATTGTGTATTTGTGATCTACAAGGCGTCTAGTGGTGCTTTAAAGGTGGGGTTGCTGGTGTTCCTTGAGTTGTGGCTCGAAACGTATCCCTTGAGTTATGGCTCGGGGTAGGGGTTAAGCACGTGGTATTCCTTGAGTTGTGGCTCGGAATAGCATCTCTTGAGTTGTGGCTCGGGATGACGGATGAACACGAGGGACCCTTGAGTTGTGGCTCGAGTTGGCGAGTGTTGCCGGTGTGAGTGTGTTGGTTGTGGCCAGTACGGATGGGTCCAGACAGGTTGCCCTCCTCAGTTGTTGGTTGACGAGTTTGGTAGTCTTGGGACGGTACAGACTATGTTCATATATGGGAACTCTACCTGGTGTTACGGTGTATGATCCGTAGCATGTTTTCCCGCATGTGCTCTGTCGGTTGTGGCCGATAGGTATGGCAGCATGTCACCTTGAAGTAATCATGAGACGATGTAGAACACGAATAACCCGATTTGGGGGTCAGATAGTAGGAATAAAAGTGTAGAACAATGTGGGAAGTTAAGTTAAGTACTGTGATACGTGTGTATGTTGATATATATGTTTGTAGCATTGTATATATGATTTATCTGCTAAGCTCACCCTATCTGCGTATGTTTGGCGATGATTGTGTATGCGGTTCACGGGAGCAGATGTTGATGATGCAGGTGGCTCAGGTGCAGCTTAATCGCGGAGAGGGGTTCGACTTGGGAAACTCATATGTTTTATTTATTGCTTTTGAAAACAGTTGTAAACCCTGATGGGTGATTTTATAACATTGGTATTTTGGTTTTTGTAGTGGAGGTTTATAAACTTTATTCGATCATTTAATAAATTTTAAATTTTCTCGAGCTTTGGGAAAATGAGGTATTATTAAATGCGTTGTATTTAATTATTCCTTTTATTTTTTTTATATATCCGTAATATCCTTACGGGATGTTACAGATTAGACCACAGTTTGAGACCATTTCCCAACTCAATCCAAACCAATTAAATATATGAGTGATCAAGTCATCATTAAGCATAAATCATACCACAAAAATTTGAATGAAAGCAAAGATAAATACCAAGAAGTAGAAGTGAATCGAATCAGAATTGATTACATCAAACCTGGACACAAGGGAGTTCAACTACTCATATAATATTACAATGAAATATCAGCAGCATCTACACATAAGATTTACACTAAGAGCACCTCCCTCGTGCCTTACAGACCTTATTCTCTCTTATTGCTACATTTTTATACCTCCACTTAATGCCTAAAATGAGGACGGTGCTCAACGCAGCTTTTGGTGTTCAGCCACAGGGGTTACTTCACAAGTGGGTTTCCTTCTCATCTCAGCCCTTTGTCCTAGTGCTTAGCGTGTGACCTTTCCTTCTTGGAAGGGTTTTCTTGGCTGATCAGCCTCATGGATTTAGGCTCCAGGTTTCCTTGCAAAGAGGGTTTCTTCATGAGGCTCAGCTCTATTTCTTGTGCTCAGCCAGAAAGTCCAAATATGTTGTCTTGTCTTTTCAACTTCCATTGCTCAACTTCAGTACTGTGGCTTAGTTGCATACTTGATATTTTCTTTCATTTTTACTACAAAACAACAAAATATCATTATAATTCATAAAACTCTATTTCTCAATATCTCATGCGTATCTTAAGTTAAGGAGGTTTATTTAGACACAAATAGCATCATTTGATACATGATAAGTGTCAATTTCAAATGAAAAATTTACTTATTCTTGACACTTATCACTTGCTAAACTAAGCTTCCAATGATGACACTTGGTGCATCTCCATCTTCATTTGTCAAAGAATACTAATTTTGAATCTTTCCTCGTTATCTCTTTGAATCATTTTTATGCATGTTTTCATGCATCACTGATTAATGGACAAGACTGCCACAACAAATATATAAATATACGTATAGAATAACTTAACCTCGGGGCCCCAAAAAAGCAGGATGCTTAAGGCCTATAAAGCAGGATGCTTGTGAGTAAGCAATTTGATAGAATTATTCTCAAATGCCAAAGTTTTTGACATAGTTTACCCAAATCATTTGTATCAATTATCTAAATTCTTTTTGAAGATATATTCTATATGAAATCCTTATAGTTGTCTACTTTGAATGGATAAAAGACGTTAATGATTTTCGGGTTCCATGGCTTGTTCCATGTGGTTGTATTGGATATGGAGATGGAAATTTGGCCATCATTCCAAATGATTAGCATATTGCATTGCTGCTTGTGTACCTGAAGGCATATTATCGTGACAATGGTTTGATGAGGTTCACAATATTTGTTCTTTTGATTCATAACATAGCCACCAAGTTCTAACATTTTGAATTTGTGCTTTGAGAATGATTTTTAGTACTTCATGACAATTTTTGCAAGTTTTTGTTAATTAATATTGTACTTGAATTTGAATTTGAACTTTAATGTATATTTTTGTTATTCTTTGATATGCATTTACTTATTTATAAATAACTTGTCAATTTGATGTGTGCTATATCTATTTACGTATAACTTCATCAAATATAGATAAAAAAAAATATAATAAATGTAAATAATTGTGGTTGAAGAAATATATGTGAATTATGAATGATAAATGAGTTTAACACTAGTGCACACATGGGCTTTTACAACAAGCATTATGCCTCGGTTCCCTCCAAAATGGTGCATATCAAAACACAGTGGCATTTTTAAAATTTTTGTAAACTTTTATGCCTCGGTTATTGAGAGAACCGGGGTATATAACGTTATATGCCTCGGATGGCGACAACCCGAGGCCTAATGCCTCTTAAAAGTTTTAAAATTCATGCATATTTAAATTTTTTTAAAGTAGAAGGGGGTTTTATACCTTAGTTATTTGCAAACCCGAGGTCTAATGCCTCTTGAAAATTTTAAAATTTCCGCACATTTAAATTTTTTTAAATACATTTTTTTAGAAGGGACTTAATGCCCTGGTTGTTTGCATACTTGAGGCAAAACGTTTTTTATGCCTCGAGCAATTTATTACTGAGGCAGAATGGTTATTTTAGGGAACAAATTGGGACATATCGTCTTTTTCCTCGCGTTTCAGCATTTCAAACTTCCTCCGCCAGCTTCCTCTGCAACCTTCAATTCCCATTAATTCGCTGCGCTACTGCTACTATTCTAGGACAAGGGAGGTTGTTACTATTGTTTGAAACCACAACTGCTTGGTGGTTTTTTTTTTGTTTTTTTTTTGCATTTTCTTATTTCTGAATGATGGTTCTGGTTTTGGTTCGTGAGACAGAGACATTGAGGCATGGTTGTGTTTGTCGGCGTCGCAATGATGGTGGTTCATCATGGCAGCATCGACGATGGTGCTGGGTTGCAGATCAAGTTTCCTGGTGGCCTACGTTTCGCGGTGGCATGCCTATTGTGTAGCATTGGTGTTCTGGAGGTGCTCACGATGATCTATGGTGGTCTACAATGGTGTCGTTTATCACTGGTGGATCTGTGTTGGTTCCGTTCGCGTTAGGTTGTTTGCCCATGGTGGTTGCAGCTACTGTTGTGGTCGTGATGGCAGCATTCAAGTCCAGCTCCCGATTTGGTTGCGTTTACGAGAGTTGCAGTGTTCTTTGGGTCGTAGTCACAGTGGTGGGCTTGCTCGTAGTGGTGGTTGTCGTTTGTTCGCACCACACATTTTTGCCTCGGTTACAGCCAGACCCGAGGCAAAAAGATCATTTCTAGATGTGAATTATGCCTCAATTAGGAACTGGAGCATAAAGGTAACCCTTTTTTCCTCGGTAATATGTGCCCCGATTCTTCAACCGAGGCCAAATGACCAAAATAACCAGGGCAGATACCATTTTTTGCACTGGTGTAAAGATAATAATATTACAAATTTAAAAATTTATTGTACTTTACGGAGGTTATTTTATGGAGATTTCAAAACCCATGGTAATTAACTGGACTTTTAAACCCACAAAACCTAATAGAGGTTTCAAAACCCAAGATAGTTAATCGGGGTTTTAAAACCTATGGTAGTTAATCGTGGTTTAAAAACCTACGATAGTTAATCAGGGTTTTAAAATCTCCGTCAAACACAAGAGGATAAAAAACCCTAGTCATTGATTGATGTAACATCCCGTCAGGATATTACGGATTTATAAATAAAATAAAGAAAATAAAATAATCAGCGCATTTAATAATACCTCATTTTTCCAAAACGCGGGAAAATTTAAAATTCATTAAATAAGCAAATACGTTCATAACCATTCGTTATAAAACCAAAAGAACAATGTTATAAAATCACCCATCAAGGTTTACAACTGTTTCCAAAAGCAATAAAGAAAACATAAGAATTCCCCAAGTTGAACCCCTCTCCGCGACTAAGCTTCACCTGAGCCACCTGCATCAACAACATCTGCTCCCGTGTACCGCATACACGATCATCGCCAAACACACACAGATAGGGTGAGCTTAATAGATAAAACATATACATAAAGTTATAGATATATATAAGCATATAACCATATGTAACTATACATGACTTAAACATCTCACATTGTTCCATTCTTTAGTTCCTACCATCTGACCCCCAGTCAGATTATTCGTGTTCTACACCGTCTAATAAATTACTTCAAGGTGACTTGCTGCCATACCTATCGGCCACAACCGATAGAGCACGTGCGGGAAAACATGCTACGGATCATACACCGTAACGCCAGGTAAAGTTCCCATATACGAACATAGTCCGTATCGTCCCAAGACTACCAAACTCGTCAGCCAACAACTGAGGAGGGCAATCTATCTGGACCCATCCGTACTGGCCACAACCAGCACACTCACACCGGCAACAGTCGTCAACCTGAGCCACAACTCAAGGGTTCCTCGTGTTCATCAGCCATCCCGACCAACAACTCAAGGGATGCTATTCTGAGCCACAACTCAAGGAATACCACGTGCTTAACCCCTATCCCGAGCCACAACTCAAAGGATACAATCTGAGCCACCACTAAAGGAACACCAGCAATCCCACCTTTAAAGCACCACTAGACGCCTTGTAGATCATAAGTACGAAACAACAATTCCAAGCTGCAACAGTATAAATCGCCTGGCGGGGGACACGTGCCGCCAGGCGCTGCCAGCTCCTAGTTCGCCTGGCGGGTGTCGCGTACCGCTCGGCGCACAGCGCTTTAAAAATTTATCTCGTTGCAGGTACCGCTTGGCGGTATTGCTGTCACCACCAGGCGCCAACGTACCAGTGATCCACTGTTGGCCATCTCTCGCCTGACGCCACAGTCTCGACCGCTAGGCGCCACTCTCTCTATTATTCTCTAATACCCGCAATATCGCCTGGCGGAACCATTCCTACCGCCAGGCGCTATACCAGAACAGTGCGTTTCTGATTAAAATGTCTTAGCGTCTCGATGTCTTTTCCAAACTCCTCCCTTCGACTTCGCCTACCGAATTGGGTCTCACCATCTAAATTTACGATCCTTACTTCCCTTTTTCTTTCCCAACACTTAATTATAAACTATAGGCTACATCAACACACCCCAAAGTGTCATATTCGTATTGTCCATCCATTTTTAGACCAAAAGCACCATCACATATGAGCTTACCACCATCTTTCTTTACTAGTTCTCATTTAACTCCAACTTTTCCTGTCCCCCTCAATAACAACACACACAAAGAACACCTAAATCAACCTTTGCATTATTCTACGACTTATTAACAAGCCCCGGGTACTAGATTCTTACCCTTCACTTGCATATGTCATTTACCGAGCTTGTTATCCTATATTTACTCTACATTCCCATACCATAAGACATTCCTACATTTCCAAAATCACAGATCCTAAATATTGCAACGTTTCCACAAAGGAAACAAAGTCTCTGCAATAGCGCCTGGTGGTAACCCCGTGCCGCAAGGCAGTGCATACCAGTTCTGGATATTCTAGAATTCTTCCTCTCTGTAACAGCCCCCAGATATCACAATTCAACCTTCGTTCGGTCCAATTCCTCCTAGTTCACACCCCTAACTCACTCATATACAGTCCTAAGTGTAAATCCTCCTCTCAATCTATATCACTTTCTCCCTTAAAATTTCCACATTAACTAGTTTAATAGCAAAGTCCCATTTTCCTCCAACCCTAACATTGTTCCATAACTTGTACAGATCATTTAAGCCGAAATTTAATAAAATATCACCTCCATTACCTTATAACTACCAATTCCCACCTTTTTCCCCGATTAGAATTCTCCCAGAAAGCACAGAACCAGAAAATCGAGTCAACAGACTCGCGTCGCCTGGTGGAAATTCATCACCACCAGACAGATCATAAAACTAAGCCCAGAATCTGATCACTCATTTGCGTCGCCTGGCAGTACAGGGTCCTACCGCCAAGCGTTGCCCCTAGAAACACCCCAAACCCACACAGTTGGCATGAGCCGCCTCGCGGGCGCCGCCAGGCGGTTTCTGGAAAATTTCCAGAAATCAAAATTTCATGACCAGAACAAGAATCATGCATTCATATCATCATATAGTTCGTGGACTTTAATAAAAATACTAAAGCAACGGAGTCCAGCTCCCCTAACCTGGAATTCCTTCGCTTAAATCGAAATGTTTGAGATGCTCCAATGATCACCACGCCTTCCCCTTCTTGGTGTGCTCACTCAATCTCCCCAATCTCTCTGAATTTCGTGCCCTATTTCAGGTTGCTATTCCAGCTTGCCAAAACCTTCACTATGACCACTTTTTACCCTTTTAAACTTGGCTTTTAGTGGAGTTTAATTACCCAAAACGAAAATTTACCTAATAGAACTTGTTAATTACCATTTAATTTACCTTTATGATCTATTTTTCAGCTACCCAAGGCTGCCTCTCAACTATCTAGGGTTTTTCCCAACCTTTCATATTCAATTCAAGGCCAAAACGCCAAAAATAAAGTTTTTAGTTTAGTTCTCCAAGGTTTGAACCCATACCGAGTCAATCACCAAGCAATTGCACTACCAATTCAACCAAGTCATGTTTCATGCTTAACAAATCCAATACAAACATCATATCATACCAGAACATGATTATATAGATTTAAATAATAAAACAATAAGTCAAAAGTTAGCATACATAGAACTCGAACCCAAGTCCTCTCACACAATTAAAGTACTCTCAACCACTTGAGCTAGTACTTTTCCATGTCATACCAACCATAATTTAATGTCATAATTATTTCCCCACCCGCAATTTATTAATTAATTATTTATTTAATTAATTAAATCCTACGGGTCTTACAATACTTCCACCTTTAAAATTTTTCGTCCTCGAAAAAGAGAACTTACCAGTGAAAAGATGAGGATAGGACCGCCTCATGACATCTTCCATCTCCCATGTCATTTCCTTAGTTGCCTCATCCCATAGTACTTTTACAGTTTTAATTTCCTTTCCTCTGAACTGCTTTACTTGAGAATCCAAGATTCTCACTGGTCCGGCTCCAATGGTCAAGTCTTCCCGTATCTGCACATCATCATCCTCCAGAACATGCGTAGGATCAGCTATGTATTTCCTCAACTGTGACACGTGGAAAACATTATGCAAGTTTCCCAAGTGCGGTGGCAAAGCTATCTCATATGCTGCAGGGCCAATCCGTCTCGAGATCTTATATGGCCCGATGAATCGAGGCGTCAACTTTCTCGATTTAAGTGCCCGACCAATGCCTGTTGTAGCCGTCACTCGAAGAAACACGTGATCCCTTGCCTCAAACTCAAGCGGCCTCCTCCTCTTATCTGCATAAGATTTCTGCCTACTCTGAGTTACGCGCATCCAATCCTGTATCACCCTCACCTTCTCGGTAGTTTACTGTAAGAACTTTGGTCCAAGCACCACTGCCTCACCATCCTGCTGCCAACACAAAGGTGTCCTACATCTCCTACCATACAGGGCCTCGTAAGGCGCCATTCCAATACTGGAATGATAACCATTATTATAAGTAAATTCTACCAACGGCAGCACATCACTCCATGTACCCATATGATCCAAAACACATGTCCTCAGCAAGTCCTCCAACGACTGTATGGTGCGCTCAGACTGTCCATCTGTCTAAGGATGATAGGCAGAGCTCATTCTGAGCTGAGTTCCCAAGGCGTTCTACAATGACTGCCAGAACCTCGATGTGAACCTCGAGTCTCTGTCCGATACAATACTCGCCGGCACCCCATGTAACCTAACAATCTCCCTAACATACAAATCCGCCAGCTTATTCATATTCATCTTCTGATTAATCGGTAGAAAATGAGCACACTTCATCAATTTGTCTACTATCACCCAGATTGAGTCGTGCCCTCTCACCGATCTCGGCAGGTGTGTGACAAAATCCATGGAAATGTTGTCCCATTTCCATTGTGGAATGTCCAGAGGCTCTAACATACCCCCTGGTCTTTGGTGCTCGATCTTCGCTTTCTGACATACCAAGCAGGAAGCGACGTAATCAGCCACATCTGTCTTCATACCCGTCCACCAGAAAGTAGCTTTCAAATCTTTATACATCTTAGTCATACCAGGGTGTATGTTAAGACGACTCTTATGCCCCTCATCAAGGAGCATCTTCCTCAGAACTCTGCTGCTAGGAACACACACTCTCTCCCTGAACCGTAGAATCCCATCTCTGCCCATCCGAAAATCCTTCCTCTTCTCAGTGCCCAACTCACCAATGATCTGTTGCAGCTCCTGGTCCTTACCTTGTTCCACTCGAAGCTCATCTAGGAACTCATTCGTGATCCTCAGCATGCTGCATCGTATCTGTCCAGGCCCTATATCCAACCCTAAATTCATGTCATTCAACTGTTCTATCACCTCCAACTCTCTAATCATCATGGTTGACACATGAATTCTCTTCCTACTCAGGGCATCCGCTACGACGTTAGCTTTACCAAGGTGGTACAATAGCTCAAAGTCGTAGTCCTTTAAATATTCCATCCAACGCCTCTGCCTCATATTCAATTCCTTCTGATCAAACAAGTATTTTAGGCTTTTAAGATCGCTGAATACCTGAAATTGCGCCCCATACAAGTAATGCCTCCATGTCTTGAGAGCAAACACGACTGCCGCTAACTCCAAGTCGTGGGTCGGATAATTTTTCCCATGCACCTTCAACTGTCTCGATGCATACGCCACAGGTCGTTTATCCTGCATCAGCACACAACCCAACCCCTGATACGAGGCGTCACAGTACACCTCAAATGTTTTAGCTGTGTCAGGGATTGCCAGTATCGGTGCGGTAGTCAATCTCCTCTTCATATCTTCAAAGCAGGCTTCACACTCATCTGTCCATGAGAAAGGCTAGTCCTTTCGGGTAAGCTGTGTCAGGGGACTCACCATCTTGGAGAAACCCTCCACAAATCGTCGGTAATACCCTGCCAAACCCAGGAAACTCCGCACCTCTAAAACTATTTGTGGCCTCTCCCACTTCACCACGGTCTCGATCTTAACTGGATCAACTGCTATTCCTTGGGCTGAGATCACATGGCCCAGGAATTGTACCTCCTCCAACCAGAATTCACATTTTGATCACTTTCCATACAACTGGTGCTCTGTAAGAATCCCCAACACCACTCTTAGATGCTCTGCATGCTCTTCCCTGCTCTCGGAGTATATCAGAATATCATCGATAAACACTACCACAAATTGATCTAGATATGGCCGGAAAATCCTATTCATGTAATCCATGAATATGGTCGGCGCATTGGTCACCCCGAATGGCATCACTACATACTCATAGTGGCCATAACGTGACCTAAAAGCAGTCTTCTGTACGTCCTCCGGCCTGACTAGGATCTGATGGTATCCAGATATCAGGTCTATTTTCGAGAACACCGCAGCTCCCCTCAGCTGATCCAACAGATCATCAATCCTCGGCAGCGGGTACTTATTCTTTATTGTTAACTTGTTCAGCTGCCGGTAATCAACACATAACCTAGAGCTACCATCTTTCTTTTTCACTAACAGAACCGGTGCTCCCCACGGTGATGCACTCGGTCGGATGAACTTCTTCTCAAGCAGATCCTCAATCTGTTTCTTTAATTCGGCTAACTCAGCAGGCGCCATCCTATACGGTGCCATAGAAACTGGCCCAGCGCCAAGGATGAGATCAATGGAGAAATCCACATCCCTGCTAGGCGACAACTCTAGAATCTCGTCCAAAAATACATCTGCGTATTCATCGACTACTGAAATCCTGTTGATCTTCTTGGTCGTGCTCATCTTCTCCGCCTGAGCCACAATCATGTAACACGTAGCTCCAGCCTCAATCTCCCTCACTGCCTGATTAGACGAGATAAGCTCCAACCCTGCCGTATCTGGAAACACTATCTTGCGCTGTCCGCAATCAATGACAACATGGTTGCTCGACAACCAGTCCATGCCCAGTATCACATCCAGACCCTTCATCGACAGACAAATGAGATTCAGCTTGAACCTACGTCCTCCCACCTCCATGGGGCACCCCACACATACAGAAGTGGTGGATACCTCTCTAGATGCTGGCGTCGTGACTATCAATTCGCACTCCAGCTCTCGCATAGCAAGTCCGAGCCTCCCCACGCATTCATTAGACACAAATGAATGGGTGGCCCTTAAGTCAAATAACACCACCACCTATTGGTCACACAACAAACACATGAACTGCAAGAAATTACCTGACAAGTTGCCTCTGTAGTCGTCAAGGCGAACACACGCCCTGGTGCTTTGGCCAATCTCCTACAGGTTTCTTGGCTAGCGCACCTCCAGCTGGTTTTCTGTTAGGACACTGTCGTGCAAAGTGTCCAGTCTGATCACACACGTAGCACTTACCAGTGCTACCGCCTCCACCTGTACTACTGGCAGGTCTAGTACAATCTCTCCTCAAGTGCTCCCCGCCACAATTATAGCACTATAGCCTCCTGGAGGTAGTCGGCGGTCTGCTATAAGGTTTCTTCTGTGATCTGACATCTGGAGCAGTCTTATGCTGTCTCTCTCCCCTGCTAGACCCCGTCTCCAACTGCTCCACAGTCTTGGCCTGCTCGACCAAAACTGGAAATTCTCTAATTCGCAGCGGCACAATGAAGCGACGCAGTTCATGTTTCAGCCCGCCCTCGAACTTCCTGCACCTCCACTCCTCGGTAACTACAGGTGAGTTGAAACGAGCCAAGTACTCGAACCGCTCTATGTATGCCTGCACGGTCAAAGTTCCATGTTAGAGGGTAAGGAACTCTGCCTCCCGCTCGTGCCTCGCACTATCGGGGAAATACTTCTCCAGGAACCTCGTCCTGAAGGTAGTCCATGTTACCTGCTCCTCACGGGTTTGCATCAACTGTTGCATCCCCTGCCACCAGTACTCCGCGTCTACCACCAAAAGAAATGTGACAAACGACAGCTTCTGCTCATCCGTACATTCCAACACTCAACAAATCTTCTCACACTCCCGCATCCAAGCATCTGCCTCGTTAGGAGTGGCCTTGCCAGAGAACTTAGTTGGCTGATGTTTCATGAAGTCCTCCATAGATATTAGTCTACCGGGTGCCACTATGGCTCTGGGTGGCGCAACTATGGGCTGCATCGCGTTCACCATGCGATGAATCGCCTGGGCTATGTCATCAGCTCCAGTAGCGTTCCTCTTCCTCTTGTTAGCCATAGCTTACGCGCGCCACATGTTATAGTTGTTCATACACACAGCTCAAATTAGGATTTCGCATCCAAAATAGTACAATAATACAAACAATAGTCACGTAAGCGTGATGCGATAAGCTCACTCCCCATAGACCCCAAAAATCATTTTGAAAACCATTGCTCTGATACCAAATATAACATCCCATCAGGATATTATGGATTTATAAATAAAATAAAGAAAATAAAATAATCAGCGCATTTAATAATACCTCATTTTCCCAAAACGCGGGAAAATTTAAAATTCATTAAATAAGCAAATACGTTCATAACCATCTGTTATAAAACCAAAAGAACAATGTTATAGAATCACCCATCAGGGTTTACAACTGTTTCTAAAAGCAATAAAGAAAACATAAGAATTCCCCAAGTTGAACCCCTCTCCGCGACTAAGCTTCACCTGTGCCACCTGCATCAACAACATCTGCTCCCATGTACCGTGTACACGATCATCGTCAAACACACGCAGATAGGGTGAGCTTAACAGATAAAACATATACATAAAGTTACAGATATATATATATATATATATATATATATATATAAACATATAACCATATGTAACTATACATGACTTAAACATCTCACATTATTCCATTCTTTAATTCCTACCATCTGACCCCCAGTCAGATTATTCGTGTTCTACACCGTCTAATGAATTACTTCAAGGTGACTTCCTGCCATACCTATTGGCCACAACCGATAGAGCACGTGCGGGAAAACATGCTACGAATCATACACCGTAACACCAGGTAGAGTTCCCATAGTCTGTATCGTCCCAAGACTACCAAACTCGTCAGCCAACAACTGAGGAGGGCAATCTATCTGGATCCATCCATACTGGCCACAACCAGCACACTCACACCAGCAACACTCGCCAACCCGAGCCACAACTCAAGGGTTCTTCGTGTTCATCCGCCATCCCGAGCCACAACTCAAGGGATGTTATTCTGAGCCACAACTCAAGGAATACCACGTGCTTAACCCCTATCCCGAGCCACAACTCAAGGGATACGTTCCGAGCCACCACTCAAGGAACACCAGCAATCCCACCTTTAAAGCACCACTAGACGCCTTGTAGATCATAAGTACGAAACAACAATTCCAAGCTGCAGCAGTATAAATCGCCTGGCGGGGGACACGTGCCGCCAGGCGCTGCCAGCTCCCAGTCCGCCAGGCGGGTGTCGCGTACTGCCAGGCACACAGTGCCTTAAAAATTCATCTCGTTGCAGGTACCGCCTGGCGGTATTACTCTCACCGCCAGGCGCCAACGTACCAGTGACCCACTATTGGCCATCTCTCGCCTGGCGGCACAGTCTCGACCGCTAGGCGCCACTCTCTCTATTATTCTCTAATACCCGCAGTATCGCCTGGCGGAACCATTCCTACAGTCGGGCGCTATACCAGAACAGTGCGTTTCTGATTAAAATGTCTTAGCGTCTCGATGTCTTTTCCAAACTCCTCCCTTTGACTTAGCCCACCGAATTGGGTCTCACCATCTAAATTTACGATCCTTACTTCCCTTTTTCATTACCATCACTTAATTATAAACTATAGGCTACATCAACACACCCCAAAGTGTCATATTCGTACTGTCCATCCATTTTTAGACCAAAAGCACCATCACATATGAGCTTACCACCATCTTTCTTTACTAGTTCTCATTTAACTCCAACTTTTCATGTCCCCCTCAATAACAGCACACACAAAGAACACCTAAATCAACCTTTGCATTATTCTACGACTTATTAACAAGCCCCAGGTACTAGATTCTTACCCTTCACTTGCATATGTCATTTACCGAGCTTGTTATCCTATATTTACTCTACATTCCCATACCATAAGACATTCCTACATTTCCAAAATCACAGATCCTAAATATTGCAACATTTCCACAAAGGAAACAAAGTCTCTACAATAGCGCCTGGTGGTAACCCCGTGCCGCAAGGCGGTGCATACCAGTCTCTGCAATATCCTATATTTCCAGAATTCTTCCTCTTTGTAACAAGCCCCAGATATCACAATGAAATCTTCGTTCGGTCCAATTCCTCCTAGTTCATACCCCAACTCACTCATATACAGTCCTAAGTGTAAATCCTCCCCTCAATCTATACAACTTTCTCCTTTACAATTTCCACATCAACTGGTTTAATAGCAAAGTCCCATTTTCCTCCAACCCTAAAACTGTTCCATAACTTGTACAGATCATTTAAGCCGAAATTTAATAAAAGATCACATCCATTACCTTATAACTACCAATTCCCACCGTTTTCCCCGATTAGAATTCTCCCAAAAAGCACAGAACCAGAAAATTGAGTCAACAGACTCGCGTCGCCTGGCGGAAATTCATCACTGCCAGGCAGATCATAAAAGTAAGCCCAGAATCTGATCACTCATTTGCGTCGCCTGACGGTACAGGGTCCTACCGACAGGCGCTGCCCCCAGAAACACCCCAAACCCACACAGTTGGCATGAGCCGTCTGGCGGCTATATATAGCCCGCCAGGCAATTTCTGGAAAATTTCCAGAAATCAGAATTTCAGGACCAGAACAAGAATCATGCATTCGTATCATCATATAGTTCGTGGAATTTAATAAAAATACTAAAGCAACGGAGTCCAGCTCCCCTAACCTGGAATTCCTTCGCTTAAATCAAAATGTTTAAGATGCTCCAATGATCACCGCGCCTTCCCCTTCTTGGTGTGCTCACTCAAACCTCACCAGAATCTCACTCAATCTTCCCAATCTCTCTGATTTTCATGCCCTATTTTAGGTTGCTATTCCAGCTTGCCAAAACATTCACTATGACCACTTTTTACCCTTTTAAACTTGGCTTTTAGTGGAGTTTAATTACCCAAAACGAAAATTTACCTAATAGCACTTGTTAATTACCATTTAATTGACCTTTATGATCTGTTTTTCAGCTACCCAAGGCTTATTCAATTCAAGGCCAAAATGCCAAAAATAAAGTTTTTAGTTTAGTTTTCCAAGGTTTGAACCCATACCCATGGTATCACTAAGCAATTGCACAACCAATTCAACCAAGTCATGTTTCATGCTTAACAAATCCAATACAAACATCATATCATACCAGAACATGATTATATAGATTTAAATAATAAAACAATAAGTCAAAAGTTAGCATACATAGGACTCGAACCCAGGTCCTCTCACACAATTAAAGTACTCTCAACCACTTGAGCTAGTACTTTTCCACTTCATACCAACCATAATTTAATGTCATAATTATTTCCCCACCCGCAATTTATTAATTATTTATTTAATTAATTAATTAAATCCTACGGGTCTTACAATTGATGTTTCCTGGAGTTTGTAAAAACCTCAACTAACACATTCTCAAGGACGGTTTAGCAAGGGAATTTGAAACCCTGGGTAAATAATTTAGCAGAGGTTTTAACCCTAGGTAATATAAAAATGAACCTCCGCTAAAATCATTTTTTCTTGTAGTGAAGCAATCTTCAAAAAGAAAAGCACCTACAGGTCCAAATACATCAACCACCACAACTGTTCAACTAGTGGACACAAGGAAGATAAGATGTGTTGACATTAGTAGCCTGGATGGTTTGGTACTTGAAGATTTGATGAAGCTTTGACAAAGGTACTTGAAGCCATTGCCTTGTAACCATGCCTACATTGATGAAAATATGGAGATTTGATGTTACTCGTGTTGATCAAGCCTTGTATGCATGCCCTCTATTTGGATCCATCATGGGGAAATCAAGCTTGAAGATTGTAATTCATATTGTAGACCATTTTTGCATTAATTATATGTATAGGGTCTTTATTGTGTCTTTTAATCTATTGAAATATTTTTCAACATGTTAATTGGTGTCTTTTAATCTGTTGAATGGATTTTTAACAGATTAAAAGGTTAGTTTTAGTAGTCTTAACTATGACTTATTCAATCAGTTGATTTATTTTTTAATCGACTGATTTCACTTAAGTTAACTGAAATCAACCGATTGATTTGAAAATTAACATGTTGAATTTCATAATAGTTTAACTATAAGAGCTGTATTTTTCAAAAAAGCGGTAACAAACCATTTTTTAGCGCAAAATGATTCTGGAAATTGTGAAATTCTCTCTCTTTCGTGATCATACAGATTGCAGCTAGTGAAGATTGATCTTGGATCATTCTTGGAGAAGGTGGTTGTGGTAGGTAGGGTTGTGTTACCACTGAGGTTTAATATTTCTTATGCTTTGTGGTTGTGCTTAGTGGTTTTCCAGGTCTGCAAGAGGTGTCTTGTTGTGCTGATTTGATTCTTGTGTAATTCAATAGTCTTTTGCGTGTGTTTTTGCATATTTTAGAAGTGTAAGGGTGTAAAAACTTTGTAAATCTTTTGAAATAGTGCAAAGTCAGGTTACCTTGATAAACTGGATGTAGCTCAGGTTTGAGTGAACTAATATAAAAATCTTGTGCATTGTTCTTTTCTCTAACCCTTCTCTCTTGCATTCCAATTTAAAGTTTAAAGAATTGTGATATAACCCATCTTTTTTACATTCTTGTGAGATTTAGTGTTATATACAACATTGATCATGTTTATATAACTCATTGGAACCTATCTTGACTAATCTTTCATATTGTTCTTGCTTTAATCATATATTGATGTTGAAAAGTGATGACTTATTATCAGTATTCCAAGGTGCACTGAATTTACAATTCAGATAATTTGAAGGTGCAACTACTTTATGTGACCATTGTGAAGTAATCAAGCCAGATTGAATTATATTAGATGACACTATATATACATATGATGTAATCAAATAGGATTCAATTATTATATGTAAAATTTGCACTATGAATACGTATAATTTGCACTATGATAGCCTGATAACGCATCATTTCATCAAACATATTTCTTATCTTATTATACGTAAAATATGCGTTATATACACATATGAAGTAATGAAACATGATTCAATTATATTTGAAGTAGCACTTGGACATTTGCAACTTTCAAATTTCATTACCAAACTTAATACTTAAGGGTCTAATCACCTAGAAAAATTGTACACATCACAAACTGAAATACAAATTACAACAAACTACTACATCACAATCTGAATTAACAACTAAAATTACTCTTTAGACACAAAATTACACAAAATATTAGTGTAAACTCCTAAGCCACAACAAAAAAATAAAACTTCATATTTCCCCTCTACCCTCTCTGCCACTAATTTCAACTTCAGCTTTGTATTCTTCCTAACCATTTTTATCACATATTTTTCGTTAGCAGCTATCATTTCATCTTCTTCCTCTATTTTTGGTTTGTCTTGCACCATAACTTCTTCACCTTCGTCAACCCATTCAATGTACTTACAGTTATCATCACTCTACAGCCGAAACAAATACACATTAACAAAACCAATCATAACAAATTTGACTAACAAAAACAGAATTCAAATTACTTACTCTCCAATTCCTATATCTCTAAAAAAAATTCCTTTGTTCTTCATCGTGTTTGCTTACAAAAGCATTACTTTTTGCCCACAACCACATAATTTCACTCTTAGGCCCGAGAACCAAGTTGATGCACCAATACTCTTCCTTCTAGAACTCCTACGAATATATGCAGAGTTTTTGCCATGGAATTTCATCGTGAACAACTTGACATAATAATGGTTACCAAAAATCCCCAAATAAAACAACTTTACCCCATTCAATCTTTAGAAACCCTACACCCCAAATAAAACCCACTTACCCGTTCTTCACCACAACCTCACTCGAAGTCCAGATCGCTCTTTACAATTGAATTTCTTGAGCTGGTGTGACCCTTACCTAGTGCAGAGCAACAATGGACAACCACGAAAGGCAATTGAAGGTTTCACAATAAAACCTCACCCGCAATACAACCCTAGACAAGTCTCTCAAACACAACACTAACATAACAAAAATAACGTTATTTTAATTTTAATAATACATGTCATCTTAAAAGTTAATAGGTCATCTAAATTGTTTGCCAACTCATCACAGATTTAACACTGTTTAAAATGGAGAATGTTTTTCAGTTATTATGAAAGTAAAAGGATATTTTTATATGAACTTTGAGGGAAGACCGATTTCCAATTTAGCATATTAGTATAAGACAAAAAACATACTTATACCTAAAAACTATTTAAACATATAATCATACGCAATTAAAATAAAAGACATCAACTATATATATATATATATATATATATATATATATATATATATATATATATATATATATATATATATATATTTTGTTCTCAACTTTACACGTTTATATTGTCCTCGTGAGTAACACATCAACTTCTCAAAACAAAAGTAGAATCAACTTCTAAAAAAAAGAATAAAACATCAACTATACATATTTATACAATTTTTTTTTCTAGACAAAATTGTAAATCTTACTTTTCGCGTGTAATTTTTCGTTGACAAAACTATAAATTCTTATTGTGCAATTTTTTTGACAAAAAATGTGATGATGAATAAATTGTGCTTCAAAGAGTTTTATTAAACTTGAAATATATTATGAAAGCTAAAACCAAAACAACAATTGATAAATTATTTAGTGGTAAAATTGTTGTATGGAAGGTGATTTTAGACTAACTATGAGAGTTGTCATAAAGGAATCAAGATGAAATGTAGTAAAGTGATCATTAATTTTTTTTTTTAATCATAGAAAAGATGCAAAATTCTTAAATTGTAAATTGCATTAAAAGATAGTAAAGTTTTCAAGCTTGACATGCAAATTGGAAATTGCATAGAAATATTGCAAATTCAAACACACATTAAATCAAACAAAGACTACAAAATTTAAGGTAAATAGTTGATATCAAAGTTTGTTAACAACATTAAATATTCTGGTTAAATTGAAAACTCTATACGTATAATACTTTTAAGAAACACCGATTACACAAAATGATATTTGTTATAAAACAAAGTTGCAAGTGAATATCTGAGCAAATATGTTATTTATGCTACTATAGTTACAATATAAAACATTGATAACTTTATATATATATATATATATATATATATATATATATATATATATAAAAGAGAACA
>Ga0214542_1001374_pt1 | contig 49709 bp, 26 predicted proteins | sample CNSS1metaG_FD_160096 | JGI IMG/M metagenome (GOLD analysis project Ga0214542, IMG submission 160096) | Root nodule microbial communities from cowpea collected in UCLA plant growth center, Los Angeles, California, USA - CNSS1 | ecosystem: Host-associated > Plants > Roots > Nodule | place: USA... | reverse complement strand
GCAGACTTATTTTATTTTCATGGTTTTCCATAGTTTTTCCAGAATAACTATGGTGGCGACTCCCAAATCTTTTTTAAACCCGTTTTCTTTTTTAGGTTGTCTTCCCGTCGCGATTTCAGTTGCGACACAAGGCATATTATTGTCCTTATGTTCGTAGTCTGAATCAAATATGTTAGGATTTAGGGGAGATACATGATCACTTATTCATCATTAGTATAGTCCAATGTTATACAATTTGGACTTGGCATGAAGAAATATTAGACAAGCCTACTATGTCATGAAGAATAAAATATGTTGTAGAATGGATGAATGATAATTCAGAGGACATGGTATGTGATATTGGTGAAGAAAATTTTGGAAGATTTCATTTGTATAATTCTTTAAAGTCTTATTCAGAGAGATAATTGTACCAGAATATGCTAACTTTACATGATTATCAACAACTTTGAAATTTTTCAGTTTAAAACCAATAAATTAATGGACTCACAAAAGTGTCACGAAGTTGTTGGAGTTATTAAAGAAGATGTTTTTGAACACATCATATGTAACTACAATGCGAAGAAAATTTTATGTCCAATGGGTTTGGGATACATAAAGATACATTCATGACCTAATGGATGTGTATTGTACAAAGATGAATTTATTTCATTAAAGGTGTGTCCAACATGTGGGTTATCACCATTTAAAAAGAAAGTTGATGAAAATAATGTTGATGAAGAAATATATGGCCCCTTGCTAAAGTGTTGTGGTACTTTCCCATGATACCTAGGTTGAAATGATTTTTTGTTATTAAAGAAAATGCCAAGAACTTCACATGACATCTATATGGAAGAAAGTGTAACAATCTTCTTTGACAACCAACTAATTCTCTAAAATGAAAGAAGATTGATGAAGCGTTTTCAAAATTTGGGGTAGAGTCAAGAAACTTAAGACTTAGAATTGCTACAAATGATATGAATCCTTCTAGGAACTTAAGTTGTAAACGTAGTTCATGGTTAGTTTTGTCGATTATTTACAGTCTTCCTCCTTCGTGGTGCATGAAGAAAATATATGATGTTGTCTATGATGATTCCAGGACCTATACAACTAGGAAATGATATTGATGTGTACCTGAAGTCCTTGAGTGATGATTTGAAACTCTTGTAGGAGATAGTCATCGATGTGTTTGATTCATATTGTTAAAAAAATTTGTTTTTGTGTAATATATTTTTGCACAATTAATGATTTCTCAACATATGGTAACTTGAGTGATTATAGTATGAAAGGTCATTTTATGTGTTCCATGTGTGAAGAAAACATGAGTTATACTAAATTGAAGCACGAGAAAAGAACTATATATATTAAGCATCAAAAGTTCATTCCTCGTAATCATCCTTAGCATCGAATGAAGAAAGGATCTAATGGAAGGCATGTTGATGAAGTTGCATTGATACCCACAGTGGTGAAAAAGTATATGACCAGGTGAAAAAATATTAACATTGTGTTAAAAAAGAATCAAAAGAAGACCAATAAGAAGTACATTTAGAAGAAACAATCAATATTCTATATATACAAGAAAAAGCATAATTATCCACGGATAATTACCCACAGAAAAAAGTTAGTCTGCAAATACTTGTTACCTACAGGATTACCCACTGATTTTAATAATATTAATAAAAAAAAAGTAAAACTAGACCCATAATAAATTTATCTACAAGAATAGAGACCATGGAAAAAAAATCCATGGGTAAAACTAATTAATCCATGGATAAAATAAACATAAAACAAATTAAACTAAAAACAAAAAACTTAATATTCTTCCCCCAAAATCTATCCAACGTTCCAACTTTCGTAAAACTTCTCTTCAAACTTGTTGCCTCCAAATGTCCTAAAACCTAGAACTCACTCTCCCAAAATCTCCAAATCTCCCAAAATCTCCGACGATGAGCCATAAATCTACGAAAAATAGGAGAATCTTGAATCAGGAGGACTAAATTTTTTTGTTTCCTTAGTTCATAAGTACTTCTTGCGTGATTCTCTTGTCACAACAAAGCAAAAGGAAGAAGGGTCCTTCTCACATAAGTGCTACGCCCTTTTTTTCCTATTATAACATTCTGTCAGGATATTACGGATTTTAAAATAATAAATAAAGAAATATTGCGTCAGCTCCATTTATTAATGCATCATTTCCCAAAAACGCAGGAAATTTAAAACTTTCATTACTTCCAATAATAATCCAAATTCCATAATTTATAAAACTGAAAATAACATCAAAACATCTCATAAGAGTTTACAAATTATTTCAAAACCATAAAATATAAACTCCCAAGCTAAGCCTCACCAGAATCACCTGCAACAACATTATCTGCTCACGTGTATCGCATACAAGATCATCGCCAAACACAAGCAGATAGGGTGAGCTTAACAAAATAAACATATATATATATACACACACACACACATATATAAAACACTCATATGTTTATATCATACAATCACACCAGAGAGATTCCCTCGTTTGATTCCATATCACATGGCCACAACCATGTTATTCGTGTTCTACATTTTCTAGTGATTACTTCAAGGTGTCTTGCTACCATACCTATCAGCCACAACCGATAGAGCACATGCGGGAAACCATGCTACGGATCACACACCGTAACGCCAGGTGGAGTTCTCAAATACGAACATAGTTCGTAACGTCCCAAGACTACCAAACTCGTCAGCTAACTACTGAGGAGGGCAATCTATTTGGACCCCTCCGTACTGGCCACAACCAATACACTCACATCGGCAACACTCGTCAACCCGAGCTCAACTCAAGGGTTCCTCGTGTTCGTCCGCCATCCCGAGCTCAACTTGAGGGATGCCATTCCGAGTTCAACTCGAGGAATGCCACGTATTTAACCCCTATCTCGAGCTCAACTCAAGGGATACATTCCGAGCTCAACTCAAGGAACACTAGCAAAACTACCTTTAAGGTATCCTAGAAGCCTTATAGATCACGCACATCGAAACAACTCAACACCAAGCTGTTGCAACACCATCGCCTGACACAAAACCCAAGGCGCCAACTGCAACAAACCTCTAGGCCACGTGGCGGGGGACGCGTACTGCTAGGCGCCAAGCGCCTCTAGGCCCCCTATGTCTGCAACTATCGCCTGGTGGGACCACCGTCACCGCCAGGCGTGACTCACACCAACACCCCACTGTTTCGTGGCTATCGCTTGGCGGTCCAGACACTACCGCTAGGCGCCACACCAGTAACATAACTCTTACTAGTTTTTACACACTTTTTGCCAAGTTCTACCACTTTAGCCTTATGCTATCATGCATCCAATTTGCTGAATCATGTTACACATATATGTACACCGTTATATGTTACCAACCTCAATTGCAACCTACAAAATTAGAACATCATTCAATTCCCTTTTTGGATCACCGATCTAGCTTATCACTATAGGACTGCTCAGGTTCAACTTTTCCAAGACTCAACATGTCACTAGAGTCTCATACCCTTCATTGCTCTGTTGATTGCCCAATTAGTAACTCAGTTTCCATCAATTGGCACATGTCTTGACAATTTCACCTAACCATGTTTATACCATTCTTCCAAATTGGCAAATCCAATTAATCACACCATCTCAACTTCGCTCTAGCAACACTTTATTATGACTAATACCAAAGTGATTAGGTCACTGATTCCCTACTCACTCTGCAAAATCCTACTCTACTATAATGACATTCCCTTCCCATTCAAATAATAGAATTCACCTCTAGTTTCTACATATTATCATCCATTCTTTCATCAGATTTCTAATGCCAACTCCACGATAACACGAACCTGCTCCCTCAACGTTCAGAACCATCAATAACCATCGCCACTGCGTAAAAATCCAACCCTCTAAGATAGCGCCTGGCGGCAATCCCTGTGCCACTAGGCGGTGCACGGTTCTGGACAATTTCCTAGAATTTTCCGCACCTACACTACTATTCTCCATTTTCTTGATACGTTCATCTTCCCATATTCACTGTTTCAAACACCAGCTTATTCACTGTGACATAGCTGTCTAAAACTAAATATATCCAACACCATTCCATTGCCAATTTACAATAATCATACTCTAATTATCAAAACCCCCAAATTTCAAACCTAAACTCCCATTGCATTGTTCCATCAAATTTATACATCAATTATACTAAATACAATGAGGTACAACATCATATCATCCCTTGACAACTAACCCTTTCTTTTCCTCCGATCAAAATCAGTCCAGAATGCACAAAATAGCACAAATCGAGTCACAGACTCGCGTCGCCTAGCGGTTCAACCAATACCGTCAGGCCTTTCATCTAGAAAACCCAAAACTGGGTACAATGCTATGCGTCACCTGGCGGCCAGGGATGTGCCGCCAGGCGGTTTCTGGAAAATTTCCAGAAACCCAAAAAAATTCAACAGGCAGAGGTGACATTCATACAGTTCATACTAAACATCATGCGATTCATGCTTAAACATAAAAGTAACGTGAAAAACTCCCCAAACCTAGTTTCCTTAGCTTAGCTTTGACTTTGGAAAGTTCTTCCTTGATCACCAATGGCCTCCTTTGTCTTTCTCTCCCCACTCACTCTTTGCTTCACTCAATTCTCATAATACACAGGCTTAATTCTCTCCCCACTCGCCTGGCGGCCAGGGATGTGCCGCCAGGCGGTTCTGGAAAATTTCTAGAAACCCAAAAAAATTCAACAGGCAGAGGTGACATTCATACAGTTCATACTAAACATCATGCGATTCATGCTTAAACATAAAAGTAACGTGAAAACCTCCCCTAACCTAGTTTCCTTAGCTTAGCTTTGACTTTGGAAAGTTCTTCCTTGATCACCAATGGCCTCCTTTGTCTTTCTCTCCCCACTCACTCTTTGCTTCACTCAATTCTCATAATAGACACTCAATTTCGTTCTCTGTGCTCTAACCCCAATGGCAGCCTTCCAAAACTTTTCTCCTAACCTAAATTTGGCCTTTTAAGGGTACCTTAATGCTAGTTTAATTTTAATTACCCAAAACGAAAATGAGATTTAATGGAATGTTAATGACCATTCATTGTCTCATTATGGGCTATTTTACAGCCACTCTTGGCTGCTTCTTAGCCATCTAGGTTTTCCATGCCCTTTCACCTTCATGCCAAAGGAAATTTTGGCAAATAGAAAGTTTGATTTGGGTTTACCAAGGTTTGAACCCATAACCATTTAACCAATTTATGTTTCATGATGATTAATCTAATTCTATAATTATCTCATCATTCAACATGCTCAATTATATTATTAAAAACAATAATAATTAAATAACACACAAATGGCATACATAGGACTCAAACCCAAGTCCTCTCACATAATTAAGTACTCTCAACCACTTGAGCTAGTACTTTTCCACGTCACATCAATTAATATTTAATGCTATAAAGGCTTCCACTACCCGGCTTTATTAATTAATTATTTATCTAATTAATAAATTTTCACGGGTCTTACACCTATCGTCTTTTTTTCCTATTTGATTCCTACAAACATCAATCCAACATGTTGGTGAAGGATTTTTTGTTTTAGCTGTAAAGGATTGAAATATTTTTTGTTTTAGCTATAAAGAAAGATTCTTAGTTTGAAAACTTGGATACTCCTTTGTAGTTAACAGGTGAAACGATGGGAGAAGTATAAATTGTTGTTGAAGTAAAAGTTGTTGTCGCGTTGCTGAAGTAAAAGTTGTTACCACGTTATGAGGTTCGATTACAAATATAGTTGTTTAATAGATTGTAATCACGATATGCAAATGTTGAGATTCTTGGGTGAATGAATATATATTAGAATATATATTTGAGATATGCAAACTTTTTATACAAAACCAACTTTCATGGCATATCTAATGCTATTATAAGATAGAGCAACCCTGCAAAATTGGTTTAAAGTGATGTTGACCTTTCATGAACCCTTTATTTATTTATGTGACGTTTTTCTATTGACTTCACTGATACATGTTAGGTTATGTAACCATTTTTGACTTGAAAAAAGTTAAATAAGGTCTGAATTAATTATTTCCATGGGCCCAATTATCTATTGTGATTAGTTAGGCTATATGTAATAGTGTAAATGAGACTTTATTGAATGCAAAATTAATGTAAGTGTATATATGTGATGCATGTTGGAAAAAAAGTGTTTACAATAGTGTAAATGAGACTTTGTTGAACATAAAAAGAAAGACAAAAGACAAAGGACAAAGTTAGAGCATGAAAAAATTTGATTAGCATGGATATCCATTCTGAGTTACATATACAGTCACTTGGAGAACGCACATACTTGTTTACAATGCGAGTATACTCAATTTTAAAGTGATTAAGGTCCAACGAATACCCACCTTATATTTTGACTGCACAATAAAACTTAACCATATTGATGAAGTATTGGGCATAACCCAAGTTTAATGATAAACTAGTATAAAAATACCAATGTAAAATCAAGCGTGTTTTTATACTTTCAATAAATGACTTTGATGCATAAAGATTTAAGGAAGATATTGCATAGATATTTGATAAGGATATGAAGGATTGATAAAGACATGATGAAGACGTGAAATATTGGTTGTGTTGATCAAGCTTGAAGTGTGCTTAATCTGGCTGCACGTGAAAATCTTGAAGCTTAAAGATAGAATCTTAACTTGAAGAAAATTTGACATAGAATAAGTGTCTTGTGTGTGGTTGCAGTCTTTTAGTCTGTTGATATGAGTTTTAACATGTTAATTAACTTGTTGTTATATAGTTTTACAAGTAACATATTTGATCGGCTGAAATAGTATTCAATAAATTGATTTCACTTAAGTCAAGTGAAATCAACAAATTGAACAAAAATTTCAACTTGTTCAATATGTCAGTTGGTAGACTATAAAGCCTGGGTTTTTCAGAGAGAATGTGAGAGTTGTTTGGTGTGATTCCGGATCTGCAAGTTGGAGTCTTGTTGTGTTGATTCTTATTAGATTGAAGAGTCTTGATGTGTTGTTTGTGTTTTTCAAAAGTGTAATCTAGTAAAGATTTTGTAAAAAATTTGAAATAATGGAAAGTCAGACAAAGGTTGCCTTGACAAACTAGATGTAGCTTAGTTACGAGTAAACCAGTATACAAATTTGTCTACATTGTTTTGATTCTTCTATTCTTAATTGTTCCTTGATAAAATCTTCAAGAAGACCATTTCAATCAATCTTTTTGTATATTTATGGTGCTTTGATGTAATATGGTGTTCAAAAGTGCTTCTACTATCAATTGAAATTAATCTTGATTGGTAATTTGTTAAGATTTCAAGTCTTGCATTAATGGAGTTTTTTGCATAATTTTTCCCAGTACTTCAACCCGTTGATCCTATTTCTCAGTTTGTTGAATTATTTTGTTCTCTTTGTGTGACTTTCTATCAGTGATTTCAATCTGTAGATCATGTTTTTAATCGATTAAAATGCATGTTTTAGAAACCTTTTATGCTTCCCCTCGATTTCTTTATATAAAATATAATTGGGCTTTGGATCTCACTTGTCTGTTGCTAAAATCTCAATTTTTGACCCATTGATTATGCAATGAGCAGCAATTTATCACACCTACTACTGCATCTGATATAAGTAAGTTAAGTATACATCAACTAAATGATTTATATCCTAGGTAATCTTTTCTGGAATATGAGTAACAACAATATTTTGGGTATCCACAATAACCATATGTTTCACATGATTTTCAGCAACAATATGTACCACCACAACAAGTTGAAGCCACCAATGGGCCATCCTACAAGGAAGTTATGATATTGATGGGTGGAGTGAGAGAGAAACTAAGGGCTATTGATGAAAGGTTGCGAGTTGATTAATGATTGAAAAAAGTTGACCAAGAGTGGTATGAAAATCAGCAAATACTATGGGACATAATGGAGGATGTAAGTAAAAACTTTGTAGAATTACTTGTAACTGTTAATATCACACTCTAATCCCACCAAAGATTTGCTAAAACTACAGAATTTAAAGCATTTCGTCATGAAATAGATAATATGCTTCTAAAAGTCGGCCATTAGAGGTGAACAAATGTTTGATAATTTATGTAAGCTAATGAAAGATACAGTTAGAAAGGCCACTTTAGAAAATTTGATGAATATTGACTGAAATGATGAAGATGAATAAGACAAATCAGCAAAAGATCAATGAAATTAAACAATGGATGGATAACAAGAACCGAAATTTGCAGAATCAGTGAAATGATGACCAATAGTAGAATCACATCACATTGATATATCTATTGATATATATGATGATACTCATAGTATCACAATGAAATGAAACAATGGATGGATAACAAGAATAGAAATTTGCAGAATCAGTGAAAGGATGACCAATAGTATAATCACATCACATTGATATATCTATAGATATATATGATGATACTCATAGTAATATGTCTACTGATGGACGTATAAATTTTACTAAAGATGTTGTTGAACCTACGGATGAAGAAATTCAAAAATATTTTCTTATTTTCAATAAAATTTATTTGTATTGGATTTTAAGAGTTAATTCATTATATGGGATGATCATAATTTCGGAAAAATAGGAGTCATGTTGATATGGGTGGATTGTTATTGTTATTTTCTAATTGAGTTGATTTGAAAATTACATGATTAGATTTATTGAAGGAGTTTGACCTTGTGAATCTTGAGCCTTAATGTAAATGATGGACCACCATGTGTTATTCCTATTTTTCTTGAGTAACTTGTTCATGTTTGCTTAAACTCAAATATTTGGCTTGCTTCTTTTGTTTTGCAACTTAGGTAAATATACATGATTTGATTGAGGCATTTCTTGAATTTAGCTACTCGGGCCAAATAAGCCCACCTAATATTAATCTATTGATAATCCCTTTGAGCTTTAAATGTTTTTTTCTTGTTTTAAGTCTATTGTTAAACCTTAAAAGGAAAAAGACCATGTTTTTCCTTACCTTAGGAAGAAAGAGGGAGCTAGGGATTATGTTAGGATCGGTTGATCAATAAAGTGTATGGATGAGTACCTCTCTCACAAATTAATAAAAATGGCAAAAAGGAAAACAAAAAATGATGAAAGAGTTTTCAAAATAAAATGTAGAAAAATAATTGCTTTCTCAAAAAGAGCAACAAACAAAAAATAGTTGATTTTGAAATTATGCTCCATTATACTTTCTATATTTTTATTTCAAAAACTCAAAAATCCTAAAAATTTTCCTACTTTTGCCTTGGCCTCATTACAACCTGTGAAAAGTCCTCAAGGTCTTTGATTACATGTATTTTGAAAGTTTGTGAATATTAGAGTCTTGTTAAATATCAAGAGTGTTTACTTCATGGGTATTTTGAGTGAAAACACAAGCAAAAACACTTGAGCGAATTTTGGTAAGAAAATATAATTTTAAACTTGAGTGATATCTTTCATATTTGATTGTCTTGTGAAGTCAAAAGATTAACTCGTGTGAAAAAAATAACTTTCCCATTTGTATATACATGATAACTTGATTTCTAGAAGATTGATTTGTATCCATTTATGTTCATTCTTTCAATCTAGTATTTATATGAAGAAAAATAATCTAGTATTGATTTGCAATTACTCAAATTTTCCCAAGAGTGCAAAATGATAAGTGTGAGCCAAATTTGATAACATTGTTGTTAACACAATTAAATTAATACTACTTATCTATAACAACCTCAGTATTGCGAAGATAGTAGCCAACAAAATAGAAAAAAAGGTAAAGTCAATCCTAAGTCGTCTCCCAACGAACACATAATTGATTCCTAACAAATTAGTTCTTATAAAAACTATACAAAAAAGATTAGTCAAATAAAATAATAAAAACATAAGAAGATTATGAAAAACAAAATAATAAATCAAATAAAGAAATAAAATTGGAAAAAGAAAAAATAAAATAAAAATAATAGTAAAGAAAATATATTGATTCTACTATTTTTTTCAAAATAGGATTCATCATTGGTTTGCTATAGATTATTGTTATTGACTTCTTGTCAACGATTTCAAATTAATCAATATAACTTCTCAATTTATTTATTGGCGTCCTCACTTTTAACCAAAGTAACTTCTCAACCAAAAGTAAGAACTTTATAGATTAATCATAGTAAATTTAACCAAAGTAACTTCTCAATTAAGTATTATTATGCCTAATCATAACTATTGTTTTACCTCTTATATCTAGTAAAAATCTAATTAATCAAAGTAACATCTTAATTAATTCTAATAAAAGTTTTCAACTTTAATCAAAATAACTTATCAATTATAAGAAATAATTCATTCAATCATATGAAAGTTTCTAAATTTAACTAAAGTAATTCCTCAATTAAAATTTAAAAATTTAACACTATGCTAAGTTGCTACAACATAAAATTCATTACTTTTACCTAATTAAGAAATAACATACATAGATGAAAATAAATCACAGTTAGAATAAAAAGAACAAACAAATATATTTATCTAATCTCATAATCCAATTAAGAAATTACAGTGGAACTTATCCTTGAACCTTAGCGCTCCATGGAATGCAAAATTAACATGAAAATAGAAGAAGAAAGGGTACAAAGAGGATGAAATTAGGCCCCCCTAAAGGGTTCCTAAAATCCAAAGTTACTTTTGTGATTCTCCTATGTCTTTGATAACATCCTATGTCGCATGAACCAAGAACTTGATGCGCAAGTGTCTTGGTCTAAGAGAAAACAAGGTTGATTCCCATGATCAAAGGAGAGGATTTGATGATCAAGATGGAACGAGAGTGAGGCTTATTGGTGATGAATGAACAAAAGAAAGGTCAAGTTGATTAAGGGCGCAACAAAAAGGAGTTCACGTTTGCGATTATGGTTTGGGATCAAGCAAAAATGGGTTATATTTTTCATATTTTTTTCTTAATTTTTCTTTAGGGGATTTTAAGGGAAAAAAATAGGTTTTCATAAGGAGCCCTAAATTGTGCGAGAGTGAGTGATGTACTTAGAGGTTAGGGTTCGTGTTCTTGCGAGAGAGGGAAAGAGTGCATTGTAAGAGAGTTTCTCCATCTCTGATAAGCACAGAGTTCATAAATTAGGGTTTTCCTTTGTGTGTGGATAGCTCCACTTGGTCTTCACAAGCATAAAGTAGTCGAGATTGCTAAGTGAGCCTCTTTTCACCAATTTGGTTTTATAACTCTTCTCTTGATCACATGTATTTGTTTTGAATTTTTAATAAAATATATTGATTTTGTTTCTATTCAAATTTCCAATTCTAAGTTTTTCTTACTTTTGTCTTGCTTGCATTTTATGTTTCTTCAGTCTTTAAATTCAATCATTTATAATTTCCTTTACGACTTTCAATTGTTATCTCACTTTCATGTTTTTGAGTTAGTGATTTGAGTAATGGATGGAATTTGCACAGTTTAATGTTTCCTATTGGGAATCAAGTGACCCCAAAGTGGGCATAAAGATATGATATGTCTTCTCGAGGTCTAAAGAATCCCAACTTGATCATTGAATCAATTTTCAGATTTATGTCTAGTTTGTTGTGTGAAATTCTATCTAGGCACATTTTCAATTGATCCTTTTACATTATTGTTTTATGATTCTACATCGTTTTGCCTTTCCTTTCTTTGCTTTAAGTTTCTACAGTAGTTATTGTTTCACTCATAAGTTTTAGTAGTAGTTTTCCTTAGGCTTTTATATTCCAACTCTTGATTAGCATCAATGATTTTAGTTTCCTTTCATTCTGGTTTATTTAAATTCTATTTGCTATTTCTCATTTTTGCAAAATGGTAAACCATTATAATTTCATGCATATTTATGTTTTGTGCATCTATTCTACATTCTCTTTGAACTCAGTTATGTATACAACATTCTTAGTTTTTTCCATAAAGCATATTTGCATGATAGTTAGAACATCCAAATAGAGATGCTAATATCAGTAATCAAATATTATCTATGTCATCATGTAAATTGTTGTTGCCATATGGTTTGATGCACACTTTCATCCAATATCAGTAGCATCTACGATGCCCATGCATTCATCTTCAATTTAGAGTACTTTAGTTCATCTTAGCACTTGTAAGACCCGTGAAATTTAATTAATTAAATAAATAATTAATTAATAAATGCGGGTCATGGAAGCCTTTATGGCATTTAATAGTGGTTGATGTGATGTGAAAAAGTACTAGCTCAAGTGGTTGAGAGTACTTTATTATGTAAGAGGACTTGGGTTTGAGTCCTATGTATGCCACTTATGTGTATTTAATTATTATTGTTTTAATAATATGAATGTGCGTGTTAAGTAAGAATATACTAATTGAGTTATGTTAGTTTAGCATGAAACATGAATTGGCATGATGGTTAGCATTGACTTAATATTCGCATGGTTAGGGGTTCAAACCTTGGTGAGACCTAAATTAAGTTTTCTTTTTGCTAAACTTGACTTTTGGCAAAGAAGAGAGGAGGTAGAAAACTAGCAGCCACATTAAGGCATCCAAAGGGGCTGAAAAACAACCCCATAATGGTCTTGAATGACACTTATCACAAGCAATAAAACCCATTTTCGTTTTGGCTAATTAACTTTCATTAAGAAGTAATTAAAAGACAAAAATTGAAGGGAGAAGAAGGTTTTTCTTGGTCTGGACTGGTACTACACGAAAAGGGAGAGAAATCAGAGTGAAGAGAGTGAGTTGGGTGAATCTGTAAGGCATTTTTCAGGAGGGCTAAGAGAGACCTTTGAAAGCAAGTGGAAATCTAGAGCCATTCAAGTTTTAAGCAAAAGGATCCAGGTTAGGGGAGTTCGTATTGCTTGTTTTATTTCGCAATGATATGAATGTATGATCTGAACCATATTGAGACTGTGCAACCTGCTTTCTCTCGTTATATTCGCGTTTCTGGATTTTTCCAGAAACCGCCTGACGGTAGGGCATGAACCGCCAGGCGGCTTATGAGTTTTCAGCCTATTTTTTGGGTTCGCTTATGAACCGCCTGACGGTTGAGGGTGGCCCGCCAGGCGACGCAACGTGCGTCTTCTTATTTTTTTGTTTTGGTTGGTTTGTCAGCGATGCTGTGGTGTTTGGGTTGTATTTCTATTGTACATATTTAATTGGCATGATGAATTATGGGATTGTAGTTACTAAATTGATTGGACATTGCATGAACTTGAAAATTTCATGAATATCAATTGGTGGGTTGATGAATTGGGGATTTCATAGTCGCACTAGATTAAGTGGTAAGGTTAGTGGAATTTCGTATATAGAGGAGTATTATGAAGGAATAATGAATATAAACATGTGAAGGCAGCCTATTGGATCGTAAATCGAGTGGAATTAGAATTGTAGGGTTTGGAATAAGGTTTGAAGGTGTTGAGGATATTTTTGGGTTCCTAGAACTGCAGGAACCGCCTAGCGGTACCATATTGGCCGCCAGGCGCCACACCAGAGGTGTGTGATGTGTTGATTCACGAAAAACGTTGTTTTTCGTACTTTTCGCGTAACAGTAACCGCCGGGCGGTATTTTAGTCCCGCTGGGCGCCAGTCGTCTCATTCTGGGTGCTAGGCGCCACCAATTTTTCTGGTTCGCGCAGTTTTTGTAAAACTGCATTTCCCGGTTCGCTAACCGTTCGATTTAGGTGAAATTTTGACAGGTGGTCCATAACACGTGGTTCTTCACTTTGAACGGTGGAGATTGGATTTGGAGGTCAGTAGTTAGAGATATACATTACTTAATATTGCTGATTTTGGAGTTTGTAAAATACATGAATAAGCCTTTGATGAGTTCAAGTAACTTCTAATGAAGCATAATTGGGTGCATGTGGTAAGTTAAATTCAGAATGTATGTTAATTGGGTACGAGTGAGATAACTATGTGAGATATGGTATGGATGGTGAAACTTTACCCTAGTCGTGGTTTTGTGCTTGTGAATTTTGATTGAGGTACATATGCAATATTGACAAAAGTGTGGTGTCATAAGTTTATAAAAATATCAGACTGTATGATCCTAAGATGGGGTGTATGTGGAATGTATGTGGCATGGTTAAAGGGGTAAGTGAAGGAGAGTATGGGTGCATGACAATACTTGATTTGATGGCATGTTTGAATGGGTGTGGTGTAATCTTATTATAGTTGTATGACTGGAAAATCAGGTTGTGTTGTAAATTGTTATGTTGTATGATTGGGATCCCTTGGGGATCCGTTTAAGTGCCAAGGAACCAGTAACAGTGTGCTACTGGTATGGCACCTGGCGGCGCGAGCGAGCCGCCAGGCGGACGGAACGCAATCAGCGACAATGGTCATAGCGCCTGGCGGTAGGGAGGGTTCTGCCAGGTGGAATGGTGCAGCAAAGACTCTAATGGTGCGGTGGTGCATGGCGGCGCGAGGTAGGTGCGCCAGGCGGTGATGGTACAGTGGCACCTGGCGGCGCGAGGCAGTGACGGTGAGTGGTGCCTGGCGACATGGTGGGTCCGCCCGACGGTGACGATGCAGTGATGATGCTGCAGGCGCGTAGCGCCTGGCGGTGTGTGATGCCTGCCAGGCGGTCTGAACCTAGTGTGTGCCTGGCGACGTGAGATGCGCGCCAAGAGGTTTTGGTTCAGTGATAGTGCGCGAGGAAAGGTTTCTACACAGCTTTAGATGATGTTCATGATGCGAGGCTTTGGTTGGGGGTCCAGTTACGAGTGTAACCCGTATTGGAGTAACACGTGACCACTCTAGGTTGTAGCTTGGTGGTTTAGGAAGTCTAGTGGAGTGTGCGAGTTGTGGCTCGTACGGCGAGGTTCAGATGATTGCCCTCTTCAGAGTATTCTGATAGAGTTTTGGTAGTCTGGAACAGCTACAAACTTTATGTTTGTTTCGGGAGCTCCACTTGGTGTCACGGTGAGATGCTATGGCAAGGTTATTCCCACGTGTGGACTATCAGGTGGTGGCCTGTAGTCGGAGGGGCGAGTAGACACTCGTGCAGCAAAGATCGATCATTGTTCTCACCTAAAGGGTATAGAAATGATAGACGTCTAAATGCAAGTACTGGAAGTGGAGAGTAAAGGAAAAAGGGAGAAGAATACTAACCCGGGGTTTTAATGTCGCGACGTTGAATTTAATATTATATTTGTTTGGTTTTATTTAAATGAGCTCACCATATCTGTGTGTGTGGCGATGATCATGTAACTTGTTACATGGGAGCAGATGTTAATGCAGGTGAGCAGGCGGATGCGTAGAGACGAAGTGGGGATCACGACGGGATTATTTACTCAGTTTTATTATGATTTTCTTTTGTAATTTTTATGGTTTGGTTTTGTAGTAACTGAATAGTACGATTTTAATTACAACGGAAGCGATGTTGAACTTTTAATTTTCCCGCGTTTTTGGGAAATTGCGAGAGTAAATGCGATGTTTTATAAATCTTATTTCTTAGTTATTTTTAAATAGTAATTTTCGGCTAGGACGTTACAGCACTCATATTCATAACATGTCCATGCTTAAATTTCAGTATTGGTGCAGTGAAAAATTCTACCAATTCAAATACAAATATACACTACATCATGTCAATTTTGCATTTCATGTTTGCATAATTATGAACTTGAAGTTGAAGTGAATTAACATGGGTGTGTTGTTGTTATAATGTGGAATTTTTAGTAGTCCAATCTCCATTGCATCATATATATGCATATTTTGATTAAATTGAATTTTTAGCCGCAAATCATAAACATTTGGGGTTTGGAATGTTGTATCAGTTCTGTATAAATAGGTTCTGCATTGTGTAGGTAGTTCATTGCATGCTTGCATTGCAATAGGCCTCATCAAAATCTTTAATCCAATGTCATTCTGCATTCACTCCATGATGTCGTGTTTTCAATAGCTTGATGTAGGGTCTGTACTTGGGTTTTGCCTTTTGGTTGCATTAGTTATAACATGGTTAATCATTCATGATCATTCCTAGATTGAGTATAGCATGTGGTTCTTTTGTTGATGTGAATTGCAATACATTTGAAATAACCCAAACTAAGTTACTGCTATTTTCAAAATCTGTGAATCTGCTTAAAGGACATTCCCTACATCATTTTCAGATTGTCTAGTCCTATTAGATATGCATTCATGTTAATAGAGAACTGTTGTCCAGCTATAAATTAAATACCTTGCATCAGTCTCAGTTTTTCTTTTACAACATTTTATTTTCCTATATAGTCTATTTTTGTATTGCATTCATTTGAATAATTTCAATCTAGCTAAATGCTTTGAATGCAAGCATGTCTACAATTGATTTTGTTAGTGCTATGATTTGGTAGTGGATGTTGTTAAGCTGCATCTTGAAATATTCTGCATCATTTTTTGAGCTGAGATTTGCATTCATCAGATTACTCATGGTTGTCATGTTTTGATGTATAGTCTACCACATACATTTCATCTAGATGCTTCTTCATTCCATTTAAAGTTCATTTCATCAATCCATTAGATTCTGCATTCTGAATTGCATTCATGCATATCATGTTTAGTTTTCATCATGCATTTAAATTAGTTTTCAATTGAATAAATTATGCACTTTTCCTTATTTTAATTTTCCCCCTTTTAGTTTTATGCTCTTTCAATCAATATTAAATTACGCAAGTTACACTTAGCATGCACCATTTTCTTAGATTCGATACCTAGGGTTTCCCTATACTTCATTATGGGGATCTTGGATTTTGTTTGCTAAATTCTAAGCGTGACTAAATAGAGTTTAAAAGTATCTTTATATAGAATGCGATTGGACCTTGGATATGGCTTTTCTGTTGATAAAATGTACTCTCTGATAATGCAATATCTCCCAAATATCTTTAAAATAATCATAAATATTATTTACATTTTTGTGGTTGTGAATATTGTCGGTTGATAATTTCATATATAATTAAATTGATTATATATAATAAATGATCAACAACTGAATTTTGCCCAATGTTCAATTTAGCCCTTGCAATAGAGTCGTCCGAATTTGCAGAAAATTCAAAAACATTAGTATTTGCATTTTAACCCCTTTTATTTTATCATTGACTAGACTTTGACCAACTTTGACCTATTAACTATGAAATGCGAGATTGCCACATGACAAATCTTTCTCTACCTCCATTATGGTTTCTTCCTCCATTATGGTTGTTGTTAGGTGGCTCACGGCTTGGTTCATGTGGTGGGATGACTCTAGATTTACATAGTTGATGGAAGAGCTCTTAAGATGTGTTTGTGTCCTCTGGCGTGTTGTTGTTGAGTTGAGGTTGACGACAGCCAGTGGATGTTGAGGGTTGACCGTGTTTTGGGTTGCCTATTGGTTGCATGGATCTTGTTCATGCTTCTAGTTGCACATGACTAATGGTGTTGCAAGGTGCAGGTTGTTTGGTGCGTTTTCAAATGACATGAAGCTAGTGAGTTTGTCAAGCTCTTGATGGTTCATCGTGGCTTCATGTTTGGTGTCTTCCAGATGTTGTTCCGCTATGGTGGTGATAAAGGTATCGTGGAGGAGATCGTGGTGACTATCACCGCTGGAAAACCGGTGCTGCTCCAGTGGCTTGCTTGTAGAAGATGAAGGTTGACAATGCTGATTAGTGAGGCTCATGAGAGAGGTTGAAGATGGATGGCATGGCATATTCTGATAGGTCATAACCTTTTGAGTTAGAATGTTGTCAGGTGTCAACATGTGGTTGGACAGATTTGAAATTGGTGGATTTCCACATGACATGATCTGGTTAAGCTGATTTTAAGTGGTAAGAAGGGTGAAAATAGATAAAGGAAGGGGTCTAGAAGTAGGTTTTAGGTGACCCATCTGAAAAAGTGGAGTGTATATGTAATTTAGGGGGTATAGAACATAATTTTCTAGAACTTGTTGATTTTGGCCTTATTTAAAGGTGTTTTGTAATTTTAATCAATCTATTTTCACACCTTAAATGAACTTAATCTTAATTTCAATTACATGAACAAACATTAAAATATCCAAAAAAAAAATTATGCAACTAAAAAACACTTTTTATGACACTTTTATTTCACAAGCTCAAAAAACCTAATTATCACACACCCTAATTAAATTAATCTTTTGAGCAAAAAAATCAATTAATAGTTCAAAATTAAAGACTAAATGAGGGCATAAATATACACTCATCAGTCACACAAATAATGAGGACATTAAAATAACTACATGTTCCCATATGATAAAAAAACCAAGAAAAGGGACAAGTGTCACCAGGATAGGAATGGGTAATTAAGGAATTTCCACAATACTTTATTTTCTTATATACTAGTGAGAGACACATGCGTACACACAAATCTCTTTATTTTATTTTTGTTCATGAAGAAGAAATATTAAGAATAATAAAGAAATGATTATTTAATGTTAATGTATTTGGAATTTAATTACAAAAGGTAATATGATATTAAGTATTGGGTTAAAGATGGTTTTTTTCCCTTAACTTTTAGTGAAAATTGGAATTAGTTCCTCTTCGAAACTTTAGTCCAATTTAGTTCCTTAATTTTAGAAATGCGTGAGTTTAGTCATTTTAACCAAATTTTGTTAAGTTTATTTGATGTTTCAAATGCATTTCATGAAAATATTTGAGTTGTTTATACTGTTTGAGACATTTTTGCTTCAATATTACCTGAGAAATGCGTTTGAAATGTCTAATAAACTTAACAAAATTTGGTTATAAGGACTAATTTCATGCATTTATAAAGTTTGAGGACTAAATTGGATTAAAGTTTCAAAGAGGGACTAATTCCGATTTTCACTAAAAGTTAAGAGACCAAAAACATATTTAACCCTTAAGTATAATTGTGTGTTATATAATTACAAGATATAATATAATATACGTTGTGATATTAATTTGACAGAAATGAAATTATAAGATGTGGTGCAATATTAATTTCATACTTCTGAGAATAACACTAGTACTTTGAATATTAGTGATGATAGAGTAATAAAAACTTAAACAATCACAAATTGACAATGTATGATAACCACAAAATGTTTCAAATATTGGCACTTCCATAAAATTTTGCATTACAACACTGATTCATTTTGTAAAGGATAGACATGTTATAAGCTTATATGAGCTTATTAGTGGCCCAAATAAAAATCCTTAGATCATTGGTCAAGTGCTGAACAATGGTGTAAGCAGGGAGACTATAAACCATTTGCCAGAAAATTGCCTCCTAATAGAATAGCAAATATATTGTTTGATGGTATTGTAGTGAAACATCTAATGGTGGAAAATTTGAATCAAATTCTAATTTTCAAAAGTAAACACATACATTCATTTCAAATTGATTATATTGTCTAAATCTATTAATAATAAAATGCATTTGTTATTTTACAAATAAATAAGTAAATGCATACATGTTGTGAAATGTAATCTACATATGAAATCAGAGCAAAATGTATTTGAACTTAAAACATTCTAAATAAAAGTCCAATGCACATACAATTAAGAAACCTCAATATAAAATGCAGATATATTATGAAAGGTAATTTCGTACAAAATTAGAATAACATGAATAAACAATAATTGAATAAAAAATAAACCCCAAAGTTTAACTTTTCATGATAAAGTAATAAAAACTAAAACAATCACAAATTGAGAATGTATAATGACCATAAAATGTTTCAAATTTTAACACTTCCGCAAGATTATTTATTACAATACTAATTCATTTTGTAAAGGCTAGACTTGTTATCAAGTTATTGGTGGCCCAACCCAAAACCCTTATACAATATAGTATTTAAAAACAATATATATATATATATATATATATATATATATATATATGTATATCAATCATTAGAAAAATAAAGCAATTAAAGATTATAAGCCTATGTTTTCAATATTACCAAAGAATTTGACAATAGGAGGGTAAATATTGCATGACACAAAACAAAGGTGACAAAAATGTTAGCTGATAAGAAGAGGAAACCAAACACTTGAGGATTTCAACAAGAATATCATATTATTTAAATTCAATTTTAAATCAGTTAAGCCCAAAAAGGACAAGTCAACATGAAATTTAGGTAGAATTGCATAACTAATTTACTCTAAATCATGTGTAGTACCGAAAGCAATATTGACACGGGAATGTCATATCAGTGGTTTGATATATTCGTCTGATAAGTGAATGAAGTCATGCAGTGATCCCTTTTTATGAAATTCGTAGACTAAGAGGTGTTGTCCCTACTCTGAGTGATAACCTACAAGTTTTGTCACATTTAGATGATGCAAATTGGAAATGTTTGAAATTCTTTTTGTAAAATCATTTGAAATATCATTGGAAATGAAAGATGAATCTATCTTCATCACTTTAGGAACCTACAACATAATTAAAAATTAAAAAAAAGGTCAAAATCATTAAAAAAATTTAATTACTATAATTAAACCATATTGTAGGCCTTGGTTCCCTTCACATATCTAAAACTTACGACAATCATATTTTATTATTTCATATTTAGTAGATTATAATTAAATTATATAATGTTCCTACAGAAACAATAACAGAATATCAAAAGAAAATATAGAACCATCCAAATGGCAAAGTAGTGCAAGAATCATAAAGTATAATAAAAAAACAATTAGTACCTTAACTCTTACCTTTTATTTAGTTGTACAAACACATAATTTTACCCTAGCTATAGTCTGAAACTAAAAAAAAAAATCTCCTTGTTTTGTTCAAATTCTTCAATAGAAAGATACAATATCACAATATAAGTGCTAAAATTGTTGATAATTGAAAAAAATAAAATAAAGACATTCAATTTTGAATGAAAAACCAAATGATTTTTCAAAAAAAGAAAGATAATTTCTCAATTAAAAACAATTTAATGATGTACGGTTCTTGACCACAACTTAAAACAACTTCTTAATCAGAAAACAAAATAACTTTTGACAGAATCCCAACAAATCCTAAACATTAGACTGATACCTCTTATTTCAATCTTTGTTATTTTGGTTCAATCTCACCTTTTTTTTTGGATTTATCATCTTTTGCTTCTATCTTAAACAAATAAACAAATATTGTTGTTGTCTTTGATCAATTTCTTTAATTAAACAACTTACCTCTGTCCTTGATATCATTCAAAGTTGAATCTTTCATTTCCTTCAATAGTTGAAGGTTTTCTCTCTCATCTTTTCCTTCCCCACAATGAATATTTGGGAAGTAAGAGAACCTACATGATTAGAGTTTTGCGGACAACAAAATATATTTTCAATTTCACAAAATCCATGAAGGCAAAGACAAATGGGAAAAAGAAGTCAGGGTGAAATTGAATAATGAGCAGAGAAGAAACATTGGGAGGAAGAAGAAGCACTGAGTGGGAAAAGGAAAATTACCACAAAACAAGAGAGAAGGTGGAACACTATAAGAAAATATATCATTAACAACCAATTTTTGTGATCAAAAGTTGTTAGTTACTATAGTGACAAATTTATACACCAATTTACAAAATAAAAAATATTGGTTACTAAAATAATTACTATTATGAATATAAAATTATAAGTGGTTGCTAAATTGACCACTAATTAATTAAAGACTAATTTAGAAACCAATATCCTTTGGTAGCAAAACTCTGATACCTAATGTTTAGTGACCAATTTCTTTTAGTAGTTAAAATCTTAGTAGCTAAATTTTAGAAACCAAATTAGAGACCAATTATAATTTTTTATTCATAATAGTAATTATTTTAGTAACCAATAATTTATTATTTTGTAAATTGATATCTAAATTGGTTATTATAGTGACTAATAACTTTTAATCATTAAAATTAGTTATTAATAAAATATTTCCTTGTAGTGGAAGATGTGAATATAAACAAATGACAACGTGGTAAATAGTTGATGGGGTAAATAGCAGAAAAAGGTTAAAGGACATAAAAACCAAAAAGTTGGATAGTTCTCATATAACTAAATGGGGGCCAAACTTGGGTTTCATAATAGTTGGTTTTCCAAAATTCATATATAATGTATCAACTATCAACTATCAACTATGATGTTATCAGAGTTGAACTTAGATTGCTTTTCCTTTATGTTGAATAATTGTTGTTAGATTTCTACAAACGGTTAGCATATATCTCAAATGATGTGTTAACATCCACATTTCATTTTCTTACCTTAAATTAATAATGACAAAATAGCCACTCATTGATTTTTTTGTCCTGTAACATTTTTTTTGCTTAAATATATATTTGGTCCCTATTTTTGTTATTTTTATTCAATTTGGTCCATATTTCCGTTTTGTGTTCAATTAGGTCGTCACTTTCGTCAAATTGTGGTCAATTTGGTCTTTTTCACTAACGGTATTTAAATAGTTAACATTTTTGAACAGTACATGCTACGTGTCAGTTCCTAGTTTTTTTAATTTTTTTCAATTTTTTTAATTTTTTTTTTTAATTTTTAAAAATTTTTTTAAGTTCAAAAAAATTGTGCCATGTGTCAAATCACAATTGTGCCATGTGTCAATGCTAGTGCCACATGTTAGTTTGTGGTTGTAATATCTCTTTTTGTTCAATTTAGTCCCGATATTCGTGATTTTTGTTCAATTTAATCTCTATATTTATTATTTTTGTTTAATTTAGTTCCAAATTTTGTTAAAATACAACCATTTAATTTTTAAAATTGACATTATTATTATTTATTTTTTAAATTCAATTATAAATTATAATATAAAATTATAAATTGAATATAATTCTTAGATTCAATTGTTAAATAGAATATAATTATTTAAATATTATTAAAATATAATTATTAAAATTTTAAAAATATATATGAACATTTGTAAAATTCACATTTAAATTTAAAATATTTAATATATTTATTGCATTTTAGATATTAAAATCTAAAATATTTTATATTTAAATGTTAATTTTACAAACATTAGTTAACTTTTCTAAAATATTTTGAATATTTAAGATATTTTTATATATCAATTTTAAAAGTATTTTAGAATATAAATATTAGAAAAAAAAATTAATAACTATATTCTTATAAAATTTTAAATAATTATATTCTATTTAGCAATTAAATATAAGAATTTTATTCAATTTATAATTAAATTTAATAATTTATAATTGAATTTAAAAAATAATAAATTCGAATATCAATTTTAGAAAAAAATATTAATATAATTTGTATAAAAGATATTAAATTTAGTGTAAAGGGACAAAATTGATTTATTTTAACAAAAATTGAGACTAAATTGAACAAAATAACGAATATAGGGACTAAATTGAACAAAAAAAATAATACTATCACAAACTGACACGTGGCACTAGCATTGACACGTGGACAAATATTTTGAAATAAAAAAAATTTAAAAAAAATAAGAAAAATTTAAAAAATTTAAAAAAATTAAAAACAGTTAAAAAAATTTTAAAAAAATCAAAAAATCCAGGAGATGACACGTGACATGTACTGTTCAAAAACGTTAACTATTTACATACTGTTAGTGAAAAGGACCAAATTAACCACAATTTGACGAAATTGAGAACCTAATTGAACACAAAACGAAAATAAGGACCAAATTGAATAAAAATAACAAAAACAGGGATCAAATGTATATTTAAGTCTTTTTTTTTTCTTTAGGTAGGCTTTAGTTTTAAATTTATATTTTTAAAATATAACTAGGGAAATATATATATATATATATATATATATATATATATATATATATATATAATTATGAAAATAATAATCACTACATTTAAATAATATATCCGAAAAATATTTAATAAAGTGAAAAAAATTAATTGCCTTAATCAAACGTAGCATTAAAAAAAGGCAGTAATTTAGATATTACCAAAACAAAAGAACTTTGGAATTAAAGAATTTCAATGGATTTATCCAAACGCAAGATTTTTCAAAGTCAAAAAAAAAAATTAAGTTTTTTATTGAAACAAGAACAAATTAAAAGAAAAAAAAAATTCAATTAAAGCGCTTAACACTTAAAAATCCACCGTCTAAACAAAACCTCTTATTCTCAAAAATAAATTTTTTCATCCATTTGTTTCTCTGTTCCTTCAACTCTGTCCATTTACCAATGAAAGAGTAAGCCATATTATGTAAAGGTAAATTATTTTGATTCTTACCAGAATTCGCAGCCTTAATGTGCAAAGGGTATGTTTAGTTGGAACATTTTCTTACATGGACTTTCTTCAAAGAACGTGATTGGTCAATACAAATCCATGTAAGCTTCAAATACGTCATAAACACCAAAATCACACACACTCAACTTCTTCTTTTTGACCAACACAAACTTAACTCAACCTACCCACTTGACTTTTCCCACCCAAACGCAAGAGACATACATCACAACACAACACGACACTCAATTTGACAAGATCTGAGGCTGTGTCTGATTCCAAGGTCAACCTTTGCTAATGGCTCGGAGCATAACGGACCTTGGAACTGGAGGGTCTCTGGTGGTGTTGTTCTTATGCTTAACCACACACTTTTCTGTGCTCCCATTTGCAGAGGCAGTGTGGTTTCCAATCCCCACTACGGGGACTAAGTGCATGTCCGAGGAAATCCAGAAAAACGTTGTTGTTTTAGCTGATTACTATGTTGTCACCGAAAACGGTCCCCAGATCAGCACAGTTTCTGTCAAGGTCTGTTTATTAATCTTCCCAACCCATGAAAAATTATGTGCTTGATCCAACTTTTTGATTGATTTAGACTTGCATTGCTGGATACTTTTGATGTTGTTTCATTCCTTGTGCAAATTCATGTTGGTAAGTTTTATTTATGTTGCTATGTTTTGGTATAAAGAATCAAATGCATGGTTAGTATCTGTAGAGAGAACCTCATTGAGCATCTTTACTGTGGTCTCCATCCCAATCACATTATTTTCATCTGTAAGATACAAATTTGAGAGCTTGGTCAAGAAGACTGAATCCATAGCCTTTCACTTGTTGATTCATGTTGGTCAATTTGATTGTCAATGATAAGTGTTTTCACAATTTATAAAATGGAAATTAAACTTTGCTTAGGGAGAAATCTGCTTAATTTTCTGTGTTTAGACAGTCATAGTGGTGAGAGATTCCCTAATCACTACATGATACGCAGTCTAATACAGTTGATTCTTTCCGTAAATTGAAAAACTCAATAATGTGTTAACTTATAGATTGATTAGTGGTATGAAAGTATCTAATGATTTTTTCACTAACAGGGTTTCAATCAGATGAACCAATGTGAATGATGAATAAGGGGTGTTTTGTTTTTAATGTTCCTGACTTATGACTACTCTGAAATTAAAAAATTCTCAGCTGGCTAGTTTCTGCCCATGTCCCCTGTTGCAGATTTGAAAAATGAGTACTCCCTTTTTGTTTATTCCTAATGTTGTGTGATTGTGAAATAAGGATATTAGGTTAAGGTGATTTTAAGGGATTCACGTTGATCATTTGTTTATTTCCCAGGTAACATCTCCTTATGGGAATAGCCTTTACCATAATGAAAATGCTACACAAGGTCAATTTGCATTTACAACAGAGGAGAGTGGGACCTACGTGGCGTGCTTTTGGCTGGACAGTAATCATGAACATGAAGCAACTTTGAGCCTTGATTGGAAAATTGGAATTGCTGCCAAAGATTGGGATTCTGTTGCAAAGAAAGAAAAGATCGAGGTAAACCAATGAATTTCATTCATGTTCTGTCATTACTTTGTCATTATACATAATAGTTTTAATATGCACCATTAGTGTAAAAGTTTTTATGTTGTCAATTGATTAAAAACTATCGTTATGATACCTATTTTATATAAGATTCAATTACTCTTTGTTCCTTGAATTGCAACACCTTTTCCGCTCTATAGTATAGAACATCTCATAAAACAACACCAAAGAATTTGATACCATCTTCAATCAAAAACCGTAAGATTGTAGGATTTTTGGATTTTTTTCTCACTTATATGCTACTCAACGTGTCCGATTCTATTTAATGTGAGACTTCAAATCACTCTTACTCCAAGAGAAAACAGGTTACTCTCTCAGCAACTTATGAACACTGGGGTAAAGTCAACCACTACTTCCCTACATGTGAGCACATTGTGTCTGACCTTGCTTCTGGAGTTTTTCTTAATTTCATTATATTTCTTCAAATGGTATTAGTCAAAATTTGATGGTGAGGACCAAAGGGGTAAAAAAAATGTAACTATAAGAACCAAAATGTGATGTTTTAGACTATAGATACTATAAGGAAAAGTTGTCAAAACTATAAAGACCAAAAGGATACTTGAGCTTTTTTATACCAAACTTATTATACATTATAGTTGTGGTTCAATAATAGTATAAAAAAGTTTAACTTACCAGTGCATACCTTATTTATTCTATGTATAAACGAAATTGATACGTGTTTGTGTTTTTTTCTGCATTGGTTCAAGGGTGTTGAACTCGAGCTCAGGAAACTTGAAGGAGCAGTAGAAGCCATCCATGGTTATCTAGTTTATATGAAGGATAAGTAAATATGCTATCCCCTTACATTTTATGCTTGATTCATATTTGATTACCAGGGTTCAATAATTCTTAGTTTCTCATTGTTAATGTGTGGCATATACAATGTTAGTTATAAAGTGAACTCTTAAAGTTTCAACCACTAAATATATGAATCAATTGCTATTAACTAAAGAGCCTGTTATTTGTGCTAACAAGAAATGGCTCTTGTGTGATTAGCCCTTCACAATAACTGCTATCTTCTACCTTGTTATATTTGATGATTAGTGCATTTCAGAAATACTTTTTCTTGAACTTTGTTGCAGGGAAGCATGGATGAGAGAAGTCAGTGAAAAAACAAATAGCAGAGTCGCTTGGTATAGCATCATGTCTCTTGGTATCTGCGTTTTGGTTTCTTTATTACAAGTGTGGCATCTGAAGCGTTTTTTTCTGAAGAAGAAACTCATATAGATGTTGCTTTCATATGAGACATTCACATCACAATATTTTTACTCAACTTTTGGATAGTCTAGGATGAACTCTATGTTGTATAGCTTTTTGGTTGTTGATACTTATTATGTATCATTAGGGGTGTCCCTGCAAAGGGATATGTGGTGTTACATTTCAAATTTACATAGATATGCTGATATGCATAATTGAAGAGCTAGCTACAAGGGGCTAATTAAAACAGGATTATGATTTTTGTTTTTTTAATAAAGCATCATCAGCTATATCTGCAACATAAATCTCATGAAGATGGATTCTCATATGTCATTCATGCATAGTTTCAAAGTCTTTGTTGCAAGTGGTTTCTCATATGGCTTGATATGAAGAAGGGATATGGACTTGAGAAAGATATGTTGGGAAGTGATTCATCTTCAAACTAAACAGAAAAATGTGCAAATGAATAATACAATTGAGTCCTTTATATTTTGCAGATTGTTGCTACCTATAGTTATATACTAGTGTTTTAATCATATTACAAGAGTTTATAATATTTAGTACTTACTATTGGGAATTACACATGTGAGAAAAAATAATTATTTATCTATAATTAATCTAGTCAATCCGTAATAAATACATTTAATTCATTCGTAACAATAAAATAACAAAAATGGATTAGATCTAATGGTTGATTATTTACCAACTACTTGGTTTTTTAAAATTAATTGAATCCTTTAATCAATATTTATGGTTCAAAATTAATTTACCCATTCTTCTTCCAAAATTGAATCTTCTTTTTTTATTTATTTAAATTTAAGTACTTGGTTTTGTTTGAGACATTTTCAATTTATTGACCATTTCTTTGTGCACTTCCATAATTTGAACATGTATAGCTAGAAATGTCAAAAAAATTTGTGGGTATCAGCGGATAAAACCCGCAACGGGTAGGAAACGGATATTAAAAATGGATACCCGCTACTATGTGTAAACTCATGGGTTTTGTAGGATAGTTACTATGTGTAAAAATTAAGGCCCATTTAAGATAATATACAAATAAACTACTGAGTTTTGCTTCGTGAAACCTATGATTACTACTTACAGGCATATTAAGAGCATTCTATGTTAATCATTTGAGCTTTCAAAAGCTTGGTCACTAAATCAGTATGGTGATTTTCAGGAAAAAATAAACATGGTCTATATTTCGATGAAGAGGGATCCATAATGTTTCGGTAACAGTTTGTAAAACAATAGAAGCAAAACAAATAAAATAAAGACTAATCCAACAAGTAATTAATCCAGTTTTAAACTAATTTTGAATTGGTTTTGATCCTAATTGAGTTGTAGCCCTTCTTTGTTCTCTTTCCTGTCCGTCAACTAAAATATCTACTAAAATATAATTTTGAATTGGTTTTGATCCTAATTTCTTTGCATGACCTAGGTCTTTCATAATTGTAAATTTCAACTCGTCCTATACTTTTTTTTTTGAGCGCATGACCTGCATATGGTCATCGTAGGACTCTTTCTTCCTGCATTTCTAAAATTTCTTTTATATCTTCGATAAGTTTTCAATTTTTAAAAATACTTTTTTGACCATTTAAGTAAAGTCAAATATATCATATTTTCAAAAATTACTTTTAATCATTTTTTGAAATCAAAATATATTATTGAAAGTCGAATTCTAAAAATCAAAATTTATATATATATATATATATATATATATATATATTTCTTCACTTTTTTTAATTGTTTTAAATATTTTGTTAAAATTTTAATGTTATTTAATTTAATTTATTTGAAAAGATTATATTTTAATATATTATATAAAAAAATAAATTAAACATATAAATTAAAGAAATGAAACATTAAATAAAATTAAATAAAAACAGAATAATTTTTTCATTTTTCGTTTTTTTTATTTAAAGTTTAATAATATTTTAGTTTTATTTATTTTTATTTTTATATTTATTTTTCAGTAAATTAAATAAAAATAAAATTATATATATAGATATTAATATTTTATTTTATTTTTCAAATATATATTAAGAAATATGAAAACATAAAAAATAAATAAAATAATAAATAATAAACTAAAAAATGTAACGTCGCATTTAAATAATAACATAATTAAATGAAACATCACACAAAGTAACAATAAGAGCAAAGTTATGGAGTATAATGTCAGTTCTTACTGTTATTCCAGATACATAGGAAGAAAGACTAAAGGCACACCATGATACCATTAACAAAATGGAAAGGAAAGTTCAACTGTATCCAAAACATATGCTCAAAGAGCAAGGTAATACATGGGCCAATGCCCTAAAAGAAAACTCGAAAATAAGAGGATCTGGCCCAAGACAAGCTAAGCAGCGAAATCTCCATCACCCTACTGACCACGAGGAGTTCTCACATCTGCTTCTATCAATAAATTGATGATCATCGCAAAAGGAGAAAACCACACAGAGAACATACAAACAAACAAAAAGGGTAAGCTAAGGTAAAAAGGTTTTTATCATGCAATTGAACATACAATTTAAAAGTCGTGAGTACATAAATTAACCAAGCATATAATGACCGACAAGCAAAACACTAAGACTCAAAGACACGATTATCCGGATACATATAATCAGTCAGATTCCCTATATGCTTGCAGTTGTGGTGGCCTCTACTGCTCTACAAAGCCATTGCCAATGGATTTCACCCTACCACTCACAAGGTTAGCCTTCAAACATCTAAGGCCATTATCCTGCCTAAGACTAGGGCATCTTGCTACTCTCACCACTTGAGTCAGTACGCTCTACGTGAGACTAATTGACTCTTTAGAGTGTCAGGATGCATTCCTTAGTTGAATCCTTACTAAATTATATAATGAGGCACTACCACGAACCCCCATGGAATTACGTCTTGACCATGAGGCACCACCATGAGCTCCCACTAACAAGGGTCATAGAATTATGTCCTGACCATGAGGCACCACCACGAAACCATCGTGGAATTACATCCTAACCAATGAGGCACCACTATGAGATCTCACCTAGAGATTCATGGAATTACGTCCTAAACCACACCAAAATCATGTCTCACCAACCAACGTAAAATTATAATGCATACCAATCTCATGCCAATATATAACCAACCATGCCATCATGTTTCATGTGTATAATCATACCAAGACCATCAATTCCAAACAACACAAACATATCATGCATACATACTCACATGTTTCATACTTTAAATTAGAGAAATCGACTGAATCATACAATCAATCCTCAAATACAATGAAGTGAACAGCACTAAAGCATGCATCAGTCTCGCTCAAGTTGTGGCCCTCGCTCAAGCAAAAGAGACCCTTCACTCAAGCTATAGGCTCTCGCTTAGGTGAGACTGTCATCAGAAAGCACTGCAAGTTTCGCGAACCCTCGCTTGGGCGAGATCTCCTCGCCTAAGCGAGATCACGAGGAGTTCTCACATCTGCTCACATCAATAAATTGATGATCATCGCAAAAGGAGAAAACCACACATAGAACATGTTGACATGTGAAGCCAAGGTGATGTGCTTCTTGAAGATTTGATGAAGATTTAATGAAGCTCTTTTGAACTATCTTGAAGCCATTACCATTAAAAGAAAGCCTGCATTGATGAAGGAAAGGAAATTTGATGGTATTCATGTTGATCAAGGCTGGAACGTGTGCTTTCCACATAGTTACATCATTAAGAAAATGTATTTGATGTTTGTAATTCATATTGTAGATCTTGTAGCATTAATTAGATGTTTTTGGTCTTTGGTGTGTCTTTTAATTTGTTGAACGATTTTTTCAACAGGTTAAAATGTCTCTTTTAATTTGTTGAATGGTTTTTCAACAGGTTAAAAGGTTGGCTGCAATAGACTTAAACTGCAACAAATTCAATCAGTTGATTTATTTTTTATTCGACTGATTTCACTTAAGTCAAGTGAAATCAACTAATTGATTTGAAAATCAACCTGTTGAATTTCGTAACACTTTGACTATAAAAGCTGTGATTTTCGAAAGAGAGTAATTCTGACCAATTTTTAGTGCGAAATTGATCTGGAAACTCTCTCCTTCGTGATCATACAGTTTGTAGTAGTTGAAGATTGATCTTGAATCAATTCTTGGAGCCTTTGGCTTGGTTTGAAGCTTGGAGAAAGTGGTTTGTGGTAGGCTGGGTTGTGCTACCACTCAAGTTTGATCTTTCTCAAGCTTTGTGTGTGTGTGTGCTTGGTGGTTTTCTAGGTCTGCAAGAGGGTTCTTGTTGTGCTGGTGTGACTCTTGTATGATTTAAGAGTCTTTTGTGTGGTTTTTGCATATTTTGAAAGTGTAAGGGTGGATACTTTGTAAATCTTTTGAAATAGTGCAAAGTCAAGCTCAGATTGCCTTGACAAACTGGATGTAGCTCAGGTTTGAGTGAACCAGTATAAAAATCTTGTGATCTCATCTCTTCTCTAACCTTTCTATCTTGCATATTCATTTAAATTTTAAAGAACTTGTGTTTTAATCATATTTTCATGTTCTTGCATGTTTCCATGACATCTGCAGCATTGAGCATGTTTGCATAATCATTTAGAAACTGTCCTGATCATTCTTGTGCATTGTTCCTGGTTTAAAACTCAAATATGCATTTCTACATTTTTCCCAGTACTTTAGTCCACTATTTTTCTGTTTTAATCGGTTGATTATACCATAACAGAATCTGTTTAGTAAAATCAATCGATTAACTCTGTTTTTGACCAATTAAAAGTATACATTCTAGTAGCTTTTACATCCTAATTTGGTAATGTAATTGATTCAATTAAAAGTGGTTTTTAGCTTTCAAAGATAGCCTAAATTTTTAACTTGCCAATTCAACCCCCCCTTCTTGGCATTTCAACCATTTCAAAACTAACAGGATATACAAACAAACAAAAAGGGTAAGCTAAGGTAAAAAGGTTTTTATCATGCAATTGAACATACAATTTAAAAGTCATGAGTACATAAATCAACCAAGCATATAATGACCGACAAGAAAAACACTAAGACTCAAAGACACGATTATCTGGTACATATAATCAGTCAGATTCACTAGATGCTTGCACTTATGGTGGCATCTACTGCTTTGCAGAGTCATTGCCAATGGGTTTCACCCTACCACTCACAAGGTTAGCCTTCAAACGTCTAAGGTCATTATCCTGCCAAAGATAAGGGCCTCTTACTACTCTCACCACTTGAGTCAGTACGCTCTACGCGAGACTAACTGACACTTTAGAGTGTCAGGATGCAATCCTTACTTGAATCCTTACTAAATTATATAATGAGGCACCACCATGAACCCCCGTGGAATTACGTCCTGACCATGAGGCACCACCATGAACTCCCACTAACAAGGGTCATGGAATTATGTCCTGACCATGAGGCCCCACAACGAAACCATCGTGGAATTACATCCTAACCAATGAGGCACCACCATGAGATCTCACCTAGAGATTCATGGAATTATGTCCTAAACCACACCAAAATCATGTCTCACCAACCAATGTAAAATTATCATGCATACCAATCTCATGCCAATATATAACCAACCATGCCATCATGTTTCATGTGTATAATCATACCAAGACCATCAATTCCAAACAACACAAACAGATCATGCTTACATACTAATATGTTTCATACTTTAAATTAAAGAAATCCACTCAATTATACAATTAATCCTCGAATATAATGAAGTGAACAACACTAGAGCATGCACCAGTCTCGCTCAAGCTGTGGCCCTCGCTCAGGCAAAAGAGACCCTTCGCTCAAGCTATAGGCTCTCGCTTAGGCGAGACTATCATAAGAAAGAACTACAAGTTTCGCGAACCCTCACTTGGGCGAGCTCTCATCGCCTCAGCGAGACTACTCTTTGCCCAAAAGAGAGACTCCCTCGCCTGAGCTGCTTCTGAAGTGAAACACATCAGGTTCCCACGGGTTCTCGCTTCGCCTGAGTGAGATGATTCATCCCTCAAAACGAAAGTTCTCCGCCTGAGTGAGAGCTCGAGCAGCAACCTGGGCCAGTTTATGATATTCTCGCCGAGGCGAGACAAGTTCGGTTAGGCGAGATTATCAGTTCTCGTCACGGTTTCACGCATACAAACCATATTCAAACCAGAAGTACATGCCATGCATTTTTAAGACCATCAACAACACCACACAAGTATTTAGGAAGACAAAATAGTCCAACAAAAGGGAAAATAACATAAAAATACGAAACCCTAGCTTCCTTACCCAGACAGGGGATAGCTAAAGACTCGAGCACCGAACAACTGAGCATAGTAGCTCTAAGGCAGATTCAAGAGCTGGAATATAGTGGAACAGATTTAAAATGAGTTCATCAAGACGAACCCTAGCTGGAACCATGAAGAATAAGCTAAACGTGGAGTAGAAAAGGGTTACGCTAGCTTGACCAAGATTGGGACCAAACCCTAGCAGAGCATGGTTGCAGTTCTAAGAGAGAGTGAGGGAGTTGATTTCTTAAAAGTGGCAGCATTGAGAGTGCTAGGCTGGTTTAGGGGTTTTGAACACCCTATAGGCCAGTCTTAGGCCCAACAAATTAGGACAGTCCTTAAACATTGGGCAGAATAATAAGTGGGTCTTACAAAAAAAGTATTTAAAATTTAGAAAACATAAACTTTAAATCAAATTAAAAATAGTTAAAACAGAATTAATATTTTTTTTAATATAAAGTTTAAGCATTTTTAATTTAATTTATTTCTTAAGTATTTTTTAATACATATTTAAAAACATATATATATATATATATATATATATATATATATATATATATATATATATATATATATATATATTCTGGAAGTAGATTTCTAATAATAAATATATTTTGACTTCCAAAAGTCAATTTTCGATTATATATTTTGATTTTCGGAAGTCGATTTCTGATAATATATTTTGATTTTCGAAAGTTAATATCCAAAAATAATTTTAATGACATGATATATGTGACTTTACTTAAAATTAAAATTAAAGGATACTTTTCGTATTTAAAAAAATTTTGAAGGTGTAGAAGAAGTTTTCGAGTTACACAAAGAAATACCCTCATCGTAGTGGTAAGAGCAACTGCACTGCACCCATCCTTGGACAAACATCACCATTTCCTCTTACTTCATATGCTTTCTCTTACGATGGGTGCAGTTGTTTTATTTCTTTTACCTTTTAAAGATCATCATGTAATATTTTTGGATTTCCTGATTAAAAACGGGAGGTGCTTTACTATGTAGTGTTCTGGATTGGAGATACTTTTTAAGATTGTCTAATTTAGAAGATGTTTTCGAAATATATATTTTAAAAACATATTTTAGATTGAACAATTTGCAAAGAATTATCATAATAACCATTCTAGAAATATGTTTCAGATTATACATTCTGAAAAAAGTATTTTGAGATGTTCAATTCAAATCATGTTTCCAAAATTCGTATTTTGCAACGTGCTTTTTTTATTACAAAAGTTATAAGAATTATTAATAAAATTTTACCGACGAAAATAAATTTATCTATAAATTAAATTAAACAACATATTTTATTTTTAAATTATCAATTATATATGAATTTATCGATAAAAATAAATTTAACGATACAATCTATATATATTATTGACAAATATTTTCGTAAATAAATCTATTATGTCTAAATAAAGTTATTAAAAACCTAAAAAATGAGCAATATAAAACCAAAATGAAGAATGGAAATAAACTCTACCAAAAAGAATATTATTACTTTTAATTCTGTATTTTTCACTATTAATTATAGATATGTTATTACTTTTTTATTTTTGTGTTAGTTAAATAAATAGTTCATTTATTTGAATTGTGTAAAAAAAAATATTTAGTTACAGGAAAATATTGATCCTAAATTTTATTTAGTATATTTTTTTTAACCATGATGTTTTATTATTTTATTATTTTTTTAATCAATTAATTAATTAGTTTCAATTTTATTGATAAAAGTAAATTTTATTATTATTTTTACAATATAATCTTTTATCACTATTAATCACAAATATTTTATTACTCTTGTAATTATTTTGTTAATTAATTAATTTATTTATTTATGTGAGACCCCTACTTTTCTTTCTCCCCTTTGTCTAAACTCACATTCTTCTCCCTAAACCACTCTCGCTTTTCCATTTCTTCTCCCTGCTCTCCCCACTTCCTCTCCCTCCCTGCTTTTCCCACTTACTCTCTAAAAAGGGCTTGAGCTCCTGTCCACTATCTGATTCATTCATCTCTTCTTGTTGTAACAGGCAAGCTTGAGACCAGTGCAGAATCCTTCCCTCAAAGTTGAGCATCCTTATCCTTATCTTGTGAGTGGTTGAGTGATAACCCCTTGAGGCTAAACTCTACAGAGTTTGGAAACCATTACAGGTGCATGCCACCAAGAGGTCCAATGTCGCTTACATAATCTGGATAATTGAGTTTAAAGTCATATATCTTTCATGTGTTATGGTGATTTAAGTGATTATATTGGAAATGTGAAAATTAATATGGTGTTTATAATTTGATTGTATCTTTCTTCTAATCAAATTAGCTTACCCTTCTTGTTTGTGTTTGTTTTCTTGTGTGGTTCCTCTTTTTGCAATGATCATCAATCATTTGGTGTGAGCAGAGAAAGATATAGGTGAAGATACTCTCCTCTTGGATAGGAGTTGAGACAATAGAATGGAGTTTCCTATAGTAGTCTCTGTTTTATGTTTTGATCAGAGTTAGAACTTCTGCCAACTATTTTCTAGCATAGGTTGTAAATATAGTCAGTACTTCTATAGTTATTTGGATGATTATATTAATACTTTATATTGGCCTATTTCTACTATCTGCTTTGTGTTATCATGACATAATATTTTGTTTAGTAGCGTAAAAACTATTAAATGGGATGTTACAATTTAAATTTTATTAATAAAAATAATTTTAATTATACGAACGTTTATTACAAATTTTATTTCTTTTATAATAAAAAATATTTTTTACCATTTATTTAAATTTTATTGATAAAAAATAATTTTAATTATAAGACAATATTTATTCAAAACATTATTTTTTAATATAATACTTTTTTTAACCCCTAATTATTGGTATTTTATTATTCTTTTATTTTTGTATTAATTAATTTAGATTTTTTTGATAATAATAATTTTAATTATAGAAAATTATTTATCTAAAATGTTCTTTCTTCTTTATTATAAGATTTTTTTAACCACTAATTATTGATGTTTTATTTTTTTAATTAATTAATTTTTAAAAATTTTATTGATAAAAGTAATTTTATTTATACAAAAGCATTTATTTTAATTTTATTTTTTTATGATATAATATTTTCTCACTATTACTTATTTTATTACTTTTTTCATTTTTCTGCCAATTAATTAATTTTTATTTATTTAAATTTTATTGGTAAAAATTACTTTAATTATATGAATACATTTATTGGAAATTTTATATACGATTATCTATTGATATTTCATTTCTCTTTTAAGATTTTGTTAATTAATTTTTTTATTTATTTAAATTTTACCGATAAAAATACTAATAATTAATACTAATGAAATTAAAATAGTTTGGAAAAGGAACCACTGGGCTACATAAAGGCTTCTCCCTGCACTCCTAAACGTTTCTTTAGTACTCCCAAGCGTCAGTCATTATTTCCATTATATTCTCACCTAATTCGGGTGTTGTGGTAATTAAGAAGAGTTACTGTTGCACCTCCAAACTTTTGTTACTTTAAGAATGCACCTCCAAATTTCTTCTTCCCGTTGATACTCTGCACCTCCAAATTTTTCTTTCTGTTTTGTTGTACTTTATGCTCTCCAAATTTATTCTCTGACTGTTTGAACGTGATTCTTTTATTCTGCCTGTGGCTATGGTCTGTCTTCCAACATGTGATCCCTCCAAGAAATCTCTCATTCTCTGGTCCTTCCTCTAACATCTCAAGAATCTTTTCCAACATCGTGGTCCCCTCCCATCTTTCTGTTTGACACAAAAAGGTTAGTGTTTCATTTATATGTCATTAGATGCCTGATAAATATGCATGTTGTTGGTTGACTGTTTTTCTGTTGTTGAAATAATCTCCGACATCCGTAATTTTAGAGTACTGGTTGTAACTGCGGATGTCAACATTCGGTTCTGGAGTTTGAATTGTGGATGTTGACATTTGATTCCATTTTTTTGCTTGTTTTAATGCATTACGGATGTCGACATCTGGTTCTGGAGTTTGAACTGCAGATGTCGACATCCGGTTCCTATTTTTTGCATGTTTTAATGCATTACGGATGTCGACATCCGGTTCTAAAGTTTGAACTGTGGATGTCGACATCCGGTTCCTTTTTTTACCTATTTTAATGCACTACGGATGTCGATATCTGATTATGGAGTTTGAGCTGCGGATGTCGACATTCGGTTCCTAATTTTTTTGCCTGTTTTCATGCATTACGGATGTTGACATCCAATTCTGGAGTTTAATCTGTGAATGTTGACATCCGGTTCCTTTTTTCTGGTTTCATGTACTACGGATGTTGACATCCAGTTCTGGAGTTTGAACTGTGGATATCGACATTTGGTTCCTTTTTTTCTCTGGTTTCATTGCACTATGGATATCAACATCCGTAATATAAACGAATCTGAAATTAGATGCCTACATTCGTAAGGCATGAAATATTTTTTTCATCCAAATCATTTTTTGCCTTTATGCTATTTATACATTATATATTATTTTAAATATATAAACAATTATTTAGTAATATAGTTGTTTATTTTCTATATTATATAACTAATTTTTTTTTTGCATTATTATTTTTGAAATTGGTAATAACAAAACAGATGTGGACATCCATAATCGTGTGAAAACGGATCTCAAATTGTAAGCTGGATGTCCACATTCGTAAGTCATGATATTTTTTTTTTATTTTTCATTTAAAATAATATTTGGATTTGTTCAACTTTATCACTATCTATTATTTTACATAATTAATTAATTATTTATTAATATAGTTGTTTATATTATATATATATATATATATATATATATATATATATATATATTTTAATTTATCATTTGAACTAATTTTTTGATTTCGTTTATTACATTTAATATTTTTCTTTTCATATTTTGTTAATTAATTGTAGGGGATTATAATTATGGAAGATTATCAATTGAGTTATTTGAGTTTCTTTTTTTATTTTCAAGTAAATTCTAGTTTGGTGTTAGACTTTTCTTCCTTTATTCATGATATATGTGAGGATGATTACACTTCTAATTTTACAACCTCTGAGATATTCCCTACACGTGAAGATTTAGTTAACTAGGTTAGAGGGATGGATTTTGATCTTGGTTTCATTGTTATTATCCTAAGATTTGATAAATATAATGGACAACCCGAAAGAAAGACCTATGTATTATTAGGTTGTGAAAGGGGTGGAAAATATAGAAAATACAAATATGATGTAGAGTCGAGTTTATCTGGCACAAGAAAATATGAGTATCCATTTAAATTGAGAGGCAAACCCATCTCCAAAGGGGAGGGGTGGGTGTTGAATGTAATACATGGTTACCATAATCATGATTTGTCAGATACTCTAGTTGGTCACTCATTTGCGGGTAGGTTGAAGTCAAGTGAATAGTCGTTACTTGTGGATATGACTAAAAGTCAAGTTAAACCTGCAAATATACTCCTCACTCTTAAATAAAAAGATTAGTGTAATGTCACCACTATGAAGCAAGTATACAATGCAAGATACATGTATAAATGATCATTGAGAGGTACGAGGACCGAGTTACAACATTTGATGATGATGTTAGAACGTGATAAGTATATCCATTTTAGTATATGTGTCGATGAATTTGAGGTGGTTAGCGACCTTTTCTGAACACATCCCGATGCGGTGAAGTTGTTAAATGCATTTAATATTGTCTTCTTAATGGATAGTACTTTAAAACCAACAAATATCGGTTGTCATTGCTTGAGATTGTTGGTGTGACATCAATATGATTAACTTTCTCAGCTGCATTTGCATTTCTATCAAGTAAAGACAAAATAATTTCACTTGGGCTCTTGAAAGGCTAAGAGGTCTCATTAAGACGTCTGAGGGTGGTCCACAGGTTATTGTTACTGACAGGGATATGGCTTTAATGAATGTTATTGGAACTGTCTTCCCTGAATGTTATCATCTTCTCTATCATTTCCATATTCAGAAAAATGTCCAAGCAAAATGCAAAATGTTAGTTAATTCTATTGACGCATGGGATGTTGTGTTGCAAGCATGGGAAAATGTAATGGACAATGAAGATGAGTGTAAGTTTATGGATTGTGTTAATCGCCTTCAGCTTGTTTGTCAGTCATGGCCTCTATTCTTTGAATATCTTAATGACTCATAGATCATTCCTTATAAGAAATACTTTGTGAAGGCCTGGACAAGCAGAGTTTTGCATTTAGGAATTACAACATCAAACAGGTATGTTTGCATATGATATATTCAATTTTTTTGTCATTTATGGTTGATGTGATGCATTGTAAAATTTGTATCAAGGTCGAGTCTGCTCACTAGAGCCTAAAGAAAGTTCTTGGAAGTAGTATGGGAGACCTATGCTCATGGGATATGTATCTAGATATGCCTTATGACTCCTTGCTTCAGAGTTAGAAAGAGTTAAGAAAATAGGATTTAATACTAGTTTTTATGGTTGCGTTCTGAGACAAACATATGGTCTTCCATGTGCCTGTGAATTAGCACGATTGACCCTAGGATGATTCCTCTGCAAGAAATTCATACAATGTGGACTAGGTTTACCTTCTCAAATGTGTCATCTTCACAACTGAAAGGGCAATTATCTATTCAAAGGGAATTTGATTTGGTGCTCAATCATTTCAAAGACATTGACATTGCAAGAAAACTAACCATCAAACATAAACTACCTGACATTGTTTGCCCTTTGATGTCGATGTTGCTGTTAGCGAGTAAAATTAAAACAAAGGGTGCACCTAAAAGTTATTGATCTCAGAAGTCATTGAAGCGTGATCCCTCATATTTCGAGCATGTTGATGCCTTCATTGAGAATTTAAGACATGACACATCTTTTGCAAAGAAAGAAAATAAATTGAAGGCCAAATGTGTAATGCAACAAAAGAAGATACACATGCTAGAATAGTTCCATCCAATTTGTCAGCCTACATTGAGGATGTTATGGATGTAGTTGTTGATGGACATTATGGGTATAGATGCATTATTGCATTGTTGGGGATGGGTGAGGAGTCATGGCCCCTAATCAGACATGATTTGTACAAAGAACTTAGTCAGTGGCGTGATGAATATGCAACATTAGTTGGAAGCCATGATCGACTAGAAGAACTAAAAAAGTCATTGCTAGTCCATTCACCATCAGGGGTATGACTTCTATACACAATTGTTTACACTTATTTAATACTAATTTTTTATTATAGTTTGAATAATTATAAACAGGTTGATCGGGACAAATGGATGACTATATCGGACATGGGGTATGTGATTGCTAATCAATATAATGTAATCCTAGTCTGTTTGTCGTCGGTTCATAATTTTTGACCATATTCCCACTTCGCACATCCCCACCTAATACGTAAAGTCAACATCAACTAATTTGTATCGGACATGTTCATGGTTCTCATTTTGTGTAGGTAAAGTTCTTTATTAATTTAAAGCACTAATTTTCTATATTGACTAATTACATGTTTACAAGTTCGGCTACAAGAAGGTTGTCCATTACCGATGGTGGATAATGGACAACCTTCTTGTAGCCGAACACGATGCCTCGTCAGAAGGCTTCGCTTATGTTACTGTCTAAGTAACTTGATGCCTCATTTTGAGGGATTTGCTTATGTTACTGTCTAAGTAACTCAGTGCTTCGTTTGAGGGATTTCATTTATGTTACCATCTAGATAACTCAGTGAATCATTTGAGTTCCTCTCTTATGTTACTGTCTAAATAACTTGGTGTGTCATTTGAAGGATTTCATTTATGTTACCATATTGATAAATAGTGCCTCGTTTGAGGGCCTTTCTTATGTTACTTTCTAAGTAACTCGGTGTCTCGTCTAAAGGCTTTGATTATGTTACTATCTAAGTAATTCAGTGTCTCGTTTAATGGTTTTGCTTATGTTATTGTCTAGATAACTCGGTGTCTCATTTGTGGCCTTTATGTTACCACCTAGGTAACTCAAATGCCACCTTTGTAGGCTTAACTTGTGCTACCTCTTAGCGTTTGCTTTTGAGGATTTGGTGTTGGTCAAGTAAATTCCTTAGCTATAATGCATCTTTAAATAGGTTACATTCTATATCCTCGAGATAAGCTTTTGTTCGAGTTATTTTAGCTTGTAGTACCCATTTTATAGAAAGCCCGTAATGTAATATAGATTGTCTTAGTTGGGTGCAAGCTGTCTTTCTGCTTAAAGTTTTTAGTGTAACCAGACTTTCTCCAGACTAGGTCTACCTTCTGTGTCATTTTGTCTAGAATTTAGGTACACCAGGTTATTATGTGCTTTTGTACATGGGTATTGGAATGCCAAGTTACTATTGTATTCAGACACTAGAATATTGAGTTGCTCTTGTACTCGATTATTAGAGCACTAAGTTTACTCTTGTATTTGGACGCTAGAACGCCAAGTTGTTATTGGACTCGAGCACGGCAATGTCGAGTTAGTCCTGTACTAGAATGATAAGTTGTTGTTGTACTCAGGCACCGTAACACCGAGTTGTTCTTATACTCACAGAATTATTCCCTGTATTGAGGTTTGGAACGCCAAGTTGCTCTTGCTCTTATACTCAGGTGTTGGAACACCAAACTAATCTTGTACTTGGTCATTGGAACGTCGAGTTGCTCTTTGTACTTGAGCATTGAAACATTAAGTTGTTGTTGTACTCAAGCATTGAAACGCTAAGTTACTCTTGTACTCGGGCACTAAGTTTTTGTTATATTCAAGCACTATAACGCCAAGTTGCTCTTGCTCTTGTACTTAGTGAGGAAATCTACTAGGAACTCCGATTTCAGTGGTCCTTTGGTCTAATATGTGAGCCCGAACACTGAAAGCTCAATTGTCTATGCCATCATGCGCCCTACTAATTATGGTTTCTGTAGGATATGCTTGATAGGATAATTTGTGTAGACCTAGATGTTGAAACTATGGAAGTAGTGTCGTAGTCGCCAGATTTTTCTAGGTTAGTCTCTATTCCTCACCGAATTATCATGAAACGTAAGAATTTTTCGTTACCTACACCAAAAAAGCAGTTTTTTGGATTTAATCTCATATCATAGTAGTGTACCTTGCAGAAGATGACTTGTAGGTGTGTCAGATGGTTAGCACAATCGTGAATTTCATGACCACATCATTTGCATACACCTCCATTATCTTTCCAATGAGGTTAGCAAACACCTTGTCCCCCAAATGTTGGTAGTTTGCACCTGCGTTCTTTAAACCAAAAGGCATGACTTTGTAATAAGTCGACTCATTTTGTCGTGAACTTCGTCTTCTCCACTTCAGGTGGGTACATCTAAATTTGGTTGCACCTTGAGTACACGTCTAGGAAGCTCAACAAGTTGTACCTGTCGTTGTATCCACGAGCCGACCAATGCTGGGTAATGGATATGTGTCTTTCATGAACGCTTTGTTGAGATATGTGTACTCAACACATGTGTTCCATTTGCCACTATGTTGGAAAGCAATGTGGTGTAGTTGATTTCTCTAATGAAGACGACATCAAGAAGGGTTTTATTTCTTTGTTGACAGTTTCTCGATGCTCCTCTCCAAGCTTTCTCTATCTTTGGTGGCACAAGAAACCGAGTTCAATACCTGGCATGTCAGCTGGACACCAAACAAACTGATCCATATTTTGTTTGAGTACTTCCATAATTTGATTGCAAACAAATTCCTCTTTGCTGACGTTGACCTTTGTGACCTGGGACGGGTTCATTCCCAAGGGGCAATTTTGCAATGGTTCATGAAGTTCGATCGTCATATAGGAATTCAGACCTAGGTTCAATGTCAAGAGTGTTTCCATTTGAGTCGACTTCTTTGCTAGTGATCTGTAGACACTAACCAATGTTATTACACTGTTCATCATGTTGTGCCTCTATCTGCAGTTAGATGGGTTGCTCTATTGTTGTCGCTCAGAGTGAAACGTTGGTGCCTGCCAAGTTGGTAAGAGGCACATATGGTGCTACTTTCAAGCTCAGAGCGTGGTAGGTTCTTGCTTCATTTGGGTTCACTTTGACAGTGATGATAACCGAATGATCCTCTACTGAGAATATCATTGCCATGTGTGGAGTGGATGCAACAACTTCGAGCGTATTCCACATTTTCTACTCGATCATAGGACGTGTTGGCCTCCACTATGAGGTGTCGTACCATTATGGTGCCATGGGCCTCTAATGTTCCAAAGGTCATGAACAGTCAATATAACCTTTGGTGTGGAATCACTTTCTGGCAAAGCCGAGCAGAGGTTTCGCATAGGGTTAAATCAAGTTAGTCAAGATGTCCAACTTTTTGAAGACGTGCCAAAATAGGACATCAACCGAGTTGCTTAGTCAATGAGGATCTTGTCAACTCACCAAATGGCAATTGTTGTTTTGATGACTATTGGGTAATCTTGATCTGGGTCATCTATGTAGAAATCTGCATCTGTGAAGGTTATAGGAGGTAAGTGTCATGGTGGGAATTGACTCACCAAGTTAATACTCATCTAGTATCTTATATGTGCTACTCGGGAGCTTCTCCCTTCGATGAAACCCTATACGATGGTATGAATGATTACCCTCGCTTGAAAAGGGTAAGGTTGTGCTTGGATGATCTGGCTTTGGCCTATAGGTTGTTCAGGAAACGGAGTAGGTTGTTGAACCTGGACAAGCTATTGAGAATTAGGTCTTGGGATTTGGAGCACCATGGCAGATTGATCCAACTATCCTCGACCTCTTCCTGCGAAGCCCTTGCGTCTTCTTCTTCTGCCTCGTCATTTCTTGTCCCTTGCCTCGACCATTATTGCCTTGTTGAATGAATCGAGCCAAGGTGTCAGAGTGGGTGAACACTTCAATGAGATTCTTCAGATATCGATATTATTCTATGGTGTGTCCTATGCTCCGATGGTAGGAACACTTCCTTGCCGAGTTGACATTGGGGGGTGTTGAGGTTCCAAGAGCTGGATGAGCTCCAGAAGCTGCATTTGATTCTCACGAGTTTTCATTGGGTTAAAGTCCATCTCGTGTGACAATTGGCCTTGGCTTGAGGTGGTAGTCATGAAAGAGTGAGCCTAGGGAAAAGTTTTACCAGGGCCCCACGGTGAACGCCAAATATTCTTACAAGGAGCTAGAGCTTGGACCTTCGAACATGTGGTAATATCTGAGTGGATTGGAGAATGCTGATGAATGCTTATGAGGGTTGGAATACATGGAAAGATCCACCTACAAAAGACTCTTTGATGATCAAGTCAACAAGAGAGTTTGAATCTTTTGAGTAAAAGAGAGTGAGATGAGAGAGTGTGTATTTCCTAGTAAAATACCATGCATATTTTTATAGGGTTTTTGAGCCTCATGACTCATGTGATAAACATAGATAGTATCAAGTTGATATAAAATAATATCAATAAAATAACAACTTATGGTATATATGATAATTAGTGGAATAATAACAATAATGTGATACCTTATCAGATATACCAAATATTATGTAAATATATGGTATTAAAGAATATTATGATGTAATCAAACTACCCAAATTTGATCACATATACTATTAATGTATGAATATTTGTACTAACAGATAGTTCTCATAATATCTTTCAACCATCTTCAAAGCTCGCCATAATCCTTAATCCCTTAACAATGGATTACAAACTTTCAATAAAAAGAAAATAAAAAGGAAAACACAGGCAAGAAAAGTGATGAAGGAGAAGCACAATTGGAATAAAGAATGATTAATGGGAGTACATTTACTAATATGCGACGAATGAAGTAAAAGGTTGAACTATGTTCAATGGAGATTTTTAATAGTTCAAAGGGACCTTCTCGCTGCATCCCCAACCTTTCTCTTGTACCCCCAATAATTACCCTTTTGACCCTGATAAATTTTTACTTGCCTGGGTGGTTGAAAGAATTGAAAAGGAAATTTACTGCGACTACCAATACTTTTCTTTTTATCTCTGCGAGCTGCACTCCTAAATATTTCCTCGTTTTGTTTTCTTCGTTCTATTTTCTTCTCTCCGTTTTTTTCACAATTTTTTATGCTCTGTGAACTGTGGTCCCTGTGGTGGTCCCTGCCTGTTTGTCTCTATTTCATTTCAAGCTCCCAGTAGTGGTCCCTGTTGAAGCTGCTCCAAGCTCCCATATGTGCTTGAAGCTATTTCTGACTAGTGTTGTTGATTACCCTCTCAAAGCTCTTCTCTTCCAGGTTAGTATTCTTTCCATTTTAATCATATTACATTGTTTTTATGAATGGAATGTTGGAATGTTGTTTGTTATGACTGATATACTTGATATTTAATTTTGTGACCATTACAGATGTCAATATCCACATTAAAAAATTGTGGTATAGGGAGAAGCGATCTAGTTCAAACTTAATTGTGGACCGGCCCATCTACCTCTCTCTCATATTAAAATTAGAAAAAGATATTTACCAACCACAATAATAATTAAATAGTAAAAAAAAAAAACAAAATTGGACAAAGTCAAGGCATGCATCCGTGTAATTCCGCTACGTACTTTCCTAAACGAAACGCATTTAATATATGGCATGCTGTTCATGAGCTGTTCAGACCAAGACTTGATGAAGGAGTCTTCGTCAAACCTTTAAAAATATAATAAAACTTATATACTGACTTTAGGACCTGTTTTCCTAATTAAATATAGAATTTTATCTTTAAAATGTGCCATATATTTGATAAAATGTAAATTTTTTAAAGTGAAAGTTCTAATTAAATTAAATTAAAGAACAGTACTAACTGTACATAAAATATTGTAGATAAGTTGTGTTCTTTAATTAAATATAAAATATTTTACAAGTATGTTATCTCTTTTTTTCTTTTTCTTTTCCATGTAATTTAAACCATAATTATAATGAAAAGTCATATAAAGGTATTTTTCCAACTTTATTATTTTTAATAATTTTCTACACGTACTATTCGATTTGACCTATAAAAACCTTACTGATTATTCAATTGGCTTAACTCCTTTCTCATTGGTTTATCATTTAGCTTTCAAAATCAGAACTATCATTTTTCTTTCTTCTACACTGATATAGTGGGTTCTGCAAAGAGTTGATTTTAACCTATCTTTTCTTGCCGTTTATTGTTTTATTTTCTGTGTGAATCATGGAGAGAGCGTTGCAGTGGATTCTGGTTGTAGCAGTATGTGCTTCATCCACCATTAATTCTGCAGGAATCGATGAAACTCCTCATAGAAAGCTTGCCAATGTTGATTATTCAGGTATATACTTTCTATGTTTCTTATCAACGTTTACGGATTAATGAAACTTATATATAATTCTTCATGAAATTTCATTCTTTAATATGAACTAATTTTTTGTTTTCATAACATCAGTATATGTTATTTAAAATTTACTATATTTATAATAAACACAAATGATCAACAGTTTACACATGAATTAATTAACTAATACAAAACTGTTTCGGTTTAATTAATTAGTAGTTGTGTTAAGTACATGTTATGAGTATTTTATTACAGTTAGAATAATCCTTCTTCCTATTCTAGTTTTCGGCCAGATTATTTCCGGTGAGAAATACAATATCAAGATTTAGAATATTAAAACATGACAAATTGAAATTAATTCTAAATCTTTTTCATTTTTTGAAGTTAATTATGAAAGTGTTATAATTTACAAGGAATAAAAGGTATAGCTAATAAACTAATTAACTACTACATCTAATAATGTGGTCACCTGAGGGCGAGGATACAAATTATTGTAAATAATTTACATGAAAAAGAATTATATATATATATATATATATATATATATATATATATATATATATATATATATATATATTTAATAAAAATTTTTATTTTTGTCCATTTTAATCTTTTAAAATTTTATTATATTAAAATTCTCTCTTTCTGATCTCGAATGAATATATATAAATATAAGAATAAAGGATCTGTTAAAGACAAAGGATCAAGATACATATGCTCAAGAATTTGTTTATAATAAATGTAGAAATTTAGTATCTTTGTCCTTTATCTTTATAATAGATCATATTATATATATAAATAGCCAATAGTTTTTCTTTTTTTCTACTCTTGCCATTAGTTTTTGGGAAAAAGAGATAATCGGCCTAGTATGACATGGGATATTTAAATCATTTTATATTTTGAGTTTTAGTCATTATTGTGGTCGTTTCTCATAAAGTTTGTGTTGGTGTATGAAGGGGTTGGTGAATAACATCTCATTCAACCTAGAGAATATATAGCTTTTTAGTCTTCAAACTTGAAATGTTTCCATTTTAAACAAAGAATTAAATTAAAAGAGCATTTGATATATCCTTCTTCTTTTGTTCAAAATATACATTCAAAAGTAAAAAAAAATCTTAGTCAGTATTTTTTTTACCTTTCTCAATCATGATTATGCTTTTACCTTCCACTCTTTTTTACAGTGAATTTTTACCATAAGTCTACCTTAAAATTTGAAAAGTAATGAGGATAAAAAAAAAATCTCGTACAGAGGAGAAAGTTAAAACCTCAAAATATGAATTAAGACTTTATTTTGTTAACTCTTTGATAAAAATGAAGAATAAAGGCATATTTATTGGGTAGTTAATTATTGTGTGGCAATTTAATATTGTAGATGTGATAAGCATTGATTGCGGAGTAAAGGAGGGCTACATTGACGAGACCCGCATACAGTACGAAGACGATGATATTGAATTGGGTGAAACTCACACGATTTCCGAAAACTCCTTTGAAACCCAACCTCAAATTAATAAACAGCTTATGTCTCTGAGAAGCTTCCCAGAAGGGAAGAGGAATTGCTATAGCTTGAAACCCAAAGAGGGGAAGAACAAGAGATACATTGTGAGAGGTTACTTTGCGTATGGAAACTATGACAACAAAAGTATGCCTCCAACGTTTGATTTGTACATTGATGTCACTGTCTTCACCTCCATACGTTTCACTGTGGCTAGTAGCACTCGTCGAGTTGAGGCTATTTATAGCAGCTTAGCGGACACCATTGATTTGTGCATGGTGAATATTGAGCAAGGAGTACCTTTCATTTCACTGTTGGAGTTGTGGCCTCTGGGAAGTGCTAATGTTTATCAAGATTTGTTGAATTTACAGACGCTGGATCTCCTCACCAGAGTCACACTTGGAGTCTCTTCTGCACACGGCCAATTGCTCAGGTCATTTAGATTTTAATTCATTATTATATTCATATGACAACAAATGAAAGCTCAAAATTATTTGTTTAATCATGATAGGTATATGGATGACGAATATGGTAGGTCTTGGCTTGCAAGAGCGGTAACACGTAATGAGAAAGAAATGAAAACAGTATTAGGTATTGATTTGGATACGTTGAATGATCCTTACAAGTTGCCGACAGAAGTGTTGAACACTGCAGTGAGTGCATTGAGGTTGTCTGATTCGGTGAATATATGGAGGAATTACACAGACAGGAGTGTGGAATATAAAGTATATCTTCATTTTTTTGACTTTGAGGAAAGGGTAGATAGTAGTGAGAAAAGGATAATGAATGTTGTTGTTAATGGGTTTGGAGAAGGTGTTCATGATAATGTCACCGAAAACGTTAGTATTTCGTACAAGGAGCCCCTTACACTACAACTTACTGTAGAACAAGGAATGGGCATTAACAACATTTTCATTAAAGCCACCCCTGACTCTCAGTTACCTGCCATGCTTAATGCTTATGAGATTTACAGAGTGATTCCTCAGTCTGTTTCAGCCACACATCAAGATGATGGTAATTAACTTTCTTTCATTTTCTACTTCAATTCAGTTTTACGTATTTAAAAACAATTAATTGCTAATATATATAAATATTATAAGAAAATTCAGTGAGAAAAAAATATGTTTAGAGATTAATTTTTTAATTAAAAATCAAAATTTAAAAATTAATTTTTTTGGTAAATAAAATCTTGGTAATTAATATTAATTATCAATTTAACGTCAATTCATAATAGAATTATTTTAATTGTATTGTAAAGCAAAATTATGTGTTAGAAACTAACCATTTATTAGAGATAGTCTTATATCTGTTCACTATAAATAATTGGTTAAATTATTCCATAGGCTTCCATTTTTGTAGCGAAATGTCAAGTAGGTCCTTCCATTTTTATTTGACTCAATTGAGTCCTTATTTTCGAAAATTCGTTGCAATTGGTTCCTTTCCGTTAGTTGACCAGTAACGGCACTAATTATGTGCCACGTGTCAGCACGTGGTTTTTTTAACTTTTTTTAATTTTTTTTTTAAATTTTTTTAAATTTTTTTTTAAATTTTTAATTATTTTTTATAATTTTTTAAAAAAAATTAAAATTGCCACGTGTCAATCTGACATTGTGCCACATGGCAGATACAATGTGATGTGGTAGTGGCAGTGCCACGTGTCAATATTGGATGTGAAAAGTCTTAATGTATATTTGTTATTTTGTCTCAATTTGGTCCCAATTTTGTTAAAACTAAATCAATTTCATCTGGTATCAAATTTAAATTTTATATAAATTTTACAATGGTATTTTTATTATAGTTGATATTTTTAACAAAATTAAATTTATTTAAATGTATATTTTGCACTAATATTTATTTAAATTTTATTTTAAATAT
>Ga0214542_1001372_pt1 | contig 49730 bp, 28 predicted proteins | sample CNSS1metaG_FD_160096 | JGI IMG/M metagenome (GOLD analysis project Ga0214542, IMG submission 160096) | Root nodule microbial communities from cowpea collected in UCLA plant growth center, Los Angeles, California, USA - CNSS1 | ecosystem: Host-associated > Plants > Roots > Nodule | place: USA... | reverse complement strand
CTTCCATTTTATTTGTTCTTCTTCTTTCAATGCATTTTCGTTTTTGGTTGTGTTCTTGCTATTTTTGTTTCTAAGCACCTTAAACTATCTCTTCTCCTATTGAACTCTTGGAAAGGAACCTTCACATATAGATAGCTTGCTATGTTAATGTCCAGTGGAGATTTCCTTGAGTTTTCCTTAAACAACTCTTCACCATATTCATAATATTAAAAGGAAACAAGATAATCCTTCATCACATTCTCAACCACACCAATCAAATATCAATGCCACAGTATACACAAAATAGGGTTAGCATCAATTTTATACGAAAATTGTGTTTTAAATACAATAGCAAACATATTTCTGATACCTATAAGCAAAAACTTTCATTAGAACTTGAGGAATAGGTTGCGACTTCACAGAAGTGGCACCAATAAACAGTAACTTGAAAGGATGCTCACATACTCTGTATTATCCTTCATTTTTCAGTATCTTGAAATTGTGCATGATATATGTTTCACCCTCGATCAACTTGCTATCCCATAAATCAAATTCTTCCCTTCGAACAATGCAATGTATCTTGTCCACCTACAAAAAATTAACAAAATAACAACAAATTAAAAACAATTGGATAAAAAATTCAACGGTTTATTTATCAAATACTTACATTTTCATCCATCAAAATCATCTCCAACTAAATATTTGAATCATGGGACTGAATATACCAATGATCAACAACTCTAACATCCAGCTTTAGGGTCTCCTTCTTACCATCAATATCTTTAATCATATCTAACTTCATCGCCATTGCAACTTCCTACAACAACAGAAAAAAAAATGTAAACAACAATGCACATCAAAACTTCATAGTGTAATAATAACAAACATCGGAAAAATATTAAGAAAAATACAACCATAAAAAAGGAACAAAACAACAGCAAACAACTGTAAATAAGATAAAACTAAAACAAACAATGGAAAATACATTAAAAAAATGGATCTACTTAAAACCAAAACGCCAAACAGATAACATTAAAAAAATTGGCGGATGCAAGAACACAAATATCAACTACAGTAGGGCTTCAGAAATAAAAGCAAAAGAGATCCACAAAAACAAAACTACAAACAATTGTAAATAACATAAAACTAAAACAAACATGTAATATATCAACTTTCATGTTCTTATAAACTAAAATTCCAAACAATGCATCAAACTTCTGAACCACAAATACATAATCTAAAAAAAAAGTCAAACATTCAACCATTACACAACAACAATGCAACACAGAACAACAAAAATAATACCTGGAGTAGGGCTTCACATCCAAACGCAAGAAAGAACCACAAATAAAGAACAAAATCTACTTAAGGCAGCTGCTTCGATATTTATTACACAAAGTTCCATCCATGCCAAGTTTCTATCTTCGAAATGAAAGTCAGTCAAATCAGATGCAGTGTTGCCGCCAATACAAAATGTCGAGAAAAGACAAAAAAACACCAAAGAAATGAATTTCATTCATAGAACACAAACAAAGGGTAAAGCAGTCCTTTTCAAACAACAACATTTAACATTCGTAAACAAAAACTTCACCCCACGAAAAGACAATAAAACCAAAGAAATGGACATGTGTCAGCTAAACAAATTAGGGTGTTAAGGTAATATCCCTAGTGGTTAGTTTTCTTAGTTTTTAAGTAGAAGATGAATGTTCAACTTCTACCTTTCTCTCATGTTGGTCTATGATCTTTTTTAGATTTTCAATCATTAAATCCCAGTTTTCATATTCTAAGTGAAGAGTAGCCATATCTGTATCTATTTTTCTGAGAACATCATAAATAGGGGCAGTAAAAGCAAGTATATGATCAACCTTCATCCACCAATTACCATTCAATAAAGTTTCTTTCAGAAATTTTGCATTGTCCACATTAGCCTCTTTGTAAAGATGATTGTTCATCACCAATAACCATTTCTTTCAATCCTTTTTCAAACTTCTAAACCTCTAGAGCATGACAATGGTTAAAACAAATCATTTTGGAACAACAGAAAGCAACTTCAATGAGTTGAAGTTATTGAACATTGATAATCTCATAGAGTGCCCCACAATAAAGTTTTTAATAAATGTAGCATAATCAACAATTTATGTGGTCCAAGAAAATTCTTGATAAGTATCACTATTTCTTTTGGTATTTTTGGCTATACAAATATTTTTCAATGCAAGATTGAAGGTGTGCACTACTTAAGGAGTCCAATAGATTGAAGGAAATTTTGGTTCTATGAGCATTCATGTTGCCTCCTTACTATTCCATTATCCGTTATAATTTATACCACATTCTTCAACCCAACCTCCTTATGTCTCTCATGTGTTTGGCAATAAAATCCTTGGCCTTTATCACACCATATGCACATATCACTAACAATTGTCACCCCTTTCTAATTTCACGAGTCTCTTATATGATGTAAAAGGTTTTCTACATGACTTCTTTCTTTTGAAAGGAAAGGACTTCTCAATTTATTTAATGTTGGTGGTACATATCCACTGAGATTAGAAGTATTAGTTGTTAGAATCAAGCATCAGAATGTTCGCGTGTGGACAAAATCCACGAAGGGGTGAATTGGTTTAACTAATAAAATTATGCTTTTAATCTTTTTCCCTTTTTAATATCAAAGTTCAATGAAAATCCTTTCATTTATTTCAATAATCATAATAAAATAAAGAGAGTAGTGAAAATAAGATTGACATAGTGTATTTATACTGTTTCGAATCAAAAGACCCTACGTCCAATTGTTAATCTCTAAAAAATGAGATTAACTCAATCACTAAAAATAAACTAATTAAAAATAAGAAGAAGAATAGTTTAGAATAGAAAGCATCTCTCTTGAAGTCACAAGAGATGAAAGCACCTCTCTTGAATCACACAAGAGATGAAGAGACACCTTCCTTGAATCCACAAGGAATGAACACCTCCTTTGAATCACACAAAGGATGAACAATGTCACCTAGCAACAACAACAACAACATTCAATCACTCAAGATCCCACTTTATGAAAGTTATCGCTCTACCCATACTAGGTTTCCAAAGCCTTCCACAAAGAGTTCTCAAGTACTCATACTTCTCTAACTCCTATGTTTTGTAAAGAGAAATCTCACCTTCATTTATAGAAGTCACTTTTGAAATTAGGTTAAGAATATTAAAAGTCAAGTCACAATTGCTAGAGCTAATCGATTATCACGATAATCGATTATCACAAAGGCTTTTCTCGAAAATCAATTTCACTAAGATAATCAATTATCACCGAAGATCATCGATTATTCAATAAGCTTTTCTCGAAAATCAATTTTTATTGGGATAATCGATTATCACCAAAGATAATTGATTATTTTAGTGACTACTTGGGTTCTGCCTTTGCACTTTTGACTTACTAATTTAACTACTTTAAATAAGATACACAAATTACAATACTTTAACAATTAAACTCTTAAGTCTTCAATGTTCTTGAATCCATGCATTCTTTAAGTCTTCAACATTTTTCCATGAATCATCATTAAGTCTTCCATACTTCTTCATAAGTCATCAACATAATCAAAACTCCTTATATAAGCAAGATGTATATCTTCTTCTTTTTGTCAACATTAGCCGCATAAGAAAATGTAGTCCTATAATAAGGACTTCTTGCTAAATGAAATGGTGGTTCTGAAGAATAAAATATCCTTACAATTTCATAATCAAAAGTATCTCTAGCTTGCATATTGAAAGAGGCTTATAAAGGACCTTTAAATTTTTTGCTAACACTATTGTTTGTCTGATTTCCTTCATTAGATACAGGTGGTAAATGGACCTTTTTTCTCTTTGAAATTTCTATCTTTAATGTTGCTTTATTGTTTAATCTTGTAAGCTCAACTAGTTTTAATGGAGTCACGTTTCGACAAATTCTAACTCTGATTTCCGTAATTTTTAACAAATGAACTCTAGCTCAAGTGTAAAATCCATTAAATGAAAGATCACACATACTACATTTGATAATATTATTTCCACCTATGGACTTCTTCTTAGATTTGAAACATATTTTCAAAAAAGTTGTATTTCATCTTCTTGTTTGATAGCTTGATTAGGAATATCCGTCTTAATTTCCAATACCAAAAATAAATTACTTACAAAAAAAGTTATTAATTATAAAACTCAAATAAATAAATTTAATAAAAACGAATTTATTTGAATATAAAACATCATGTCATAAAATATAATTACTTGTAATATAAAAAAATAATATTACTTGTCATAAACTAATTATTTATAATATATTTTTAAAATAATTTTTAATTACTAGACATTTTAATATTGGTATATTTTTAATTCATTATGATTATTGTGAAAAAAAAATTAAATTTAAGTTTTTTCTAAGTAAAATTTTAATTTATCTTTTTAAAATTTTATAATTTATAAGACTTTAATTTATCATTTAAGAAAAATACATTCAGATTATAAAATTTATAATTTTATGTTCGAAATTTAAAAATAAAATAAAATAAACTTTGAACTTTGTATTATTTTTTTCTTGAACTTTGTATATATATTTTTTCCAAAATGCTCAATATTGACATGTGATCCCTATTACCACCAACGGACCTCGGTGATGATATGAAGAGTTATGGCTCCCCTAAAGTCTTTCTGTTTTAGTTTTTACACATATTTATATATTTTTTAAAATTATATTTACATATTATTATATTATTTATATTAAGTTTATATTATAAAAAATTATAATAAAAAATAAAATAAAGAAAAAATAGAAACTAACATGATAAATATCTTTGTCAATAAAAAAGATTAGAGTTTTACTTATAAGGTAAACCTTAAAGTGAGTGTGAGAAGAGAAAAAAAAGACAAGGAAATAGACTGAGAAATAGATATTAAAAAACAAAGATATTGAAAAAATACATTCTCACACATTCTCAGAGGATCTCTCACAAAGAGATTGAATAACACATTCTCACATGATGTCTCCTAAATTAAAGTTTTCCCCAATTAGTATCAATCATAATTATGATTTTAGGAACTCTTTTATGAAATCGACATAAATCCTAATTATATTTTTTTCCCAAATTAGTATGATTTGAAATTTTTAAATTTAGGAATTTTGTGTTTATTTTATGGTTATTTTATGATATGATAGTGAATGACAGTTATATTTTTCTTATTCTACTATCATATGTGATTGTTTTGAGTAGAGAAAATGAAGAGAAAAAATAAAGTGTTTTTTTAATTAAAAATAATTTTTATATAAAAAATCTAATTTAACACCCTTAAAATTTTTATCCATGTTCTACCACTGCCTTTACGTATGCTCATACCTAACAATCTAACAAGTATGTAAAATGTATAGATACATTGATGGAAAGAATGAAAGTACTTTTTATTTAAAATATTAAATAATTTAATACATTTTTTAATTATTAATATTAATAAGATATTTATGTTTTTAAATTATAGAACGAAAAGAGGTACTTTTTTTGTTTTTTCTAGACTCTTTTTCATGTCAATTTGTATGCTTCTTTCTTCTTGTCTAATCCCTTCCTATTTTTCTGTTTTTTTTTCTTCTTACTAATTCTTCCTTCCTCCAACTGGATTCTTAATTTGCAATACATCTTATGCCAACACAACTTTATTTTTCTATTGCTCGGCTAACTCATACAACACATTATTCTTCTTCCTCGAATCTCTTATAAGTTGTATGTTATTTATTAGACTTTCATAGAAAGTATTTACATTTTCTATTATAAAAATTGAGATATATGTGCATAAAGATATTTGAAGAGAAATACTTAAAGATTATTTGAATTTTTGATTTTTTTATTCAAAGATTATTTCAATTTTGGTTCTTTATTCAGAGATTTTTCAATTTTGATTTGTTGATTCGTACATATTTAGTTTTGATTCTTTCATTCGAAGATTTTCAGTTTTGATTTGTTCATTCGAAAATTTTCAACTTTGAGATTCAAAGATTTTTAGTTTTGATTTGTTTGTATATTTATCTTTATTTTGTCTTTTATTAAAATAAATTTAGTTGGGTATTTTTTTATGATATACATGTCCAAATGTTGGATTATACTAGTTCTAGCACTTTACGAAGTAGGACATTGTATGATTCGGCTTGACTATGGATAAGGTCGTGTCAAGCCCCAAGAAATGTGTCTGACAAGCATCATATGCGCTCTCACTACGTGCTCGTGTCTATACTATGTTGGAAGAGGGGAAACATGGCCACACCGTCATATTAGAGCTTCATAGGCTAAGAAATATAGGTAAAGGAAAGTGTTAGAAGTTTCACAACATCTTTCTTCAACATGACCGTGAAGAAAACAACTTCCATTTAGTTGGATTCCTCACAACAATTAAGAGAAATACTTCACACTACATGGTTGAAGATAATAGTTAGAAGAATACAATCATTGTTATAAAAGGGTATTCCTTTGCAATCAAAGCCTGAAAATTTAGTACCAAAAGGAAAAATAACAAATTAATTGTTCTAATAAACTAACTTCAGTTTTGCTATAATCTAGAATGTGAGGAAAACACAAGATTCAAGCCATTTCTTCATGGAAAATAATGTTTGATTGAAAGGGAAAAACAACCTGATATATGTACCACATGGAAATAAAGAGTGAATCTACAATATAGAATATCCCTTCTAAGATTCAATTTAGTTGTTGTGAAAATGGAAGTATTTGGTTACAAATGTTGGACAAATGTGTCTTAAATATAAATGGGCCATTGTACAACATCAGAAAAAATGCTCCTACAATCAATGCTATTATTCCTAATACTTTATCTTGGCTGCTTCAATTCCTTAAATGTACTTCTTCCATCCTAAACCAACCATTCAATATAAAAACTAGCATTCTAACGTTTACAATTTGAGTAAAACCAAGACACAATAAGTACAACAACAAAAAATACCTAAATATGAGACCAAGTATGAAAGTGAAAGTCGGAACGCTTCCATGCGGAGCGGTTCCTTCTTCAACATTTCATCGAACAATTCATGTGCAGTAGTGTGTAGATGTACATGTTGGTCGTCATCAGTGGCTACTCGTAGTCCTTTGACAGGAGTTCATTGAGACATCCAGAACGTTGAATGCTTCATCAATCTTCCGCGCTTTGATCTTACTCTCCATGAGTGCATGGTACGCATCGATGCCGACGGGGTTGGCGCTGAGTCGTTCTTCCTCTCTCGACCTCCTCTTTATTGACGTATGTAGGCATAGCGCATATTAACTCAAGAAAAGAGAAAATCTAACTTGAAATATGAAATATCACTTCCAATATGAAGAAAATACCTAAAGAAGATTACAAAAGCTTAGACTGAAGATTACATGAACAAGTTTCCAAAAATTTCAAATGAACACACTAGAGAAAAGAAGATGAAGGAGAACACAAATTATATGAAGACCATAAGAAAAACTGTAGATTTTCATATTTCTAATTTTATAGAATTGTAAAGGCACACAAGGATCACAAATATTCAAATTGAAATTTAATTTATTGATTAAGTTAATGTAACAATATTTAAAATAACAAGAAAAATATTGTGACGCTTAAGAATAATTAACTAAAATGAAAATATTTCAATCAATTTATATAACCTCTAAAAGGAAATGGCTAATAAAAATAGTTTTCTTGTAGTGGACATAGTCCTTATTCCTTCATTTAAAAGTGTCAAATGGTAACATTAATGAGATGATGTTTAATCATGTATGAGTTTGTCTAGTAGATTCCCATTTCTTAGTTAGAACATCTTTTAGGTTTTAAAATCTTTTATTTATATTTCTTTGTTCTTAGTTGTTTATGCAATTTGAAATTTATAGAAGAAACATCTAACTTTGATAAGTTTTTATTAGACTTGAAGTCGTTAAATCTCATATAAATAATTTATTCAACAGCTCACATTTTAGAATTATACACTTTTTAAACTTTAAATGCATTATATTGATAAAAGATTCTCTTATCATTTTTAGAGTCATAATTCCTAAATATCTTCCTACTATTGAGAATTAAAAATTCTAAAATATAGGTCAAATACATATGAAATAAGTGTTTAAATATGTATCAAACTTTTTAAAATTTTCCTAAAGTTGTGTATGCAAAGTGATATTGAATGTTGTTATTGAAATTCAAAAATTCAAAATTTTCTCTAAAATTTACAATGCATATTAAAACCTAGATCGATTCTCAGATGATATTTATACACTTTATTCAATTTTGAATATTATTCGCATACAAATTAATTTGGGAATTTTCATGTAAAATGGAAATTGAAACGAAACAAAGATCAAAACTAAAAATCAAAAGAAGATAAAAAGTTAATTCACATATTCAATAACCAAATAATTAATCTTATCAAAATTTTCTAAAGATTCAAATTAAATTTTAAACAATTTACCATTTCAATTAATCAATTAAATCAGTTATTTATACACTTTAATCAATTAATCTCAGATGATATTTATACACTTTATTCAATTTTGAATATTATTCGCATACAAATTAATTTGGGAATTTTCATGTAAAATGGAAATTGAAACGAAACAAAGATCAAAACCAAAAATCAAAAGAAGATAAAAGGTTAATTCACATATTCAATAACCAAATAATTAATCTTATCAAAATTTTCTAAAGATTCAAATTAAATTTTAAACAATTTACCATTTCAATTAATCAATTAAATCAGTTATATGAATCGACTCCTAATTTGACTTCTAAAATTAGAAGTGCAAATTGTAATCACAAAGTGCAAAACAAAAATTAGAGAATAGAAAAATAAACTTGGATCATTAAACAATTGATGCAAAACTCAATTTAGCTTGTTTGATCTTGATTCCATAAATTGATCCTCAATAATTAGTTATCCATTGTTGAAGAATAAAAAGATAAATGAGAAGATATAAAGAAAGAATCAAAACAAAATTGGAAAGAAAAAAAAGAGAAAGAGATGAAGAGAACTTTTAAAACTAGAAAACCAAACAAATCATTTTTGTCTACATGTTAAGAGCATATTTAGGATATATAAATATGCTTTGAAATTTGAAGTTAAAACAAGTCTAAATGTGGGCTCTAATGAGCTCCATAAACCGAATTATATAAATTTAAAATATACAAGGAGAATTGAATCCATAGATTCTTTTACAAAAATTCATCAAATTTGTCCCAATGAACCATAGGTCCATTTTAAATACCTGGAAACTTAGAATCTATTAAAACAGAAATCATCCTAAAATAATATCCATAGAAAAAGTTATGTCCTAAACAATGAAGAAATCTTAGATGAGTAGAAAATACAAAATGAAAGTAAATATGCACATTCAACCCAATTATTACTTCTAAAAGGAAATGAAGAAAAAACTAATAGTAAAACATATGAAAATTGCTTCCAATGTACAATAAATCTATAGATATGTGAAAAAAATATGTTTCACTTTAGAATGTTGACAGACACACATTTTAAATAATATAGATGATCTGTAAAAACATTTCTAATAACATGCAATGTAAACGATCTTAAGGAAGAGAATGATTTAAGTTGTAGATTTTTATGTTGGTTCTTATATAAATGCATATTGTATTGATAGGAAAACTAATATGGTGAAGTTACAATAAAGTATTATTTCCAAATTCAACTAGCTACCTAGGTATTATTTAAACACTCAATCACTCATGACTAACAACCTAGTGTATTTTTAGAACACAACCATTTTTGGCTAAACAACTCAAAGTATTGTTTGGAATAAAATCACTCATGGCTAAACAATATTAATATGATATAAAACAACAAGTAGTTTTGGCTAGAACCAGAGTGTTTTTTTTTTTAACGTAGCTACTCTTGGATAAAACAATTTTACTAAGGAAGGGTGGTTTAAATGATTATAGGAATTTTTTTTACTAGCTAGAGAATTAACATATTTTGACGGCTATAAGACTTATATATTTTTCTAGTTTGTGAAATGAACACAAACATTGCTTTGATGAAACCTAGATCATAAAATTCTTTGAGCAAGAATCTTTATAGTGTTTAGACTGATAGACTCTTTTGTCATTAAGAATTTAATCAAAATTTAATTCCTCACTTTTTATAATGTAATGTGAAACCAAAGATCAATCCTATGAAACATAAACTAGATTTGAATGGCTATAAGTGTATGAATGAGTAAACTGGAGAAAACCTACCTATATGAATCAAAATTTCCAAAAAAAAGAGATGGTTAAAGAACATGTGAAATACAAACATGAAATATTGACATTTGTTTCAAAATGATTTAATCAAAACATATTGACAATTAAATTATTTCATCTATTGACAAGATTGAAGCGTCTCTCAGAAATAAAGATTCTGAGTTTTAATCTGACCTACTTCTATTGAAAAATAAATCTTGAACTTCTGAATGAGAATACAAATTTCATCCTTAAGAAACTCAACTTTTGTGTGCAACTCTTCCTCATATCAATGCCAAATCTCATTATCGTCCATGAGATTTTCCATTCTTTCTTAGAGCTCAAACTTTTGATATTTTACATCTTTAACTACTTTCCTCTCTTTACAATCTTCCAAAAAAATAAGGATCAAAACAGAATCAAAATATCCTATCATTCCCTTTCTTTATTCCTATAATGGCACTTTCTTCTAAATGGAAACAAACAAAACCATAATATTATTAAAAAAAAAAAGAAAGTAAGTTTATTTCTACTAACATTTTTTGCAAAAAAACAAAAAAGATAGCCATAGAACATGTTAAATACAAACATGAAATATTGGCATTTTTTCCAGAAAGATTAAACCAAAAAAATATTTACAATCCAATTATTTCACATATTCACAAGATTAAAGTAACTATTAGAAATAAAGATTTTGAGTTTTAATCTGGCATACTTTTGTATAGAAGTAAATCTTGAACCTTTGTCTGAGAATGCAAATTTCATCATTAAGAAACTTCACTTTTGTACGGAGCACTTCATCATATATCTGCCAATTTTCATAATCGTTCATAAGATTCTTTAGCCTTTCTTGGAGCTCAAAGTTTTAATCTTTTAGTTCTTTAACTTATTTATGCTTTTCATGATCTTCCTGAAACAAAAGATTAAAATGGAATCAAACAAGCCTATCATGCCATTTCTTCATTCCTATATTGGCAATTTCTTATAAATGTAAAAAAACTAAATCATAATGATATTAAAGAAAAATAAAGAAGAGATATTCTTCTTTCTTCTAAACTTTTCGTGAACAAAAAAAACAAAAAAGATGGTTGGAGAACAAGTGAAATGCAAACATTAAGAGATGACATCTGTTTCCAGAAAGACTAAACCAAAACATATTGACAATCAAATTATTTCACATATTGACAAGATTGAAGCATTTATCGAAAATAAAGATTACGAGTTTTAATCTGACCTACTTTTGTTGAAAAAGAAATTTGAACTTCTATTAAAGAATACAAATTTGATCTTGAAGAAACTCCACTTTTGCACGCATCTTTACACCATTTTTAGTTCTTTAGCTTCTTTCTTCTCTTCACGATTTTCCTAGCACAAAGATGAAAACTAAATCAAATTAGCCCAGCATGCCCATTCTTCATTCCTATATTGACACTTTCTTCTAAATGTAAACAAACAAAATCATAATGTTATTAAAGAAAAAAGAAGAAGAAAAGATGGGCTTCTTTCTTCTAAACTTTTTGCGAAAAAAGAAAACAATAAGATGGCCTAAGAACATGTAAATTATTTACATGAAATATTGCCTTTTTTTCCAAAAATATTAAACCAAAACATATTAACAATCAAATTGTGTCACATATTGACAAGATTGAAGCATCTATCGAAAATAAAGATTATGAATTTCAATTTGACCTACTTCTATTGAAAAATAAATGTTGAACTTATAGGTAGGTTTCTTTTAGCTAAATTCATGATGTATATTGTAGCTTTAGATTCTCTATTTGATAGTTATATTTTCATTTCATTTTTAGCATAAATTATATTTGATTGGGTTTTCCTCAAGTGCATCTCTAGGATAATAGTTAATTCATTCCAATGCATAAAAATCTACATTCATATATTGTCTAAACCATCTTTGATTGGTTAGGTCATTTTATTGCATAAAATTTGACTTCACTGAGTAAGGCTCGGTTGTTGTCATGCTACTATAGTTGTAGGTTGATTTAAATTTAATTATTTTGACACTATACATAGTCTACAAAGGTCAACATTCTTCCTCACACTAGATTTTACTGAACTTGGTTTACATGCATACATATAGATTTGCACAAAATTTGGCTTCATTGTTGTCACGTTATTAGTTGTCATTCATAGGTGCAAACAATGATTTTACGTTATTTCCTTTTCTCGTATGGTCATATAGCATTATCCATTTTTCATTGCCACTCCTAGACTGAGCATAACATTCACATCTGCATCAAATTTACATTCTTAGATCTTTACTAAAATATTGTCATGGTTCTTGTTGTCATCTAGATTCTTAATTGTGATTTTTAATTATGCATCTCTTTCACTTGTTCACTTGCATTACGCATTTATAAATCCCACTTTTAGTTTATTTTGTCATTGCATCTCATATACATGCATATCATCTTAAATAGTTAATTCTCTTTTAACACTTTTCTTTTTTTTATTTGCCCCCTCCCCATTGCATTAGTTTTCATCTTTAGCCAGGAATAAGAATACAAACTAAAATCTTAACAAGTACCATTTCCTTGGATTGATCCTGAATTATTTCCATACTACATTAGGGGGAAAACTTGGATTTTTGTTGACATTAAATGCGATAAAAAAGGTTTTTAACAAGCCTCTATCAGAAACCTAGAGGTGTAGGTTAGACGGATAGCCAAGCAATTTGTTGAGCAACAAGAAAATCAATCTTCAGCCAATACTCAAGTTAATTCCCAAGAAAACTAGAAGTCTATCACAACTAGAGAAGGTATGATGGAGCCGGTCCATCACGAAATTCACCGGAAAACCTCTCTGATTAGTGTTCTACCGATTGAAACTCGCGGAATACAATCCATACACAGTAGAAGACTCGATAAAGGATGATTCTCTTTGGTTTCTCACTGGAAACTCGCACACACACGGTGTTTAAAACCCTAGGAAGAGAAATCCTAATCTAAGGTGGAGGGGTGAGCTGAAGAATGGGGGGAGTAATCTCAACCACTATCTCATTCATCCAAGCTAAGTGTTTACAAACAATGACTTGCCTTTTATAGAAGAGAGGCAACTAGAAAACAAAAGGAAGAAAGGAACACCGTCTAACAAGTTCCTAACGACGAGAGAGAAGAAAATTGGTTATCCGTCAACTACTATGAACTTGGTCCATCACGAAATTCGCCGGAAAACCTCTCTGATTGGTGTTCTACCGATTGAAACTCGCGGAATACAATCCATACACAGCGGAAGACTCGATAAAGGACGATTCTCTTTGGTTTCTCACTGGAAACTCGCACACACACGGTGTTTAGAACCCTAGGAGGAGAAATCCTAATCTAAGGTGGAGGGGTGAGCTGACGAATGGGGGGAGTAATCTCAACCACTATCTCATTCATCCAAGCTAAGTGTTTACAAACAATGGCTTGCCCTTTATAGAAGAGAGGCAACTAGAAAACAAAAGGAGGAAAGGAACACCATCTAACAAGTTCCTAACGGCGAGAGAGAAGAAAATTGGTTGTCCGTCAACTACTATGAACCCTACACACTAAGGGTGAACTATGTTTGAGTGGCTGGAACAACACGTGATGAACCCTAACAACTAGGGAAGGTCTGCATGACCAGTGAAGGCAATGTGTGAAAGAAAATCTAGTTGTAGGTGTAGTGAAATCAGAACGCAATTGTTTGATGAAATTGGGCTGGCATATTTGGAATGTGAGACTCGTGCTTGTTACAGATTGGGCTTAAGCGCAAAGAAGCTGAATCAGGAAGCATATCACATTGCAGACGCGGGGAGGTGTGCGGAATAATATTGGGTTGCTGGTTGCATACCCAAAACGAAGTAGCAGCTTTGTCTACGCATGGATGAGGAAATCTAGTGTGTGCGGAAGGCATGGGGATGAATTGGGTCGCAAGCCCAATGCCAAATACTTCAATAATTTGCTGCATTTAACAAAAACAAACAAATTTAGAAAACATTTATTTAATTAAAAAAAATAAAGAAAATAACGGAAATTAAAAGGAATGGGTCTAGGCGTTGGCCCAATGCTATAAGCCTTATTGGGTCACATCATCCCCTCCCTCTTGAAGAGGATCTGTCCTCAGATCAATAGGGTTGTGAAAGGCTCACAGCAACCAAAATGAAGATTCCACCAAGATAAAAAACAAATATGCAATAGTCATCAAACAAAAGGGCATTAAAATCATAATGACCATGCAATATAATTGATTGGGGAATGTGTGAAAATGGGCTTATAAATTTGGAAAAAGTTGGTATTAGGCCCATTTCACACAAAAAGTGTCTTACACTTTAACTTAGATGATTTTTGAAAGCAATTTTAAAGTCAAAGTGTGTTTTGGCACATTATGTTGAGGAGGATGAAATAAGGGAATGAGATGGAGAACAAAATGTTTGAAAAGAAAACAAAACAAAAGATTTAATGAAAAAGTGAGAAGAGTTTAAAGATGGGAAAAATCCCTTTGGAAATTGGATCTTCATGTAAGGAATTGGCAAAGGATTGATCACCAAATCCCTAACACTGAGTTCCTTTTTTTCTTTTGAAATGCTCTTTAACTCTACCACTTGTGATTGGATTTCAAGCTCACCCTCTTGTCTTATTTTCTCTCTTGCTTCGAATTCTTTTCTCTCATTCTCTTCTTTGACTTTTCTAAGACTCTCCTCTTTTGCCTTTTCTTCTTTTCATTTTTCTCACATTCCTCTTGCTCTCTTTTCTTTTTCTCAGCACGAAGCTTCTCAAGCTTTTCTTTTACTCTTTGCATATTAAGCTCTCGAAACCTTTCATGCTTCTCTTGTGCTCTCTTTTATTGCTCTCTCTCTCTCTCTCTCTCTCTTTGTTTACTCAAGAGCAAGTCCAAATTGTTCTTAAAAAAATCTTTTTCTAGTCTAGAAAACTTAACAAGATTTTGGATGAATGCATCACCTATGTCAATGAAGTCTTCTATCCTGGATTGTTGCTCTTTAGTTATCCTAAATCAAAGGGGAATGAAATGTTTCCACATACATGTTTTTAATTCAGAAAATGTGTTAATGCATGATTCTCTCCCCTTTTTCACTCTATACTACCTCTCTTGCCACCATTCGGATGCACGTCCTACAAACCTAGAAGTAACATGCCTAAGAATATCAAATTGACTATAATAACTAAACAATGGTTGCACCAATTTCTCTATATCCCATATCCAATCTCTAAATGATATTGGTCCTATATCTTCCCTCAAAAAAATGGAATGTCACTATGAATGGTATGATGCAACTCATTACTACTATGCCTACCTAAATGCACACTATTATGCCTACCTAAATGAAGACAACTAGAAGGATCTGGGTAGCCTGCAAGTCCCAAAAAACCCCTCAACTACTTCAAGGATATGGGTAAGAGCCAGTTCTGGATAACCTGTATTTTTGCTGGATCAGTAGCTATCCCCTCTTTTGAGATGAAATGGCCTAAATACTAAACCTTTTCGACACCAAAGTAACATTTTGATTCTTTCAGCATACAAGGAATTCCTTCGCATAGTCAACAAAATCATATGCAAATGAGAGAGATGAGTGTTCAAATCCTGGCTATAAATTAAAATGTCATCAAAAAACACCAAGAGAAACTTCCTCAGATATTACTTAAAAATATCATTCATGAGGCTTTTGAAGGTGGCTGAGGCATTATTTAAGCCGAATGGCATTACCAAGTATTCAAAGTGACCCCATGTGTCTTAAATATAGTTTTGTGAATATTTGTTTCTTCCATTCTCACTTAATTATAACCAAATTGTAAATCAATTTTGAAGAACACCTCAGCATCATGTAATTCATCCAATAGATCATCCACTAAAGGAATAGGGAATTTGTCCTTGATGGTGTGCTTATTAAGATCGCGGTAGTCAACACAGAGTCTCCAAGTACCATCTTTCTTACCAACTATGACCACAAGACTTGTAAAAGGGCTACAACTTTTCTGTATGATACCTGACTAAAGAGAGTCTTGCACCAACTTATCAATAATATCTTTTTGGTGTTTAGCATATCGATATGGCCGCTTATTAATAGGATTGGCACCTGCAACCAAAGGAATTTTATGATCATGGCCTAGCCTCTTAGGCAGTAGTGTGGTAGGTTCCTGAAAAATGTCCTCAAATTGCCCAAGTAATTCCTCAATAGAGTTAGGAATAACTTGACAATTAGCATGTGTGGTTAATGACTACAGTAGGAAGGTATTAGTCTCGATACCCACGTGAAGCATGGGTAAATGCACACCGGAAGCAATTGTTTTCTGTAATTATTTTTTTTCCTAGCAGTTTTAAGCCCTTCACTTGTTGCCCCTCTCAAAACCAGTGTCTTACCATGAACATAAAACTGCATGGACAACCTATCAAACTTCCAAGTAATGTCTCCCAAAGTAACCAACCACTCAATACCGAGCACCACATCACAACATCCTAAAGGTATAAGAAGCATATAAGAGGAAAACTCAGTATTGTGAAGCGAGCAAGAGAACTGGTTAACAACTAAATTAATGGTAACTCTAGCGTCATCCACTACTGCCACACTTAAAGATGGAATACGTGTGATAGAACACCCCAATTTCTTCGCCACCTCCTCATCTAGAAAATTAAGGGTACTTCTGTTAGTTTTGAAATGATTGAAAAGCCAAGAAGAGAGGGGGTTGAATTGGCTAGTTAAAAAATTTAGGCTAACTTTACAAGCTAAAAACCACCTTTAATTGAATCAAATAGATACCCAAGTTAAGATGCAAAAGGTGCTGGACAATATACTTTCAGTCAATCAAAAACAGAGTTAACAGATTGATTTACTAAACAGATTCTGCTCTGGTATAATCAATCGATTGAAACAGAAAAACAGTCGACTGAAATACTAGAAAAAATGCAGAAATGTGAATTCGAGTTTTAAACCAGAAACAATGCTCAAGAATGATCAAGATCAGTTTCAAATGATTATACAAACATGCTCAACGCTGCAGATGCCATGGAAACATGCAAGAACATGAAAAAGATTATTAAAGCATAAGTCTTTAAATTTTAAAATGAAAATGCAAGAGAGAAAGGTTAGAGAAGAGAGGACACCACGAGACTTTTATACTGGTTCACTCAAACCTGAGCTACATTCAGTTTGTCAAGACAACCTGAGCTTGACTTTGCACTATTTCAAAGTATTCACCCTTACACAAGAATCAAACCAGCACAGCAAGAACCCTCTTGCAGACCTGGAAAACCTCCAAGCACACACACAAAGCTTGAGAAAGATCAAACCTGAGTGGTAGCACAGCCTAACCTACCACAAACCACTTTCTCCAAGCTTCAAACAAAGCCAAAAGCTCCAAGAATTGATCCAAGATCAATCTTTAACAACTGTAACACATATGCTCACGAAGGAGAGAGTTTCCACAAGTTTCCAGAATAAATTCGTGCTCTAAAATGATCAACGGACCTCTCTTTCGAAAATCACAGCTTTTATAGTCAAACTGTTACGAAATTCAACAAGTTGATTTTCAAATTAATCGGTTGATTTCACTTGACTTAAGTTAAATCATTCGATTAAAAATTAAATCAACTAATGAAGCCAACCTCTATTTCCTTTCATCTATCTTCTTCTATGTAGGAACCATTAAATTGATGAAGTGACACCTTTAGCTTGAAGCTTGTGAACCTGAAAGACATTTACAGTAGCAATACACACAAGCTAGCAAGTATACAAATGTGATCATGCTTTCCCTATCAATAATATGGGTTCAAATTCAAATTTGATTATTGATTCCAATTTTAATGCTTAGTTCAATGTGATTATTAACAATGGTTTCCAATTTTCCAATTTTTCTCCCCCTTTGGATTCATCAAACAGAACAAATACATAAAGATAACAAGTATTGCATATCATTTCATTAATACTAGAAGGGAATACAGCCAACAGAAATTGAAAACAGAGAATAAAACCATAAAGCTGATATAATCAGCCGACTGAAATGAAAAACAACCAACTGAAACAAACAGAACTCAAACTAAAAAATCACAAACACAAGGATGTGATGCATGATCCTAAACGACCACCACACTCAATCATCCTGAGGATCATTTCTGGTCTGGAATGAGTGGAGCATATCATGGATGTCATGGATTTGGCCATCCAATGCATTGAACCTCTCATTGCAAAAGTTGTGATGTGCATGTTGAGTACAAAAGGCCTCTATCCTCTGGTGGGTTGTAAGGAATCAAGTCCATGAGTCCAACAGTTGGTTCTTCCTCTTGATTTGTACCACTTGGACCAGCTTCATGGTCATGCGCACCACCAACAACAACTCCAGCAGTTGTCCATCCATTTTCCACCTTGAGAAAGCCCATTTTGTGCAGATTTTGGTTCGAGGTATGGTTCAACAGTCCAATTGACTCTTCTAGCTCATCCTTTACATCAATTCCAAAGTATTCAATGAATTTAGACACCAAAACCCCATATGGCAGCCTAAAATTTGTGAGCCTCTTGGCCTGGAGCATGTGATCACGAAACACCTAGATCCAATCCACTTGGATGTTGTTTTGAATGCAGTACATGAGTATCAAATCACCCTCACTCAATGTTGAATGGTTGCTACCACGTGGAACTATGATTTTTGTGACTATCAAAGCAAGAAGCCTTTGATCCACCTTGAAATCACCAACATGGAAGTGTTTGATTTCAGTAGTAGGATTCCTCAAGCATTGGCCATAGTATTGCATCTTGTTGAATTCTGGAACAACCCCAGTTTCACCTTTTCTCACTTGCACACCTCTTGATTTGAGTCCAACCACATCTTTACAAGCTCTCTTGTTGATCTCCATTTGAACACCCTTGATGCTGGACAGCAGGACATCATTTTTGAACTCCAAGTTGGTGAAAAACACCTTCACCAAGTCTGGATAGATTTTCCCTGAAAGTTCAAGGAATGACTTCAACTTTTGATGCTTTAGTTGTTGGAATAGGCTTTCAAAGCCTTCAGCCCTTAGCCAAGAGAACCTCAACACCTTAGGAATGTTGATCTGCTTCCTATTCATCTCAATTAGGAACACTTGAATGTTATCCTCATGATCCTCAAACCATGCTTCAATTCTTTCATGGCTTTCATGATTTGGACACCTTGGGGTAGGAGGAGTGGAGTGCTCATCATCAGATTGGATAGCTCTTTGGGAACGACGAGGCATGATGAGTGTTGGTATGGCTGTTTCTAAGAGATGTATGATGTAAATGCAACAATACAAGTGCAGTATTTATAATTCAACAAGCTGATTTTTAGAAATAGTTGATTAAATAGTGCAAATGTTTCTAATTAATTCGTTTTAGGTTACCCAAATCAGTTTAATGCAGTCCAAAACAATATCTCATGCATTCATGATGTTTTCAATGTGTTTTTATGAGAGAATCAATCAATTCAGATCATGTGAGTTGCATGCATATTGGAATTGTACACTAAAATGCTTTTTGGTCAAACAAATCAGTAAAAGTAACACATGGCTAATGAAATGAGCAGTTAAGAGCAGATAGTACCTAAAAAAAGATGCTTTCTTTGACTGGGTCAGCTTAACAATTCAATTCGTGAGTAAATGCACAATTTAAGTAAAATTAACACATTGAAAAACAGAATCAGTCGACTAAAACAACATCAGAGCATCAGAGATTAAAAATAGAATCTGGTTAAGTGAAATCAGCTGACTGATTTTGAAAATCAATCAATTGAAAATCGTGAAATTGAACTTCATTTTTCCAGATTCAGTTTTAATGAAATCAACTTACTGAATTGTGAAAACAGTAAATTAAAAATCATAGCAGATCAATTTTTCATCATTCAGTGGCAGTTTAAGTGAAATAAACATGTTGAAAACAGAATCAACAGGTTAACAGATCATGAATTGTGCAAATAGAGGCAGATTTAAGTGAAATCAATACGTTGAAATGCAAAATCAACAGGTTGAATATGACAGTTTTGCATACAACAATAGATTTTTATGAAACCAATGCATGAGTACATAAGATTAACATGCTACAAACACATCAGACCACATTCTTGATGTCTAAAATGCCTAGTTCAGTTCTTAGCATGTTAAACCTATCTCTAGCCAATGGTTTTGTAAACAAATCTGCCAATTGATTTTCAGTTTTAACAAATTTGATTTCACAATCTCCCTTTTGAACATGATCACGAATGAAATGATGCCTAATCTCTATATGCTTTGTTTTCGAATGTTGTATTGGATTCTTGGTTAAGTTGATTGCACTAGTATTATCACAATACAAAGGTACCTTGCTTAGCCTTACATCATAGTCCAAAAGTTGATGTTTCAACCATATGATTTGTGCACAGCCATGTCTAGCAGCAATATATTCAACTTCAGCTATGGAGAGTGCCACACATGCTTGCTTTTTGCTATTCCATGAGATTAGACTTGATCCAAGCAAATGGCAAGTACCACTTGTGCTTTTCCTATCCAATTTGCACCTTGCATAGTCCGAATCTGAAAAGCCACTAAGAGTTATGTTAGAATCACATGGATACTATAAACCAACATTGGTTGTTCCTTTAAGGTAATTTAGAATCCTTTTTTCAGCCTTAAAGTGTGATTCCTTTGGATTTGCTTGGAACCTAGCACATAAGCCTACTCCAAACTGAATGTCTGGCCTACTTGCTATAAGATAGAGCAAAGACCCTCTATATTTGGTTGAATCCACTGGTTGGCCAGCCTCATCTGCATCCATAAGGCAATTTGTTGCAATTGGAGTGGCAACTTCCTTGCAATCCTCCATTTTGAACTTTTTCAACAAGTCAAAACAATATTTTGATTGATATAAAAATGTTCCATGCTTGAGTTGCTTGACTTGTAGCCCTAGAAAGTAGGTAAGCTCACCCATCATAGACATCTCAAATTCTCCTTGCATAGCTGCAACAAACTATTCACACAAAGTGTTGTTATTTGAACCAAAGATGATATCATCAACATACACTTGAACAAGTATAACATCATTATCATGTTTTCTAATGAAGAGTGTTTTATCCACTGCACCTCTAGCATAACCTTTTGATAAGAGAAAATTGCTTAGCCTTTCATACCATTGTCTTGGTGCTTGTTTCAAACCATATAAGGCCTTTTTCAATTTGAAAACATGGTTAGGATAGAGATGATCCTCAAATCCAGGAGCTTGTGATACCACTACAAGAAAATTTATATTTTGCTAGAGAAATTAGCGAGAGAAAATATTTGTAGCTAATCCCTCGCTAATTTGCCAAGAAATAGTGAAAGAATCAAATTGTAGCGATTCTGTATCAAAATAGCTACAGATTTGTTAGGACATATAATTGTAACTAATCTCTCACTAATTTGCGAGAAAATAGCGAAAGAAACAATTTGTAGCTTATTCGTAGCAAAATAGCCATAGATTTACTAGAATATATATTTGTAGTTAATCTCTCTTTAATTTGCGACGAAGTAGTGAAGGAATAGAATTGTAGCTAGTTTGTAGCAAAATTGCTACAGATTTACCAGGAAATATATTTGTAACTAATCTTTCTCAATCAAAATGTTCTATAATTATTTTTAATTTTAGTATAGATATATATTTTTTAATTTAAATATTTTAAAATTATTTTTAGTTTAGTTATTTTAAAATTATTTTTAATTTAAATATTTTAAAATTATTTTTAATTTTAATATTTTAATTTTTTTTAAATATAAATTTTTATATTGAAATATAAATTATAAATATTAATATTAATAAATTAATTAAAATATATAATAAATGGAGATAGAAAATTAGATATATAAATTTTAATTTTATTAAAAAAATTATAAGTTTAAGATAAATATAAATTATTGGTATATACTTTAACTAAAACTGATTATATTTTTTATTTACTCAAATAGTTTAAAAAAAGTATTAAAGTTGTTTTCTATTTTTTTATTTAGAAAATATAAACCTTACTATTAATTAAAAATAAACAATAAAATAAGAAAAAAAAATAGATATATAAACTTTAATTTTGATAAAAGAATTATAAGTTTAAGAAAATAAAACTTAAACATGAGAATATATTCTTGGTACTTTAACTAAAAAATTATCATATCTCTTTAACTAAAACTTTGTTAACCTTACTCCCTACTTTTTCTTGTTACACCACCCCTAATCCTTTCCTCTCATATGATGTCATGTGGCACATACCACCTCCCAAATTAATGCTCATGCTATCCCAAATCCCTTTCAAATCATGCTATCCCAAATCCCTTTCACACGAGACATGCTGTCCCAAATCCTCATATCACTCAAGCCCACTAATCAAACCTGACGCACACACCAATTCAAGCACATATTACAATTCAATTCATTGAACACACACCACATAACTAACTGAACATGAACATGGGAACGCTTCACTTACCTACACATAAAACAAAAAAAACTAACTAACCGATTATGCACTCTAAACGCTCAGGCACACACTACAAAAGAATCGCACACTCCCAACAGAGGAGGATTTTTTCTCTCAGACTCACTCTCACATTTTTTTCTCTCAAACTCACTTTCTCATTTTTTCCAATTCTCTCGTGCACCAACAGAGTAAGAAATTAGAGTCTCTCCATACTTGCATTCACAGTGACGGAGCTTCACCGCGACCTTCGACGACGAGTCTATTGTTTCAGTTCTACAATAGTGATTACTCTTTCGGTTTGAAAAGGTTCAGTTCCCGATTCTCCCTTTTTCCTCTGTTCTATTTGTTTTTGGAATTCCTGAATAGGAAATTTATGATAATTTGTTTAAATCCTAGATATTTTGAGTACTGAAATTGAATTTATTGAGGGGAACGAATTTAGGTATTTTAATGTTCGAATGTTCTAGAATTTTACTGAATGTATGTTTGGTTGAATTGATAAGGCTGCTGATTAGATGAGTATTGATGATTGAGATGTTTTGTATTCACAATTAGTCTCTCTTTAATGCACTGGATTGGTGTTCTGGATTTGGTTTGAATCTCGATTTTGATGGATGTAGTTTCAAAGTTTTGGTTTGGGATTGAAAATTGATGTAAGGGGTGATGCTATGAAATTATATCTATTTTGGTAGTTGAAATTCAAAATTTTTGGTAATTGTAGTGGAAATTATGCAATTGTATTTGAATATTCGAGTGTTATTGATTAATTGTTAATCGTTGAGGTTTGATTATCAAAGTTCTAATCTGTTTGATGTTGTATATTTAGTTCATAATGATGCATTTGTGGTTTCGGGTTGATGGAATGAAATTTTATTTTTGATTTCCTTTATCAAGTTTTATTTTATATGTAATTGAACATGTGAGATCATATTATGTTCTCGTGTTTGGTGCACGTGAAAATTTACTTTAATGTTGGATGTTTGAATCGTTTGGATTCTCTTGTTTTTAGGATAAGTCATTTGTTTTAATGGTTGTTGATTTGAGGATGAGAAGTTATGTAGAGGGGATGTTGTTCCACTTTGTAATACTAAGTATAAAATGAACAGGTTTCAAGTAAAAAATGATTGAATATACTTACAATCTATTTAAGTGTAGTTTATGGATTGTAATTGTTTGAAGAAATCTACATGATTTGTACGTGTGATAGACAACTCAATTTTGTTTTGGTTTTGAATATGTTTGATTTTGCCTATATACAGATGATGAAGATGTTCTATTTGAAGCTTTGTTGATAAGTCCATGCACAGTTTGGAGAAGGATAAGTTGTCCCACGTGGGTGAGAAAGAAGAAAAGGACCATGCATTACCCGAATACACAATGTTGGATTGGGTTTTAGAAATTCTAGAAAAATTTCTTCCAAAGTGACCTTACAAGATTTTTTTTTTAATTTTAACATGGTCACTATGGAAGTTGACTTAGATTTACGAATTGTTGTGATTGGAAGTTTTATACCTCTATGTTAATTAAGTGGTAATTAATGAGTTGATAATCAATAAAATTGCAATTGTTTATTTTATTCATTAGAAGCAAAAGGTAAAATGAGAAAATTAAAGTCTTTTTAGTGAAAAATTAGAATTATTTAATTTATTTAAGGAATCTTTAAATTATTTTATATTTTTATAAATTATTTAATTAATTTGTTAATAATATATCTAACATATAAAGAATTTTGCTCCGTTGAAGCTCCAAAGTTGGTGCCTAGCCCAAGAAACAAAGCACAAGAATAACAACAACAACAACAATTATAGTTAAAGCAATTGTTTCATTACGTTAAATTTTTTTAATGTATCAAACACATTTTACGCTAGCATTTGAGTTATTTACACCATTTAACACATTCTCACTTCAATGTCAGTTGGAAAATGCTTTGACATGTCAAAAACATTTAATGTAATTGGGTTAAAAGGATTATATCCTCTTATTTTTAAAGTTAGAGGACTAAAATTAAAGATTTCGAACAAGAATAAAATTCAATTTCGTGCCCAAGTTGAGGGATTGAGAATATTTATAGCCCAGTATTTAATTAGGTGAAGCAAAAGGTTTGGTGAGATGGCAAATAAACTTGCCCCCATGGGTATTATCCAAATCCATTCCAATTTTGATAGGGAATACCTACATTAACTAGGTTTGAGTATGAAGAATATCTAACTTTTTCTATTGGGTGTTGATGTGACCCCAACAAGCCCAAGCTTAAGTGCATTAACAAGCCCAAGCCCACATCAAGGCGCAATCACTAGAAGCATGATGAAGAAGATTCACATGGTTTTACAGATATGAGAGAATTCATATTATGCATTACATACACAATCAAGCATAACAGGCTTCATCACCGTAACATTCACCAAACATAACATTTCACCCCAGCATGTATCATATCAACATCACAAATCATACCTTATCTACCATGTGAATATTCTGTTTTTGCTCTTGACATCGCAAACACCCTTCCTACTGCCTTTAGCTTCTCTCTGGGAGTCTTTTGTTGTTGTTGTGGCATTTAGGGCTTTCCTTTCTTAGGGCAAGAGTTCGCGTAATGACCTAGTTTACGACAAATGTAACACTTCCTCTCTTCGGGCTTCGCTCCCGAAATTTTGGACAATTTCGTCGAAAATGGTCTCCTCCGCATTCGAAACACTTCACTGTCCCATGTCTATCACGCTTAGGTTTGGTGTAGGGTTTCTCCTGTCATTCCTCATCATTGTTACTACTGTTATGATGTGTCATCATAACCTGACTTGGGTCCACCTCTAGTTGTTCCATTGTCTTTACTTGTTCTACCAAGACAAGGAATTCTCGAATCCTCAAAGGTACGAGGAACCTGAGCAGTTTGTGCCTCAAGCCCCTCTCAAACTTCCTACAACGCCACTCCTCGGTGATAGTCTGTGAGTAGAAATTCAGCCTCCCTCTCATGTTTAGCAAAGTTGGGAAAGTACTTTTCCAAGAATCTCGTCCTGAAATTTGCCCAATGCACTTCCTCTTCTCGGGTCTACATTTGTTGCTGCATTCCCACTCACCAATACTCTACATCACCTATTAGTAGGAAGGTGGCATAAGTGAGCTTTTGTGCCTCCGTGCAGTCAATCACCCGAAAAAAATTTTCCACTCCCTAAGCTAAGCATCTGCGCCATCAAAAGTGGCTTTGTCATTGAACTTGGTCGGCTTATGTCTCATGAAATCCTCCATAGTAGTCACTCTCGGTGTAGGCGGTAGTGGAATCATGACCCTTGGTTGTGATGGAATTGGTTGCATCGCATCCACTAGATGATGGATGGCTTGAGCAATTTCGTCAGCCCCATTATTATTTTTGTGCCTTTTGTGTGCCATTGCCTGAATTCGCCACATTTTTTGTAAGCTAACACTATCAAATATAGTTTCATTCATAACTAAGTACCACATGCATTAGCAGTCAAACACAACACACAAAGCTTCGCAACTGAAACACTACAAACTCACTTCCCAAGGCCCAAAATTTTTTGAAAACATTTGCTCTGATACCAAATGTAACACCCCGATTTATGGTGTCACTAGCAGTTATAAAACATTCACTTTATAGAAAAACAACGGAGATGAAACTTTAATATTATCTTTAAACGTGTATGTCAAAATAAATTTCCAGAACATTTTCAAATAACAACAGCAACCTAAAATAAATTACCTTGCCTTTGATATTTATTCGCAATGAAACTTAATAAAAGAAAACCCCGAGTTCATCCCATTCTCTCATCAATCTACACCACGTCTGATACACCTGTTTTATCACCTGCTCCCGTATAACACACACGTTATAAGATCATCGCATAAACACATAAAAAACATAGAAACAAACAAATAGGGGTAAGTTGACCACAAACAATGATATATAAAAGAAATTTAGCAAAATACGACATTGAAAGTAATACTCAACATCACATCCAAGTAAAATACATAAACATAATAATCATAAGCAAGCTCTAGTTTTTTTTTCAAAATCATACTTCGGTTACATATGCACACATTATTTCTTCTTCTGAAAATTAAAGTTTCAATGCTATTACATGTCATTATATTTTTCTTTATTTTTAAATTAATAAAGACTTATCCAAGAGAAAAAAAATAATAAAATAAAATAAAATGAGCTTATAAAATAACATGTGATCATCCATCCCTTTCATTTAAATAACATAAAAACTATTAATATTTATCATAGCATATGGCATAATATTTTAATATATAGTATACATATATCTAGGATTTCCTATTTCACGTAGATTATATAAAACAAATGCATGCATATTTTTTTTCTCTCGTTATTATATTAATACCTTAATATACATTTTTAAAGTGAACCAAAACTTTAAATTTTTTTTTCCATGTGGGCCCTCTCACAAACCCTTTTTCATGTTCTATACTAATACATAAAACTAAAATGTCATAGGTAATGAGAACAATCCAGTACGTTAATAACCACAAACCTTTGCAGACCAAGGGTGTTAAAACCACTCCAAAGCACCACAACATAAAACCAAAAAGTTTAGCATCTTCACCTTTCTCGAAGGCACCAAACAAAACATGAGATATGGTTATTAAAACACAAGCAGCTGCACCACAGTACATAATAAAAGAAACTAATTTTGTATGCAAACCATGGCTCTTCCCTAAAACACCATCAGGTACACATGATAGGAAAATTAACAAAAACAACTACTGCACCATGAAATCAACAACCATGCATTGAACCTCTAATGTGGAAGCACTAGAAAGATAAACAACGAGACAAAGAAAGGGTGTGCAAGCCATAGTCCTTACTCTACCGTTGTCTCATCATGTGACATACTAATGGTATCCAAAAATTGCACCCAAACCATGAGTCTCTCCCTAACGCATATAAACATAAAATATTCCTAGTGAAATTGAAAGCACCACATTGGAAAGGCTGCACCCAACATCACGGGATGTGATCTACTCCATGAACAAGGCTACCTTTTACATGTAAAAAACTAGCACAAGAAGACGAGGCTTGCACCAGAAATATAGAGAATGGAACACTACATCACGCCCCATCTAAGCTACAAGGAAACCGCAACTTTTAAAACAACAATTAAATTACTGGTCAAACCATCCTTCTACGTGAACAACCAAAATTTAAATATCACCGCTAGGGTTTCAACGTGAATGAAAAGATTGAAGGTGCATGTGGTGTGAGTTATTAAGGAGAATAAACAAAATTGCACTACCCCTTGAACATTGAACATCACATAAAACCTGGAAACCCTTACGCAAAGCAAGAAAACATGGAGTTCAAGCAACACAGATTAGAATGCATATCAAAAAATAAAACAGCACATACTCCTCATTATTTCATTAGCACATACATACTCTCCAAATTCTCATATGTTAATCAACCAGAGAAGAGAGAAGGAAGGAAGGTGATTGCAACGTAACCAAAATAGGAATAAATGTATGCACTGAAATTACCCCACCCATATCAATCAAGCAAGAAGACACAATTATATGGCTTGCATCGCAACAAAATCAAATGAACATCGACAAAAAATAATTGCACCACTCGTCCAAGTTTCATTCATCAAACAACCCAAAATAACGAAAACGAAAACAAGTATGGGTTCAAACAAAAACAGAAAGCAAAGTCAGCTTGCCCTACATGGATTGGTTCCTCCAAACCTAGTTTGGCCACTACAACTCTCAGTCTCCACGGTTTCTCTATTGCCTCCTCTTGCCATTTTTTTCTCTCATAAAACCTTAACATTTTTAAACATATATAAACATATATAAATATTAATGTAATTAAAATAATAAGATTGGACCATTTATATTTCTTTCCGTTCCTTTCGATTTCTAAATATAATTCTCAAAAACATCTTACAAAACCCACACACGTGACAAAACAGAGAGAGAAAAAGTAAAGCAATTTATGTGGGCCCCACAACAAAAGATAAGAAGAGAAAAAAAACAACATAAATGAACCTATTCTGCTTCCAGCTAGGGTCAAAGCCACACATGCTCACGCATAGCAAACAAACCCACTAACCGCCAAGCCAATTACTCTATCTTGATGCCATACGCACCGTAAAATTATAAAAACATGTATTCAATATTAAATATTAAATATAATATTAATAATTAAAATAAACAAAACAATAGCTTAAATCTCTCAATTAATTATTCCATATTTCATTATTCAATAAAAAAATTAATTTTAAATAAAATTCACAACTCTAGTTAAGTCATTCATTTTTTTCCATGTTTTTCTCTTTATTATTTTTTTTCCAAGTCTTACAACAATCGTGTGTGGGGATGCGGTTATCGGATTGCCTAGGGTGGGAAGGTCCATCTTTTTGGCGAATCGTCGAAGGTGGCCAATGTGTATCAGTTCTTCAATCTTGTCTTGAGGCACTTTACACTCATCTATGGTGTGACCATTATTCCTATGATACTTGCAATATTTGGTCATGTCGATGTTGGGTGGGTTTAGGGTTTTGCGGGGTGGGGGGATAAGGTCTACTTGAAGGGCTTCGTCCAGAAGGTGAGATTGGGGAACGCTTAGCGGAGCGTATCTCGAAAATCGGGGTGGTCTAGGCTCTTTGGGCTTGGAATCGGATCATGATGGTGGTTTATCGGTCTTGTGAGTTAAGGGCATGTAGTCGGTACAGAATTTGGTGCGTAGGGTTTTCATCTCCTCCATACGGATGTAATCCACAGCACGCAGCTTGAGTTCGTGCATTGAGGCCGATGGTCTGAGATAAACGTTGTTGGCAAACGGGCCAGGTTTCAGTGTGAGGGTCATGCATTGTAAGATCATTTCTTGGGTTAGATTTGGCATACGGAGGGCAGCTTTGCCAAAGCGGTCTATGAAGGCCCTTAGCGTCTCGTCTTTTTTCTGTCTGACGCTAAAGAGGGATAGAGGCATAGCTTGATGGGGGTGGCTTCTGGCTAAGTGGGTGGTGAAGAGATGGGAGCGGGTGTCGAAACAATCAATGGAATATGGGGTAAAGAGGTGAACCATTATAGGGTTGGGCCTCTTAGGGTGGTAGGGAATGCCTTATAGAAAATGGCATCCTCATATGTGTATGGACCAACATGGGTGACATATACTTTGAGGTGTTCATCAGGGTCTGTGTCCCTCGCATAACATTCCAATATGAAGGGTTCCCACTGACTGGGAAGAGGGGTGGTGGTTATGACATCAACAAAAGGATGGTGGCGTTTGGGTTGGTGTGGTGGTAAGGGGTGCGATGGTTTGGGGTGTCGGATGATGGTGGGGAAGATTGTGGTGTAATGATGGGGAAGGATATGGGTGGTGGGAAGGGTAGCGACAGGATGGGTAGTTGTGGGTTGTGTTGGGAGGGTGGGTGGGTGTTGGATAGTCGTCCGGTGGGCGGATATGTTGGGTGTTTGCTGAGTTGTGGTGAAAGTGTGTGGGGTAGGGTTATATTCACTTCTTCCTCGCTGGGTTGGTGCACTATGGTTTTGGGGTCCTCTAGTAGCTCCTTACCCTTCCCCTTCTGGGTGAGATCAGCTTCAATCTTCCTTCTTAGCCTAGAATTCTCCTACGTTAGTGCTTCCATTTCGTCAACACTACGCTTCTTAAGATCAATAAGCTTTTGTTACATCTTGGCATGCCCTTCTAGGATATTGACCAACTTCAAGGTGCTGCCTACAGGCATGCTTGGCCCTGCCTTAGGTTCCTTCACAATTCCAGCTTTGCTACGTGTGGAAACCATTCTTACAAGTTCTCGGATTACTTGGTAAGATGCTAACTTGTGTCCCACGGTAAGCGCCAATTGTTCATACGAAAACAATAACAAAATATTGGGGAACACAAATCACATCTTACCCCAATCACTGACTTCTCAGACTGGTTACTCCTTGGCTTGGATGTGCCTTCTCCTAATTTTGACGGTTTGGACCTTTAAGGGGTTGCCTGTAGAAAGGACTCCAACAATCAAGTCAGCAAAGGCTCTCAAAAGTCAAATCTCATATTAGTAAATTAATGAAAGTGTACCTTTTAATTGTTGGGGTCCAAGTACATTTATAGAGTCATTAATTATGTTTTTCCCTTCTTATGGGTTGGGCCCTCTTCATTGCGTTGGACTAATGTTCAGGTTCTAAAAGGGTCAGGGCCATGCTCAAGCCCTATGTTAGTGAGTCGACACTCGAGGCCTCGCTACAATTATCTAATAGTTTGGGGTTAACAGTCCTTCCTTATGCACTATTCTTTTAAGTAGGCGGCCCGAGCCGTCATGTGTTGTCTTTTTTAGTTAACCATCTTTTTACAATTGAGCTAGACTGATGTGATCCCACCAAGCATACATGTTCCTTCAAGCCCAACATCCCGTGGAAGCCCATTGAGAGGCCCAACAACACGGTCTATGATGAGAAAGATTCATATGGGTATTCCTTTAAATGACCATCAAGACCAAAGCGTCCACACATTATTCACAAGGGCTAAGGAAATCACCAAGATATGAAGGATTACATGTAATTGCAATAGAATAGAATTTATTTTGGGCCAATGTTTAGGCGTTGCTTTCCAATAATACATAAGACATGAAAGGAAAATAGGATGGGGTGCAAATTGGGCTTGACCCATTCCTCTTCATACATGGCCGAGACTATCTAAGTAAGGCAAGGAGACTCATTTGCTTCATGGTTTGACTAAGGTTGGTCATCACATTCAAAGACCAAGAACCCTTCTTGTTCTTCAAGCAAAGAACCAAGGGGCGTGACATTGCCTCCTTCTCCAAGCATTCATCAACGTCCAAGATCAAGGCCCACTTCATCCAATGGCTCTCCTTTCCCATGTGTAAATGGCTTCATATAAAAGCCAAATATTTACTCATTTGTATCACTCTTGAATTTTTGTGCAATAGACACTTTGAGTTGAGAACACCCCTCACTATTGCCACTTGAGAGTCATCTTTTAGAGAGCTTACTCTCTTTACCTCTAGCCCCCTTCCTAAGCTAGAGCTACCTCTAAATCACTCACCCTTTCACCTATCCATTGCAAGCAAGAGCCTACAAACTTGCCTTCCATTTTTCCATGCTTTCTCCATCATTTCCGTTGCACTTGGAGCTTCATGTCTCCACCAAGCTCCATTATAGTGGTATCTAGAGCCATCCAAACTGTGGAGTAGTACCTTGTCTTGGTTGGGTAAGGGTTCTATCCATAGCTTGTTTAGTTTTCCTTGTTTCTTTGTTGTTTCCTCTCTTCTCTTCTTCTTCTTTCATTGTTTTTCATCTTTCACGGTTCATTTGTTGTGTTTATGTGTTTCTATTGTGTTTCTACATTGATTCCATGCAACTATGAGACTACAATAGTGTTCTACACTCTATTTGTAGATTTCCATGCTTGCTATGGTTCGCATCATTTACTAGCTTTCCTTTAAAGTTCAACACCATTTTCTTCATTCTATTGAGTTCCTTGCATTTTAATCGGTGAATCTTGCTTGTTTTTCATTTTTCTACCGTTTAAGTTTTGTCTATGGTCTTCTTCACTTTTGCTTCATATCCACCGTTTATTTCCTTCATTTTGCTGTTTTACTAGCTTGAAACAGTGCCACCATTTCACAACTACGCAAATGATGCTTACACTATGCGTGTGGATGGTTGGACAGTTTTTTTGCCAAGATTAAACCATTTTCAACGTTGGTTGTGGTACCTTAGGGTCTTGATATGTTCATCTTTTATTCATGTATGATTTTAGTTCATAATCATGCTCCACTCCACTAGATTTTCGTTTGAACATCTCCACAAATTTCCAGAGAGCAATCTGCTCTGGTTTCTCTGTTTTCCAGAGCACACACCTTCTGTTTGTTAATTCTCTTGAGTGATACAGTGCCTGTTAATTTTAGTTGTTTGTTGTGCCTAAAAGATAAGACATCAACGAAATTTTTGCAACTAACAAAGACAGGTCTTCTCCCCCGCCATCAAGACAAAATGGTCATGACCTTAGTGGCAAGGAGGAGGAATACCAACGCCCCTTTCAAAGGTAAGCTCCTCATGATAGGAGACAAAGGCGTGTACCTCCTCACCCAAGAGAAGATAGACTCGCCTCCTTTCTGTAACATCCCAAAGGAATATTACTAATTTTTAATTAAATAAAATAGGAAATAAAAATAAATACCTCATTTAATATAATGTCATTTCCCAAAAACACGGGAAATTTAAAACTTTAATACACATGTAATAAAAACAGAAGTCCATAATTTATAAACGGCAATAATAGTCAAATGGCTCCAAAAGGGTTACATAATTATCTTAAAACCCAAAATAATAACATATATACAAAATCCCATGCTATCCTTCGCTCCAAGTCTAAGCATCTCCTGGCCCACCTGTCAAATCATCTGCTCCCGGATAACGAGTTATCCGATCATTGCCACACACACACAGAAAGGGTGAGCTATGCACAATATATAAAAAGATACATGAAATAAATATGCCACTCATCCCAAAAAAAACATGAGTAAATATTTCACTATTTTCAAATCACTCATCCATGATCTCATAGTCCTTCATGAGTCATATACATGAACTAGGTCTTAGGACTTCACTGTGCTCCCACGAAACTAACCCATTCGTGGTCCAACCCTGTGAGCCTATCCTTCTCATAGTCCTGCCCTACAGACTCCTCGTCTGTAGTAAAACATCCAAGTCTTCACAACTTGGACCCTGGCACGCACACAATCACCATACTATGGACTCCTCGCTCAATAGTAGCCGACGGGAACATAACAGTTCCTTGCCCATCGTGCGCCCGACGCATGTAATCACCATACTAAGGACTCCTCGCTCATTAGTAGCCAACGGGAACTCAACCAGTTCCATACCCATCATGCGTCCAACCGTCAAGCACATCCCAAACCCCTATTGGACTTAGTCCTTCAAGCCCAAACACCACACCATATGCATATACTTCCTATACTAAGGAAAAAGTAGCCAAACCAACACACACAAGCACACACAAACAAGGCAATTCGGATAAACTCGCTTAAGCCAGGGACTCTCGCTCAAGCTAAGCCCTCAGCCTCGCTTAGGCTAGTTCACCTCGCCTGAGCGAGCTTAAAACAGTGGCTTCTCCACGTTATCTCGCTTAGGCGAGATCCCCTCGCCTGGGCGAGCCATACCATCGTTCAAAATAACACACACCTCGCCTAAACGAGGATTCAATCAAACACATATCAGTTCTCATCGCAACCTCGCTTAGGCGAGCTATTCTCGCCTAAGCGAGCATGCCTGTCGCTCAGAATTCCCAAAACCTCTCGCTTGGGCGAGAAATCGTGCTAAGAACATCCAGGTTTCCTCGCAACCTCGCCTAGGCGAGCCATTCTCGCCTAAGCGAGACTAAGTGTCGCTCAACACTGAACCAGGTCGCTTGAGCAAGCAGCGCGAACCAGACCAGAAACGAGGTTCTGCAACTCTCGCTTAAGCAAAATAGACTCTCTTGGGCGAGACTTGCAGAGTTCCCTCTTTGTCACACACGCGATTTACCCAAAATCATTGCCAAACCAGCCTGTACTCATACCAAATAGCATTCAATCATTGCCTAGCATAAAACAATGGCTAGCAAACATCAAACATACTATTTCATTTATTCACATTACCCCAACTCGAGAGTGAATCCTTTCTACCCTATTCCATACCAAAACCATCATTCAGTCATATTCCATTACCACAAAAAAACTTCTTGCACATTGTCAATTTCCACCATTCCCAATCACAAGTCTATAATATGCAATTCATACCATATAAAATCAATATGAGAATAACACAAACCCAGAACCACAACCATAATTCGTATACAAAATAGACAGCTCCCCTAACCTGAATGCTTGATTGAAAAATTGGGAAGAAAATGGGATTCCTTGGTTCACCAATGATTTACCTCGGACTCTCTCTCAATTCAGCCCCTTGCACACCCAAAAACCTCACCTCTCACCCTCAATTTCGTGCTCCTCTCTATAAGTGAACTAACCAAACTACAGAAACCCTATTCACCCTTCTATTTTTCCTTCTATAAGTGCCTTAAAGTGGGTTAATGAAAATAACAAAATTGGCTTTAGTGTGGCTTAATTGCTATTCAAGTCCCTTAGTTGGTGATTTTTTCAGCACCTAATGGTTACCTATTTTTCCTTCTATAAGTGCCTTAAAGTGGGTTAATGAAAATAACAAAATTGGCTTTAGTGTGGCTTAATTGCTATTCAAGTCCCTTAGTTGGTGATTTTTTCAGCACCTAATGGTTACCCTTCTGCTAGGTTTTCTTTGCCTCTTCACATTCAAACCACAACTAATATTTAGCAAAAATAAGGCTTACTTTATGTCCATCAAGGTTTGAACCCATGACCTTCCACTCAGAAGAACAAAGCATAACCACTATGCCAAATCACATTTTGTGATAACCATTAAAATCTTATGATTATACTATCACTCACCATTCACAATTACATTACCAAAACAAAATAATAATAAACCAAACAACACATAATTGACATACATAGGACTCGAACCCAAGTCCTCTCACACAATCAAAGTACTCTCAACCACTTGAGCTAGTACTTTTCCACATCACATCAAACAATAATTAATGCCATAAAGGCTCTTTCTACTTGCATTTATTAATTAATTAATTATTTAATTAATTAATTTTCACGGGTCTTACACTTTCTATGGGAAAGACAATGTAGAGGCCTACCTAGATTGGGTGGCAAAGGTTGAACAATTGTTTGACAGCCACATGGTTGAGGAAGAGAGACGTGTCTCTCTAGCTGTCCTCAACTTCCAAGGCCATGCTTTAAATTGGTGGACAACCCTTGTCCTCCAAAAGCGAAAGAAAGGCCTTCCCGAGATTGAATATTGGTTTGATCTCAAAGAGGCCCTCCATGCTCGCCATGTTCCTTCTTATTACAAAAGAGAGCTTATGGATAAACTCCAAAGGCTCCAACAAAGAAATATAATTGTGGAGGAATATAGGAAAAGAATGGAGCTCTACATCTTAAGGGCTGGGATTGATGAAGTGGAAGATCTAACCATTGTTAGGTTGCCTTAATTACAACATCAGGGATAGGGTTGAGTTGTTGCCTTACAGAGATTTAAATGAACTTGTGCAAATGTCTATCAAGGTAGAGCAACAACTCTTGCGGAGACCTTTTCGCAAGGACTCTTCTCCCTCTTCTTCCAAATCTGATTTTCAATAGAAAGATTCTTTTCATGAAAAAGAGACCACTCCAAGATACCAAGCAAAAGGTCATGATAGAGGTGCTTCCTCCAAGAGGGGTAGTGAGATCAAATGTTTCAAAAGTTTAGGTAGAGGTCACGTGGCTTCTCAATGCCCTACCAAGCTCACCATCGTGTTAAAGGGCCAAGACCTCTACTCCAGTCAGGATGAGTCTCCCGAGTAATCTCATTCCTCTAGTGACTCCCATAGTGACACATCTTCAAAAGACAAAACTCATGCATATGCCAAAGAAGGTTCTTTTTGATGATTCAGAGGCTTCTCAATAGCCATCAAAACCTTCCTCTCAATGATCAAAGGGAAAATATTTTCCACACTTGTTGTGAAGTTTCCAAAAAGCTTTGTTCCTTGATCATTGATAGAGGGTCTTGTTGTAATTGTTGTAGTACAACTATGGTTGAGAAGTTGAACTTGACATTGATGCCCCATCCTAAACCTTACAAACTTCATTGGCTTAATGAAGATGGGGATCTCGAGGTCAAGCATAAAGTGATTGTAAAGTTATCCATTGGCAAATACAAGGACAAGGTTGTCTGTGATGTCATTCCAATGGAAGCTTGCCACATTCTCTTAGGTAGGCCTTGTCTGTGATGTCATACCAATGAGATCACTCTCCAACATCATTCAAAAACTTATGTTCTGCATCCTCTTACTCTTAGTCAAGTCGCCCATGACCAAGCTCAAATACGAGCTAGGAGAGAGGAAGAAAAGTCCATTAAGTTATCCAAGGACTCAAAGCAAAAGGTAGAAGAAGCCTCTTCTTCTATAGATGTACATCATGAAGTGCTTCTCACTTAAAAAGCTCTTCTTCAAACCCTTCATGATGAACATGCTTCCTACCTTTTATTTTGCCAAGCCGTCCTCACTTGTCTGCAACATCCATCACTTAAGGATCTCCCTCCTTTTGTCCGTGCTCTTCTTCAAGAATTTGAAAATATTTTTCCAGAGGATGGTCCCCAAGGCCTCCCACCTTTTAGAGGAATTGAGCACAAAATTGATTTTGTCCCAGGTGCAAGTCTACCAAATAGACCAACTTATAGGACAAACCTAATTGAGACTAAGGAGATAGAAACCCAAGTCACTGAGTTGTTAGACAAAGGATGGGTTCAAAAGATTTTAAGTCCTTATGTTGTTCCTGTGTTGTTGGTGCCCAAGAAAGATGGGAAGTGGCACATGTGCTGCGATTGTAGAGCCATCAACGACATCACAATCAAATATAGACATCCAATTCCTAGACTTGATGATATGCTTGATGAATTGCATGGAGAAAAGTTGTTTTCAAAAATAGACATCACGAGTGGTTATCACCAAATTCGTATTGCCAAAGGTGATGAGTGGAAAACCGCTTTCAAAACAAAATTTGGTCTATATGAGTGGTTAGTCATGCCTTTTGGCCTAACCAATGCTCCTAGCACTTTCATGTGCTTAATGAATCATGTTCTAAGGGATTGTTTGGGGAAATTTGTAGTTGTTTATTTTGATGACATTTTAATTTATAGCCCAAGTTTCACTCTTCATCTAGGACACCTTAGGGTAGTCCTTTCTCTTCTTAGAGACTATCAACTCTATGCCAATGTTGACAAGTGCACTTTTTTTGTAGAGAGTGTCATCTTTCTAGGGTTTGTGGTCAATAAAAGTGGGGTACATGTTAACCCCGAGAAAATCAAAGCCATCCAAGAATGGCCTATTCCAAAGAATGTAGGGACATTCGTAGCTTCCATAGGCTAGCTAGCTTCTATAGGCAGTTTGTTCCCCATTTCTCCACCATTGCATCTCCCTTAAATGAACTTGTCAAGAAAGACACACCTTTTGTGTGGGGTGATAGGCAACAACAAGCCTTTGATGAGATCAAGGCTACACTCACCCAAGTGCCAGTTCTAGCTCTGCCAAATTTTGAGAAAACCTTTGAGCTAGAATGTGATGCTTCTGGGGTTGGCATAGGTGCGGTGTTATTGCAAGAAGGCCATCCAATTGCGTACTTCAGTGAAAAACTCAATGACCCTTCTCTCAATTATCCCACCTATGAAAAAGAGTTGTATGCCCTTGTGCGTGCTCTTCATACTTGGGAACACTATCTTGTGTCAAAAGAGTTTGTTATTCACATTGATCATGAAACTTTAAAGTATTCGAAAAGCCAGCACAAGATCAACAAGAGGCATGCAAAGTGGGTTGAATTTCTAGAGAAAATCCCTTATATCATCAAATACAAGAAAGGGAAATCCAATGTTGTGGCTGATGCACTTTCTAGAAGATATACTCTTTTAGCCAAACTTGGATCTCAAATTCTTGGATTTGACAATATATGTGAATTGTATGGTCAAGATCCCTTCTTTGCTCCTATTTCTTCTAATTGCTTAAATAAGTCCCAAGGCAGCTTCTCAATCTCAAATGGATATCTTTTCAAAGAAGCCCGCCTATGCATTCCATGTGGTTCTCATCGTAAACTCTTAATCATTGAGATGCATGAGGGGGGGCTTATGGACATTTTAGGGTCGCCACAACGTTGGCAATGCTTAAGGAAAAATTCTTTAGGCCCCACATGAAACGTGATATTCAAAAACATTGCGCTAGTTGTTTAACTTGTTTACATGCTAAGTCTAGTGCAATGCCTGTTGGGATGTATACTCCTTTGCCTGTGGCTTCCACCCCTTGGGAGGATATTAGTATGGACTTTGTCCTAGGGCTTCCAAGGACTTCTAGGGGTGTTAATTCGATTTTTGTGGTTGTGGACCGTTTTTCAAAAATGACACATTTTATTCCTTGCCACAAAGTCGATGATGCAAGCCACATTGCAAAATTTTTCTTTAGAGAAGTGGTTCGTCTTCATGGCTTACCCAAGACAATTGTTTCTGATAGGGATACTAAGTTCCTTAAGCCATTTTTGGAGGACTTTGTGGTCTAGGTTTGGAACTAAACTTTCTTTTTCTACTTCTTGTCACCCTCAAACTGATGGGCAAATAGAGGCAGTCAATAGATCCCTCTCCATATTGCTTAGGGTTGTGCTTAAGGGGAACCATAACTCTTGGGATGAGTATCTTCCCCACATTGAGTTTGCATACAATAGAGTGGTCCATAGCATCACCAAACTCTCACCTTTTGAGGTTGTCTATGGCTTTAACCCTCTCACTCCTCTAGACTTGTTACCTCTTCCATCTTCTTTTAACTTTGTTCATAAAGAAGGGGTTTCTAAGTCCCAATTCATCAAAGATTTTCATGAGAAGGTTAACAGTCAAATTCAAGCTCAAATAGAAAAGATTGCACATTCTAAAAAAAGGGGCAAGAGAGTGTGGTCATTCAATGAGGGTGACTTAGTTTGGTTACATCTAAGGAAGGTAAGATTTCCTCACCTAAGAAAATCCAAACTTGGTCCCCGAGGTGATGGTCCATTCCAAATTCTAAAGAAGATCAATAATAATGCTTATCAATTAGAAATTCTTGTTGAATACAGTGTGCATCCTACATTTAATATAACTGACTTAGTTCCTTTTACAGGTTCCATAGATGATGAGGATGACCACCACGATTTGAGGACAAATCCTCTTCAAGGTGGAGGGGATGATGTGATCTCACCAAGCATACATGATCCTTCAAGCCCAACATCCTGTGGAAGCCCATTGAGAGGCCCAACAACAAGGTCTATGATGAGAAAGATTCAAATGGGTATTCCTTTAAATGACCATCAAGACCAAAGCATCCACACATTATTCACATGGGCTAAGGAAATCACCAAGATCTGAAGGATTACATGTAATTGTAGTAGAATAGAATTTATTTTGGGCCAATGTTTAGGCCTTCCTTTCCAATAATACATAAGACACGAAAGGAACATAGGATGGGGTGCAAATTGGGCTGGGCCCATTCCTCTTCATACATGGTCGAGACTATCAAAGTAAAGCAAGGAGACACCTTTGCTTCATGGTTTAACTAAGGTTGGTCATCACATTCAAAGGCCAAGAACCCTTCTTGTTCCTCAAGCCAAGATCCAAAGGGCGTGACATTGCCTCCTTCTCCAAGCTTTCATCAACGTCCAAGAGCAAGGCCCACTCCATCCAATGGCTCTCCTTTCTCATGTGTAAATGGCTTCATATAAAAGCCAAAAATTCACTCATTTGTATCACTCTTGAATTTTTGTGCAATAGACACTTTGAGTTGAGAACACTCCTCACTATTGCCACTTGAGAGTCATCTTTTAGAGAGCTTACTCTCTTTACCTCTAGCCCCCTTCCTAAGTTAGAGCTACCTCTAAATCACTCACCCTTTCACCTATCCATTGCAAGCAAGAGCTTACAAACTTGCTTCCATTCTTCCATGCTTCCTCCATCATTTCCGCTGGACTTGGAGCTTCATATCTCCACCAAGCTCCATCATAAACGTAGGCGGTTTAGACCGAGTAGTTACCTAGGACTGTCTAGGTACAGTACAAATGTAATATATATCTAACACTTATATTATGTATATTAAGTTAGTTTAAAAATGTTTTTTTTAAACTTCAATGTACTTTCTTTTTCTTTCTTTTTTTGGTTTCTCTCTCTTTTCTAACTCAATTTTTAACCTCAATCTTTCATTATTTTCAAAATAAGGTTCCACCACATTGAAATTGAGGATTTACATACCATTTTAGACCAAACAATTTCTTCTTTTGAGTAAGTTCATTTTCTACCTTTGTTTTTTTGAAGCATCTTTTTTTGTTTTACATGTGGTTTAGGGTTTAGGGTAAAATGCATCTACATCATCTAAACTTAAAAAATTTCATGAGTTCACTATTTGAAGAAAAGAAAAAACAACTCTCTAAAATTCATAGAATTATACATATAATAAATTTGAAAATTTTTTAACAAGTAGTATGATAGGTTATATTGAACGAAATATTGCAACAAGTTTTAGTCCTCATTCAATTATTCAAGATTTCAAGTCCCTTAAAAGAATGCAGAAGAACACTTTGACTAAAATAAATATTTGACATTTAATGATAGTTTTTTATAGTTATTTTATGATATGAAAATGAATGATATTCATATTTGTTTGAATTTTACTATTGTATGTGCTTGCTTTGAGTAGAAGAAATGAAGAGAGAAAATAAATATATTTTTTAATTAAAAAATTAATTTATATATAAAAAATATAATTTGACACGCATGACTTTTTGTCCAAACTTTGTCACTGTCCGCAACAGATATTTATATTATTTTATATATTTTTATAATTTTATTTTAAAAATGTGTAAATTGTCTTTTTTTTATATTTTTTTATATCCATTAATACCTGCCTTTAGGCACTGTACATGTCGTGATCCAGTCTCATTCTTATGCCTAGATGAGAGATATTTTGAATGTAGAAATGTACGAAAAGAAAGGGCATGATGAATACCCAAAAATGATTGTGCTGAATTCCATTCAAATTGCTTCCCAGATAAGAGAACTCCATGCCTGTCATGGACCTCTTTTGCCTCCCACTTAGACCTTCTACAGCACCACCACTTTCCCTTTTCACATCATTACTATTTATTATTAAGTTTTCTTAGCACCCTTCTATCATTATTCTATGTACACTTGAAAGAATAAAGTATTAATGGAAAAATAATTAGGTCGAAAATATTGAAAAATAATAAATATTTACTCAAATTAAAATTTCTGTCTCTTCTATTTTTTTATACAGACTTTGGTTATTATTATTTTACGATTTTTGTCTTACATACCTTAAAAAACTATAATTTTTGCGATTTTGATAATTTTTTGAATTTTGTAAAATCTTTGGACTAAAATTGTGAGAAAATAGGAGATTAAAACTACAATCAATAACTAAAAGGAATTCGAAGTTATAAATTAACCAAAGTTTTAAGTAAAACTTCTCTTTTTACAATTCGGATTTGTACATTTGGGTTGAATAAAGAATTAAGAGGAATGCTGATAACACTTTTTTTGGTTTTCTAAATTTTTTTAAAAACTACAAATTCCTTTATTAATTTTAGATTTTAATGAATTCCCACTAATAATATTTAAAATGTAATGATAACATTAATGTTCAATTAATAATTTTTGTTTAAGGTTTAAGGACATTTAAAGTTCATACTCCTTTTATAAACATGTTGCCAAGGATAATAATGACTCACTTATTGATTTCAAATTTGCATCACTTATTTAAGAAAATAATAACTCACCACTTATATGAACTTTTAATGACATATAAAACCATTCTTTAAGAATTGAGATTAACACTTTTTTTTTTCTAATTCTTAAGAAATTTAAAGTGTAGAACCTCGATTTGAATACCATCTTTGACCCAAACATCTCGAACTTTACAACCTATGAGTTCCAATACCTTAGCAAAGCTTCCACCCTACTTCTAGCATTGTTAATAGTTTTCTTTTGTCGGCGTGCACGCATGGGTTTTATATAATTGAACAAAGGACACACACCAAAACCATCACAAGAAAAAAAAAAAAAAAAAAAAAAAAAAAAAAAAAATACAAAAAAAAAAAAAAAATTTAAATATTTTTAAAATACTACATTTTGATTTTGATTTTTTTTTATATGCTGAACCTTCAAAATACAACAAAAATCCTTACAAGAAAAAAAAATGAAACAAAGAACAAAAGATTGTACAATATTTGATGAAACACTTTTGATTCTTAATAATATTTTTTTGTGTTGTTTATATAATGAACCTTAAAAATACATTAACTTATATTAATTTTATATTTTAAAGCATATTAAAAAGTTTGCTAATGTATCAAAATTAATATATTTTAAAAACACAAGAGAAGGTACAACACAAAAAACATAGGAGAGAATGGATACTTGAATTACAAGAGAAAACTGAGGAAACTGCCATGGCATTGCATGATGTTGTACAATTTTTAAATGAAGGGAGGTTCTACCCAACAGATAAGTACATAATTAAGTTTCTATTCTAAGACAAACAAAAGTGAAGAAAGACCATATCATTACATTAAACTTTACTTCACCTTTTGTTTTTGTCTTCTTTCTTTTGTTTTCTGGTTAGTGCTAATTAATAACAAGAAGTTTGATGAATTAATTAAAGGGTGTTCATACAGTAATGGTACAGCAAGTATTGTTAATGGGTTGGCCTCTTGCCATGCCAAGAAGCTTCATCTCCTTAGTTGCAGGATCCTCAAGCATTAGGACCTTGTCCTTGTCCCTAACCCCAACCATGTGAAGAAATTCACTGTCTTCTCTCTCTTTGCCCTTGAACAGAAGCCTCTGCTCTCTAGGATCCAAATTTGTCACCAGTGACAAAATCAGTTTTAGTTCCCCTGCAAGTTATTACCATTCACAAATTAATAAGTATAAAACACCCACTTCAAGAAAAAGTAATGATTTCAAAGTCAACAATATAAACCAAAATTTTGAATCTTTTTTATTTCTACAAACACCCTTTTAACTCAAAATGAAAATTTGGAGTAGACTTTGAAAAGGGTATGCATGAACAACAAATTGATGAGAAAACAAATGTGGGATTTTTCATTAGGTGAAACTTTACACTATAATAACTACAAGAAACTTAATATATACATTATTTTAAACCCAAAACTTTGAAGTGTAACATATGTTTGAATCTTTTTTCTGATAACCAAACTCAATAAATAAAAGGGTTTGTAACTAAAACTGTATTTCATTAAACCAAACGTATTGAGAATCAAATTATTTCACATGTTTATAACTAAAATTAGATTTGATTAGAAGAGCATTACCAAAAGTTGAAGTGGCATCAATGGAAATGTCATGCCATTTTGAGACAGTGGAAACTCTAACAGCAATGACTCCCTCCCCAGAACTTTGGTTATTATTATTATTACTCTCCCTCTTCTGAACAAGCATGCCACCAGGCCTAAGTTCCCACTTGATTTCACCGATGTTTTTGGCATCCCTTTCTCCTTTGCTTCCATTGTTGGGAAGCTTGGAGCTTGTTCTTGAAAACCTCTTTGACCTCAACTTCATCATCTTTGATCTGTTTGGAAAGTGAAGGAGGAGCAAAGAGAAGGTGATGAGGTTAGGGGCTTATATAATAGAGGGAAAGTGTTGAAAATGAAGAAAGAAGAGCATGAATAAAATAGAAGCCGCCCTAGTGTTGCAAAAAAGCAAGAGTTGAGGGAACACATGGGGAGACATTGGACAATATGGGCAAATTGTCTTTTCTAGGGCACATGGGGGAGTTAGTGGGTGCTTACCAACAAATTCATTTAATTGCTTGATTGGTGGGGCAAAATCAATTACCTTCTTTTATTTTATTTTATTTTTTCTTCTTCCTCTTCATCTTCTTCCATCAAAACCAATCAATCTACCTTAATTAATACTGAACAAGTGTCATAAGTCTCATGCCTCTCTAACTACACCTCTTAAACAATCACAAAGAGTTACGTAATCACTCAATAAATTCTTTTATTGGAAATCAATTAACTCATTAAATGTCTTAAAAGACTCACTAAATGCTCTTAGTTGTTCATTTACATAAGAATATATACGATCAATTTTTACTTCAACTTTTCTAATAACCATTTTTATTTATTTATAGGAGTTGAAGTTAAAATTTTATCTCGGGTGAAATTCGTACAACAGTTGCATTGGTTTTGGTTATGTAATATTAATTAATTTTTATGGTAATTAGAAATTTTTTTAGTGCTATATATAAAATTGAAAAGAAGTAATTGAAACTAGGATCTTAATTAAATACAGGATATTTGGTCGTCATTAATTAAGATGAAAGTATATTAATTTTGTTATATTTGAATTAATTTATTTTTAATAATAATTAATACGCATATTATAAATTGAAAATAAATTTATATATTTTATATTATTAAAATTAGATAATGCATATAAAAAATAAAATTAGTAATATGGTAAAAAAACTATAAATTAATATGTTTATATTTCTATTTAATTTGAAATTTTTTATGTTTTGGTTATTGATTTGCAAATAGGAATGATAAAATTAGTAGGTTCTAGGGAAAAAAAAATAATATCAATTGGACTAGCATGTAAAACAACTTGTCGTTTTACTTTCTCTTATCCATGATGCCCGACTATAATAACATGCAAGCTAGCATATGGTTCATCTCCTCATGTAGTTGTGTTCTTATTTAATTAAATATGTAAAAGATTGTGAAATATATAAGAATGGAGGATTAAATGTGTAAACTTTATTTTAAGTTGTGAAATATATTGTCTAATGTTCCATAGTCCTAGGATAGATAAACAAATTGAGTTTAACTAAGTATTATTTGGGATGTAGTTATACCTAACTAAGATTGAATATTTTTTTGAATATAGCTACTTCTAGATAAGATATTGGATATTATTTGCAAAGGAGTTACTCATAGCTAAAACCATAAGTTTTACAAAGAAAGTGATGTAAAATATTATTACATTAATCACTACAAGAAAGATTGTGTTTTATGACAAATACAACATTTACTTAATTCTTTTAGGTTGCTCTCAAATACAAATAATGTTCTAACTTACAATTGTATTTTGTATTAATCTTCCGGTGCATATATGATTATGGTTTATAATCACTTTCCTTTCGTGTAACTTGAACACCAATGCAAAATGCTAACAAAATTTCATGAAATTTAAGATATGTTGTTTAATATTGACATGTACCAATAAAATAAAATAAAAGTTAATCTTCTTGAATGGAATAGGGTCAACCCTTGAATACAAAAGCAAGTTCATCATTCATTTAAAGATTACTACAATTGTTCACACAATTTCAGTATATATATGTATGGATCGAAATTGGATTAATTCACCATGCAATAGTGATAAGTATAAGACACGAGTTGAAGAATTTATACAATTTGCATAACGTAATAAGGGTAGGGATGATGATGAAGTGAAGTTTAGATGTTCTTGTGTCAACTATTTGAATGAGAGAAAGTTGAATTTGAAGGCGACAAATGGGTAAACATAAGAGTTTCACAAAATTGTTGGTGTTGTTGAATGAAAACTTCAAGATGGAAGTACACTACCACTTGTAACTATGATCTCAAAAAAAAAAATATTTGTCTAATGGGTATGGAGTATAAAAGGATATATGCATGTCCTAATGATTGCATATTATTCAAGAACAAATTCGAAGGTTTGAAAAAATGTTTGAAGTTGAGGTTATCACGATACAAGCAGAAAATCTACAGTGAAGATAGTGGTCAGATAGAAAAGGATGACCTTGCTTTGAAAGTAGTTTGATATCTTTCAATCGTGCTCAGATTTAAGCGTTTGTTTGCAAATCTAAAAGATGCTAAAAACCTTAGATGCATGTAGATGAGAAGATGTGACAAACTGCTTTGTCATCTAACAAATTCAATGCAATGGAAAAATATTGATCATGAATTTCTCCAGTTCGGTCAATAATGTAGAAATGTTTCGTTTGGTTTAACTACGAATGGAATGAATCCATTGTAGTTGTATAAACAAGAAGTCTTAGAGCTTGCGTTGAGGAAAGAATAACTAAATATTACATTTATTCAATTATGGATGATGTAAGCCTCTTAACCATTCTTTATGTTTAATTGATTATATAATTACTTATATTAAATAAATTTTTTGTCCAAGTATATGTTTGGTGTTAGTAAAAATATGGGATTTAATAATGTATGTGGGTTCATAGACCCCTAACTCACTAATGAAGACAATAAGTTTTATGACATCTAAGCATATGTCATCAAATGCTTTGAAAGAGGGAAACAAATATATTTTGTCCATTATGTTGTTGAGTAAGTGTACTTTGTTGACTTTTAATTATAATCTGTCATTTTAAGGTATAATAATGAAGTTATTTTGAATTCAGACGTCATTGGCAGTTACTTATGGTTTTCATAAAGGACAACATTGTTGTGTGGTTTTGCTCCTTGCACAACTCTAGGCCTACCCATCTCAGACAAGTAATAGATTGGAAAGAAACTCAATGTTATGAACTTTCCTTGTTATATAAGTGTATCCTAAAACATTTCCTTTTTCATAATTCAATTGTTGGACACAACATGTTGTAGGAAAATCAATTGTTAAGGCAAAAAGGCTTGCATGGTTGTCCCTCCAAGTTTGGTATTTTGGTCTACAGTATTAGAATTGTTTGATTCATTTTCTCGGTTATTTATAATTGTGCGTTCATATTGTAGTGTAATAAACAAACCAGGTCATATGAGTATGTTTATTATGTAATGCAATGGATATCAGCCGTTGTTTGTGCTCATATTACAAGTAGTTGTGAAACGATAGTCATTACATTGAATAAAATACTTATATGTAACTTTGTATTTTTATATACTAATTGAAATTATTGTGTTGTGTGCAAAAATTCAAGACTCCTACACCAATTCCTAATACGTCCATTAAGTATTTAAGGATAGTTTGTGCAAAATACATTATACAAGTGTACAATAGTATTTAGTGCATTTATTCGTGTAATGATAGCATGTTATTAGTCCATTAAGTATTTTGGCTTGTTTTGGTTTGGTAAGCATAATGTTCTATTTCTGGACTGGTTTTCTTGTATTATATACGAGTAATGTAGGAAGAAACAAAAAAAGAATAATGTATTTAAAAAAAATGCATACTTTATGCCTAGATTATGACCAAATTCCAAAGCATAAAATGGGCATTAGATCTAGTAATAACTGAAGCCTAATACCTTTAAAAATACCATAAAACTTTAAATCAGAAAAGGTATTTGGCTTCGGTTATTACTAGAACTCTAACCAAATACCATTTCTGATTTAAAATAAAACTTAATTTTTAAGGGTATTTAGCCTTAATCCTGGTTAGAAACGAGACCAAATACCCTTTCTGATTTAAAATTTGATTTAATTTTTAAGGTTTTCGACTTCAGTTATTTAGGAAACCAAAGCATAATGTGGAACTTTATGCTTCGGTTCATAACCGAAACCAAAAGTCCATCATTTTCTATCTCGTCTGTATGTGTTTCGGTTCAGCAACCGAAGTTCAATGTCAAAAATAACTGCAATCAAAACTCTTTCTTGCACTAGTGACATTACATAAAACATTTTGCGTCTATCAAACAAAAACATAATTTAAAGGACTTTTTCATTTATCAAATTACTATTTATCCGTTTGTTGAGCTACAATAAATACTTCCCATTTCACATAACTTATAAACATATAAAATTATGTTTTATACTTAATTGTTTAAACAAATAATAAAAACTAAAACAAAGGAATAATTCAACTTGGACCAACAAAATGTTTATTACATTAAAATATATTTAATTAACTTGAGTTTTATTAACTAATTATACTCTTGAATATTATGGACTTGTCTTTGAGAGATTACAAACAAAAATATGTATATGCTCGTTTCTCCCATTCTATTGGAATGAAAGGTAGATGTTAACATTTGAAACCTTTATCTAGGAATTTTACATTTCTTAATAAAAAATTTCTCATTTTTTTTTTGTAATGCAAGCTTGATGGGTCAAATAGTTGCATACAGTAACTGATAGTATAATGGAAACACTATAGTGCTGAAAAACATGTATATATGTATGGACAAGAGAGCAATAATGATAAAACTTAAAAGTGTGTCCCAAGTACAAAGAATAAAAAAAATTAATTAGTAATATAGTTTTCATATTTAGTTCTTTTAATTTGTTTTGGTCCTTATATTTATTTTTAAGTCAATTGAGTCTATATTTTTGTAAAAGTACTCATAGATGTCTTACATTGTTATCTTTAGTTTCAAATTTACAATAATGGGTGGAGAACAACATAGATTTTCTTTTTCTTTCTTCTTCAATATATTCAATATTTTTGGTAAAATTATTCGTCTTTATGTAATATAATCTTTTAAATGAATATAGAATTATAAGAAAAAGTAAACTAATATTAATTTTATCATTTTACCTTTCTGTTATTTTAACAATGAAAAAATCAGGCACTATTACTAAAATACAGAAGATGTAAAGAAAAAAAAAATCTGTAAAAACATGAACGCTCTAGATTTATTTACAAAATATTATATATATTTTAATAATAACTTTTCTATAGGAATATTATAAAAATATATTTCAATCCTCTCTAGTCTATTTTTCACGAGAACTACGAACCTCAATTCGGCGTTATATTTTATAATAAGAGCATATTCACTACATGACTTCTTTAGCCTTTGCCATACCAAAATTGTTAAGGAATATCTTACCTCCAAACGTTTTGCAGAAAAATGATATTTTTAATTATCTGTTATTACGAAAATTTAAGATGACCTTTAATTGATGATTGTTTATTTTTACACTTCTATATAAACGAGCATATAAATCAAATGAATATACAAGACACATAAAAGATTTATTGAAAATATAATTCTTTTGTATAAAAGAGAATATTAATTACACATTTTAATCTGTGTGTTATATATACATAGATGAAAAATAAAAACAAAATGATATTAGTATTTGACGAAAATACAATGTACTCTAAAAAACAAAATGTTTTACTTTTATATATATTCATTTGTTATATATAATCTTAAATGAAAGAAATGAAAATTAATACTTGATAAAGAAAAAAAAAAGTAATTTTAAACCATCATCCTATCATAAACTAACGCACAGTAAATTTGTTAATTTTTATGGTAATTATTTTAAAACTCACAAGGATACTTACTTTGTGACTGGATGAGAGACTAAAATTATATTAATTAGACTTATTAGACAAATATATCATCTTAAATACTAAACCTTACAGTAAGTATATATATATATATATATATATATATATATATATATATATATATATATATATATATATATATATATATTTATATATATATATATTTATATATATATATTATATTTATATTTTTTT
>Ga0214542_1001371_pt1 | contig 49732 bp, 20 predicted proteins | sample CNSS1metaG_FD_160096 | JGI IMG/M metagenome (GOLD analysis project Ga0214542, IMG submission 160096) | Root nodule microbial communities from cowpea collected in UCLA plant growth center, Los Angeles, California, USA - CNSS1 | ecosystem: Host-associated > Plants > Roots > Nodule | place: USA... | reverse complement strand
AGTAAGTATATGCATTGAGTAAATGGGTCAATCCACAGAGAACTATGAAGGCAATGAATTGAAGGAAGACCAATTTAAAGGGGACATTGGAGCGACTCACAAAGTAAAGGAGCTCAAGGGGAATGGAAAAATATGCAATGGCAATGAAAAAATCACTCACTTTCTGGCAAACCAGAACGTTGTGGATGCTCCAAATCCCTTCCTCATCACAGTTGCAGTGTGAATATTCCACTTCGATGGCAAAGACAGAGAGCACCATAACCAACAGCAAGAAAAACACAAGAAACAGTCTTCTTTCCATGGCGACAAAATAATTAGAGCTACTATTTTCCTTTTTCTAAATCATACCCCAATAACATACAGCGACAATTGACACCACAATTGACACACACATTACAATCGATCTAAACTAAGTTTAATTTCCCAGAACCCTAACAATTTGGAGTCAGAAATCGAGAAGACAAAGAATAAATCATGACTTGGTGTGCTTTTGGTCAATGATACTAATTGATAAAATAATGCTACCCATCACAAAAAAAATCCAATCTTAGGTTTGAAGATTGTACTTGGTCGAAGGGAGAGAGAGATGGGACCCACGCAGCTTTACATGAACTGAACAGAGACACCTTCCTCTTACAAACAAACCTTTACCAGTAATAATAATAAATCAGACACTCCATTAATTACTACTGTAACACAAGATTTTGAAACATTTTAGTGTGCACGATTGCCCATGGAGCAATGATCTTCACTTCTTTAAGTTGCATTAGGAAACTGAAAGTGGAAACAATAATTTAAATCAAACATGAAATCATTGAGCTAACTCATACAAAACAATATCAACTCTATAATATTAATAATAATAAAGATGAAATATACTTTTAGTTTCTAAATTTAAAATTGTCTTAAACTTTAATATTTTTGTTTTTAAACTTAAAAGTTAAATAAATATAATTATTGTAATTTAAAGATATTAAATTAATTGTATATATTAAATGATATTATAAGAATTTTATATTATAAGCTTGAAATGTCTTTTTACATATTACAAAAATTTAAAAATTTAACGATGAAATAATTATATTTATTTATTTTTAAAACTTTGAGAATTAAATTCATAAATAAATTTTAATTTTACTTCAAAGTTTAGAGATTAAAAAAATATTTAACTCTAATAATAATCAAGCAACTTTAAAATAATATTAATAATAAAATTAATATTAAGCAATTATTTATTATAAATTTAAAATATAATTTATATTAACTAGTAATTTTTTATATGAATTGTTAAAGTTTTAATAATGATAAAGTATATATTTATTGTTAAATATTAGTACTTTATTTTATTTTCAATAAAGAAATTTCTAGTTAGTGACTTATGGAACAAATATCTCTTCAATATAAAATATGTGTTGTTTTGTATTGTATTTGTGGAAGGAAAGAAGGTGAACATCAAAATTGGGTTTTTTCTAATTTTGTAAAGTGACCATCCTGTTGTGTTGTTGTAGCATTTAAATATCTTGTTCGGACGTGGTCCAGATATTAAAGTTTGATAAATATATTTAAAAAAAATCAATGTCACATGGAGAAAATTTAAGATTTAGATTTTAAGATTAAAAATTATTTTTTGATAAATTTTATAAAATTTACAAGTTAAGAATTTATCAATTTATGAACTAGCTGGTAACTTATTAATTATCAATTAGTTTAAAAACTATATTATTAAATTTCAAATATGTAATAAATTTTAAGCAATAATTTAATTAGTAGATGTAAAACGAATATAACTATATAAATAAAAAATAAACTAAAAGTTCATAAGATAAATTACTTTGAAATATTTATAAAGTAAAAGTTCTTAAAATAAATTATTTTAATGTAATTGTCAAACATTTTTGTATTTATTAAAATAGTTCATAAAGTCGAAAATAATTTTTTTATCAAACAAAAAAAAAATCTTAATAACTATATTACAGTTGGTTTAGATGATGAATGACAAAAAAATAAAAAAAGAATATATAAATTATTTAATATGTCTTAGTATATAATAATATTCTTAATAGGTACACTTAATACCGAGAAACTTCTCTTAGGTTAAATTTTAAAAAATAACTTATATATGATACAACGTTTTTTCAAGAAAAGATGTTTGTCATTAAAGAAGTAAAAATCTATTTTTTTTCAGTTAAAATAACAATTTTAATAAAAAAATGTAATGTTAATCTTATTAAAATATTTAACATGATGCTAAACTAAATTTTTTAATAAAAATGATACATTATTATGATGTTTTTAGAAAAACTACATAAATATTGTAAGAAATATTTTTCATCAACCAAATAAAACTCAGTTATACAAAGATTAATAATGTCTAAGATTCATTATTTCCCAATAATTTTGTTTTAATCTACCAAAAAGTTGTCCAACACTCCCCGAAAAGAAAAAGAAAAATAAAAAGGCACTATAGTTTGAAGTTCGAGGTAGTTTTTATCTGGGGGAGTGTTAATATATAATTTATAAGGTAATCATTGTAGGATCCATATTCAATATTCAAAATCGGTGCCATCATTATAGCCGAAAATACCACCACCAACTCTTTCTATCAGTTTAAAAAAAACATATTGATGTGTAAATTGAATAGAATATTTTTATTGAACAATCAAGCTTAAGTGAAGATTATACCTTATATAAACTATATATATATATATATATATATATATATATATATATATATATATTTGTAACATATCTTTGCCATAGTCAAGTCAAGTGTGTAATTGCCTGTTGACGTGAACTTTGAGGCGGCACTTTTCGTATATCGGTAATAAACTATCTTAGAAGATGACATGTTACACACAAGACATTCCTAAATAACTGAAAAGATGTAATAAATAAATAAGGAATCATTACTAAATGACAATGTTATAAAAGACATGTTCAGTGCCAAATAACCTGGTAATTAGTTCAACATACTTCTTTTTAATCATATAATAAATACCAAAGAAATAATTTGGTCTGAGAGTTCTTTTTGTCATTGGTAAAGGAGATACATCCAAATTTATTGGATGGTACCGGAAAGAGTAGATATATCTGAAGTATACCTTTTAATATTAAGAGTTAAATATAATTTTAATTCTAAATTTTGATGTGAAATTATAATTAATTTTTGTCAAAAATTTTGATATATTTTAATTCTCAAATTTTGGAAATGATAAAATATAATGCTTTTTAACTTAATTATATTAAAATTTTTGACATGTTAAACACGTTTCATACTAACATTTAATTTATTTACACCATTTAACATATTATTACTTTATTATCAACTGAAAAACACATTTGACATATAAAAAAGTTAACATAATTAAATTAAAAAATATATTTATCCATTTTTATAATTTAGAAATCAAAATATATTAAAATTTTCATCAAAGACCAATTCCAACTTCATGTTAAAATTATTAAAAACATATTTAACCTTTTTTATTAATCAGTGAATAGGTTAATTTAAAGTGCGGAAAAACCTAATTTCTTCTGAAAATTCTTTTGAAGAAATTGATCTAAATAAACTGTAAGTCGATTATAAGATCCATTTATAGTTTAAAGGTGTTTCAAAATCCTTGTATTCATTTTATTTTTATCCTTTAAGTCGTGTTTTATCCCTCAATATTTCAAACAAAAATAAATCAGTCCTTCAAGAATCTAGGAAATAGTATTTTTAATAAAACAATTGAAAACGTCATTGGAAGTGCAATTTAAAAATAGCCCTTATGTTTTTCTTACATCATAAACCAAAATGCTCTTAAAATCACTGAAATATCCTCTCAACAATAACGTAAAAACCATGGAGATGCCATTTACCTCTTTTGACCAATAAATTCCATAACAGAAAAGGAAAACCAAACATTTGTTAACAAGCTAAAAAAGAGACCAATTATTCGAAACTCTGTTAGAAAGTCCCCTCAATTTAACCCTCCATCAAAATTGATAACCCATCGCACAAGGAAAATACAAGTGAAGTTAATAAAACAACACTTAGGACAAAATTTAGTTAACCATCTTACACTACGCATAATGTGGACTGTACCCTAAAAATCGAAAAAGTTACAACACGAGCTTTATTTCAGTTCCATTACATTTTACCTTTATAGGTGTTTGTGTACTTTATGAGCATAACGGCCCAGAAGGTGAGCAGAGAAAGATAATCAATATTTTCAAAATAGGCTTACTAAATGAAGAAGCATGATATGATAATAATCTAAGCTATGACAGAATTTGGAAGAATATATCTTAAGGGTGCAGCTTGAAAATGGAAGGAAAATATAATCCACAACAGATTAGCTAATCTAGGAAACATATATATATCTATGATATTTATCCCGGTAAGAACTAACAGGCCTGCAAAAATGAAGTAAGCAACCCTGATTTATACATACAACAGCAGTAAATGAGGCAGAAAAATATTTTCAAGGACAAGCATTAGTACTAATTTTCAGAAGCCACGAGCTTTAATGAATGGTGCATACTATAAACGGCATCACGCGACAAAGAGGGCTGGTATGTATAGATATCATACATCTATCGCACATTGGTTTATCAAATCCAAAGCCATATCGAGTTTTCAATCAGGAATTTGGTCATAGCCCCCATTCTCAGGAGACTGGTGCGAACCATGACCTGTCCTTCCTGCAGATAGGAAACCTTATTGCACCATAGCCAAACTATCAGAAGGAGCAGGTTAGTCCATACCTGTCAGCTCAAAACTGGAATTTCTTGAGTCCGGACGAGCCCAGTCGGTGGACCGGGGAGGCGTCCCCTGCAAACCAAGCTGTTGAATCATGAAATGACTTCCCCCCATGGCTTGATGATCATCATTTCCACGGATTGGATTTCCACTGGGAGAGTCGACTGATTGGCGGAAACCTAAACTTGATACTGGTTCACTAACAGGTGGTGGTAACTTACTTGCAGAGGCATCAACTTTTGGGCTAGAATCCTTCTTGTTGTCAATAAAAAATGTTCCAACGATGACCTGTGTAGATTAACCTTTCATCAAAATGACTTCCAGGCAGTGGTTGGTAGGAATTAAAACAGGAAGGTGCAAAATAAAATAGTGAAATTTGACAATTTTGATATAAAGGTCTATATGTATACTTTATTCACCGGGTTTCCCTATCAATTTTACTATTACCAAGCGCCACCCTAAATGCCCATCTTATCTTCCCTTTTTATTCCTATGAAAAATTTATACATGTAAAATCACATTTGTGTATATTAGGTAAAGGCTAAAAAAAAAAGAAACTACAGAACAAGCAGGAACATGAGTAGAGAACTGATCACGTATAACTTTCTCTCCAACCCCTATTTTTCCTTGGAGCTTATGTTAGCAACCTCGTGACCGCAACGTACAAACATATCAACAACAACTACCAAATCTTCCCACTAAATGAGGTTGGTTATATCTAACGGTACATAATGTCCTAATCATAAATCACGCTCAATGACACGTAATTAAATCAAAGTCCTAGTTGATGGTTAGGCCTACAATTTTTCTAGGCACAAATTGCATATTGATCAAGACAAAGAAAAATAGAATAGGGCACAGCTCATATTTGCCATCAAAAAAGTTATTTCTGAAATTACCTGAACTGGACCAGCTGCTTTAAGCGGCCCACCAACTCCACCACCTATGATTTGTCCATCGGTGTTAGATAAACATACACTTAGACCACCAGTTCGAGTTCCAATCTCATTACGGACGTAAGATCCAGTAAGTGAAATAATCTCAAATCGACCCTGATGTCAAAACAAAGAGTCAAACTTTGATAACTGCAATATGAGCACATGACTACAAAATATAATAAAGCAGAATCCCTTGACAAAAAAGGTTAACAATTATTATTTTCAGCAATTAGCCATGTGCTCATTATGTTGGAGACAATGACTCCTGCTTAACAGTTAATTCATTGACAAGTGACAACACAGGAAAAAGATATTACTAACTTAATGCTGACCGGCACTAACTTTAAGTGACCAGTTGTAATCTAATATAGATAGTTTTCATTAAGGCTCCTCATTGTTGTCGTCTGTAGTCTTGAAGGAAACTAAAGAATGAAGATCAGTTTTCTTGTAAGAAACTGGTGCAAGAGCTATCTACAGATTCTGAAACCATTTTTCTAAAGCTTCCAATTTAGATCACGAGAAAATAGGTCCATAGAATTTGGGTTTATACAAATAAGCCATAAGCACACGCGTGTACATGAGGGAAAATAGGATGAGATCAAAATGAAGAGCATGGAAAGGGAAAATTAGTTATTGTTATTAAATATAAATTTAAATGAACATCGCTAATCCAATGTTTTTATTAGCATAATTAAGAAACAAGAGTATTCAGAATGAACATATTCAGAAATTTATGAGAAAAAGTGAAGACAAAACACTAGTCTCTTTATTACTAGTAGATAGAGAAAAATTCAAATTAGAAAACTCATTCACCTTGTTTGATGACACAAGTGAATAACCTTAAATCAAAGGGAGAGTACATTTTCCTCTCCCAAGTAATGCTTAAATTATACCTTTTTTCCCTCCAATTTTAAAATTACACTCTCCATCCACGTCAGAAACATGTTGCACTTCAGTGCATTGACTGATCCTCTTAATGGTGGTAAACAATTATGAATAAGCCTCCTAGTAGGGATGGAAATGGGTAAAATTTGAAAAAGGTTATAAAATCCATTCCTACACCACATTTAAAACTAAAACCTGCCTCTGAACCCATACTCTCAGAGCCTCACCCATTATCCACATTCTAATTAAATAGAATATTTTAATTCTGATAACTGAAAATCAACTATGAAAAATCAACCAAACAAAAACATTAACTAAAAATTATACCACAAGTTGGATGGAATGGAAGAACAACTACTCCCATAATTGGATGAATAATATAAAGCCATGAAAACTTTAGAGAGCAGAATTACAACAAAAGCCTTTAGGGTTTGAGATGAGAATTATATCATGGGTAAACTTCAAGATGACAACTTGTATCATTGAATAAGTAATTAAATATAATATTTCAAATTTCAGGTTTAATATATTAAATGATATGCATGGGTATGAAATGGGGTGCATACTAAAGTACCCACCCATACCGGCATCTCCACACCTATTCCCATATAACTTTTGCAAGTATTTATACCTGGTCCCAAACCCATTTAGTAGATAAGTTTCCTCCACAACTTTAATCTCTCCCCAAGTGCATTTTTGCTCTCTGCAACTTTTAGCGTAACTGGAAACTAATTTTCCACATAGGACTTTTATGAACGAAATAATGTTTACAATATTCCTACTAGTGGCTTTAGAAAATCATCCAAAATCTTATTTTATTTAACAGTCAAAATCTTATTTTATTTGACAGTAAAAGTTTAAAAATAGTTGCCATTGTCAATAATAAAGAGTGTAACAGAGGAAACTATCTTAGAGGCTCATTCACATTAAATAACCAAAGTGTAACACAAATCAAATATATTATAAACAAGATTTTAAGTCTTGGTTACTGTAATACTGACATAAACTAGATTTTGACAAAAACTGAAAGTTTCAACATTTCCTTTTCCTTTAAAAGATTGTTTAAAGAATATCTATAAGAACATAATAAATAGATATGATAAAAAAAAGTTACTAATATTTTACCTCATATGTAATGTTGCCTCCTGAGGTTGCTGGCTGGCGAAGAGAGGCATTAGAGATAGAACCAGACGCAGAGAGAATACACATTTCACGCCTACTTTGTTGCATGAATAACATAATTTTCTGGCCAACATCCTATTGAGTGCACAGTTAAACAGTAATCAAAGTAGTACACATACAGAAGAAAGCTGAAAATAAAACTGGACAAAAGACAAAACATAAAAAATTCAAACAACAAGGATGGAGGAAAATTTACTTGTATAAAGAGTGGTGAACTACAAGGAAAAATTGAATAACATCAGAAAAATACAGAAACTAAAAATTTTCTGAAACAATTTATATGTTGAAAATGCAGAAAAAAAGAGTAACTACACTGATTGTAATAGTTCACATGACATACAAAGGTTAACTGGGGCTACTTGCCACACTTATTGCGCTGCACCTTGTTTGAACCCTTAAGAAGGTGCAACTTGGTGAACTTCAGCAAGAGACACAGGATGACTAGGCTGACCCCTAAAAGGCATTATTCCTGAATTGTGCTAGATTGCATCGTCTCACCAAACAATCTCAATTACAAGAGACACTGTTACATTATTTATAAAATCTTCGCTCATTAACTCCCTTAGTCACTTAAAACATGATCTGCCATGAAATTACTATTTGAAACGACTGAAATCATCACCACACAAGAAAACCATGCATGTTGAACAAATCTGGAAGGACTATAAATAGATGTGAGGGGGTGGAACAAAACATATGATAATTAATTACTAATTAGTGGGGTCGTAAATGAGTATAACTATTCAAGCTTGACTGGTTAAATGCTTGATCAAACTGGTTTGCTTAATTAAAGAAACAAAAGCAAACTTACACTTGATATTAAACTCATTTATATACATAAAGATAAAGTTAAAATTACATATATATCACGTCTTGAGCGTGTATTTCTATTTGTTTATTATGATCTAGTATTCAAATGTTTTAATAAATACTAAATAGTAGAAATTTTAAAGTAATATAAGTCTAAGGAAATCTTCCACAAAAAGAATAAATAATTGAATTAAAAATGGGACAAACAAACCATTTAAACTCATTTCAAAAGATGAGCCAAGCATTGTAATCAATTCTTCAGAAGGTAAGTCTAAGATTTGTTGTTTGGCTCGACTAGTTTACATTCCTACTAATTAAACTTTTAGGGTAGGACATACTTAAATGAACAATTTAGTAGGCATATATCAGTGATATATGGTGTATATATATATATATATATATATATATATATATATATATATATATATATATATATATATATATATATATAGGTTGTCAGGCTGTTTAGTATATAGGTTCAGATGCATGTAACACTTAACAAATTATCAATTTAGTCTCTGAAGTATTACCTCCTACGAAGGATTTTTTAATACATAAGAAACTTTATAATGTGATTTCTAATACCTGGGAGATTGCTTATATAATTTGTTAATTTTGGGGACGACTATTAAGGATACGGAGTAACATTTTAGGGCCGAAATTCATGGGTTATTACTTTATTTTGTAATATAATAACCAAATCGGTTGGGACTTCGTTACATGTCACTCACTGTACTTGCCCTGAAGCAAGTAGATGCAGAAATTTAAAAACCACAAACAATATTGGAAGACCCGAAGTATGAATAACGCATACCTCACCAGCAGCAACAGCAATGACATGCGGAGTGAACCCTTGCCCTGCATTGCCTGCATCACCCCATTCACAGCAGAAACATCTAGTTAAAATTCTGCCATCAATCGCGCACTCGGTAACTTAGGTATTTTTGTCAACCCTTAAACTAAAAGAAACACTTTCATATGACTAAAAAACACTTTTAAATTCGTACGAAACGCTACACTCGCAATCCCAATCCTAAATATTTTCAAATTAGAACGAAAGAATGAAAGCAGAATCCACCAACACAGATAGAAGCAAACGCCGAACCTCGAATATACAAGAAGCGTAATTAATATTAATGAGCGAAATTGAGAAAGGGAAAGCGAACCTAGAGCGAAGGAATGGGATTTCTTGGACGTGAAAGATGAAGAAGAAGGGAACGTTGGTGAGTGGGGCTTCTTGTCCGCGGAGAACGACTGAGACGTAGCGGCTTTCTTGGCGGCAAGAGCCTGCTCCGGCGTGCCATACTTCCTAGGCCGCCCCCGCTTCCTCTTGGCCGGTTCGAGCTGCGAGGAGACCGCAGAGGCGACGGAGTGAGGGTAGAGTATGTGTGAGGCGTCGGCGTTGGGCAAGAGGCCGTTGGTCGGAGAGGCTGTTGTGGGTGCGGCGGTGTGCGGCGGTGGTTGGGGCTGGTGGTGATGGTGGTGGTGAGGGTGGTGGTGGTGGAAGAAGGAGGTGAGTTGGTTGTCATTAGGTTCCATGTTTGGGACAGAAAGATGTGTGTGCTCCCACTGCTCCCACTGCAATTTTTTTTTAGATATTTTATTTTATTTTTATAATGAAAACAAAAACAGTTTATCTTGTAAGAAAGAAGGGCAGTGCAGAGTCTGAACTCAACCCTTTCATTTTTTGGTCTTTCCCTCTCTTATTTTCACCCTCCCACTCTCCATATTTTCTTATTCTATTTTTCAACCTATTTTAATTTCTAATTTAATAACAGTAATAATAATAAAATAAATAATAAATAAAAAAATATTGAGAAAAAGAAAAAAAAATGGTGAAGTGGGAGGTGGATATTTGAATGGGTGACAAGGAAGTGGTGAGTAGGAGCAGTCACAGACAGTGACACTGACAACCAAATATACAAACCGATAAGGGTTGGGCTTCTTCTGAATCCTAGTCACTCAACCAACCTTACCTTCTCTTTCTTTTCTTTTCTTTTTTCTCTTACTCTCTTTTTTCTCTCATATTCTTTCCCAATTCTAACTCACAAATGCACACGACAAACATCTCTCTTTCTTCTCACAAATACAACATTATTCTTCATACTTCACTCAAATAAATAATTACCCTTTTATATTGAATTGCAAATCTACTTTAATAGTTACAATGTAAAAGAAAAAATAATTTCATAAGTCAATTATCTAAAGTTAGATTAGTTTAGGGTTTGAAAACGATTGATTCTTTAAAAAATTAACATTATATTCATCCAAAATTTATTATAATATCAAGAGATGTGTATTTTTGTGGGTAAAAATATATATAAGTGAACGTAAATATATTTTGTAATTTAATTTTGTAAGATTGAGTTAAATTTATAAGTTATTTCATTAGTGATTAATGTAAGTGAAAAAAAAAACTTAAATTAGGTTTAAAAATTACTAATGTGATAATTAGAATCATTCAAAATCTGTTTTATTAAGATTTAAGGTTAAATATGTTTTTCGTTTTTTAATTTTTGGGTGAATTCTAGAATTAGTTCATTTCAAAATTTTAGACCAATTTAGTTTTTCATCTCTCAAAATACATATATTTATCATTTTAATCAAATTTTGTTAAGTTTATTTGATATTAAATGTGTTTCATAATAGTATTTGACTTAATATTAAAGTAAAAATAAAAAAATGTGTCAAACAGTATAAATAACTCAAATACAAATCCTAAAATGCATACGAAACATCAAATAAATCTAACAAAATTTGATTAAAATAACTAAATCTACGTATTTTCAAAGATAAAAGACTAAATTGGTTAAAATTCTGAAATAAACTAATTTCAAAATTTACTAAAAGTTAAGGGACAAAAACATATTTAATCCTAAGATTTATATAATTAGATATAAAGATGGACGACTTTTGAGATGTGCGTTTCAAATAATTAATAAGAAAATTAACATTTCAGTGAGGTAATTTCTCAAGTGGAGAAAAGTTGTAGTTGGTTTTTGATATCTAAGGACTAATAACACGAGTGGTCCTTTTTACTATTGAGAAATTTGTGGCTGTATTGAAGAAAGATTTTGGAAGTCTTGACTTTAAAGAAGGGTTATCTAGAAGGCAAGATTGGACGTGTGTGGGATTGCGTTGGATTATGCTATGGGTTTGTGAATGAGGAGACATCATCAATGAATTGTAATACCATGTAATTCTGCAACATGTGACATTGTGGGAGTTGTTGCCCTAAGCTAAGAAATACTCAGATTAATGTTTTATATGCAAGATTAATATAATTACGTGTTTTTTTTAAATAACCATATTTTTATAATCAATTTTAGTGGGATTTTTTTTAACTATGTTTATCCATCTAAAAGATTCGAAAACAATTCATTATTTGACGAGATACCGAGTTCAGGAAAATATTTATTTTGATCACAAGAGAAGTTAACATGATTTTATTACATTTGTGAGTGACAAATTATATTGTAAACAACTCCATTATTCTCAATTGACATATTGAGCATAATTTTACAAAAGCAATCACGTTAGTGGGCACAGATCAAGAATCTCTTCTGAGAAATGGTGAAGAAGTGCAATGGCTGATGCATCTATGCACTCATGCAATGAAAATCCAGAGATGCAAAATAAACATTCAACATAATTTCAAACCCTTTTCACTTTTTGCAAAATATTTACTTGATCTTGTGAATGTAAATTTGGAAAGTTTCTGAAAGAACCCATCTGATATTTCAATTCATTTTACTGTTTTTGTTTTACTTGCAAAAACCAAATTTTGTGTATAAAAATTAAAACTCCAGTTAAACCTATTATGCAGTAAATATAATTCAACCACAATTTCATTACAATTTTTGAATCAGCTGAATCATTACCTAGAAGTCTGATGGTTTTGATTACTTTTTTAATACATTGTTGATATGTTAAACAGAACCGCAATCAAACAGGATGAAATGATTTTTTTTTTCCAGCATTTAAGTGTCAGATGAAGTTACTTTAAGAAGAAAAGTACCGAAAGCAAAAATTCTCAATTTATGGTAAAAAATAACTCTCTTAATTTTAAATGATATATTATTTAAGATTTAATAATTTATTTTCCCTAAAATAGACTTTTTATGCTCCCCAACAGATTCAAGAAGCAAACAAAATTCTGTTCCAAATCAGAATAACTTGATAAGAAATCAACACCATTTTGCACATAAGTTACAGCTTAAGTAGACTGAAGAGGTGATTACAAGTTACAAAGGAATCCCCTATAACCAAAATCTACCAATTGTCACTAACCACCTCCACCAACAACAATGGTCTTATCTCAGTGAGTTGAGATACATGAATAATATGATACCATGGAGTTTCGGTTAAAAACCAAATTCCCAAAAATCTTATTCACACTCAGTAGTCACCTACACTGACAAAAGAACACTTGGGAAAATTTAAAACCAGGTTACCCACAAGAATTGCAGGTTTCAACGTGGAAGCTTTAGAGCCCATCTTTCGGAGATTCATTGTCAGTTGTTTCTTTGGTAGATACCGTTGCCAAGACATGCGAGCTTTTGATTTCTTCTAACTGTGAAGACAAATAACACATATATGGTGGATAAACCCTAACATCAGTCAAACCGAAAAATAAAAACAACAAATTCAATAGAACCAATGGAATATATGAATAGTATCAGAAGCCAAAATTACCAAATTGTGGATTAGAAATTTAGTATTTTCTTTTGGTTAATATTTTCCACAAGTGTAACGTTGATCCGAGAGTCATAATCCACTCGTATAGAGATCAATCATCATAGATGGAAAGTTAACATACTTAAAAATACATCTAATGGAAACCAAGATTTTCGAGAATCATTTCTATCCTTTTCAGTGGCATGGCATGCGAGGAGGGAACACACAATAATTAACCTATCTCGAATTTCTCCAATCCTGATAAATGTTAACTTGACCAACAAGTTGTCAGTGGAATTAATGGACAAAAGCAACAAGTTGTCAGTGGAATTAATGGACAAAAGCAAATTATATGGGATTGCACATTTATTTGTATTTGAAACTGTTAGGATAATATGTTTATACTTATATATGATTTCGCAGATTTAGTGGGCTGAAAATCTGATTCACAGCTAATTAGATTGTATTTATGAGGTATCTGCCGCTGGAAAATACAAAACTTTGGCCTCGTGTTCTCGATGTTTAACCGGTATCAACCTAGGTTACTGTCCCAGACTTTGTATACGTTCTTTGTTCTTGTTTTTTCACCCTAGTCCAAGTTTCTAGATCTTTTTTGTTTTCCGGTCAAGTTGTTCTAGGCTACCCGTTTCCCTGTCCTGATTACCCTCTAGTAGTATTTTGTTTCCTTTGAACTGTATCCACGTCTATGAAAAATATATGATGTTTTATCAGTTTGCCTTAATGCCAAAAATTACTCAGTATGGGAGTTCCGATCCCAAATATTTGTCAGAGGAAAATATCTGTTGGGGCATGTTGATTGTAGCACACCTCTCTGACAAAATCCAACATAAGGTTGACTATGTCGAATGGAGTGTTAAAGACTCTCAAGTCATGGCATCGATCCAAGCTTCCGTGGATCCCAGAATTGTTCTCAACAGTCGTCTTTATGAGACTACAATAACGATGAGGACACTTGAAGAAAGACTATAATGAAACCAATGCAGTTCGATGATTCCAGCTTGAGTATGACATAGCTATCTTTAAACATGAATCTTTGGGCTGAATATACTGATATAAGTTATGAAAACTTGATAACTCATAGTCTTAAATTCAGTCTAATCAATTCACAAAACTACTAAACGACATCAATTTCCTTTTGAAATTGTGATCTGACCTTGAAGGTATCGGATCCGGTCATCAGTGGATGCATATCTCAATGATTTGTATCGTGAAGAACAACATCTCAGTCCATCCTTCAAGGACATAAATCATTTGTTGTCCCAGCAGCATGCATGGCAGAAGGGAAGTCAAGAAGTCCTGACGTGAGGGTTGTTTAATGTTTTTGGTGCAAGAAGTTTTGACATCATGCACCAAAATGACAACACAATCTGTTGGCTGTGTTTATTGGGTATTCTCCTTAGCAGAGGGGTTTTCTATGTTATGATCCTAACCTTAGCTGGATTCAGGAATGTCATCTTCCAAGAAAATATATTTTTTTTTGCAACACATCATGACTCTCCAATTTCTATTTTTCCATTGTATTCTAACTCTCAGTAGGTCAATCATCATCTAAACCTAGCTTGATCAACTAAAGACGAAGTGTTGCGACACAAAATCAGGAAACAAAATCCCATGGGGCCCCTAAGATAATTCCTTGGCCGCTTAGCCAGTACAGGAACCAGATCCAGCACCATTGTGACGCAATTTGCATGTTTCTAAACCAACAAATGGGTATCATAAATTCCTTGACAGCAAAATTATCATACATTCTTATTACTTCTCATCAACAAGCCATGGAGAATGAATGTTGGTTAAAGGCTGTTGAAACTGAACTTCTTGCCTTAGACGAAGCTCAAACATAGGATTTAGTATCATTGATGCTTGTGAATCCACAAACACCAATTTGAGGGGGTGTAAATAGCATTGATGGAAGAAAGCTAATATATGTGATTGTACATGTATTTGTTTTTATAACTATTATTCTCATCTCTTAATAGAATAATATGTTTAAATGTATATATGGCAGTTTAGCAGATTTACTAGGCTGAAAATCAGATTGACAACTTACAATTAAATTGTATTTATATGAGATTTCGACAGCAGAAGAAGGCACAGTTTTGCCTCATGCTCTGAGTTTAACACAAGTATGTGCATGCACAGTTCTGCCAGCATATGTATGAGAGAGTATAAAGAGAGAGGACCTATTTTATGCTGAGAGTGAGGTGAGCACATATTGATAATTAAATCTTATTATAAATAGTAAAGAACAACACACAGAAATCTCGTAACTTCTTCAAAAATTCATGCTATTATAAGTAACTTCTAATATTAATTGTCCATATATGCAGAAATGACAGTAATTGCATGCCCCAGTGGAGCTGTTACTCTTGATCATTCAGTCAAAGTGGATGGTCAACATTGGTTTTAACTTTAATGTAAAACAACCTTATCCACAAGAGCAGCTTTGTTCTCTTCTGCCAGTCCCCGACCTCCATCCCTTCTATACAGGTCCATAGCTCTTTTCCAATCCATATTTTCCCCTTACTTTGTCTCCTACATTACCTTTAATGAACCTAAAATAACCAAGTTCCCTAACCACACAAGACATTATTATCCATCATAACCAACATTTCAAGTCCATATTCTTGTTACTAATCAAGAGTTCCATTTTTTTTATCACATGCTTTATACACAGTAAATTATTCATTTCACCTGCCATCATGAATCCTAACACCTACAACCCTTCACATTACAAGTATAACTGCGGCTGGATAGACTTTTCAGTAAATACTGAAAGAAAAAGGAAATAAAGTCGTAAAATGAACTAATCTTCTCCCTTAAAATCACCTTATGCATTTCAATTTTTGTTCAAACCCTCTAATCAACTTATCGCAGACTATATTTTAACAACATATGCACCGATTAACTTAATAGCATTATGTAATTAATTATTAATTATTAATTATACTTCGTTAAACGGGGGATAATAATACATATTCCCAGTAACTGTCTACCAGAGTAAAAATTAAAAAGCATGGTAAATAATAAAAGAACAAAAATAAAAAATAAAAATAACCTCTTTGCAGGTTCTCTGGTGTGCTGCCAACAGCTCACTGTATTTGATTTGCAGATCGGAGAATTCGGCCTGCAATTTTTCATACTCGGAGATGGAAGGACAGCTCAACTTCTGTTGAATGAACCTGCGGAGAGAAACGTGTGTGTCACACGTGTAGAGTCACAAATGAGAATGGAAAGTGAAGAAGTGAACATACTCAACGGCAGAAGAAGGCTTGTCGTTTTGCTCGTACAAAGCAACCAGAACTTCAACAACGCCAAATTGGGAACAAAGAAAGAAACAAGAGTTGTTAATTAAGTGAACAATTAGTTGAAAAAACGCATAGAGGGATATGCGAATGGGAAAGAAACCTTTGGTGAGAGCATCCACAGCTCCACTTGTTTCCAGATATTTTCTAAAACCTTCCTTCTTCGCTTCTTTTTCCTACAATCAATTGATAATAACTATCACATTGCGAGATTCATTCATGTTGATATTGATTATTAGAGAAAGGGGAAAAACAGAAAGAAAATTGTGAAAGTTTGAACCTCTTTGTATCGCATCATCATCTGTTTCGATCGACACCCAATGTTCCTATTGCTTGCTTTGTCACCTGTCCCGATCTGCAAACACGCTTCATACTCGTTATATAATTCTAATTCTTGGTGGTTTAATGGAGTAAGAAAGTGTGTAAGTCTATTCTTTTTTTAACAAGTGTCAGTTATTGTGTGTTAACAAAATTATGCAAGAAAGTATATTGTTGCAATGTTTCTTTCATTAGGTGAGAAAAAAAATGCAACTTATGAAATATAATTCATACTTGTCTAAATTTATATTACTTCTAGAATGTATTTATTTCAAATTCAAATTTAAATTTTTAGATTAAGTTCATTCTCTTTAATTAGATTTGAATTAGATATAAAATGAATAATCTTTTAGATTTTGAAAATCTAATATTAAGGTGTGTTTGGTCATGTCAAGTTAGAAAATATTGAGACAAGATAGACTCAAATAAAATAACATTAAATTGGGCTTATATTAGGTTAAGTCAAATTATTTTGGATCAAGAGTAAAGCAAACTAGTTAGTTTGAACTTGAGTCACGGTCTATCCATATTCAACTAAATTGGGTTAGGCGATCGATCATAGTCTGATCAATACCAAGTCAAGATTAATATCAGATCAAGTTGCACCTAAGTCAAGTGGAGTTAGCTCAGGCCTATATTGAATTAAGTCAGTTGAGACTTCTTAAGTCAAATTGGCCCAAGCCAATATCGAGTCTAGTTGTCCCAAACCAATGTGGAGCTCAGTCAACCCTGGCCTGAGTAGAGTCGAGTTGGCCTAAGTCAAAGATTCAGTCGAGCCTACCTAATTCCAGGTTGACGTGAGTCGCCCTAAGATGACGTTGATCTCAATCATCCTTATACAAAGGTTAAGTTGATTCAGCTCATGCCAACAATCAAGATGAGCTAGACCAAACACCTTGGTCGAGGCTGAGTTGATTTAGCTCGAGATTGGATCAAGTCAACCCCGTCACAAGTTGAGGCGAGTTAGTCTATACCTATTTCAAGTCAAATAGGCACAAAACCAAATTGAGTAGGTTGATCTGGGACTAGGACAAGCCGAGTCATTCCAAGACTTGGACAAGCCGAGTCGATCCAACATCAAACACAAGTCAAGTTGGTCCAAACCTAGGTCAAATTGACTCACCGATACAAAAGTCAGACTGATCCGATCAATATATAGTTGTGTCAAATTTAAATCGAGTTATGTTCTCATAGATCAAATTTAGTCAAAATTAACTAAAATATATAATTGTGTCAAATTTAAATCGAGTCATGTTCTCATAAATCAAATTTAGTCAAAATTAACTAAAATCAAAAGACGAATTAAATCATGTATAATAAAATTAAATTTGACCTTTGTTCTATTACATTGAATCAAAACCATATTAAGCAGAATAAAATTAATCCTACATCAAATTTATTAAATATCAGATCGAATTTCAACTACTTAACAAAGTAAATTTAATCAAATTCAAATTTAAGTAAAAAAAATTCAAATAAAATAAATCTAGTTAAAATAAATATGAATTGTAAATTTAATATATTTTTCTGAATCTTAATTAGATCTTAAACCCGATCATAATCGCTCATGATTTTTAATGCATAACTTTTTATTCAAGTACTTTTTAAAATAAAATTCATCTAAGATAATCTTAGAAATAGAAGTACAATAAATACATACTCTCAAAAGTTTTCATAAAAAGTAGTTCCTACTTTTTAAAAAATAATAACATAGAGATTTATAGATTTTTTTCCTTATTAAACTCAATTTTCGGAGTGTAAAAAACCAAGTAATCAAAAGTAAAGGAATACCCCAAAGTAAAAAAGAAAAATCATTTAATACTACGACAATTACTTAGCTAATTTCATACCTAAACAATTACTTTAGAAAAAGAAAAAAACTGATATTTTGGGATGAAATTAATAGTTAATGTCCTTTCTGTCCTTTTCCTAGTGTCCTATTTTGACGCCGTTTTTATTTATTGTTTTTTCTTCACCGAAAAGCTGGGTGTTGCTGTCTAAAGGAAGTATTTTATATGGTGAGCAAATTTACTACTGTTTCTGTCGAGTTGAGATGATCACGCGTCAATGAAACAGATATACACATCAATCCACCGAAAACTATCATTAATATTATTTTTTCAAATAACAGTTAACAAACAAATTTATTTTTGATATATAATAATGTATGATTGAATTTTATGTCGCCATTGTATATCCCTATATTCCTATAAAAAGTAGTTTCAGAAATTATGTTTAAATAATTTAGTTTAACTCCCTTAATTCCTGATTCGTTCAAATTGAGTCGAATTGAGGTGTTCGCAAAGTCACTTTCATTTCTACACAAGTCATAGTCACACACACAGAGACAGAGCTTAGATCTCATTTTTAATTCAGATTTCAAAATTATAATATGCAAAGTGGGAACCTCACAGCTTGGTTCTCTTACAAACAAACCATCTCATCATCACTGTTGAGTCGTCCCTACACTCCTGTAGCTTAGTAGCTCCTTCAACTAAACATGTCACAGTGCAGCATGGTGCACAAAAATAATCTATGACAAAATTAGTTGATACTACATGTTTTCTCTTTGGCATTTACAACTTAATAACTTTCTATAACGAAACTAATCCACCCAACCACTGTACTGAAAGTTTTATGAAGTTTTGTTCACAATTATGAACGAGATATATTATGATTGACTAACAAGTTGAGTAATATATAAATAAATAATAAGATTTCATGTTCATTTCTATTTGCTGATAACGAAGTATTGAAAAGAAAATTTAGAAAATAAAAATTCACATACAAAGAACTAAAAGAATATAACAATGTTGTTTTATTAATATAAGATGAATAGTTGCAGTAGGGCGGGCAACAGTGCGACATATAAAATTTGAAACAAGTGCTCTTGCTTGATTTCGATTATTCGGGCGTAAAAAATGCTAAAGATTAAAGCTCTTGAAGGCAAAATAATAGTAATTTCATACAGTGATACTTGCACAATGAAACGGATACATGGATTTCACTATTATTATTACATCTAGTTTGATCAGCTTTCTATTGAGAATGCTTAAATCAAGGTTTTGAAAAGAAGAAAAGAAAATCTACAAGAATTTACTCAGTATAAAAAACCACACATGAACAACTGATGCGTTTGCCATGATACAACAATGGTGAGCTTTGAACCTATATTATCTGTACTTCTGTAATTCCCAAATAGGTTGCACCAAAAAGTGCCCATGTTTGGGCGTCCCGAAAGAAGCAAAGCTATCTTTCATTGAAAGGATACAAAAATGTTTTTTTTTTTGGCATAATATTAAAAGGAATATCATTGATTGTGATTTAGACCCAGTACATAACAATGACATCCTGAAGAGATTAGAAAGTCCGCGAGTATTTCCTAATTTCGTACATGATTGAAGATATGGAAACAAGATCCTTGTTCAATGCAGATCCACCCACGATCCTCTTAATGCAATCCGAGAGTCTTGTGTAATAGAGCAACAATTGAGTCAACGCAGCCCTTAAGATCTCCATACCACACAAGAAGTTGCTGAAAGAAGTAATAACGTCTTTATGCATCAGCTCGATTGCAGCCTTCCACCTACTCGCAAAATCCTTCACTAGCGGCTCGACTTCGGCGACAGTTATAGGTTTATCTGGACCTGATGTTGGGTCCTCGGCTGAAAAATTACACACAATCAAGCCCGTATATTTCAAAATTGAGATAAAAAACAATACATTGTCCTTGTTGTGATACTTACAAGCTCTAGACTTTACAAACTTGATCAAACTATTAAAATGCTCTTGAAGCAGTTCTTCCTACAAGGAATGAAGAGAACATTAAGGATAACCACATATGAGAACAGGCAGGAAAATTAGATTATTTGCTTAGTATAATCTATCGGTATGCTTTCCCCTTTCTTTAATATAAAAGAATTTATAACTATTATAAGTCCTTTCTCCAATTTGGAGATCGCATAAATGGTTTCTAAACTTTTTTCAAACAAATTGAGTTCTCGTGAATTGAATGGTGAGGCGACTCAGCATGCTTGTGTTATTTGAAAGTCATTATCGCAATTTAGGACATAAAACACTACAAAATTCTAGGTGGGCATAAGATGTGAACATTATATGCCAAAAGAAACAAGAATGTGAACATATAGCAACAGAAAATTGATACACTGATATGTTCCCAAAACTATCATTATATTGAAACTATTTATACAGGAAATTGATTGTAGTTACCACAAATATTGTTGTATTGCTCTTCAGTAGTTCTTCAAAGTGCATTTGAATCTTTCCACCTTCAGGTCCTGCTTCCTGGAATCAAGAAAGTGGGCAAGCTTCAGTTGGCAAAAGTCAGAAAACATCCTATCTGACTATGAAAACCACATCTCTTGTCTCACCCCTGAGCTTCTTATTGATGCAAATATAAATAGTTATTTGACAGAATCCTACCTTCAAAACTGTAATTGTCATATCATAGTTGTTTATAAGAAACACTGTTTGTAGTTTTTGTTTTGCGAAGTTCTTCGCAAGCTTGATAAGTAAGTCATCAACAGCCATTCTAAGTCGTTCCAAATTCAAATCAAGCTGCAATTGATAAGAGGATATATTGTATTAGAATTTTACGGAAGATAACTAGGTGACTATTCATCCATCACACTAACCTGACCATCTCCACATTCAGCGTTTAAGTGGATAAGAGAAGCAGTAAACTCAGCATATCGCCTCATGACATAGTGAGGATGAACATCGTCTTCCCATAATGTCTTCACATTTGCATTACGCAAGCTGTTGAGGTGCATGTCAAATACCAATTTAAATCTAGGCCACAAGGATATATTGACCTGCACAAAATAAAATTAGCTTCATCATGGGTCGATAAAGAGTAAATTCTAAATGATACACGGGCACATTATCTTATTAGCAGTATTCCTTAAAGCCATTAATAATGTAGTCCATCTAAATCTACAGGTAATTACCAATTATGAGCCAGTGGCATGTGATAGAAGGATATCAAAAACCAAAAATGTGTAAATAATTAGTATAGATAATAAAGAAAAGGCGAGAAGGAAGTTGAATTGGGGGCTTCATAAAAAGTAAATACTCACCACACACTGCTTCAAATATTTGCCAATTAAAAAAAAAATACATAAACTGTATATATATTGTACTGCTTCAAATATTTGCCAATTAAAAAAGAAACATAAACTGTATATATATATTGTACAATAATGTGAATTGCATTATGTAGCAGAAAATAAATTTGGAACAACAAGTAAAGACAATATTTGCTGCATTCGGCAACTTCAATCACACTTTAAAGTTTGCAAAGGCTACAATCTATATATATTAGGGTTAAATATGTTTTTGGTCCCTTAACTTTCACTAAAAATTAGAATTAGCCCCTCTTCGAAACTTTGATCCAATTTAGTCCCTCAATTCTAGAAATGCATGAATTTAGTCTTTTTAATCATGAATTTAATTTCTTTAACCAAATTTTATTAAGTTTATTTAACATTTCAAACACATTTCTTAGCTAAAATTGAAACGGAAATGTGTTAATTGGTATAAACAATTCAAATGTTATCATAAATCGCATTTGAAACGTGAAATAAACTTAATAAAATTTGGTTAAAAGGACTAAATCTACACATTTATAAAGTTGGGAGACTAAATTGGACAAGAATTTCGAGGAGAGACTAATTTCATTTTTCACTAAAAGTTAAGGGATCAAAAACATATTTAATCCTATATATTATAATAAAAATGTAAACGAATATTATCGCAAATGAAAACAAGGGGAAGTTCTGGTCAGAGTTGAGTTTTCCTGTCATCAACCAATGTCAATCATATTTAAGAAAAAACGAACCCAGTGGGCAAGTGTCAATCATATTTTATTTACTCTTTTACATCTATTGTTATTTTAACCAGAACAACATCCCAGTAACTCTAGTGCTTAAATAGTATCAAAGCTAGACTCACATTTCAATGTGTACAAAAGCTATTCCCAAACATAGAAGTCCAATCATCATCTAATTATAAGTTATTATATGGCTTCCCAGTTTAAACACTCTCAAGAGAAGGCTATCTTGTATAGGTAAGTCCATAAATAGAAAACCGACCTTGTCTAAATATGAATCCAGGCATGGAATCCGTCTCCGAGACATGATGAGCTGAAATTGAAAAAGTCATACACATCAAATATACAAGTAAAATTTCCAAGTGCATCTGCTAAAACATGCAGAATACTACACAATTTATTCTGTTGACTGCTATATTTTTTAACAAAGCTTTATTTCTACGTATGTTTTATGTGCTGAAATGGTTCAAGAGTTGGAGAGTCATAAATATTCTCATGCTGTAGAAAGGACCATTTCAATATTATTCATTCATATGGTAGTGTCTTCTTAAATGATATTCCAAACCCCCAAACTATCAAGACTCTTTGCTTGGAGTCAAATATTTTACGAATGAATTTGATTTATAAATGAATACCTTTGTGCATAGTTATGATATATAAAATTGATTTTATTTAGAAATCTTTTTTTTTGTAGTTGTGTACGAATAGAAATCCACTCATTTTTAATAATTGAATTGAGATTTTTGTTGCACTTATTAATTTAATCGGTTTAAGTAAACTGCTCACATTTGGGAGATATAAGGTGGGTTTGAAAGGGAAGGTGGGAGAGGCTGTGAATTCAACTCCCTCCACTAATATAAATATTAACAACTAACATTTGTCGATAAAAAAAAAGAAGTAAACTGCTAACATAAAGTCAATTCATTTGTAGTTGTGTACGAATAGAAATCCACTCATTTTTAATAATTGAATTGAGATTTTTTTTGCATTTATTATTTAGTCAGTTTAAGTAAACTGCTAACATTTCGGAGATAAAAAAAAAAGAAAGTAAACTGCTAACATAAAATCAATTCATTTGATCTTTAAGGCATTCCAAACATGGAATCTGATTTGTAAATAAATTCAAACCCCTTTTTTATATAACGAATTTCAAACATAAGCATTAATTCATAACTTAAATCTAATAAAACTATTTCTAAATTTTTTATTCGGAGCACAACCTTCCAGAATTTCAGGAGGGGGTTAAGATTCAGAATCATATTCCTGGAAATTGGAATAAAATGCAAAACAGTTAACAGCCATCCACTGAGATTACATTTACTTATTCCAGAACTGTCTAATTAGCATCAATATGGTGTTTGCTTAGACACGTTCTTTTCACCCAAAGAAAAAATTCAGAGGCTTACAAAATAAAACATTACCTGATGCTTGTGTATTATTTGAATCATAAGCATGAGGCCAATAGCATCATAACAATTTGGAAGTACTGAATTGAAGTGCTCATCAATGACGCCAAATGGACCTGAAAATACCAAAGAAAAATCATAAGTATCTTCTTGAAAACACAATTCTAAAATGAAATGAAAAGAAATTCAACACTGAAGTGATCTAGTAGTTTTGGTACAAGTAAATATATACCAAAATGAATTTAACAACTGTCCTTTCTATATTCAAATCGTTAGAAAACAACTACCAAACCTGTTTTCCACAAGGTCCAAGTACACAAACTGAATGAAGCCATCATGTTCTCTATTATAACTACTTCATCAAATTATTAGGCTGTATATCATCTACTGATTCTTCACACAAGGGCCTTTATCAGTCTTCTTCTCATATGCCTAAACCATATCATGTCATTTTACCTTCTTTCCCTCACTTGATTGCACTCTAACTTTCAATCCAACACGAATTTTCCTGGTCTTAACTTTTCTTGCATGATCAATTATATAATGCAACATCCACATCTTTGCAACCCTTATGCTTTTATTGGCACTTTATCATCCAACATTAAGAACCATACAGCATGGTTGTTCTAAGCATGATTGTGTAATAACATTTTCCTTTTAGCTTAAGGGACACCTTTCAATCACAAATAAAACCTAAAGCATTCCTTCATTTCATCTACCTAAGTATGAAGTCTATGATTTACATCTCTATTTCTGTATCGCATACATCTCTATTTCTGTATCCATTGTATGAAGATCCAACATACTTAAACTGTCTGGCTTGTGGCATGATATATCTCCAATTACTAAATGGCAATTTTCTAGCGTAGTTTTACTATATTTAAATTATATACAGACCTTTAATTCATTTTCAGCACTAAATGTGTTTTTAGCAAACTCATTAATTTAGGGCTTAATTTTTCGTTCATAAAAAGTCACTTCTTGGTTTTCAACGTTCAAATTAATCAGTTATATTAAACAACTCTCATCCATGTTTCTTGATGTTCTAATACCATTTTTCCAATGAAGTTTACTTATATATGATCACTGCAGCTGATATATCCCTACTTGTTTTTAAGGAGTTAATTTAGCATATTACAACCTCTCATTTATTATTTATACACTCTCACAGGTGTAACTTACTAGACCCATCTTTAGACACGCGATAATGTAATAGTAGCAATCCTCATGTGTGTGTGTGTGTGTGAGAGAGAGAGAGAGAGAGACTCTTGGTTATTGTGAGTGAGAACATTTAATTACAATGGTTAGATTCAAATTAATAGCTCTGGTCATTTATTTAATTTCAAGTTCTAAGTGATCTTTTAAAAATCTCATATGTACTTTAATTAAAAAGAAAGAAAATCACAAGGGATTTGAAATTTAATATGCCATGTAAACCATTAATTTTAAACTGATAGTTGTAACTAAATGTTTGTATAATCTTATTTCTCGTGTAGAGTTCTCATTTTGGATATGCTCCTTACACACATCAAAGAGACAATGAATCCAACAGTGTTAGTCTTCCTCTCAAGAACACATGTAAAAGGAATCCAACAATGTTGATCTCCCTCTCACACAATACATATACACCATATGTGACTTATGAATTCAACAATGTTCCTCTCACATACAAATAAGCTAGAAGTCTTCCTTATTCTTTATTTTTTAAGTGAAAAAAAAACTCCTCACAATAATCAAGACATTCCAGAAAAAAAATACCTGCAAAAATTTCATAGAATATAGGTTTTTCTCCAAAGAAATCATCACAGAAATTATATCTGCAGATGAACGAAAATAATGTCAATATGCATAACAATAGGGACTTTATGTTATGATGATAATATAACAAGACATAGTGAACTTTTAGAGTACTCTGAAGTAGCAGTATCCATAAGCAGTTTCTGCAAGCTCCTGAACAGTTGCTCATATGGGTATTTAATGGAGCTTGCTTCAGCTATATGTGGAATTAATGCAGGTTCCTCAATTTCCTGTAGAAAGTGTAACAAACGAAATGCAGTTATCCAAAAGTCTGCAAATCAGTGCAGATTCATTTAACAATACATCAATTTCTGTTAAGCCAAACAACCCTCAATGAGGACTTAATATTACAACAAAGAAATAACAATGGTATTCAAATTGGATCAGGCTCTTGTACCATATTAACCAGAGTGGAAATTAATGGGTGACCCAAAATAAAAAACCGATAGATTCTAATGTCATGACAGAAGTAGACTGAATATAACTCAAACACAAAAGCTAGCTTAAGAAAAGAGTTTCTCAGACATCATTAGAGTATTTTGGCATTATTCCCGGTAGATATAGAATATCTTAAAAACATGATTTCTAGTATTATATGAATTTAATTGCAGAATCAAATTATCAAACATATAACTCAGCATTATTGCTTTAAAAATTACTAATAGGTCCAAAAATCTTGAAATACAACTTGCTAAAAAGCAAACTTTCTTTCTTTTCTAACAGTTATAGTTCATGGGTTTAACGAGCCTCCATTCCATGAAGAAAACTATTAACGTCAATAAAAATATAAATAAATTAAATAAACACATGGATTTTAGGCCAATCTGATCAGTGATCAAAAAGCAAAATCATCAGCAAGGATTTCCTTTTTCGTGGACAGAGTTGTACCTTCAATATATTAATTCTATCCCCAAGTGCGAATACCGCAGATCGATTCTTCAGCGGTTCCCTTGCTCTGGTGAATAGACCACTGCTTCTTGTCTCTACACCAATTAAATCATTATATGTTGCTATATCCAATTGTAATTTCTCCAATGCTTGTATATAAGCACGAAAATGAGCACTAAGAACCTGCAAACATTCAGCAGCAGCATTAGCGTTTTTCTTTAAGTTATCTAATGTTATTCTAGGGTGCATTTGGAAGAGCTTATTGGGCTTGTGATAGTTGCTTATGACCTTCCTATGAGCTCATTGTAGCCTTTTCCAATAAAATTTGTGGAGAAACTAATAAGAATAAGCTTATTTGGCTTGTTACTATGCCAAATCAGAGCTACCTAATGTCTTCAATGCAATCATAACATATCTCAGTTTAAACCCAATTTATAAAAAATAAGTGTATTTTTGATCTGGTCTGGCTTCCTTCATTATTGAACCCAGATTTAGGTAGAATGCAAGTCATACAAAACAAGGTTTTTTCAACAGATTACAAGTCTAAAAATGGCTTAGGTTACAAAATACTAAGCTTACCGAAATATCTTGATGACTCGTGGACCGTGATTTTGACAAAAATTCAATAAACCAAACAAAAAGATGCTTTGGATCAAGATTAGAAACAACGACAAACACTCAGAAGCAACTGGACCTTTTCTACTTCAAATACCGATATTGCTTCAAGCCCTATTTTTAACAGTTACCTTATTCATTGTATCAATGTACGCAGCACGAACTTCATTGTATATTTCCTTGCCGTGTTCGTTGAGGAAGGTAACAACATACCTACACATTTATACATCAATTCATTAGATTAGCAGAGAACCAGAAGCTCTAAACAATACCAAAAGTGAGTCCACAATTTAAAGGTGGCCAAGAAGTGAAGTATAGACTAGAATATTTCACAGCCTTCCAATGTAGGCAGGCCACATAAAAATTTCGTAAATGATGGCAAGTTGGCAACCACAACCTTTGATTTAATACTTCATGAATAAATTCTTCAAGATTACCACAAACAATAAGAAAAACTTACTTGTATTTCAAAAGGACATTTTGTTGAAGTATTTGGATATTGGTTTTGGGTTTTCTCAGTGCATAAAGTTTCTGAACAATAAAGTCAAACACCTACAGACGAAATTTCGTATTAGTTAATTTTTACCTACTAAATGGCCTACCAAATACAAAGAAAAATGAGCTATAAAAAAATATTATTCTTATTATTTTAGGTAACCTTTGAAACTGCTTTCTGCCTGAGCTTCTCAAGCTCAGGTTGAACATCTTTTAGAGCTTTTGAAGCTTTAACCATTGGATCTACTTCTATAAACTTCAGTTTTTTACTGAGAATCTCTAGTGTTCTCATATATTCTTCATTGACCTGAAAAGAAGTCCAAAGCGTACAAGTCTACTTAAAAGATTATTAAACATTAACGAGGAAATATAATGAAAGAAACTATACTCATTATGTACCGAGTGATCTGAATGAAAATAAAAAACAGACAATTGAATTGAAATAAATTAACTCTAGGACAAAAAATCAAAGAAAACCCAGACGATGTATCCCAGTGGAAGATATTAACCGTCAATCTAGGCATTATATTAAAATTCAATTTAATAGTTGTACAATTTTTTAAATGTTTCGAAGGCTACCAATGTGCAGATATGTCAAAATTAATAAAGCTAATCAAGATTCAAGCTACAACAAGTTTCCCAAAAATATGAATAGAAGTACCAAAGGCACTAAAGATATTGTGTCTATAGCATAATAATGAAAAAAGTGACCAATGATGTGAACAATCAACGTCAAAAGTAAAACACCTGAGAGATCCTCAAATAGAATATTGTTTTTTAAGTAGTAAAAACTGAAATGGATGTAAAATGCAAAGTAGTACAGTACTACTAAAAAAATAAATATATATTTTCACACCAGCAAAGGCATCTTAAGCAATATTGGTAGAGAGCGTTGGTGCATGGAAAAAATATAAATACCTCTCCATCAACAAGAACATCAACCATCCTAGGAGGCACTATTATGTCCTCCACAAACTTAGCCAATTTGGATTCAGCCACCTGTTGGATGATACAAGAGAAATGCAGAAAGGTAAAGGATTAACATTATAAGATATCAAAGTGTTTATTTTGGTGAGGGTTGCTTCCCAGGTCAAAAAGACTTATTTACAAATTGGGTTTGGTTGAATTATTATTAATAAAGGCCAAAAGGGTGTTATGATACATTAGTGAACAACTATGAAATTTATTTTGTTTAAATTAAACATTCATACCTTGCGATTCTTAAGTCTCAAACTCATATCCATAGACTTCTCCTGGAGTATCCTTATGTCTGAACTAATGGAACCAATTTCAGCCTGATAAAAATTTAAAAATAATTTCATGATCTAATATCCAATAAATATAAGAAAAAATGTACTTCAAATATTTTAGTAAGTCCTTCAAATGATTGAATGTACTGCTGTGGTTTAACATAGTTTCTGTTACATGACTATTACAGATGAATAACAGGTAAATAAGTACTAAAGAATCAAGAGAATCTAATCATTCTCATGGGGAGAAGTCTTCATAAAAAGGAGAGGAAAATTGATGTGTCAAATTCAAGCTTCAAGTTACAACTTAGTCGGCCAAAAACATACCTGAAATCCACTTAGAAGAGTTTCCATCTGTGACAAAATACTATCACAATCACGAATTTGATCATGAAGAGAGACTAGATTATCACTTTCTTTAATGTAATCCTGTAATAAAATGAACGATATTAAAACTAATCATCGGATAAAAAAAAAGTAAAAGCATTAGCTAAGTAAAACAACCACACTTTGATCAGATATTCATACTAAACAACCAGGACAAGTAATATAAAATGGAGCAGCATTTAAAATGTTCAGAAAGTTTACCACAAACCTGAATTGAATCCAATTCAACTTTACGCAAATCGTTCTCTACTCCTTTCGTGTAGTCCCTAAGTTTGGTACCTTTAGAAAGTATATTAGCAACTACCTACACAAAACAAAGCAATCTAATAACTTAATACATGTCGATCCATTTAAACAGCAGTAATGCTTTCAACACAGCGACCACAAAGTGACTCACATCATTGTTCCTACACTCTTCCAGTTCCTGCTCTAGTCCTTCCAACGATATATCATCGCTGAAAAGTCAAGTTAACCGAAACACATGAAACAACTAGTAATCCAATTTTGATTCCAAAGTTTGAAGCTCCAAAGTCTACGAACTGAAACTAAACGTAGTAGAAAGCGAAGAAAACCTGCTCGGATCCTCTTCCAAAGTTAGGTCACCAACAAATGCTCCCAAATCGAACACATTCTTTTGTGCATCGCTGGTTTCGCCAATAGAGGGACTCTGCAGAGAGCGGAATCAGTAAATGATTAAGAGAAATGGAAATCGAAAGCAGTAATTGAGTGAAACTGAAAAGTGGAATGGTTTCAGCAGTAGTGCAATCGAAAAGAAAGGTTCGCACCACTGTGACTCCGGCAACATCCGCCATTGTTGACGAAAGTGTGAAGTGTACGGAAGAACGATAACTGGATTAGAAGAAGCGCAGGTTGAGGTTCAACAATGCATCGTCAAGATGAAATGCAGACACATCGATGCTTGGATTGAATGAGATCTGAACGGATCCACGACGACACGAAACAACTAACCTTTACCGATACCAGTCCAAATAAAATGAAAGAGAATGTGATTGGGGAACCAAATGAATTAAAATTACCATATTATTTGTATGATTTATTCTAGAACTGAAAAATGTTTTCTATACATGTGTAAACAAAATTTTAAAAAATCGGACAGCTAAATATAGCAAATAATCATAATAAATAGATAAAATAGCATTACTTTTTTTTAAATCATACCTAATTTCAAACTAAAAAATAATTATAAATTACCATATGATTAAATTAATGATATTGATATTAGTTATCATAAAACCGTCCCAATAACAGTTTGTAATTAAATAACTGTATACAACTATTTTATGTTGTTAATATATATCTACTTCAATTGTTATTTGATGAGTTGCTAAAAAAAGAACCCTCAAAAAATTGAAACATAAAAGTTACTGAGAAGTGAATTTTTCAATGGTTAACTATTTTACTCTTATATAAAATAAGGTCTTAGTTTACATTTTTACACATTTCAATATTTTAAATTTCCCGCAGTCATAAAAAATATATTGTTTTTTTTCAATTTTGAAAATAAGTTATATGTATGTATCATTAAAAAAAATTATTGACATGTATTCAAAATTATTTCATTAGATTATTGTGGTCTCTAATATGTGTTATAAATTTTCTAAAATAATAGTAATAATAATAATTAATAATAATAAAGAATTGACTGCCATCAAATAAACAAGCACAATTATTATCGTATGTACCAAATAGTTATTATAAAATATTAGACAAATTATTATCATTATACTGTGACAAGAATTATTATTTTTCGAGTATTAATATAAATAATTTTATTTTATAATAAATACATCAATAAATTAAAACTTAATTTTCGTTGTTAGAATTCTAACATTTTTTTATCGATTTTACAACTGATTTCTTAAAATTGATTTAAATGAGCGTTGAACGCATACAATAAGAAAAAAAAAAAGAAGAAGATGGAAATACTATTTCAGATTAAAATAGAAAAATAATATTTTTTGTTCAAACACGACGCACTTAAGAGGGATAAATAAAGATAATAAAAAAAATATTTATAACAATTGAATACAATATAAATTAAACATACACTACTTAATCACAAATTACAAAAATTGTGTAAATGATGAAATCTTGATGAGGCTTGGGTTTGGGCTTGGACTGGGCCAGTTATCATAGAACGGCGTCGTTTATGGTGAAGGTTTTGAACTGGGCATGAGCAATAAACCCCAAAATCTCGGGTACTGGTCTCCTTACAGAGCAAGTGAAGAAGAGAAAAGCGTTCCAAAATGTTCAAGCTATCGCGCGTGCTTCATCTCACTTCCTCTTCTAGGTACTCTCTGTTACTACCTTATTACTTCAACTATGAACTCACTTCTCCCTTCTTCTTCAATATCGCTTATTACCTCTACTTGCTATTCCATTGTTCTTCACAACTTCGTCTTAACACTAAATAACAAACATCAAAGTGGTCCGTCCCAGAAAACAAAAATTTAAGGTTCTGTAAAAAGGGCTTTGGAGAATTTAGTTGTAAATTGCTTAATGTAGTGTGAATCTGGACACGCCATACGCCAGAGATAGCTTTCGATAATGTAAGATGAATCTTCGTAGTAACATCGTTAGATGCTTTTAAATTTTGCAATTTTGTGAAACAGGCATAGGCTGTTGGAAGTGTTGTCGTCTAGGAATGTTGAAGTTGGAGACTTTCTGCGGAATCGGCGTGATTTTACCCATTCAGCTGGCATTTCTACTACTACAAACAATTATGCTGCTAAAGGCATTGCTTTATACCAGTGTTATAATTTTGCTACTTGTTGAGGCTGCAACTGAACTCATTGGGGTTTACTTTTGTTTTTTGTTTTTCTGCTATGAACTTGTCTTGCAGGGTATGCCTCGGATCGTATATTTGCTCCTTATACTGTTTACAAGGGCAAAGCGGCATTTTCGTTGAGTCCTTGTCTTCCAACTTTTACTAAGTTGGATGTAAGATTGCTGTTTTCTTTTAATAATTTTATTGAATGGACATTTTATGTATGTGTGTTTGTGTGTGTGTTGTTAACCCATTTGTTCATAATTATGAACTCCACTTGTGCAGTCCGGGACTGTTGTAGTTGATCGACGTGGTTCAATGATGATGACTTTCATGCATTCTATTGGAGAGCGCAAATATGACTGGGAGAAGAGACAGGTAATTGTGTTTGCTATTCCATTTGCATGGTTAAAGGTTACTGGGGTTTTGACGTGTTTTTTGTTTATCTCTCTCATAGTGATTATCTTTTTGTAGAGATTTGCTCTCTCAGCCACTGAAGTTGGTTCTTTGATAACTATGGGCTCTCAAGATTCCTCTGAATTTTTTCATGACCCTTCAATGTTATCAAGGTTGGTTTCATGGCTCTTGGATTAGGTTTTGACGGCCAACTAAATATCGTTTGAGTGAACTATAATGGGGTTGAATCAAAAGTACATCATCATTAGCCGCTTAGTCAGATTTTCTTTTTATATTTGTACTACATCAATGATAAATAGTGATGACTGCTTTGTAATCTTATTATGTTGCAGTAATGCTGGTCAAGTAAGGAAGAGCTTATCGATTAAGCCTAATGCAAACAACAATGGATACTTTGTCTCATTGAGTAAGATTATTTTTTTTTCCATTAGTTTTTCTCCTCTTTTGCTGCTCATATTGCACAATGCACCCTGTGTTCTCTCTGATTGTTGCACCTTCTTTGGCAGCTGTTGTCAACAACCTGTTAAACACCAAAGACTACTTCAGTGTTCCTGTCACAACTGCTGAGTTTGCTGTAATGAAGACAGCCTGCAGTGTATGCCTTTTATTTGCTTAGTTTTTCATAAGTTTGCAAATTATATTATAGCTTCTATGGACTGATGAATTTCTACTTGCAATAATTAAAAAATAAGAATAGAAATGGTTTCTCTTATCATATCAGAAATTTTCTCTCTGGCGTTGGAAGGGACAAAAATATTAATTATCCTGTCATCTTGCAAGCATAACATTCCACTAATCTACGCAATTCTTGTCTTGAACCTTGATTCATCATTTATGTCCATTAAATTTAGCACATTTCTAAACCAGAATCTAGAAATTCAGATCACATGTGGGTTTCTCTTGAGATTTTTACATGCTAATTTTTTTGCTTTGAAAACTGTTAGTGCCGTTTTCATTCATAATATACTGGGGATAAATAGAACTGTAGTAGTGGTTAAAAAGTATAAGCATGGTTGAACAAATACACACGCACACAGGGATGGATTCAGATACTCTAGAGTAGGTTTAAAAATTAAAATATTAAGTTTGTTTTATAAAAATAATATAAATAACTGTGTGGTGTTAATGAAGGCCGTTAGATCCAAACTGCATGTGCAGTTCATTTTTGGGACTGCAGAAGATCCATATCCCACATGCACACCATATTCTATTCCTCCAAGAAAATAAAAACGCAATGTGAGGTCAAATAATGATCATTCTACAAGTACATGACATAGAGTATTAAAGAAAAACGAAGCTGAAGGGGTAACCATTGTGTTCCTTGATGCTTGGAAGTTCCACACTGGAAACTCAGTCAATCATAAACATATATAGAAACTTAGGGGAGGGAGATCATATTTGTGAAAACTAAGACGGAGGCAAGTCATCCCATGCCTTGCTTACATTCTGGCCTTTTAGTTTGAAACTGCTGTCACTTGGCTTAAATAATCCTTTGGGTTGAATTCAACGAAACCTGAATTCCATTGTCATCTATTCCTTTCTTACATGTATACTTTTGCACCTTCTTAAGAGTTTTGCCACTTATTAATTTGTATTTTAATGCAGTTTGCATTGCCACACATTATGGGTTGGGACCAGATAACTAATCAGCAATCCAGAGGCACAGTGGGCCCTCAAGGGAAGGGTGGCTCTCAAGTTTTAGATTTGGAATGGGAAAAATGAGTTGCTGCAGAGGAATATGAAATAAATCCTTGTTTGTTTCGCAATTCCATTTTGTATATTATCCATTTGAAGACAAGGATTGCTAGGGGAAGATAGCTTGTAAATGGCAATGTTTGATCAGGTGTCAGCAGCATTTTGCCATTAACCATGTTATTGTGTTATATAACTTGTAAAACCACTCAGGTCTTGTGCCTGGTTTTGAAAATACTATCCGGCTGTTTGAACATCAACAGTCTGATTGCAACACGGATGAATATGAGTCGTCAAGTTAAATGCTAACAGATTTAATAGTTAGTTGATGACTGTGTCCAGTCTTTCCATATCATTGTTATTATTGGTTAAAAAAATTGTCTAATCTTTGTGAGCTTTTGGTATAGAAAATGTAGTCAAGAGGTCTAGTTCATTTGATTGAGAGAGTGCGTGAGTTGCAAAAAACTATATGACATATGTTGTTCTTTATGGATAAAGAATTACTCTGATGTTAATTAGTTTTATGTATGAGCTTTGTTAGAAAATAATGTTTGATGTTTTTTTACTTGTTGTAAGTCTTTTTTGAAGACTTAATTTTGTCTACATGAAAATTTGGTTAAACTACAAATATGTTTATTCTAACGATTTTAAAAGATTAAAAAAGTGCTTGTATCTTACTAGTTTAGATAATCCGTTGACCAAATAAACTTTTATAAAAGTTTTATGATTGATTTACTTAAAAAAGGTCTTTAAGAAAGGTCTAGTCTAATCCAAAACTAATATACAAAAAGCTATAAGTTCTTGTATTTTTACTCATACTATAATGAATAGCTTTCGGAAAGTCTGGAAGTTGAAAATAGACTGTATTTAACCAAAAAATATATATCATCTATATCTATATATTTATTTTTCAATTTTATCTTTTAAATATATTCTTTTAAATAAAAGAAACATATTATCAAATTTACCTTTTAAATAGTCGTTTCTTTAAATTTAATCTTTTTTTAAAATTTGACTCTTATTCTAAAATAAACAATTTTTTTAATTATAAAACTATCTATAAAATAAATAAAAGTAATTTACGATAAAATTATAAATATTATTTATATTTAATTTTATAATAATAATAATAATTTTATTATCATTTAAAAAAATACACTAATTTGTAGACATGTATTTTCACAAGTATCAAAAATAAAATAAGAATATCTAATTTTTGACTGAATATTTCATTTCACACGTAATTCCAAGAGTAAAATTATGTGGCTAGAAATGATGATTAGATAACCCTTAAGCTCTTAACATTACTCCTTTAGCAAGTTTAGTTTATTTGTTTACTCTTTCTATTTAAAAATATCAAATGCATTCGAATTCGTTTTTGTGATTACCTTTTTAATTTATTTTTATTTTGATAAAAAAGTTCTACATTAATCAGCTTTATGTATAAGTATATAATATTTAATTTTTTAAATTGTTATAGGAACGACTAATAAACAATATATAAAGAGGATTATCTTTTGTGTCCACATTTCAAAATACCAATTTTATCCTTTAAAATATAATTATTTATTAAATTTTGATATATTTCATGTTCTTTTATCTTTTCTGATATATTTCACTTTATTTTTAATAAATATAATTTTATGTTATAAATTAATTTAATAATATTACAATATTATTACCTACTAATATAATATCACGTATATTTAAAAAAATTGTGTACACATGTACTATCGCATCTATATCTGTATCTACGCTAGTATGTGTATACAAGGGATGTAGATAAAAATTTTCAACGAGAATTGAAAAAATAGTTAAATCTGCAACGTTCAACCTGTCTTTTTTTGTCATCCCAATCCTATTGAGTAAAAATAAAAGCTGCTTAAAATTTATTGTTTACATAGTTAAGAGCATTAAATATTGAAAGTAAGAGCAAGAAATGTATACTTATACCATTATCATTGGTTATATTTGCAAGATGCTATCTTAATGGACAATCTTTACCTATTAAAGAAGGTTTTGTTTGTGTTAATTTCACTCAACATATCAACTGCATTTCCTTTTTGCACCCCCATCAAATTTCTCCCTTCTCAATCATTTTGGATTTTACTGAACTAAATCAATTCCAAAAATATTTTTCCTGAAGATACTCACTGCTCCTATTCTGAAAAAATATTGTTTCGAAAAATAAAATCCAGAAAAATAGGGTGCAAGAAGAAATTGATAGGGTACAGGAAGAAACTCCCCTTTGCAGCAGGCTTATCATTAGTACTCCCATAAACTTTTGCATTCTGGATTAAACAGTCAAAAATATAAATTTTGTATTTTAGAATGTACGTTTTTACTTTATATTTCAAAATATACAACATTAAATATATTATTTTTTGTATTATAGAAAACATAATTGTATTTTGAATAGTATAATCAAAAATATATTTATATTCTATATAATTTAAAATATAAGAACTATATTTCAAATCGTAGATTGCAAGTTAAATATAAATATAATATTAAAATCGAATGTTAAATATTTTCTGTTTCTTTTTTATACAAGATTTTTTTTTTTGCAGTGAAATAGTTGTGCTTTTCTTTTTCATTTGTGCTCTAAACAATGTAAATTTACTTTCAATTTATAAAGAATGTTTAAACTGATTAAAATCTGTAAGTACGAGCATAATTGAAAAAGAAAAGTGGGCACTAAAATGGGAGAAAGTTTAAATTAATTAAAACCTTCTCATTCATTATATTTAAAACAAATTAATTATATTAAATAAATTTTTAATCAATTAACTCGAGCAGTCTGCATAAGATTATATAATGTTTTATACTCAAAGTAGTAGTCTTCAGTTTTAAATAATTTTAAAAAATTAAAGTGATTTATTAAAATAGATAATTAATGTAAAATTTGTACAATAAATCAAATTAGCATGTCATTTTCTAATTTCTATTTTTTTATTACTTTTGAAAATTATTTTATACATACTTATTGTTGCATTTTATTTTTATGTTTGCAGTAACATCAAAAGCCAAGATAAAAGGAATGATTTTGATTTTGAAAAGTTAAATATAAGAGATGAGATAGAAATAAATTTAATCTTAAAATAATATTATTGACAATTTTGTTATATTTTATAAAAAAACACATTGAAACAAATTTAATTGTACAAATTTTGGAAAGGCTGAAAATACTATTTCATACATATATAGAGCATTTATTGAAGGTGATATTGATCGATGTTAAATTAATTTCTTCAAATTAGCTATGATCTTATACAAATACTGACGGAAAATATGTTTAAAATTTCAAAATTCCTAAACAAAGATTTCGATCAATGTTAAAATAAGTTTTATTGCTCGTAAATTTTGTTACCTGTTCGTATCTATCTACAATATTCATTTTCTACCCGTTGTAAGTTTTGTTCACAGATAACTACGGGTACAAACTTTTTTGACATTGCTTACATATTCTTATGGACCTTAATGGTTGGATGAGACAATTCAAGAGGGTGATTCATTTATTTGGAGAATTTAAAACGTTTTGTAATGAAATGTTTTGTTTGGATAGAGAAATTGAAAAACATTTAAAATGCATGCAATTTTTTTAAAATATTTCAATTAGGTAAATTAGAAAAAATTCATACCCTAAAGAAAAGGTGGAATTTGGAATTCTTCTCACTCAACCTCACACTTTGGACTCAATCCCAAACGGATCCAACAAACCCGACAACCATGACAGGTTGGGTTAGCCATATTATCTAGATGGATCGGACTGACCTGATGACAAAAACGGGTCAGGCGAGCTTGACAACTCAAACAGGTGCCCGACCGGCCTGACGACCTAGCCTGTTTGGGTTTTCTGGCCAGTCCGACCTGTCTGGGTCATTGGGTCAGACCAATTCGGCTAGGTAGTTGGGTCAACCCGACCCATTTGGGTCGTCGAACCCGTTTCCAAATTTATCATGAACTCAACATAATTAAGCTTAAAATAAATGCTGTAAAAATTAAATTTTATCTCACAAGAAATTCAATTGTTTTTTTCAAACAAGAAATTAAAATGTGAAAATATTTTAATTTTTTTACCCAAACAAGTTATTTAGAAAATAAAGAAAATTTAATCACAAACAATTCAAATATAAAATATTTTAATATCTGAACATTGTTGAAATCATCCATGCAAAGACCAGTTAAGTCTTTGTCTCGTAGAGATTTCCCATCCACACTATAGCAAGACAATCTATTATAAAAGGAAAGTATCTTTGTAAAAGAAAAAAAAAAATACTGTTTTATGCTAATTTTAAAATACAAATGTACTCAGTTCAGTTTACCTATCAATTAGGAAAAAATTATGTTTTCACGATTTTTATTTTAAATTTGATAAAGTTTCATAAATAGAATTAAAATAGATTAACTTTTCATTTTTTAACTAAAATAAAATAATAAAGTAATATTTTTTTGCTTAAATAAGTAATTTTTAAAAATTTATAAAAAAAAACTTTGTTAAACGTTCATATTCCTATCAATTACGAGTAAAAAGAGCTTTAATATTACACTATTATTTTGAAAAAACAAAAGGAGTAAAAAACAACTTAGAAATCTTTAAACTGAGGCATATAATTCTCACAAGGATTAATCATTCCACTAGTTGTGAAAAAAGAAAGAAAAAAAAGAAAAGAAATTTAACATTAGATGAAGGTGACCATTTCCAATCGTGTTTATGCATGGATATACATGCGTCCAGAAAATCCTTCATGACTTATTGGCTACAACAGAAATACATTTTCCCTTCCCTTCCCTTCCAAAGGAAACAAAAACAAAAAGGTGAAAGCAGAAACACAAATGGAAATGGCTGCTGAACAACAATAATTCTATATTTACGTACACGCAAAGAATCTAACACATTACTTCAACCTGAACTAACTCAAAACAATACTACGTAAAATGAAAAAGGTGGTAGGTCACGTAATTAACGAAGAATATGATGTGATCACTGGCACTGAGCGCTGTTACCAGGGCCACCATAGTAGAAGTAGGTGCCCCATTCATTACTGTAGGAGCTCTTAATGTCATAACAGTTGGTGTTCTCAGCTAGGGTTAAGATGTTGTGCACCGAGCTAAGACTATTGTCGGTGTCTACAATCTCAAGGTTACGAAAATAGCTTGCTTTTCCAAAACCATCTCCAGCAAAATGCCCAGATCCCATTTGGGTGGAGGTGTGTTCCCCGTTCGCACGTGTGTTCACCACTTCGCCACCCCACTCCACCATCGTCGCATGTGTGGCCAAGTGTGTGAATAACTCCACCGGCCAATACCCCACCAGTGTGCCATCGCCGAAACTCATCCACCAGTTCCCTATTTTGGGGTCCTGAGATAATTGATGTTACAAAAGGAAGTGAAGAACGCTGAAAAGTTTAGTATGTAATTTGCATGTGGAAGAAGAAAAACACGAACCTTCCAAATGAGGATGGTGATGTCGTATTGGTTAGCATCGTAAGATGAGATGGGGGAAATGGCTGCTCCAATGGCTATTCTGCTGTTTGTTTGCACAAAACCAGCACAGAGAAGGTTATAGCATCCTGTTGCCTGATATGAATCACTCTGCATAATCCACGAAATCATCACTCTCACAAAATTTTTTCATCTAAACTGATTATCCTACTTCACATCATTCTTGTTAAATCTATCTGATAAATCAGAGTTTGAATTTTTCTGCGTTAAAATGATTATAGAGTGATTATTGGAGAGATGCTGACCGTCCAGTAAGTGAATAATCTTGGCCTGGTGTCACCATAAAGCTCCGGACTGACCTGACTAGTAGAACAATCAAAGCTTTAGAAACAAACTAAAACCAAACGTAAAGCCTTTATTATTTCTTAATTAATCCACCTTAATTATGATTAACCTAATAATCAAACCTTCAGTACCTGCCATCCAGCTTCAATGCTGTTCAGATCTGAGCCATCGAAGGAACCAGAAAGAATCCAAATCTGAGAGAGACTGAATTCGTTCACCACTTGGATGGAAGGTTCCCACACATTTATTGTTGCCTTTGCCCCATACACCTCCTGTGATGATCCTGTGTATGCGATTGCATGCTGCATCATGCATCCACAAGATAATTTTATAACTCAGTCCTTTCCATCAAAATATTATTAGTTTCAGATTTTATACACTTAAACAATAACATATTAAGTATGATGCTTTGTGTTTGTGACTGCATAATAGTAGCACTTAAGAACAAATATGAAATCCTTCAAATCATATTTTATCATTGTACCTCAAAAAAATGGTAGTTTTTTCTTACGTTAATAAGATAGGATGAAAAGAGATGCTTTTATATTCAAGTTTATGTTTAATTTAATTTATACATAAGCTAATTATATATTTTATTAGTTATACCATTTAAATTATAAAACAATTAAAATAACAAACTTAAAACTATAAATTTAAAAATAATATATGTAATTTAATATATATATATATATATATATATATATATATATATATATATATATATATATACACGTTTTATGTTTTGAATTTCTATATGGTATTTCAATTAATATATAAATAACAACATAATATATAATTATTTAAAATGTACGAAAACAAATGTACAAAATAACTCACAAGTTTATATCTCACAACATTAAGAAAGAACATGAAAAGTTAAAATTTTAAACTTTTTTCCTAAATCCAATCATGTTTGCCAATACATACCTAAGAAATTAAAAAAAAAAATTGATTGTAAATGCTTTGTGGTCCCGGTCAAATATAGAAACGTAATATAACAATGACATTAATTGCCAACTCTTGTATATCTATGACCAAATAAATAAAAAAAATCTTTGTTTTTATAAACTATTTTCTTTTACAGCTTTTCTTATAACCGTGTTGGAGTTTCACTCTAATAAAAATTAAATTCTATTTTAATATTTAAAATGATAAATAGATAAATAAAAACAAAAGGGGAGTGTTGTGTTTTGTGATATATATATATATATATATATATATATATATATATATATATATATATATATATATATATATAAAGTATCAAGCATTATACAACATAATCCGTGTTAGTAGAGACAGATAGACTTATTTCCTTTAATTGAAAGCGTATTTACAGCATTGGAATATTTAACAATAATGTTGACTAAAATAGTAGTGCAGTTTAATAATGTTAAGCATTTATTATACTTGGAATTAATTAAAAGTTATTGTAAGTATGAACGTTAAAAAAGTTATTAAAATTTATTGTGAGTGTGAAAGTCAACAAGTTTATTAAATTAATTATTTATGATTAGGATGAGAGTGAGAAAAGAGGAATATAATATATAAATAAATATAAAAATAAAAATAGAAGGTACCTCGTGGCCGTTGCCGGTGACAACATCGGGGGCGTCGCTGCGTGCGAGAGAGAAACGTCGTCGTTTCTTTCCAAAGTCAAACAAAGACTTCGCTCTCAACACGTCATGCACCGTGCTTCGCCGTATGGGAACGGTTCCTTTTGGACACAGCGTCCCATTTTGGTGCCACTTTTGCATTCCCATTCCCATTCCCATTTCACTCTTTTTCTTCACCTTCATACCCTTTGGCATCTCACTCGGCACTCTCTGTTGCATTCATGTTCATTCAAACATCCAAAAAAATAACCCTAATTTTCTCTTTCAATTTCAATGAATCTAAGAAGGTACCTGGATCTTGTGATTCTTCAAAAGGGGGTGATCTAAAGCGGGTTGTTTTCTTTTGTGGACACAGTCTATGAGATCACCATCTGGACTCTGAAATAATCATGAATAGAAAGCATTTTAGCAACAGCATTTGAACCAATCACACATGCATAGACATGAATAATTAATTTACCTGTATGGTGAGGAGAGGGGTCTTGTTAATGTTGTCCAAGTGTCTCTGAATCCTTTGGAGTCTCAAACTGCTGAATTTCCTGTCAGTTGTGTAGTTAAGGTTGGTGGATTGAACCTCAATCGTTAGGAGCAAGAAGAAAGCAAGAAGGAGAAGATGGTGATGAGTGAGAGGAGAAGAAGAAGAAGAAGAAGAGACAAGAGTGGCCATAACTTGTGTTTTCAGCGTGAAGAAAGAAAATGGGTAAAGTGGAGAAGCATTACTAGCAAAGAAAAGAGCAGAAAGTAAAACTGAGTTTCATGGGTATATTTCCATATAGCACACAGAAAGAAAGAAAAATAGAGAGTGGTAATTAAGGGAGGGTAAAGATTATGATATTGTTTTCTCTCTCTTTGTTAATGGTATTAATGGTGAGAAGAAGTGGTGGGTGGGGTTAATTAAGGTGGTGGTCAGAGAGGGGTGTTGGACTTTCAGCATCAAGATGATGATTGCTTGCATTTGATTCATCATGTGTATTAATAAGGCATGATGATGATCTAGGCATTTACACATACACTTGTGATGCACAAACGTTGAAGCAAATTAAGGATGGAATTGCAGGGTTCAAATTCGAAATATTGAAAGCAATATAAAATGGCAGACCTACCCATCTGAAAACAAAGCCCTTTTTATTGCAGTTCTTCAATGTGCATCTGCCACCATACACTTTGCCATTAATGTTTCCCTTCAAACAAACCATATATTAATTCCTTCTCTTCTCTTCTTTCACTGTACTACTTCTGCTCTATGCCTTCTTTCTGCTTATCTTATTTTCTGAATCATAAAATAAAGTTAAAAACTGACAAATCAATTCAAGTGGAGAGGTGTGTTATCATTGGCACCCGGAAAACCCTAGCTACCATATACTTAAAATTCATATTTACATCGTAAAATGTAATATTGTACTATTTTATATGGTCTTTTCAATTTAGATGTTTATGATCGTGGCGTAATAAAATTATTAGAATGGTAAAAAAAAATTGTAAAATCACTGTAATCGTTGAATTTTTTTTTTATAAAATCATGTTGATCGCTGATTTTACTTGTGGTTCAATCATTCAGTTTAAATAAAACTTAAATTTAATTAAAATTAATGCAATTAAAAGTCCGCCTAATTACATGTGTTGTCACCTAGCAACAACAATAAAAAAATAATTCAATTAAAGTTTAAATTCTTTTTTTACAACTTCAATACTTATTTATTCAAATCCAAAGTATTTTCTACTGCATTGTTCATCTTCTCCTTGAAAGAAAATATAATTAAAATAAATCTTGATTATATATATATATATATATATATATATATATATATATATATATAACATTAATTTTATAGTAAGTAAAATTTAAAACTAGTGTTAGAATTTTATTGTTTTTGAATTCTTCATCATCCTAATCACATTTTAACTGCGCGAGACACGTTTATGTAAATGAATTGATTGTATGTAATCATGAATACTAATTTTAATTTACTTATTTATATAAATTATATATAAATGTGTTTCTTGTTTAAATTCGAAGTTTGTTTAAGAAAAATTTAAATTTAAAAATCACGGATTTTATGTTTAGAGAGAGAGAAAAATTGAGTATACAAAATAAAGAGTAACTTAAAAATTGTAAAGAAAATAAGTGTGAGAAGTATCATATACTTAATTTTGACGGTTAACTTTGAATACTAACCCAAAAGTCATAAAATGATGAAATAGAAAATTTTGTAACTATTTTACCAATTACGTTTTTCATTTTAAAAAGCCTTTAAAAAATGCATAAAAGTAAACAGAAGAAATATAACTTTGTATTTGTTTTCAAAAAAAGTGATAACCCTGTACGTACTAATAAATTTTAATATTATTAATTAGTGTTTATTTTATCTTCTGAGCCAGGGACACTGTTCTTTGAAGATTTTCTTTATAATGCATTTTAGTTTCTCTCCATCTGTCACATTTTTTTCTTCTAATGGCTATTATGAAGTAGGAATCTTTATACCCCTGTTATGTGGCATCGCAAGTAAGAACGATGTTTGTAAAATTTTATATACTAATAGACCAAAATTTAAAGTTAATTAAATTTTAAAATTATTTAGATATTTTTTTTAATTAAATTCCTAATAAAAAATTAATATTATATTAAATATATAACTTTTTTTATATTTTTTAATTGAATCATTATCATCTGATTTTGTAATCTCAAGAATATGATCACAAAGTTCGAGAATAATAAAAATAAATATCTTAAATCTTTATTATTTTTATAAGAAATAATATTATTTTTTTTAAAATTAAATAATAAAACAAAATTCAAATAAATATTCCACACTTATACGTTCTTTTTCAGTGTCTAAGTTTATGATGAAGATTGCGAAATATAATATTTATATATTGACAAAGACTTAATTAAAAAATATAAAGATTTGGGACATTTCATCAAACAATCTCTTAATGAGAACCAGTTAAAAATGTTTAGATTTATAAGATACATAAAAAATTAATTACGTTATTTTATTTTTTTTACAAGGAGAGAGTTATGTTAAGGAAATATATATATCGTCAATATAATTGAAAGCAAATAAAAAATAAAAAAAAAATATTTAATTAAAAAAATATTAAATTTTAGATACTCAATCAAATAAATTTTCTAATAAAATTTTAATAAAAAATAATCAAATATGTGATAAATTTAAAAATAAATTACGCCAAACTATTTCTTAAAATAATTCGACAAAATGATATTTTGTATGGATATGTAGGTGATTTAAGATATTAAAAGAAAATGTGTAGTGGAATCTAACTAGATTTAGGAGTTTGAAATTTGAGAGATTGAGATGGAAGTAATAAATAATTTAGACAACATTTTGAAGAGAGAGATCCATTTGAAGATGTGTTTATAAAACGCACGACCATCCATATGGTATGGAAAGTATACAAATATCAGGATTATATTATTTAAATCGAGTAAGCTTCTAATTGCGAATCTCCATTTTTTCTTTATTCAAAACAATTTTGTAGTTGTCAGTGCTGTGCATATCGTATTGCGCCAATACTAATATTTTTTTTATAGGATTTGAAGCCTAGTTAGAGTTTAATACTTCCTTTCAAAACCATTATTTTTTTGGCTTGCTATATCTGGTTAAAATTTTCGTATAATTATTGATTTAGTTTTCTTGGTTCGGTTCATTTTAGTTCTCTTATTATTTGTTGATTCAATTTAGTTCTTCAATTATTTAAAATTGTTCATTTTGGTCCGTTCAACTTGGTTATCTCCGTTAAGTTGAAGTTAATACTGTATTCGTATGTCATGTGTTAATTTGTGAAATTTTTTATTTTTTTAATTTTTTAATTTTTTAATTTTTTATTTTTTTAAAATATATAAATTGCCACGTGTCAAGTTACAAGATTACAGTTGTACCACATGGCAGTGTTAATAATTATTTTTAATTTAATCATCTATTTAAATTTTTGGTTCAATTTAATCATTTATTTCAAAACGATCTAATTTGGTCATTTTTAATTTGAGACCAAAATAGTAAATAAATTTAAGACTTAAATATCTTTTTCGTTCTCATTTTCGTAGTATTTGTTGCGGATAGTCTTCATTTTTACAAATGTTTAAAATGGTCTTCATTTTCGCAATTCGTGTTTAATTTCGTCATTTTTTGTGATACCGTTTAAATCAGTTTTTTGTATTACGTTGAATTGTGGTGTGTTACGTGTACAGTACATTGTAATAATTAGATAGTTGGGGATAAATTAGATATACATGTTAAAATAAGTTTTTTGAATTTATAAATTAAATCACTACACCTAAATATTCAAATTCTATTAAACTGACTAATGAGATATCAATCTTATATCTCTACCTGCAGAGAGCAAAGATCTCTCGATAAGTAAACTGACTAAAGGGATATCAGTTTTATATCTTTATCAACATAAACAAGTAACTCTCTAAAAAAACATGTAACTGAATCTTCACAAACAATCAAACCCATCACGAAATCTAAAATTATGTATTACTCATCAAATTAATAACCATGTGCAATAAAAAATAATATAATTTATTGATTAATATTATCTATAATAATGACAAAATAGAGAATAATAATTTTATATCATAAAATTATATAAATACAACACTAACTAGAAGATTATAACAACTATATACATGTAGTAATGTATCATTTAATTTAATAACTAATATATAAAAAATTAATATATTACTTATAAAGAAAGTCAAATAAAATAAGAAGTTTCATTTATTTAGATGTTTAAAAAAACTTTTACATTACAAATATGATGGTATCTTAATATTAATTTTATATTCGAAATTTATATTTAGAAAACATATGAGTAATTTGGTATAGTAACTTATAGCAAATTGGATAAGATTATAAAATAAAAATGTAATTGTGATCTATCAATTGCTATTACATATTAAAATTTATAAGAAAATAATTCCACAAATTGAGGGATACAGATATTTTGAGAATGTAGATCACGTTATCAGTCTTTTCTTTAGGCCATAAGTGTCAATTTCAATCATATAATTTATTAGTTCAATGACAAGTAACTATCAATAATTTTTTTAATTTATATTTTTTACAATCATATCATGTGTGGGATAAAAAATTAGTGGATGATCATGTTAGAAAGTAAATTTTAAGCCTAACACAAATCCACAAATTCGATTTTTAAGGTGAAATTACACCCACTTATATATATATATATATATATATATATATATATATATATATATATATATATATTGTGAATTGGTTTTATCTTTAATTGATGTGGGACTTCCAACAGTCCCTGGTCACTTGTTGGAATGTCCCTGATCACTTGCTAAGAGGTCTATGCTCACTTGGTGAGAGGTCCTTCATCATATGTTGAGAGGTCCTTGTCACTTGTTGAGACATCCTTGGCCACATGCTTAGAAGTCCCTAGTCACTTGTTGAGAGGTCCTTGATCATTTGCTTAGATGTCCCTGATCACTTTTTGAGAGGACCCTAATCATTTACTGAGAGGTACCTAGTCACTTGCTGAGAGGTTCTTGGTCATTTATTGAGAGGTCCTTGGTCACTTACTAAGAGGTCTCTGGTCAATTGCTAAGAGGTCCATGGTCATTTGCATAGAGTCCCCGGTCACTTGTTGAGAGATCCCTAGGATAATTTGCTGAGAGATCCCTAGTCACTTGTTGAGAGGTCTCTAATCATTTCCTTAGAGGTCCCTGATAATTTATTGAGAGGTCCATGGTCACTTGCTGAGAGGTCCCTAGTAATTTACTGAGAGGTTCTCGGTCATTTGCAGAGAGGCCCTGATCATTTGCTAAGAGGTCCTTGGTCATTTTCTGAGAGGTCCCTGGTCTCTTGTTGAGAGGTCTTTGGTCATTTGCTGAGAGGTCCCTGATCACTTGATAAGAGGTCCCTGATCACTTGCTCTGGTCTTTGTTGAGAGGTGCGTGGTCACTTGCTGAGAGGTCATTGGTCACTTCTTGAGAGGTCATTGGTCACTTGTTGAGAGGTTCATGGTCGTTTGCTTAGAGCTCCTTGGTCTCTTGCTGAGAGGTCCCTGGTCACATCTAGTCCCAGTCGTCACTTGTTGAGAGGTCCAGTATCTCTGTTGAGAGATCCCTAATCATTTGCTGAGTGATCCCTAGCCACTTGGTGAAAGACATCTGGTCATTTGCTGAGAGGTATAAATATTACATATTAAAAAATTATAAGAAAATAATTTAAAAAATTGAGGGGTATAGATATTTTGAGAATGTAGAACATGTTATCAATATTTTCTTTAGGCAATAAGTGTCAAATTCAATCATAAAATTTATCATTTCAATGACAAGTAACCATCATTGAATAATCATTTGATCTTAATATCACGAATACATATTATCCTCCTTAAAATTGGAAAATTTAGAATATTTATTTATAAGTTAATTAAATGTTTGATTATCAATTAGTTAGTGTAATATAAAATATTTCACGTTTTTACCATACGAGACTTACAAATAATTATGTTTTTAAGTACTAAAAAATGGACAGTGATACTTTAATAAAGTTTGACAAACTACTTTTTTACTTTATTATTTTATTTAAATTTAAAAATAAAAGATTAATCTATTTAAGTTATTTATATAAAGTTTGTCAACAAATAATATTTCCTAAAAAATATATTCAATCTTGATATTAACTTTACATCGATGAATTTTGTTAATATAATAACTGAGAATAAAGATAAAGTATAACTTAATATCAATAAAAATAGCTCCAAACTAAAAAAAAGGTAGCACCCAGAGGATCTTGAAAGTTTAATCTTAATTTTATATATGAAATATAATAATGGCTTACAGGGTCTTTATATTATTTTTATTTATGAAATATTAATAAAAGCATAAGCACTTGATTTTAATAATTTACCATTTTTAGTTCCTAATTTTTTGTTTGGTTCAATTTTGTCCCCTTATTATTTGTTAGTTTAATTTAGTCTTCCAATTATTTCTAGAGGTTTGATTTTATTTATCCGTTGAGTTGAGATTAACACCCATACATACTGCGTGTCAATTTGTGAAATTTTTAATTTCTTTATTATTTTTTTAAATATATAAATTGCCACATATCAAGTTACAGTAGTGTCACTAGTAATAATAATTTTCAATTTAGTCCTTTATTTAAATTTTTGATTCAATTTATTCTTCCTATTTTTTAAAACAATCAATTTTTTTTTTCTCAATTTGATACCAAATTAGTAATTAAGCTTAATTACAACTTATATATACATGTCAAAATAATTTTTTTAAATTTATATATCAAATCACTACATCTAAATATTCAAATTATTTTATCTTTAAAAAGTGTAAAAAATTTCAAGTGTAAAAAATTACAAGAATGAAAATGTAAAAAAAATAAAATAATTTCAGTATTTAGGTGGAGTGATTTGATTTATAAATTTTTAAAAAATTATTTTAACATGTATAATTAAGTATAATTAAACTTAATTACTACCTTGTTCTTAAATAAAAGAAAACCAAATTGGATCGTTTTAAAAAATGAAGGACTAAATTGAAAGTAATTATTGTCAATACCACACGACACAATGATAACATGTCATGGGTCATGACTGCAATTTGACATGTAACAATTTATATATCTTCTGAAAAGAATTAAAAAATTTTTAAAAATTGAAAATTTCACAACTTAACATGTAGGTTTAATTAATCGTAAGATACCCAGTTTGGTACTAGAGTATCAAATTGGTACCCGCTTTTAAAAAAATGTCAATTGCATCCCAACTTTTGAAAATTGCTTCAATTAGGTCCCTTTCAGACAGAGTTGACTAACGCCGTTAGTCAACGTGCCACGTGTCAATCTGTGG
>Ga0214542_1001365_pt1 | contig 49837 bp, 15 predicted proteins | sample CNSS1metaG_FD_160096 | JGI IMG/M metagenome (GOLD analysis project Ga0214542, IMG submission 160096) | Root nodule microbial communities from cowpea collected in UCLA plant growth center, Los Angeles, California, USA - CNSS1 | ecosystem: Host-associated > Plants > Roots > Nodule | place: USA... | reverse complement strand
CCCAAGTTAAGAATGTGCATGAGATCATAATAAATACTGTATAATACGTTTCAACTATTGACATCTTCTAATTACAGTTGATTCTCGCTAACCCGTCGTGTTTTTGCCGGATCTCAATCATACACAATACAATAATAGTTTGAGATGATCTTGATCTTGGTTATATAGATTGAGATGATCTCGGATACACAACCCAAGATGATGTTGAGTATATATAACACACTAACCCTTCATACTAGAAATTATCAAAAGAGAATATTGAAATACCAAAATAATCTAGGCAATGAGGTTGATATGATGGAAAGAAAATTTATATTTTTTTTCCATTTCCTCCCATAGATATAGCTACTTATTATAAATGCAAGAGGAATAAACACCGAGAGGGAACATACACTTTATTTTGATTTTTCGTTAACAAGCCATGATTTGGTTTTTTAAAAATTAATTTTAACAAGAACATAAATGGAAAAGAAATTTACTCTCTCATACAACAATAATTGTCATACATACCATTTGTCTCCATATCATATGCTTTGAGGCTTTTTTTTTTAATAACACGACTATTTTAGAAAAAAATACATTAAAAGTTAGGCACAAAATCCTAAAAAAAATAAAATTAAAAGTTATGTATAAAATAAAATAAAAGTTATGCATACTCTTAGGTATGGCAAAACGGATCAATTCGGTCTATTTTATCCCAGTTCATCCTTCGCCCAGGCTGGACTGACCCACCACATAAAAACAGGTTAGAAATTGCAATCTGTCTCATTATAGGGTGGGTTGGCGGCTGGCCCACCTTTTGTTTTTAAGTTTTTTTAATTTTTTTAATTTTTTTATTTTTAAAATTTGTTTGTATATATACTTATAAATAAATATTTAAAGCATGTTTAATTGTATAAATATTTTCTAATCTTTGAATTGATTAATTAATATTTTTAATTGAATAAATTAAAATAATTATTATATTTACATGTTAAATTATAACTAATATTTTGAACTTAATTTATAAGTGTTAATAATTTAAATTATAATATTATTGCATATTTATATGTTTACAAAAATATAGTGTAGAAAATTTAATCTTTTTAATTATACAGGTTCCATTTTGACATCTACATTTCCACTATAATATTAAGATTTAGGACTACAACATTCACATATGTAAAACCTACACTCTAGATATACAAGAACTTGAAATACACTTCAATATCTTGTCATATCACCAACAAGGTGAGAACAATACAAATGGATAATTATTCAAAAAATACAAAGGAAAAAATTCACCTTATCTATGAAGATATTATAATTTCACTTATAGTCAAGAAAAAAAGCCTTTCAATCTTTTACTTTTTTAATAAAAACATTTTTTGAAAAGATAGAATACTCAGAACTCTCTATCATACGTTCTGTTAATCTTAAGATATCAAAGTATTGAAATTAAATGAGAGAATATGCAAAATTTAAAGGAAAACTAAGTAATTGTTAAGATTAATCGATTGTATTAGTGACATAATCGATTAATACGCCTTAATCACATTTTTCAAAACTCACTAGATTAATCGATTATATAAATCAATTAAAATTGTCAATATTTATATTTCTCTTTTGAATTTAATTGATAGTACGCCTAGATTAAGAGTAATCAATTATGTGATTAAGATTTATTAAAATGGTTTTTCTTGACTTTACAAACATGCTAAAACACACTAAGTCTAATGTTGATCTATCTAAACAAACACCTCTCATACTTGGACATCATGAAAAATAACTAATTGAATATTCTACTTGACATAATCACAGTATTTTCTAGTATCAATAAATTTTTAAGATTTTAGTCTTAAAAAAAAACTACACCAGTTTAATAAAATAAATTCTACAATGTTAAGATCTCATGACTAAGTTGTATCAACAAGTTACTTCAATTTCGACACCATCACCAGTTGGACTCAGGATAAACATTAAACAAAACTTTGATATGCATGTACTTTTTTTAGTTTGACATTAGTTTGTTTTATTATATTTGCTTTGTTTTATGTTGTGTTAAACCTATTTTATACTTAGATTTCTAACGTGATTCTATTTTCAAAATACATATTTTATTTTTGAAATAAATTACGCAGGATAGTGCAAATTCTAATAAATATAGAATGGAACTAGATTTTCTTCTCAAACGCATCTTCTGCGGGAAATATTTTTGTCAAAACAAAAAACAAAATGAGATTCATGTTGACAAAAAAAGAAAAAAGGGTGTGCAAATAACAAACTCTGCTTTATTAACCAGCAGTGGATTAGTTAGCCCACGCAGGGTCCATTGAAAAACTTCATACGATCCATTACCAAGGTCCACCATATGGTCCAATTTAGATGATAAATAAAACTTTATTTCTCATTACTCAATAAATTAAAGTGGTTAAAAGGCTATTTTAAGCCACCTTTTAAGAAAATTGTGTTTAATTTTTTTTATAATTAAATATTTTTTTTAGGAACTCTATATGACTTAATATTTTATATATTTATAATTTAAACCTGAGTATTCTATTACTTCAATAAGTAAAATAATATAACTTCAAGAAACTATAACAACTCATAATACTTTCGTTAAAGATAGACTAATTTTCACTTCCACTGTTACTTAACTTATATGAAATTTGTTTGTTTCTTTTTTTTTTTTTTTTTTTTTAATTTATATAAAATTTTTTTATTTTTTTTTTTTTTTTTTTCTGTTGAATACCGTATATAGTTGTATTTACGTTTTTATTCACTTAAATCTTTATTAACAAATTTAAAATATATATAATCTATTTCTTGTTTTCAATTTTAAATAAGAATAAAAAATTATAACTAAGTATATTTCAAAATATAATACTTAATAAATTAAAATGTATTTATAATTTAAAATACTAAATAAATACTACAAATAAACTAATTTCTAATGTGACAAACTAGTTTATTTTTTTCATAATAGAAAATTTAAATTCTTATTCTAATGATTTTGAAATTGTAACATTTTTCACACATGCAACCGTTGTCCAATTTATTGCACAATGAATTTTTGGTACCTAATTTATTGCAGCAGCTGTGTGATTATTGTATCAACATTCAACATTGGTCCCACATTACAGAAGAAATTAATTTAACAAAATATTCATCTCACTGTTATTTTAGCCTCTCACTTCAATAAAATTCACCAAAATCAATTTAAAACTTTCTAACAATTCTACCACATTCATTCAAGCTATAAATGATTCATATTCTAATAATAATAATTTTTCCACATAAATAGAACAAAATGTAATAAGTGGACTCCATTTTGTTGGTGGTAAAAATAAAAAATTATCACAATTATAACTTTTTGTCTCATTCTATTTTTTAAGAGATAAAATAAATAACATAACCCATATGTACTATGTTATTTATCTGAAACGGACAAAAGAGGGATTGAAGTGAGGGTGGTCCATCCCCAATTTGTCTCTTTAAAATTATACAGGTTCATTTTTTTAAATATAAATGTACAATGTTATATAAATTATTAAATCTTACATAGTAAATTTCAATATTCATTTTGTGAAGCATTAAAGATATCTCCAATAACTTCTTCTATATTTAGTGTATGTATCAATTCTTACTATGTTATTACTAATTAATATTTTCTTAACTTTATTTAATTCATATATTGAGATATTAATCTAAAAGTATCTAATCTACAGATAGGGATAATATTGACACCTGATATGCTTAGTTGATTCATACAATTTATTTCTGAACTTTATAAATCACTTTTTTATTTTATTTTTATATAATAAATAAAAACAAACATTTATGTTTGACAAAAGAATAATACCCTATTAATCCCATATTTTTATTTATGCTAAAATGTATTTTATTTCACATATATTTAATTAATATTTGCACATTTTATCTAAATCTAGATAACACTCATATGTGTAATGTATTAGACTTTTTCCGGTGTATAGTAATAAAGTTCGGTAAAACACAGATGCTATATAAAATTTGTTTTTTCAACGTGATTACTGTAAATTCTTATATTACATTAGATTTTTTTTAAATTTATTAAAAATATTTGCAAGACTTTTTTTTATCATTTTTTTTAAGTTTTAATTGACATATAATTTTTTTTGGGTAATTATTTTTTACAAAATTATTAAATTTACAAGTATTCTTTACAAAATTTATTGCGAAAAGTGTTTTATACAAAATATTCTACAAAAAAATTAGTAACAATTTCTTACAAATTTCTTTTACAACAAAATTTATAAATTTTTCCTATGAAAAAAATTTAAAACAAAATTAACAGAAAATATGAGTTTTTTTAGTAGTGATCCATTCTTTATTATTTTCTCAATTTTACCTTTCATAGTCTACTAATGGATATTTATATGATAATTACTATAATTAATAGAAGGCATTTTAAGGTAATCCATAACACATGTTAAAGAAAGGTAGCACATATCAATAAATGGCAAAAGGGTATATTGTTTTGTTTATAATATTTGATGGGTATAAGATTTATATTTATGTTTCATTATTATTTTGTCATACATCTAAAGATAAATTAAGTTTGAAAAAACAATTAAAGCAAAACAAACATAATAGTATAAATGTTTTGATGCCAAAAGAAAATATTTTTTCACTTCAATGTTAAATAGTAAAACAAATTATAATAATATAAGTTTTAAAATAAAATACCAAATAAATAAATGATATTTTAATAATTTAAAGTAAATACAAATATAAAGATCGGATGAAAAATTATATGCAAATCTATCACATTCTTTTATCTTGCTACCGTATAAAAATACTAAATATTTCTCATTTTCATCTCAAGAATATTTAATTTTATGACTGTGACTACTATTTTTATCTACACATCTCTATCCAATTTATCCTTATTAATATAAATAATTTTATTATTTAATCTTCAGATTTTAAAACCATTTTTTAAAATTCAATAATTACTTTAAAAAAATCTTTTCATAATAAAATTATTCATCGACAAAAACAAATCATTAAATAACAACTAATTTTAGAGACCAAAATAATTAGTTACTATTTTGACAAAGTTAGATATATTTTTATAAACTAAAATTTATTTATATCTAAAATTATTTCTATTATAAATAAAAAATTATAATTAATTTGTGAATTATAGTCTAAATTGCTCTCTAACATTGATTACAACAATTTTAATTATTAATTTTAAATTAGTCTTTAATTTTAAATTAGAGACTAATTTTGACATCAACTTTTTTAGTAATTAAAACGCCGATAAATAATATTAGAAACCAATCTAGATTATAATTCACATACCAATATTATTCCGATAAAAAATTGAGAATCTTAATTCGAAAACTAAAGAATGATAAGAACTTTTTTTTACTTTAAGTTTATCCCCTTTAAGACAAAATTTTCCATTCAAATAAGTATTTCATTTATAGGCCAATTGATTTAAATTGACTTTTTAGTCAACCCCATTTGAGCTGAGTTAGTTGATTTCTAAGCCGAGTTTGGAGTTTCTTTTGTCTTGTTTGAGTTCTCAACGCTTTAATGGTATATATGTAGGTTGTATTCACTTGTTGCTCTTGAAGCTCAACCGTCTCTTTCTAAATTTGTTAAGCCAGATCACGTTCTATTTCCTTCATCCAAGCTAACACAATAAGTAGGGTTTAGTCTGCTCTTTACCAATCCAAAAGGATCACAATCCTCCTTTGTCGAGCTGAGAGCATCGGTCCGTCTTAAATAAGTTGGGAGCGAAAAAATAAAAATCACACACTCTTTTGCCGAGCTGATAGCATAAGTCGGTCTTTTATTTGTCAAGTTTGGAGCACTAGTTGGTCTCTTAATTGCCAAGCTTGGAGTACCAACCGGTCTTCTATTTGCCGAGCTGGGAACACTTGTTGGTCTTTTAATTGTTGAGTTGGGAACATTCGTTGGTCTTTTTAATTGCTGAGCTGGGAACACTCACCAATCTTTTAACTGTCGAGCTGGAAACACTCGTCGGTCTTTTAACTGCCGAGCTGGGAACACTCGTCGATCTTTTAATTGTCGAGTTGGGAACACTCGTCGGCCTTTTAACTATTGAACTGGGAACATTCGTCAGTCTTTTAACTGCCGAGCTAGGAACATTCGTCGGTCTTTTAACTGCCGAGCTAGGAACACTCGTTGGTCTTTTAACTGTCGAGCTGGGAACACTCGTTGGTCTTTTAATTGTCGAGATGGGAACACTTGTTGATTTTTTAATTGTCGAGCTAGGAGCACTAGTTGGTATTTTATTTTCCAAGGTGAGAGCCCTAGCCGATCTTCTATTTTTCGAGTTAGGAGCACGTGTCCGTCTTTTATTTTTCGAACTGGGACCACTCGTTGGTCTTCTATTCATCATGCTGGAGTACTAGTCGATCTTTTAATTGTTGAGCTAAGAGCATCTAAATTAATTAATATAGTAACTAATTACTTTTATCTCTAAAACTGGTTACAAATTAATAATTTTTTATAATGATTTTATACTTATTTTCTACTTTTATCGTTTTTTTTTAAATTTAAGAATAAAAACATAAACATACATTGTATTATGTATTTTCACCTCTATTTATATAAATTTATACTCTAAATATAAATTTATGTCATTCATAATCGGAAATGAGATGAAATTATATATTTTACTAGTACTTATTTAGCAATAAATCATTTAAAGAATTATTAGAGAAAGTATAACTTCTTAAATATAATATATATATATATATATATATATATATATATATATATATATATATATATATATATATATATATTGTGTATTTTACACCTATTTAAGTTCGTTACCCGTCTAAACCCGCATTTGAAAAGGAAAAATTATCGAATAAATAATTTTGTAACTTTATTTTCAAAAAAGATTACATAAAGTTATTTGACGTACTATTTTTTATTCATTCACGTACAATTGTCAATTGACTATTTTGTAAAATGTAATGAAGGATGAAAAATGCACTCTTAGCTTAATTGCACCCTTAACTTAATTTTACTTATTCGATGATAAATTATATGTAAGACAAATTGTTTTTTTCAAAAATATAGGGTTTATTATATGACCGATTGGTGAGAATATTTACTTAATATTTTTTAATAAATATTTATGCTTTTTAAAATATTTTTCAATTTTAAAAATTAATTATTATTTTATAATTAGGAAATCAAGATTGAGATATGGAAAATATTGAATAGTTTATACTCGATTACACTTTGTTATTTATATACAGAGAGAGTATATGAATAAAATAAAATAACAATTTCTCTATATAACATATTTCTTTTATCTATTATATATCTTATATCTCTCATTTTCATACTTCCTAAAAAATCTTAACACTCATGATATTTCGTATTATAATCATATGATTCATAATATTTCATTTTGTAATTATAAGACTCTTAAAATTATATAAATTCACATCCTAATTAAGTATGCATCAAACTCAAAGATTAAAATGCGATGTATGGAATATTTAAATTCTAAAAACATAACATTAGTAAACTTTCTCCCATAAAACATTCCATGAAAAGAAAGAAAAAAATAATAATAGAGACAAATATGATTATTAATGCATAGTCATTATCCATTGTCCATTACACAATCGTAGTACAACCATTACTTGCTTTTTGTAGGTGGGAAGTTCGTTTGGTTTTAAGACAAACCCAAAAGTGGTTCTCTTCAATCGTTTAAATGCACTCATATCACAAGCAACACCCTACCACGTTAAACCATGCAATGCAACCCAACTTTGCTTTAAGAAAATAATGATATTTTTATATTTTCATAAATTTCTCTTCATATTATTTATCTTGTTATGTGATATATTTAATCGCTTGATTAGGTTTTGAGTCTGTGATAAAATTATAAACTTTCAATTAAATCTTTATTAAATTTTGATGGTTAATTGAGTGCTCAAAATTTTAATAAGTCTTTGCAATTAGATTGTACCGTTAATATATGTTGCATATATTTTACATCGTTATTTTACTCAGATCATTACATATTCTCATAAGAGACTTTAATAACAATGAACCCCTCAAGGATTTATTCTGTATTTAATTAAAATTTTCCTTAAAGTAAATTAAAATTATAAAAAATATAAAATTATAAAATTAGATGATAATAAAATTATTAAATTATTAAATATAAAATATAATTTTATAATTTTTATTTCATAATTTTTTTATTATCAAATTTTACGATTCAAATTTTATATTTTATAATTAAGTTATTATAAAATATAAAATTATAAAATAATAAAATAATAAAATTATGTAATTATGAAATTATGAAATTATGAAATTTAAAATTACAAAAATAATAAAATTACGAAATTTTAAATTATAAATTATAAAATTTTGAAATTATGATATTATAAAATTATATTTTATAATTTTATAATAGCTTAGTTTTAAAATAAAATAATATAAATCATAAAATTAGATAATTAGATAATTAAAAGAATTTGAATATTTTAATAAGACAATTTTCTTAATGAGAACTTAATTAAAAATATCCTAATTGTGTATTCAATTGTTCCATCCACTTTTAAGATTTGAAAACCAAAATACATAAAACTTTAAGAAAAAAAAAACAAATTACTTCTTATCGTCTAAGTTTAAAAATTAGAAACATAATTAATCATAATAACAAAAAAGCATACACAAACTAGAAAAATCATTTTATTTAAACGTATGTAAATAAAAGATATACTCTAAAATAAATACAAGAAGTTAAGAATAATAGCTTGAAATTTTAGAAGAACAGGAATTACAGAAAAGGATTTACCGAGAAGAAAACATAAATTTACACATGTTATAAAATAAAAAGACATAAAAAAAAAAAAATAAAAAAAAAAAAAGATGAAAATGTAGCCGAGAGTATGATACAAAACTCATGCTGTATTGTTTTTATTAATAATAGATGGATGCATGCATCAGCCAGAAGTGTTTCAAGCAGAACATTATCACTACCAGACAAAAACCTTCAACCCCAAATTAACCTAAAAAAAAAAAACCAGAAAAATGAAAAAAAAAAAAAACCTATACGTGGCAGTTGAATAGCAAAAGCAGTCAAATCATTGATCTTTGTTACTGCTCCGTAGCTGTAGGGGACCCACCACATTGACCCCTCTTTCTTCTCTTCTCTATTATCTCTTCCAACACATTCTTCATCTTCTTCTTCTCTTCTTCCATTTTTCTCAGAAAAAGAGTGATAGAAAAAACGTAGAATGAAAGATGATGGGTCTGAGTGTAGTGTTAGAAGCACAGAAAGGTAGTGCTAGCAAGAAAACTCCACAAGTGATTAGCAAAACGACGGTGTTTAGCAGCATGAACAAACACTCTCCTTCTTCTGCAGTGAATGCTTCTCAGCACTCTCATTTTCAGGAACCAACGTTTCTACACCAATGTTGTCTCTGCAGAAAGAGACTCTTACCTGGGAAAGACATCTACATGTACAAGTGAGTATTAACGTTCCTACCTCACCTTAACGTTTTCTTTCTTTTCTGACACTCTTTTTTTTTTTTCACTCTCTCTTCAAACTCAGATCTTGTTTTAGTCTATTTAAAATACTGCATGCTGCTTCTGCTTCTGCTTCTTCGTTTCTAGTTTCTCTCTGGTTTCTGTTCTGACAAAAGCCAAGATCTTTTGTTTGCTTTTTCATTCACACACATTAAATGAGTTTATTCTTCTCTGCTTCTATAAACATGAATGTGTGAAGAGGGGACAGGGCCTTCTGCAGCGTGGAGTGCAGGTGCAAGCAGATTTTCATGGATGAGGAAGAGAGTTTTGAGAAAGAGAAGTTTTTTTTCACTGCCATGAGTCCCACATCGTCTGGTTCCTCCTCAGAAGCTCGTCGACATGGGAAAGGAGGAAGAATTTGAGTGGGTGGTTTTTGCTTATAGATGATGGATGAATGAATGAATGAAGTCATGACCTAGCCATGGTGGAATAGAGAGAAAATAGTGGTTGACCAAAAATGGGGGATTTTTTTTTTTGTTTTGTTTTGTTTTTTAGCTAGGTTCCTGTTTTACCCATGCTTGTGTGTTGTAGTAATAACTTCCAAGTTTTTGTCCTTTTGCTTCCTAGTATGAAGCCAAAATGTCCTTTCAACTTTTATTTTATGTGGCTCCATTCTCCAACCTGTTTGGTTTCAACCGTACGTGTGATCCAAAATATTAATGTTTTATAGACACGCATGTGTTAAATGTTACTACTACCCATCATTATCCACACAAACAAGTAGAAAATGGAAGTGAAAAAAAAAAAGATAACTACTATATTATTCTCTTTTTTTCATCTTCTTCTTCTTTTTTTCTTTTTATTTTTTTTTTTGTATCTGTATTTCTTCCTTCCAATATAGTACACTTTTAACATAAAATGTCAGTATATTTTTTTCTTATATGATTCAAGATATGATGTGATACGGTAAATAGAGAAAATATCAAACTGATGTTATGTTTTGTAATAGTAAACTGTGTTGTGGTTTTCAACTATCAATGATGATGGCACATAAATATCTCAGTAGTGTAGATCCTCATTTAATAACTTTTATTCTCTTCATTTTTTCTTTTTGTCATTTCACATACATTATCACTTCTTCCTTTTTATCCTGTTTCTTTAGCCTGGACCAAAATTTAATGTCCACACAACATTATTCTATCATTATTGTCCACAAACCGGAGACAAAGTCCTGACCCTTTCTTTTTGGTCACGGTTTTAGGAGTGTCTGAGACATTATTTGCTTTGTTGGAATGTGACTTATTATGTCAAACATGTTTCCACTAGTGTGTATAGGGTATGACTCATCAGGACCATGGTTTTCTATTTGTCATGAATGTTAAAATTTGAATGAGGATCATGGTAGTTTTTGCAAATGGTGAGTGTGTGTGTGTGAGTCCCATAGAAGCATTGAATTGATAGCTTTGTTTTTAACCAAAATGACAATGCACAACTCTTGTTACTATTGCTCAAGTTTTCTTTCCTGTGACTCGCATTTAGAGGGTTGTCGTACAAGATTCTATAGCACGTTTGATGTTTTTAACTCTCAAAAGTGGCATTTTTTTTAACTTGATCAACTCCAGGTATATTTTTCTTCTCAGGAGCATTTCGTTTATATATCATATTTTGTAGTGTGTATGCCTTGGCTTGTGCCTAACCCTGAATGGCAACTTTGCATATAATGCCATGTTTGCTTGTCAACTAAGTACTAATCTGGTTTTGATGCACTGAGTTTGATGTTTTGGAGCAACCTTGGACTTGAATGGGGAATATCTATGATGAAGTTATAACATCTTTTTGTTGTTCAGAACTTGATAAGTTAGCATTTTTATAGATTAGAAACTATAACATTTGTTTCAATCATCGATGTTTTCAGGATATGTTATATTATTCTGTCATTACTGTAATCTTTTACTGAACGTCGAAAAAAGTTGTTAGATCAACTCGAGATAAGATAAATTTATGATATATAAATAAAAGTATTTTCAACCATCTATCAGTCATTTTCATGTAATTAGAAAGGGAAAGAGGACAAGTAGTTGATTGTCTTCTGTTTTTAACTAAATGAAGTGTTTGAAAAGAGGAAGCGATGCTTAGAAGAATGCAATAATTCACCAAAATATCAATATTTTGTGTGGTGGAATAAGATGAAAAAAATTTTGGATTTTGGTTGCACAGTAAGTATAGTACTGCTTGGAAATTTTGTACCAAACAAGCAACTTCTTCTCACATGGATGAATCCGAATAATGATAATTTGATGTGTGCCAGCTGGAGAACAGACATATAAGACTATAACAGGATAATAAATCAGTGGAATTTCTATCTTTGGAAATAAACATAGCTACCAAATAAAAACTCAAACTCAGATTTATCAAATATAACTCTGATGCTGCATGTAGAGGCTTCTTCAGATCAGTAAAAGGAAATTCTGAGGGTTATCAGCAATGTTGCTTGGAGATTTTGTTATTCTACAGTTCTTGAATTTTCACAGGGAAACACTTATACTGATAGATAATTATTGAATAAGGAATCAAATAAAATTTTATTTAAATATGTTCGTTAAAAATATTACGCACTTTTCAATATCACAAGTTTGGAAACAGGTAAAATGAAATTATATTTAATAATTTAGTTTTGGTAAAGGTGTGATAGATATATTGATATTTTATGTATGACAGAGGCTGCAAAAGGTGTTGACCATATAACAGATGTAACACCTATAAGATACAGGAGGAAGTTATCCCTGCACACGTTTCAGAATTCTTATCTTCAGTACACTCTCTTTGGCTGCTCTTTCAGAATTTCTCTTACCCAAACCTCAAAAACTTAACTCATCCAGAACCAATTAATTCAATAATCATATATAATCATTTTATTTATAAAAAAACTCTTCTTTATTATTCAGTATAAAAGTCACACTACTTTTCTTTTTTTTATACTGTCAACATACTTTTATAATAATATATATATATATATTAACTGATTGTTTATTTTATTTTACTAACTGATTACTATTCTAGCAACTTAAATTTAACATCCCTTGTCTTGGATAAAATCAGTGATTCTTGATATTTGTCAGTTAAAACTTTATATGAAAAAGAAAAAAAAATTACAATAATAGATCAACATTTGACAATTTTTTTAAAAATAAAATAGTCTTAATAAAAATTAGTTTTTTATATTTTAAAAAATAAATAAATAATAATTAAAAATCACAATCTTTCCGAAAAATCACAAACTTTATCAGAAGAATTTGCTATTTATTTGTTCATTTCCCTTTTTAAAAGTTTGTTCCAGAAAAAAAAAATTACATTAACCAAATGATGAAAAAAGTCAACGTTGAAACAGTACAGATCAAAACTATTATCTAAAATGCCTACAGTAATTTCCATAACCAGATACAAACCTACTGTCATTGTTTTTATATTTCAGTGCATGCTTCAGAAAGATTTCATTTTTAAGATATAATATCTTCTTCTTTGAAAACCCTTCTAAGTTAATCCTTAGATATATATATATATATATATCCAAACCAAGAACTGGTTTACATTACATGAAATATACAAGAAGAAGAATGTCCAGCGAAGATTTTGAATGTCAGTGGAATTAATACAAGGAGGAGTGCAAGCAGCAGCACAATCACAATATAATTCCCATTGCTCTCAACATCTTTGCTACCACAATAAAGCTAGCCAGATTTGAAGAGTAAAACCGCTTTCTGATCCAAATAGAAATAAACAAAGTGGTTTGTTTCATGAGTCACATATGAGCCTGCAAAAAGGAAGAGAACTCCATCAATTCACTTTAATAGTAACTGTAGCAAAAGTATTACCAAGCTAAGAAAGAACTAGAAACTGCCTTCACTTGCATTAATCTGAATTTCATTGAAAAAAGAATAGTGTTCAATGGCATAAGAATAACAGATAAATTAGACTATTCGCGTCAATATTTGTATAACATTTTTTAAAGAATGCAAAATGAAACTAGGAGTAGCCAAAGGGTTTATTAGGTGTCAACAACACAGGTATTGCTACAACTCTGACATGTTAGTGCTTCTTTCTATGAGTGTTTGTTGTCTAATGTTTTTGTGTGCAAGTATGTGACACTGTTGAGTTTGAAAATTCAAAATCTGCCAAACTGATTCTTCTTTGAGAAATTATTTTCACACAAAAAATCCGTACAGTTATTTTTAATAATCACGTGATGTGAAGATAAGACACAAAAGTATGGAATAAGTTAATTATATCATGCAGAGATAGCAAGTGAAAAAGTTATGGAGAAAGAATTGTAGAAAACTGTTGTGCTAATGGTATCAGTATAACTCTTTTTTTATTATGCTCATGGCCTGGATTATGTTTAAGCATGCATCAGCACGAGTAGCAATTTAAGCTTGATTAAAATTTGATTTGTGAAAGGATTTGTTAACTGAATGCAGGGGTCAGGAAAGTTTATATACGGTTCAACCCTTTGATACTCCCATGTAATGAAACAAATGCTCTCGATTAAATTGTAATACTTAACAATAAAACTACTTTAAAATGATGATGGAAGAACCACATTTTGGGACCATGTTACTAAATAATTTAGAATTAATTCTGCCTAGTTTGTGCTGTTAAGCAAATCATTACATGGCTAATCCTACATTTGGATAACATAGGGAGTTATGTTATGAAGTCAAATGTAAATGGAAAACAAAGAACTTTGCTGAAGTTGCATTACATGGACAGAAAATGTGATCATGTTAATTCTAGGTTTTACTTATAAATAATTCAGAATATGGCTACAATTCCATAATGTGGTTACTTGGATCTATCATGCAAAGTAACTATTAATGAAGTGATAGAGGGGGGGTAAAATCATAGATTCAAGATATATGAATGAAATGGAGGAATAAATGAGGTGTTCTTAGCAGTTTAAAGTAGTCACTCAAGCTTGGATGAAAATTTCATCATCGTGTAATAACATCTACAGATAATGCTCTACAGTGACAAATGTTGGACAATGAGATACCAAGAACATAAGATAAGTATTATAGAGATGATAATGTTGTCATAGATAAATGAGTATGGTCTTACAAAAATAGATAACACAAATAATGGATGAATTAGAGAACAGATAGAGGCAGTGCCTGTTAAGGGAAAGACGGTAGATTGATTTTTTGGTATTTTTGGTAGTTGGTTTGTCAGTTTAATTTTAGCAATTGCAAATTTGCAATAGATTATATCATTTTATGAACAACCTTATCTCGAAAGTGTTTGAAATTCTACTCAATACATGTACCAGATATTGACATAGAAGATTAAAACAAATGGAAAAGATAATCCATGACAGAAAGAGCTCTTCATTCTGCTTAAAATTAATATCAACTAGCGAATCATCTAAAAGTTTGAAAAGCAGATCACAAGACCAATTCATAGACTTACTCAGAACCTTAAGATTTATCATGCTCATATATTTGCTATTTTACCAGATTACGAAGAGATACAATAGTTTCATTAACATGAACTTGAATAATAATATGTGCAATCACACAACATAAATATTTGAGCAAACGCCTCACATTATGGACTGGACGATACTTTAAAGGTTAACGGCACTGAACTTGACAGGTATTTAAGACTCAAGAGAAACCATCAATTGTAAATACTTTTTCGATCTTCAAAAGGTTCTTGTTAACAAGCACCAGGGTTGTAGAATGGAGTGTTGACATTAAGATATCCATAGAAAATGAAAGACAGACAGATGAAGAGGGGAAGAATATATAACAGTAATGGCCCAGCAATGTGATTCGCAGCAAAACAACTCATCCAGTGATGATTTCATGAATTCCTAATCTCCAACTAGATAATAGCTTGAAAATTGTAGCACCCTCACTTTTCATTAGCTCATTATCAATTAGACCGTATCTAAGAATACAGAGCATCATCAAGAACATTTCATCCAACATGACAGGCCCTACATGAATCAAGTCAAGTTCACGACACTAACATGAAATATCAGGGAGCATTTGTCCCCAGCAACGCACCACACACCACAGGTCCACAGTACGTAAGTAATTGTGACTCATCAACACAACACAAACTACACCAATTAAACTAAATATACCATTCAGCTCACAATTTTCCGCTGGAGAATATAAGAAAGCAGAAAGCCTTTAAATCTTATTCTACGACCAGAGAATCATCCATATGCAACAACAACAAACCTAGGTTTCAGCATCAGTTCTAAATTCCAACCACGAACAGAAGCAAACACACAAGGACCAACCTACACAACCTTAGATCTACTCAATTTCCACCAGAGAAGAGTCACATAAACCACGAATCCGAGTATACCTAAGTACCAAAATCATTTAGAACAAGTAATAATAATAACAATAAATAACAAAATGAATTACCAAAATTGCGACCAACGATGCAATGCCAAGTGGGGCCATGCCTCTTATCGAACTCCTTCTTTATCTGCTCCGCAACATCTTTCTCCACATTGTACTTCTCAAAGGCCTGATTAATCCGCAAAAAGCCAAGGCTTTACGACACAACACAGCAAGCATAAACAAACCCAGAAACAGAATCCAAAAGGGTGAACCACGCAACAAAGAAAAGGAAGAGAGGAAAGTCGTTAAAACTAACGGCGACGGCGATATCAACGGCCTCCTTCTGCATGTCGGGGATCATATCGGCGCTCTTGATGATGACCTTCTTCGGGGGAACGGCCGGTGCCGGTAACGGTTTCCGGTCATCGGTGTTAAGCCTCGCCGTTGGAGGTCCGGCAATGTTCCTTTTCACTTCTTCACTCATTTTGTATTTTTACAATTTCCCTCTTTCTCTCTCTATCTATCTGTGTGTGATATATGAAATTTTGATGATGAAGTTGGGTTTCCGGGAAGTGAAAGCGACGTGGGGGGGCTAAGCTGAGAAATGCAGGAGAAAGAAAAGAGTTGCAGTGGTAAGTGTAGAAACAGCAACACCACACCACACACTCCAGAGAATGCTTCCGAGTTCAGCAAAAGGCCCACCATAAGCACTGTTTTGGAGAATATGTTGTTTCTATTATTGAATAATAAATAAATAAATAAAATTGGTGTCTTTTGAATTTAAGAATTTTATTTTGACGAAAATAAAGTGTTCTGAAGAATATGTAAAAGGATTGTGGAGCATAGTTGGTGTGGTCTACTGATGCGAATCCTTGCACGACAGAAACTAGGTGGACCAATGGCTGTGATTGATTGAATGATGTTTGTGAGGATGAACTTTGTTGTTCTGTCTTTTGGTACCCGTGCGTCTCATGCATGGCAACACCATTTCATTACAAATTTTGATAGTATGAGTTTCTTAGGTAATTGGTTTTGTAACTTATTGCTCAATGTTACGCAATGTTTTTGCAACTTGTTGGTTAGTGTTTTAAGGAAAAATCTTATCTTATTTTACGTTTCAATGTAAACTTTTGCTTTCAATACAAAGATTTATCTTTTATCAGTTAAATATCAGTATATTTATTTTTATAGTTCGCCTAAATAACATCATTCGGTGAAGAGTTTTACTAGTTACAATGTTATTGCATTATTAAGAATCATATATTTCTTGAGGTATTATAACTTAAATGTGGTTATTAAGCATGCTTAAAGATATATTTGGTTAACTATTGTTATTTCTGGAAATACTTTCTATTGTCACAGAACATTATAAAATAACTTCATATTCCTGTAGAAATCTAACTTTAAGACCCTCTTACCGAAGCCATGTTTCTGTATAACTTTTCTGAGAATGAAAGATGTCCAAAACTTTTTTTATAACCTTTTAAGAAATATGGGAATAAATATTCTTACTTAATATTCCCAAAATGCAAAAAATACTCCATGAAACAATATCCCCGAAAATATTATTACATGCATCAGAAAGCTTTTCTCTAATTGATATTTTCTTAAAAAAATCCTGAGAAGAAAAGAACACTAATCTCAAAATGAAGTGATCCTTAAGTTGATATCCAAACCGAGAACTAGTTTACATGACATGAAATATACAAGCACAATGATACATGGAGGACTGAATACATCAGCAGCATAATCACAAGACAAATCTCATTGCTGTCATCTTCTTTGCCACCACAATTGGACTTATCCAGACTTAAAAAGTAAAACCGCTTTCTGATCCAAATAGAAATAAACAAAGTGATTTGTTTCATGAGTCACGTAGGAGCCTGCAAAAACGAAAAGAATATGATGTTTTGACAAGAAAATGTAATAAAGTAGATCATTAATCATGTCAATACTCAGTTTTTCTAGCGCCAGTAACTGTGGTTTCAATGGCACGAGTTTCATTTTCTACTTGGTTTTTTGTTGGAAGTAAAAGTACTTTTGAGCCCCCCCAACCGCATCCAAACATGCACTTAAAAGTTAACATGAATAACTGTAAAATGCTATCATTAATCTAATCATAGTGGCATTCTCATCTATATTGGCTTAAAAAATTCAAAAAGAAAAGAAGAAAAGAAACTGCAAATAGGATTATCTGTCGAAAGTGATTCTTGTTAGAGAAATTATGTGTATACAACTTCCTACAATTTTGTTACAATGGGATAAGACAAGAGTATGCAGATGAGTGATGTGATGGAGAGATATAGAGTGAAAAAGTAATGTTGTAGGAAATTGTTGTGCGAATAGCAACTCTTCTATTCTGGTCATGGCCGAGACTATGTTTACGCGTACAATATAGCATGAGTAGAAATTTAAACTTAATAGAAGCTAGGAATTATGAAAGGACCTGTTAGAGTCGGGAAAGTATATAAATAATTCAACCCTTTGGTACTCCTATGCAATGAAACACTGTTTTCTTCTTAAATTTAGTTCTTAACAATGTTTTATAAGCAATCTGAGAACAAAAATCAAAAAACAGGTTCTGAAATTTAAAATAAAAACAGAGCAGCAACTAGATGGAGCAGAATTTTGAAAGAAAGACGGATGACAAAGGAAAGATTAAAAAAAAAAGGTATAAGAAGAGAAAATTAAAATAAAAACTCGGTATTCAAGGTTCTGGTTGTCAGAGCTAGGTCATTGCGGCAGTTCAGGTTGCTAGGGCACAAAAATGCTGAAAGGGCACAACAGCTACAAAAATGCTCGGAGAGAATGGCAGTTGCCAGAGAGAAAATAATGCCACAGTGGATATTGTACACCCAAAAGAGAGACAAAGTGACAGTCAGGACCAATGTGTCTACGAAAAAGGTCATTTCCCAACAGCGAATTACCAATAAAATATGTCACAGAGGATGGTATGGCTTTGATAGCATATTGAAAGAATTGCTTGTAATAGTGTGTAGTATACACATGAGAATTCTTATTTATAATGAAAAGAGATACACTAATAAGGAACAAAATCAATAACTAATAATGAGAAATATCTGCAAAGATATTTCCGATTTGATGAAATAAAATCATGTCATACTATATTATATCATATTTTTCTATTTAATGTAATCAAATCATATATTTAACAAACTAGTTCTGTAATCAAATCATATCATATCATTTTCCATATAAACACTCGTTATCACAAAATCCTAGTGGCTGACATTGAATTTGAACATTACATTCAAGTTTGAAATATTGAGCAAGTGCAACTGCTTATATGGATGTTAGAAAATTTTCACAAGTACATTGGATGATACTGAACATTTCAAGCAAATATATGAAAGACTGAAAACTATCAAATTCTACTCTCATACATGCTAGTCTAGGTCTGCAATATCAATAGCACTTAGTTAATAGTAGACATAATAGTTTCTTTCTATTGACAGAAAAGAGCACAACTGATTCCCTGGACTCCCACAACATGAATTTTGGTAGAAATCAAATTGAAACAAAACAGTAATGAATATTTATATTGGGAGAACACTACCACATACGGATCTTCCTCAGTACAGAGAATTTAAGACAAATATGAAGAAAATTGTTAAACAGAAATGGTATGGAGCACTGCTCCTTACAATATGAAGACTGAGTTACTAGCTACGAGTGATAAACTGCTAAGAGAGAACCAGCTGCTCTCCTAACCCCAAAACCACCTTGAAACTTTTCAAGAATCTGTTCATGCCCTCTCCATTCTGTGATTCCCCCCCCTTTCTCCATCTCTTCTTAGCATGATTACCACATCCTCCTCTTCCATTCTCAAACTGCCAGCAGCCAATTGTCATCTCGATCCCACTACTCTTTCCACTTGTTTCTTTCACCTCATACACCTATAGGTCTATTTAGGCCCATCAATACTAACCCTCTATAGACTGCACCTTGTCCTCAAGGTGAAAATCAGGGAAAACCTTATCCAGAAAACTGCTGCCTCCCAAATGATACTAGACTATGGTGGGTGGGGGTATCCCTCCCATAAAGTGCCTTAAATGGAATCCATACCAAGAGATACATTGTGGGAACAATTTTAAACCAAAATTCTTCCCACACATAATCCACTTTAGGATAAGACTCACTGATCCTGTAAGTGATGCTAGCACAAAGAATGAATGGGCAGACGGAGGTCACTAACAGGATCAATGAGTCTTATCCTAAATCTAAGTACTTCTAGAATTCAATCATGACCACCCATACCTATCCAAAGCAATGAAATTCACAAAACCATGAAGGTGAATGATTTCTGAAATGAATACATCAAAACCTTCTATCACTGAAAATGGATGACTCAAATCGAGACCTTTCCTTTATTTCTAGTAATGTCCCTCATAAGATCTGAATTTCATCTTATGAATATCACTCTTCGTCATTATAATTTAGTGATATCTAGATTTTAGAAACCAATTTTGAAAAAATCATAACACCATACAATTCATCCAAGAGCTCCTCTATAACCTGAATTGGGAATTTAATGTGGGTAGTAATGCTATGGAAGGGCTCTACAATCAGTAAAAAACTCCAATTCCCATTTCTTAATCTAAAATCAGAGAATAGACTTGCACTTACTTATGTCTTTCACAAACATCTCTATTGCATCCTTTAGATGGTGGGGTACCTATAGGGCTTGATATAAGGTAATCGAGACCTTTCCTTTATTTCTAGTAAGATCACGCCTTCCAGTAGGTGGTAGTTTAGTGGCTTCTTGAAAAAACTCTTGACATCCCACCTACGGATGAAACAAAACTGGAAAAAATATTGTATTACGAGAACACTTCCACCTACGGATGAATTCCTCCTTGCGGTGAATTTTACAAAAAAAGAACACAGATAAAATCTTAAATGGTATTGTAATAGAGCAGTGCTCCTTACAATAATGAAGAATGAAAGACAGTAGCTAAGGAGGTTAAACTGCTCAGAGAGAACCAGCGCCTTTCCTTACCATGAAACCAACCACCCTGAACCATTTTGATAATCTATTTAACACCCTCCATTTTGTTTCCTTATCTCTAGCATGACTCCCACATCCCCCTCTTCCATTGCCTCCCCCACCCCCTCCACCACTGCCACCTGGCAATTATGTTATTTCCTTTCTCAAGGCCTCTCTCTCTCTCTCCCTCCTTGCTTGCCACAAGCTCTTTTCCACTTTCATACACCCAAAGGCCCCTTTAAGGCCCATTTTCCTCTAGCTTTTGTCCCTCAGCTTTGCCTCCCCTGAAGCACTTTAATTATGGGCCTACGAAAAATTCCCTCTCAAATCACAAGATAGAATTCTTCTCAACCATGAATATTGACTCACTATGTAACCCACCAATGGACTAACTAACCTATATTAATCATAACATAATTAACTGCTAATAGAGTCAGTCTAACGGGCATATATCCTTGATATAACAGGGTAACTGAAAACAAATGGAAAATATTGTCAGAATTGTGTAATTTATGCATTGTATTACCTATCCGACCTATATGTGCAGGATTAATCATTACTTTTCTCTGTATCTTTGATGTACCGAACTCCTATAGATGAATGAAAGTACTAGGATGAATTTCTCGTTTAAGCACATTTTCGATACTTCTATCTCACGTAAGATATTTCATGAAAGACAGAGCACATCATTCGCCTAGAATATTAATATCAACTAATTTTTTTCTAAAAAGTTTAAAAAGCAGAATAAAAAAGAGATCAATCCATATACCTACTAAAAACCCTAAAGCTTTATCATACATACAGATTAACTACTTTGGCAAATTTCCAACTAGATACTACTAGAGAATCCCAGCACTCCCTAGAGTCATTAGCTCTTTATTAATCTAAGCGATAGACCACATATTTGCCCTCTGTACAAATGCAGAACATTGGTGATTTCATCCCACCTGGCAGGCCCTCTCCATGCGTTAAGTTTGCATTTGAGTAGCAAATATAATTTGTGTCTGTTTGGACGTTCTTTTCCATAAGGTCTTTTAACAAAGAATAAATAAATAAATAACTTTATCCATAAGCTAACATAAACCTACTTTTTTGGGAAAAAGAAGCTTGTCCAAACAGACCCCTGGTTATTATAAATTTTGAGGGACCAGAATCATGGGACACTAACATGAAATATCAGGGAGCATTTATCCCTGTCACAAAATGTAAATAGCCAATGTTATATTCAACCATTTTCTCCTCCACTAACCACTGATTCAAGAAAAGACTTCTCAAACCAATAAAGGAAAACCCCATCCTCTACAGCTTATAGGCACAATCAAAGTGGAACAAATTATCTGTCAAAGAAGTACATTAGTCATGGTGACTCATTAATACAACACAAACCACACCAACTAATCTACATATTCATATACCATTCCGCTAGTTAATCGAGCTAAGAAGAAGGCTGCAAAATCTTATTCCATAACTACAAAATCAACCACATGCACCCACAAAAGCAAAAACCTAGGTTTCAGCATCACTTCTAAATTTCAATCATGCAGAGAAGCAAACAAGGATTAACTTACACAGATCCACATCTACTCAATTTCTAGTAGAGAAGAATTACATAAACCACAAATCAAAGTATACCCTAGTACCAAAATCATTGAATACAAATAATAACAATTTAAAAAAGAACAAAAGGAAATACCAAAATTACGACCAACGATGCAATGCCAAGTGGGGCCATGCCTCTTATCGAACTCCTTCTTTACCTGCTCCGCGACATCTTTCTCTACATTGTACTTCTCAAAGGCCTGATTAATCCGAAAAAAGTCAAGCCTTTACGAAACAACACAGTAAGCACAAACAAACCCAGAAACAGAATCCAAAAGGGTGAACCATGCAACCAAGAAAATGGAAAAGAAAGTTGTTAAAACTAACGGCAACGGCGATATCAACGGCCTCCTTCTGCATGTCGGGAATCATGTCGGCGCTCTTGATGATAACCTTCTTCAGAGGGACGGCCGGTAACGGTGACGGTTTCCGGTCATCGGTGTTGGGCCTCACCGTTAGAGGTCCGGCAATGCTCTTTTTCGCTTCTTCAGTCATTATTTTCTTTTTCTCTCTATCTCCGATTGAGCTCTGGTTAGCTTTTAGGGGAAGTGACGGAATCAGGTGGTGTGATTTTTGAAACCGTATCTGAATAATATATATTTTTAAGCTAAAAAATAATTTAAAAATGAAACTTTTTAAAAATTAATAACATTCATTTTTTAAAAAACCTATAACAATATTAATGTGTTTCATTACCTTAAGTAATTTCTTTTTAAATATTATTGATAAATAGAATTATATATTTAAGAGACTTAAAGTGGGGCTTTATTAACGTGACTCTCACATGTTTCATACTTGTTTAAAAAGGATTTTGTGTCCATTGTTTTATTATTTTTATTATTCAAAAAAATTAAAATTATTTTTCAAAATCATCTCTAAATCATAAAAAATATGCAATGATTTATAAAACAAAGTTTAACACTTTCTCTCTTCTTTTTTCTTTTAACAAAATGAGGAAAACTTATATCTTTTTTCGTTGTTTTGGAAGATATATTTCTTGGAGCAAATAAAGTAAAATTGGCTCTTTTGAATTTAAGAGTTTTATTTCAAAATAGAATATAGTAGTGGGATTTTTGATAAATATATAAATTTAATTGTGAAGAACACCTCTGAGAACCTTGCAAAGAAACAAATTAGGTAGTGTAGTAGATTAATATTTTTAAAATTGGTTTGGTAATTGAAATGGTCAAGATATTAATTCAATGTTTAGTAATTTAAATGCTTGTAATTAAGTACTTTAACCTTCAACGTAGTTGTCAATACAGGAAAAAAAATAAAAGGTACTATAAAACATGATAAACTTAATGAAATTTAGTTAAAAAAATTAAATTTACACATTTAATGAAAGACTAAATTAACATAAATATTTTAAAAAGAGTTAATTATAATTTTCACTAAATTTTAAAGATAAAATACATATTTAATCCTTAAAAAAAAATTTAAATGGTGAAAGAAACTTTCTTTAAGAAATTGATATGTCATCAACTTGAGATAAAATGTATTATATATAGTAACACCGAATTAAAATTTACTGATTTTTAAGTCATATTTATTAAATGTTCACGTGAAATAATATGTACAAGGAAAAAAAACAAATTATTCATTTAAAGAATTTATTCGAGAACATCATAATAATATACAGAAAATTTGAGTAATTGTGTCATAAAAGAAATTACAAATTTATTAAAAAAAATCATAAAAAAGTTTGGAATTTCTTTCGAGAAAATTGAAAGAAAAGATTTTAAGATATCTAACTACAAAAAATTGATTGTGTATTTTTGTTTAAGTTTTATGTTTTATTTGACTGTATTTATCCTTAAATGATTATTTTCATTTTGAACTTAGTTAAGTTTTTTCTTTTGCAAGTTTATGTCTATTTAGTTTTGAATTTAACGTTGAAGAAATAAAATTAATTTATAATAAATTAGTGGGCACAACTTCGTCTTAAGTTAGTCTTATAATATTGAATTAGATTCAAAATATACTTTTTAATATTGAATGAAGTTATGGGTTTATTAATGTTTGGTTAAAAAAAAAGTGATTATTTCATTCCCCACAAAAATATTGATATAGCTTAATTCAGTCAAATGAATATCTTTGTCTTGAATTACCAAAATCATAATTTGGAATTATTTCGAATTGAATCTGATCGTTCGTCATCATCTGATGCAAACGAAGCACATTCATGTGAATTGAATTCTATAATCTCTTATTCTTTCTATTGACGAATGACTTTCAATTTTCATTCAGATAAATAATAACTATCATAATAAATTGTCATAAAATCTAATTTTTATGTTTAATAATTTATAGTTTCAATTTTAGTTAAATCCATATTAGTGAGTTGTTTTTCTCTATCGATTGTTTCTTTAAATATTTTCTTCTTACGTCAACTTTTGAATTTGAATTATATTTTATTATTTTTTTTCTTTGAGTTCTTAATCACTTGACTCTATTTGTAGGTATAGTGTTATGAGATATGTGGTCTTACAATATCTTGGTTTTCTAAACGAGTTATTTATTAAATATTCAAATTACTTACAATAATTTAATAAGACTTGATTAATTTTTTATAATGTTTTTTTAATCGTTTAGTTTATTTGTTTTGTTTTCCAAATTTCTTGATATAATTCCAGGTTCATTATTTGGTCTTTTAAAATTACTTAGTTTAACTTATTTCTTGATTTGATACTCAGTCTATTTTTAAATTTTCTTTGAAGTTTTCTTTATTCTCGACAACTTGAGTTCACGATAAATTTATTACATATCTTTTTTGTTTTTAGTACAAATTTGTAATAGGTTGATTGAGAGTTATTCCTTAAAAATTATAAAAAGAATTTGAGGAAAAAAAATATGTATAACCTTTTAAGAGTAACACAAAAAATAATATGATATTCCAATTGAAAAGGACCACCAACTTATACATGACATACTTTGAAGGCTCACACTTTCCTTCTATATTATGAAAAAGGAGAATAAAATAATAGAAATATAAAATTTTGAAAAAAATATGAAGAAATAGTTTTTTTTAATCCAGATATTGTGAAGAAAGAGGAAGAGAAAAATAAAATGAGTTTAGAAAGAAAGAAATGCTAGAAAAAGAAAAAAAATGAAGTTACTTTTAAATTCCTCTAATAAAATGATTGAGAAAAAATCTTTAAGGGGAGAATTTTAAAATTTTGTTCTCTTTTTTATTCAAATTATGAGTCTAGATTTTTTTTTAAAATCGTCACTCATTTGAATTTTTTTTGTTCTTGCCTATATTATTGAGACATGACAAGAATAATTCGGAGAAAGACAAGAGATAAATAAAGAACCAAGGAAATGGAGATATTTTATATATTAAGTTGTTTACTTTTAAATTTAATAAACATTATATGGACTTTAAAGAACTTTTATCTTTTAAATTTGATAAATATTGATTTGCATCGGAGTTAATTAGTTGTGAAACTTGTTAATAGTCAATTAATTTTGATTGTTGTTTGATATATATTTTGTATAAAGTTATAAATATCAATGTTATTATTAAGCATTTTAAAGATTTTATTGTCAAGCTTTTTATTACAACAAGCATATCATATATTATATGAATATTTATTTTAATTAAATATTTTTTTTTTTTGGAAAATAGAGTAAAATGAGTTAAGGTATAAAACAAAATAATTAATATAAAAATGAATTTAAATTTTGGAATTATAATATAAGTTCAATTTGACTAAGACATCTTAATCTTAATATTGATAAAAAGGAGGAAAAAACTTTAAACTCATGAATGTTTAAAGAAGATATAAAAGTTAATATACGTGACGAGGAATAATCTTAAGAACTTAAGAAAATTAACAAAACAACAAAGATAAAAACATTCTCTGTGTACAAATTTGACAAGTGTCAGAATTATATTTCAAATGATAAATGTTTCACCTGACAAGTTTTAACACATTGTGGTTCATTTCATTTGTGACATTTTTTTCTTAATTTAAATCAATTTTCTCTATTTACGTTATAAACACAATCATTTTCCATATATATTCCTTTGAATATGAAATCTGGATAACAACGACAATCCGAAATCATCTCTGCCGTTCATTACTTGGTTGATGATTTTATAAATAGAACTAAAATTACTTTAAATAGAAAAATAAAACAAGCACCTAAAGTATATAATCTAATCTAAAATTGAATAAAAGTTATAGATATAAAAAAAAAAAAAAAAACTCACTAAAGTTGTGTAAAAAGATAGAGACACGTGTTTTTTTTCTTTTCTCTCATTTATATATGACTAAAGTTTGTGGTTCTTAATTACTTAACCTTTTTTTCTATAAAAAGACGTGAGGCCACTCATCATGGCAAATCAATGAGACAGACATCGTGAATATTGTTACAATATTTTGATTAAAATTTTCAAGAAAACTTTATCTTTCACTACTAGTAGTTTACTAATTTAAAGTATATAATATGTATTACTAAAATAAATTCATTAAATGGTTCTTTACAAAAATTTTTTGTAAAAAACAATTTTCCCTGTGAAAGCAATTATTCTGTACCCTAAAGCCTGATTTAAGTTATCTAAAAAACGTGTAAGTGTTAAAAACAACACATTTTGAGATGGGAAAAAACCTGTCTCAACTAGTGGCCATAACTCCACCAGCCACTGTTTAGGAGCAATAATTTTTCTGGTTTTGACGTCAATTTCTTATGATATTTTCGTTGTCAAGTTTCAATTCTTGTCCAACACAGGTTACAGTCTTTCAACACCTCTTTCTCACCCATCTTCTTCCATAAATATATGCACAGACACAGAATTTCAACCTAACCATTCTCAAAACAACAACCTATACTTTATTTCTTCTGCAAAACATCATATGGAAGACCCCAGTTTCGTTTTCGGAGTCATAGGTAACACACAACAACATAGTACACATTTTCGTTGTTCCTGTGACACTCTCGGTTTATGCCCCCAAAAGGGTGTTTCATCAATGACTTTTCTTTTCTTTGTTTGATGCAGGTAACATCATCTCAATTCTCATGTTTCTTTCTCCTGTGTTAGTTCTCTTAAACCAGAAGAATTCACCTTTTGTTACTTTGATCTTTAGATTATATTTATAGATATTGATTGATATCTGATGTTAAATTTATTGCTAACTGATGCAGACCAACATTTTGGAAAATAACGAAGCACGGATCCACCGAAGATTTCTCAAGCCTTCCATACATTTGCACATTGCTTAACTGTTCTCTCTGGACTTACTATGGAACCATCAAATCTGGAGAGTACCTAGTGGCAACTGTTAATGGTTTTGGCATCTTGGTCGAGACAATCTACATCATTCTTTTTCTCATATATGCACCAAAAGGAATCAGAGTAAGTATATTACGCTGATCGATATATTAACATAAACTTAGAAGTTTCACGTCGACCAGAGATAAGATCAATTCATAATATATAAGTAGGTGTAATTCTTACCTTACATGTCAGTTTTGTGAAATTGTGTTAAGCTTAAAGCTCACTTTTAACATTGTATCAGAGTCTGATTAAAGACTATTTTAACAAATTTTCTTAGACATTCTGTTCTATCCACTAAGAGACTATCCACTAATTTCTTCTCCCACGATATGAATGCAAAAAATGTAGTAAACAAGTTTTTTTCAGACAGAATTAAGTGGTGTTGTGATGCATCAATCTGATTCAATTTCAGGCTAGAACTGCGATTCTGGCTGTGATTTTGGATGTGGTGATCTTTGCAGCAGCAGTAGCTACGACTCTTTTAGCTTTGGAAGGAGATTCTCGTAGTGGTGCAGTTGGTATTATGGGAGCAGGTTTGAACATTGTTATGTATTCTTCACCTCTTTCTGTCATGGTAAGTTTCACCAAATCTAGTTCTGTATCTCTATTTTCTTGAATTTTTTTCATCAAATTTCACACACAGATTCAAACTTACATGTCACTGATTAAGATTCAGTTATACCTATAAGTATAAACCAGTTTCTATATATATAGAAGCTGCAAAAGACAGCAGAAATTGATGCATCAAAAATAGGCAATCTAATGTTGCATGTTTCTGATCGAAGGATTCGATTATTTAAAAGGGTTTCTTTTTTTCTTATGTTCTTGGAGAAACCTCCAAAATGTCCTTGTTCATGATACTGTTTCTCTTTGGTTTTCTTCGTTATGGAATTTGTGTCCCACTGGTCATAGATTTTTTGAACAGCTTCTCCCACTTGCTCAACAATCATGGCTTTTTGCTGAACTAGATCCAGCACGTGATAAATAGCATTGCACCTACTAGTTACACCACTGACAACTACATCATACCACACCCACTTCTTTTCATCCACTTTTCTCTTCTAATTCTCTCTTACCACCATTAAAAGTTTAGGTTATTTCCTTTTAAAAAATCTTAAAATCAATCCTCAAATAAATAAATAAAAAAAATTCATCTATTTTTTCTCCATGTTCAGAAAATGGTTTTTTATTTGAGATTTTTAAAATGGGACATTGATTTCTATTAACATTTTTATTTTAAAAACTATTGATTATTCGTAAAAAAGAAAGACTACTGACATTTTTTAAGTATAACCCTCGATTAAGAAACAAAAAGAAAGTATGGTTGTTAGGTTGAAAAAGTATTCTAAGTATTAAATGATAAGAGAGTACGTGGTTTAAAAATCTTCCTCTATCTTACACAGACTATTTTATGAAATTTGATGTAGGAAATGAACCATTTTTTTTAATTAGTTAGATCATATTCACTTTTGTTTAAATGTGTCAGTTTGGTATCTACTTCTAAAAATGTGTCAATTTAGTTTCAACTTCTAAAAAAGTGTCTTAATCGAGGTTTTTTTGGACAAAAATTATTAAAATTGTTAACTTAATTCATGATTTTTACCACTAAATTTTAATGTAAATATCAATACTTAATTTTGTAAGTTATTCTAAATATCGACATCATTAACGATGTTAATAACTTTTTGCTAAAAAGGACCTAATTGAGACATTTTTTAAAAGTTGAGACTCAATTGATATCTTGTTAAGTGAGTATCAAACTGATACATCTAAATAAAGGTGTGTATCATCCGACTAATTAAACTATTTTTTTTATTAACTACTAGTAGAAGATTAACTATGTGTTATTAACCTACTTTCCGATTCATTTTGCTTTTTAATCAATAACTATCATTCTTTTAACTCTTGTATTCATTTTCAGAAAACAGTAGTCACTACAAAAAGTGTGGAATATATGCCATTCTTGCTTTCATTTTTCTTCTTCCTAAACGGTGGCGTTTGGTTGTTATACGCTGTTCTTGTTCGTGATGTTATCCTCGGGGTAAGTTCAAAATTTCAATCACAAATAAGTTTATTAATCTTTATAATAACTATCTAAAAATCAGTAAATTGTTCAAGAATTTGTTTTTAGAAAATTGAATTAAAAATTTGAAGAATTTGTCCCTTTAAAGTACTAATCACTACTTTGTTATATATATATTGAAACAAAAGGTGCCAAATGGTAGTGGATTTTTACTGGGGGCTATGCAACTGGTGCTATATGCAATATACAGAAATGGTGGAAAAGAAGATTCAGAGAAGAGATTGGAAGAAGGGTTGCAACATGAACCACTAATCTCAGAGACAAATAATGAGTCATATCAGAGGGAACACAGGGCCACCTAGGTTGCTTCAACTTTTATGCACCCTTCATCATTTCACCTCTTTTCTTTCTTTATTTCATCTTTTCAAATTATATATCAAAAAGTAATTCAATGTTCAATTGCTTTGTAAATTAATCCAAATAGAGAGTGTTTCAAACAAAACATGTGAGATAAATGTTATTCTTTTTTTTTTTTTAATCTGTCACAAATATTATATGGACACTGTTATTTTGATATTATTCTTTTTTTATTATTATTTGATATTATTTCTCATAATTATTATTATTTTTTAAATATAAAAGTTAACTTTTATTAAAACTATTTTACTTTTTATATAAATTATTAAATCATCGTTAAATAATGTCAAACGATCCTTTTTCCGTATAGAAAGCAAAAATTTACGTTAATGAATGAGTGATAAATTTTCTGTTTATATATAGTAAGAAAGTTTCTTCAGTTTTATTATTCTTATCTAACATATTTATAAGAAAAATTAAGAATGTCCTTAATTTTTTTTAATGTTTTTTTTCTTCTGTGTGTATTTCTTTATTTGATTTTCGTGTTTTCCAGATTTTTAAATGGAGATACAGTATTTTTTATATATTTATTACAAATATAAATTGGTGGATAACATGCTCTAGTTGATAAAATTGTCAGAAATGGGATAAGATATGAAAGAGTGTACAGATTTGAGCCACGCAATGTCCTTTATTCCATTATCTTTCTTGTAAGTTTAGTTTGTATTTTTTTTTTCCTTATATTATGTGAGAACAGATATATATACTATCAATAAGCTTTTAAAAAAATAAAAGGAAAAATTAAATAAAGTTAAAATTAGTTTATATCTAAATTAAAATAACAATTTGAAACAAATGATTTTTTTTTTCACAAAGTAACATAGTGTTAATTTACAGAAAGTTTATGATGGTAACCAATAGACAACAACTACGAAACTACCACGATTAATGATAACTAAGCTTAAAGTGGATTGTAAAGATAAAAGGATTAACAAAATGTAAGAGAGGAATTTCATGACTAAGTTGTTGAAAAGTTTATAAACCAATAAATGAAAACAACAACAAAGTCATCATTACTTTTTAATTAAGCATCAAAATAAAATTAACAAAAAAAAAAACGTTTTCCCCTTTTTCCTACTTTTATTTGAAATTGGATGATTTTAAACACCAATATCTAATAATCCACACTACTCCATAAGAGTCATCTAAAGTTGTTTAATATCTAATTAGTTGAAACGATTATTTAAAGTTAAATAATATCATTTAACAAAATTTATTCTTAGAGCATATTATATGACATTATATTATAAGCATAGTTGTTTTAGAAAAAAATATTTTTAAATTAGTAAAATTGATGAAAAAATATTTTTAAATTAGTAAAATTGATGAAGATGATGTTTTAAGTAATAAGAGTTTTTCTTTTTGCACAAATTTACAAAATTAACCTAAATACTCCATTAACTTTAACATGTGGCATGATAAGGTTAGACCAACAATAAATATTAGTGTATAAATATTATTTAAGTTTAGGCATTGATTTTAAGAAAAAAAAAACATTTCAAAATGCGACGGTGTTTTTTAAATTATTTTTACAACTATAAATTTTGGTTTTAAAATAATTAAAGCATATACTAGTATAGATTTAAGTTCTTTAAAGAATCAAAGCTTACATGATGACATTTTTTAAAATGTTTGCACAATTATAGATTTCGATTCTAAAAAATTGAAACTTATTCTTTTGTCTAGAGTTAAAGTTTTAGAAAAGTTATTTTTCTGTCATAACAATGTGCTGCTATAAAATATTTGTATCTTCTCTGTACATGAGACATAATTGTTAACATTCTTTACATTTTTTTTAAAAGCATTAGCATTAATATCACGAGTGAAGTACTCAATCAACAATGTTTTTTCTTCTAAATGTACTTTGCAATATTAAGATCTATTTAATAAATTTATTTATTATTTATTAATCAATATTCTATTGTTGTCTCATAAGTTTTAAAAGTCCAAAATCTAAATTATAAACCCTAAACTTAACTAAAATTTTTTAAAATATTAAACAAATTAGTTAAAGGTAATCTATTACTGTGCATCCATTTTTATATCAGCTTTAGTATATGTTAAATTCATTATTATGTTAAATCTTATGATATTATTATAATCAAATATATAAGAAAAAACGTTAGAAACTTGAATGTGAATACGTGATCCTGGTGATTAGAGAAATTATATAAAATGTGTTTGTCATTAGGTTATTGCATTATTATAACAAGTGTGATATTACTTAAAATTTATACCTTTATAGGGGATTAGTGTAACTGTAAACATTATAAGAACACTGCAATTTCATAAAACAGAGTTTTGCAATGTGCTTTGCTGTTTTTAAGTTTCACATGCGAAGATTTTGGGCCAAACAATATAGGCCTTAGGGTTATATGTTTAGAGTGTGGCAGATACTTTCTGCACCTCCATATATTTCTTTTTTTTTTTCAGATCACATAATTTAAGATTATTTTTATTTTTAATTTGTATGATATAAAGTCATTCTTAATTTTTGGTTATACAATTTAATTTTTTTTTTTTTACGTTTTCGATTATACTATTAAAAGAATAATATGGAAAATATTTTTATTTAAAGTGCAGCAAGAAACACATGAAAGTTTTCTATTTAAATATTATTTTTTTTAGGTTTATTAGCTCAGAAATTAATTTCACTTACAATATTGTGAGTAATATTGAATCTACAATTTTTTACATATACTATGAATTATTCTTAGAAGCTAAAAAGTTAATATTATTTATGTAACATTATCGTATTTTCCAATCTCTTCCTTTTTAATCTTTTATGATCTAGTAATGATGTTCTTGTGTAAAGATATTTTAACAATAGTAATAAATAAAATAATAAATTTACAATTATTAATGTCTCATCTTTTTAGATCGTAACATATGTATATAATATATATGCATTGACCTTGAAAGTAAACTCATATCATTTCTAATTTTCTAATTTTAGTTTAATCCTTTTCTAATGTTATTATGGATTTAGATATTCTTTAAAAATGTGAGGTAATTAATCATTGAGGCAAGATATTTTGTATTGAAAGAAGTATTACAACCACTAAGTAGACACCAATTATTCAATTGATATATCATTAATGGGATTGAGTTTCTTTAAATAAAAATTTAAATTTTACATTATGAATAGAAAACATCATTAAAGTAAACAAATACTTAAAAGTTATCAAATGCTTTCAATAAATATTTGTTGAAGATATTACACTTACTAATTCAAATCTAATTATAGAAATTAACTTTTAATATAAAATTGAATTAAACATAAAATATAAAAATTATTTAAAAATATATGAAAATTTTAAACTAAAAGACATTAAAAAGCAACATTAAAAAGTAAGGGGCAATGGAAGATTGAATAGAAAGAAGAAAAGTGTAGGGTACCCCTTTTCACTAAGTGTTTTATAGATTTGAGATGGGAACATCTGAAAGAGAAAAAGCAAAGCCAAAATCAACCAAACTTATTCAACTTTTCTTTGCTTCAATGAAGAAATGGCCCATCATAGCAACAGACAAAAACAATCAACGCTTTCATTAATTTTATGTGGATGACAAATTCTTACATTTTTTAATTTAATTTTATTTAATAGTGATGAAAGTATAAAAAAAATATTAAATATATTTTTTTAACTTTTCTATTATATGAAATTGATATTCATCTCTCAAACTTTAATATAGTTTAATTGTTAAATTAAAAAAATACAAAGAAATAATCCTCCTCCTATAATTATATATTTTTGGGTTAAATATGTTTTCGGTCTCTTAACTTTCAGTGAATTTTGGAATTAGTCTATTTCGAAACTTTGGACCAATTTAGTCCTTATCTTTAGAAATATGTGAATTTAGTTCTTTTAATCAAATTTTGTTAGGTTGATTTGATGTTTCGTACGCATTTCAGTATTGTATTTGAGTTGTTTATACTGTTGACACATTTTTGCTTTAATATTAAGTCAAATATTATTATGAAACATGTTTCAAATGTCAACTAAACTTAACAAAATTTAATTAAAAAACCTAAATTCACGTATTTCGAGAGATGAATGTCTAAATTGGTTAAAAATTTCAAAATGGACTGATTCTAAAATTCACTAAAAATTAAAGAACAAAAACATATTTAATCTCATATATTTTTACTTATTAAATGATGTTTTAGCTTAAATATCAACATTTAATAAATAAAAAAATTATATTTATTTATTATTAAAATTTTGGATAAAAATATATCAATTTAGACATAAATATATTTTAATTTCGCATCTAAATTTAATGACTACGAATATATATAGATTAAACTCTTATCACTATCGCTATATGAAAGATATATTTTATAATTATGATACAATTTTGTTATCTAAAAGCTTATTAGATTAATTATTAGAATTTGATTATGACTTATTTGATCTAATCTTTGTTATGAGATAATTAGTGTTTTGAATTTTAAAAATAAAAAATAATGTTATCTGAAATAGTTTTGTCTACTAATTATTTGTTGTACCAATAATCAAACTTATATCTTTAATTCTGATAAACTTTTGGATTGCTTTTTGAATTAAACTCTAAATCAAATTTGATAGTTCAATAGTTTTTTAAGATATAACTTATTTTAGTTTATGTATATTATTTTAGTTTTATTACTTATGTATGTTTTCTTTTTCAATATAAAGAAGAATATTTGTAGGTAACAGGTATTTCTTAGTCATTATATAATTTTCTTTTATTAATTTTTTTTTATTTTCTTGTGTGTGATAAGTATTATAACATCTAACCAAAAAACAAAGTTCTTTAAGTACATTACACGTGTTGGATAAAACACTTTATAACTATAACTTTTTTAGTTTGAAATTTAATAAATTCATAAAACAATAACTTATATAGTTTGAAAAAATCTTATAGTTTTGAACAAAAATTATAAGTTACGAGAATTAATAAAAAAGATAACAACAAAAAAATATAGGGTTTAGATACGTAAAATTAATACCATTTTTTGACGTATCGATCTCGTAATAGCTTATTCAATTTGATGACAAAAGACACGAGTAACTACTAAAATTTGGGAGTAAAATTAGTTTACATTCCTCAAAATATTTATTAAGATATTGTGTATTATTAATTTTTTAAAGAATAAAGATACAATATTTTTTCCCCGTGTTACCAAAAATATTCTCAAAATATATGATATTAACATTAGTGTTTAAGTATGATTCACAAAAAAATTGCAAATGTATTGTTTTTTTTCGATACTAGCATAACATAGGCGCTATCGCGCCTGTGTGTATGCATTTTTTAAATATGCGTGATATTATATTAGTAAGTGATAATATTATAATGTTATTAAGTTAATATATATATTAAAATTATATTTATTAAAAATAAAGTGAAATGTATCAGATCAGATAAAAGAATAATCATTGATAAATAAAGAAGAAGAGAAAAAGTAGAGACATCTGATTTTATAAAAAGTTTGTAAAAGTAACGGTCAATTTTTAAAAATTTAATAAATTATTATATTTAAAGGGTAAAATCGTTATTTTGAAAAGTATACACAAAAAAAAGATTCTCCTTTATATATTGTTATAGATGTCTCGGCTTTAAATAATTTCAAGTAATTTTAATTTGCTTCTATATTACAATCCTTAAACACAATACTAAAATATTATCCACTCAAAATTTGAACACTTAATTTTATGTTTGGGTTCCAAAGAGAAATTCTTATTCAAAATTATTTTTTAAAATATTATAAAAAAATAAATTTTTTTTGTCAATCTTCTATCATATTTTTTTATGTTTTTTTTCAATCTCTTATTTTTTAGTTCTCTTCCCATATATATTCTTGTACTTACTCCATCTTCTTATGACATAAGTATTCCACATTCCAGCATACCATTGTTTTTAAATTAAAAAAATAAAAAAACTCAATATAAAATTATGATCGATTAAGATCAACCTATTTTTCTTACATTTGGTGGTCTTTATACAAATAATTATTATCCCAAATATTTAGCCAGAACATAATTTAAAAAATAACATTTATAAAAGAATTTAAAAATACTTTATTTATATGTAACCTTATTAAAACTAAAATTAATAAAATACTATTTTTTATTTATTTATCTTATATATTTTTTTTAATAGAGGTAGTTGAAAGGTGGAGTTCACATCTATCAACTTCACATATCGGCAAGAAAAAATAAAAAGGATATCTATGTTGAAGGATTAGGGTGCATTGATTGGTGGGATTTAATAATTATCACTTTATTACATGCAAATTTTTTCCAAATTATAATTATGCCCTTCTTGCATTTGTCTCTTGTTTTTGGATCTACTTTGCCAAATTAATCATTCAACCTTTGTTTTCTCTCCAATGGAAACTGTTGAACAATCACTCATTACTAAATTATTGCAACTAAGATATCATATAATTAATAATTAACTTTGTCTCTCATTTCATTCAACAATACCTCTGTTAAGTGGTCCTTAAAATTATATAAAAACTTTAGAAATTAATTCTCAAGTAAGATGAAAAATACGTGGGTTTTAGTATTTCACATATTTGTATCTACCACTGTCACAGAATATATGTCATATATTTATGATTTTTTTTTTTACGGTGGGTAACAATTTGACGTGAATATGAGTGACGTAAATTTAAATTAGATAAAATATTCAACGCTAAATTTACGTCAAGCGTAGTAAGATTTAACGTAAATTTTTGTGTTTTTTTTTTCTAAAATTTAATCAATTTTAATGTAAACCAAAATCTGAAATACAGGATAAAATATCAATATAATTTACATACAATAATGAATCATAGTGTTAAGAGAACTATAGTAACCCATTCTTTTACGACAACTAAGTTAAATTTTTCTCCCAAAACATTTCAACTTGCCTCCATCTTACTAAAATTCTCAGTTCATGTAACCCACACAGATGCAAAAAAAATTACAAGCTAGGAGAAAATTGTTATTTCCTAATAAGATAAAATAGTTTTAACTTATACGTAGAACGATAAACTTGATGATTCTTTTTAAAATAAAAATATTATAAAAGTCAAATAATCAATGACAATATAAAACGTCATATACTCATGAAGTATATCCACATCATTCTACAATACCTCTCATCAATTATCTTAACATTTATAAGAAATGGAACAACCAAATGAGACGAAATAATACAAATTTTTTTATCAGTTATATGTAACTTCTGTTTCCTGTATTGTTGTGTACGTACGTCAAATTGACTTATTTTTTGTTTAGTCTAAGTTAAAATATATAAACAAAAACAATACTAAGGTCATTAAGTTTGATAATTTTTAAATCACCACCATTAAGTTCATCCAAATTGATCTAATTATTAACCGATTTACATCATGGTAACATTATCTCTATAATCAAACGTTTTTCGTTAAAAAAAAAACTATAATTATTAATTGAGACGTAATTTTTTTATTTAAAAATATAGCATTTTTAACATCACAATTTAATTGTAACTGGATCAAATTTAAAATATATATATATATATATATATATATATATATATATATATATATTTATTTTGATAAGTTTCTAAATGATTTTAGAATATAAAAGAATGAAAAATAAAATGAGAAACTATTTAGATGTTATCAAAAGAAAAAATAGTTAAAATTTAATTATTAAAAAATGATTTTATATATATAATAATATATTTTTTTTAAAACTTTAGAAGTATTTAATAGAGGGTCTGGCACGGGTTGTCTCATTTGCAGTTTTTTACTGAGTTTGAAGTCAGATTCCACGTGCTTCTGGGCACTCTCCACACCTTCTTTACATATCTCTCTCTTATCTTCTCCTCACACCATTTTCTTCTCTTTCTCTTCTTTTCTTCTCCCTCACCTTGCAGCCATGGAAGAAGGAGCAAAGAACAATGAAGTTGGTGATGGAATGCAATGCATTCACCACCCTCACCACACCACCAACACCACCACCACCACCATTAACCCTGGTGCTATCTGTGCCTTATGTCTCCAAGAAAAACTAGGCAAGCTTCTCTCTTCTTCATTCCCTTCTCCACCTTCACTTTCTTCTTCTTCCTCTTCTCCTCCTTCCCCTTCTCCTTCTTTCACTCCACCACCTCCTCCCTCACTCAAAACCAACCACCACACTCGCTCCCGCATCCCCTTCCTCCTACCAAACAAAAACACCACCAACTCTTCCTCTTCGGGTAACATCATTTTCAAGCGCAGCAAGTCCACCGTCACATCCACCAGGAGCCACACCCACTTCCTCCACCATCACCACCACTTCAGTCCCCGGAAAAGAAACGGTTTTTGGTCTTTCTTCTATCCTTCTTCCAAGACCCCAAATGGGAAACACAAAGACCAGAGAAAGAGTGATCACGTGATTATCGAAGAGGAAAAGTGTTTGGGCACTTCTTCATCCTCTTCTAAGGTTTCGAGATCTAGATCTGTCGGGTGTGGTAGCAGGAGCTTCTCTTCTGATTTCTTCGACAGGATCTCTTCTGGTCTCGCCGACTGCACTCTCAGGAGAGTCGAGTCTCAACGCGAAGGAAAACATAAGGTTGTAGCTTCTGTTTCTTCTGCTTCTTCTTCTTCCTCTTCTTCTTCTGCTTCTTCTGCTGTGAACCATTGCATGAAGGAAAGAGTACGGTGTGGTGGAATCTTCGGTGGCTTCGCCGTGACTTCGTCGTCTTCTTCTGCTTGGGTTTCTTCCGCTGTTGATGATGGCAGAGGAAGGAGTTGGGGTTGGGCATTCGCTAGCCCCATTAGAGCTTTTACCACCAAAGGGTCTTCTTCTTCTTCTTCTTCTTCTAAGAGAGACGCTTCTGATAAGAACGCCACGCCAAATTTATCAGCCATTCCTTCTTTGCTCACTGTTAGAGGCTGAACTCAAATTATGCAGAAAACAAAAAAGTGGTGTTTTGGAGGCATTATTTTTTGTTTATGATGCTTGTTCATCTTCGTTAATATAATATATAATATTGTAACACTTTCAAGTTCTAATTTTCCCTCACATTAATTCTTTCTTTTCTTTGTTTATGACACTGGATTGTTGTTCATAAATTATGATTAGTTGAGTGATTTTTTTCTCTTATGATCATTGCTTTATGCCACCGTATTTTATGTAGTTATTAATCGAAAAAAATATATAATATTTTCATATGTTTTTGTTGGTACTATTTGCTGCCTCTATCTCGATGTTCATGTAATGCAATGTGATGACAGAGACATGTAATCTAGTTTCTGCAAAAATCACTGTTCACACTTGTACCCATGAGGACGCAACGAGAGAGACTAATACAGCATCTCCAAATCTAAGAAATGTTAATAATACACATGGCTATAATTTTTCTAAGATGGTTTTTTTTTCGACATTTTCCTAGGATGGTGGGGAAATTTTTATAATTTAAAAGAAAAAAATATCGGTTAGAAAATCAGAAAAAACTATCAAAATTTGTTCTGAGTCAAAGTAAAAATACTTGACACAAAATAGTTTAATTTCAAAAAAAATGAAAATCAACATAAACTATTGGTTATTTTTTATTTTATATTATTATTAATAGATTTTATTACAGATTATCAAGTATCCCTAAATATTACTATATGTTTTATTCGAGTTTAATGGGATTTTAAATGTAAAATAGAATTTAAAATTGTATTAAACCTTTTTAGTATCATAAATATAATAACATGTTTAATATTATGTAACTATTATTATTGTTATTATAGTTAAATAGCATCATCAATTCAATAATTCAATAATGGTTTAATCAGTGGGATTATACTCGTATTCATTTACATGTGTCAGTTTGATATCCGTTTTTAAAAATATGTTAATTGAATCTCAATTTTTGAAAAGATGCCTCATTAACGGTATTAATATTTAAAATGACTTACAAAATTAAGTATTGATATTTATATCAAAATTTAGTGATAAAGTCATGAATTAAGTTAACGGTTTTAGTAATTTTTGTCTGAAAGAGACTTGATTAAGACATTTTTTCAAAAGTTGGGATTAAATTGACACATTTTTAAAAACGAGTATCAAACTAACACATCTAAACAAAAGTGAATATCAAAACAAAAGTGAATATCATCCGACTAATTAAATTTTGAATAATTAAACATTTCCCATTGCCCTTATACACATAAATACGGTGCAGAGAGATAGAAAAATTGGAGGAAAGTCTCTATAATTTGGTAGGGTTGTTCTTGTGAACTTCCATGAGTTAACACTAATATGTGATGGTATGGCAGAGACATGTAATTTGTGATAGTTTGTGTGGAATCACTATTCACATGCATTCACATGTTTGAGTGATGCATGCAGAAGGGAGAAGATATATAGAATTAGTGATGGCCATGTTATAGGTGTTTTGTGTTATCTCAATTATAAGCAATGTCAAAAGCAAGTTTGATTTTTCCCTTTGGATTCGGCTTGTGATTGTTATTCTTTTCATATTTTAGTTCTTAATAAATTTTTGTTCATATATTTTACCAGAGTTTCCTCAATAGTCAAAGACATGAACATGGTTGGAGATGAAGTTTGAGTGGTCCCAAGATTGCATTCACCAACAAGATCTTGCATTCACTGTTTCTCACATTTATTATAGGCTTTTGTGGCCAACTAGTGCCACTTCTTCACTTCTTTTTTAACATTTTCTCATCACTTATCATCCATCTACACAGCTGTATATAAACGCTAATATTTTATTGTGAATCCAAAGAGCTTAATGATTTTGAGAATTTTGTTAAAAGGAATCTGAGTGTCAACAATCTCATGTATAACTCTAATGTTAAGTGATAATTTCTTATAAAAAAGAATTAAGATTTTTTTAGTTTTATTTATTTTTAATATCTAACATAAGGAGACATTTGTACCGTCTTATATTTAATCGATATAGAAGTTTTGATATATTTTTTGATTGTGAATATTTGAAAGTAAGACCTGATATCAATAACAATATCATAAGAGATGACACATTAAATTTAAGAAAAAAGAAAATTTAAATAGGATAAATTTTTAAAATTTTTGATATCATCTTAAGAAATGATTTTTTTAATCTAATTTAACTTTAGAAAATTAGTTTGTTAATGAAATTTACATCGATTTATATAATATATAAATTTATCTTGATCGATGCGAGATCTTCGATATAATATTTTTTTAAAAAAATATTTCTATAATATGTTATATTTTAATATGAATTATTTATCATAAGTTTAAATATGTTTCAAAAATATTTATTTATGAGGAAAATTTTATTTTTAGTATTAATTATATATTTATCTCTTAAGAATTAAATGTTATCTTATGCATTAGATAGATAAAGGACTGGTTATTAACATAATTTTAAGAAAAGTAAATATTTGGAAGAAGAAAGAAGGTGAAAATATTTATATTATTGATTATAATTGAGTTAAATTGAAATGGGAAAGAGTGATGTTGATGGATAGTAATATAGAATGAATATATGGGAAGATAAGATGTGGGAAAATATGATGGAGACAATTGCCTCCATCAAAAAGTACACAAATGGAACAAGGCAAAGAAAAAGCTGCTTCAAACACACATTTTTTTGGTCCACCTATTTTATTTATTTATAAGATAAAGAGAAAATGGTGATTTATTAGATACATATTCACAAATATTTATTTTATGCTTTTACTTTTTTTTTTCTCTTATCACATTGTATATTATATTTACCCTCTTTTTTTTTCTTACTCGAGGCATAAAGAAAATAGCTTAAGGTGCTCAATTCATGTATGATTCCAATAATGGACACACTCTTAATATTCAAAAAGAAGAGTGTACAATACTTGTTTTATTACTCGCACACTCATTAATATTTTAGTTCGTTGTTGGTATAAATATATATTTTAAGAAATAAATATTTTATTGGCAAAATTGAAAGTTTTGTTTGTTATAAGTCTCACTCTGTATATATCAATGTTAGCATTGTTTTGATGCTTTGATGTTACTGGTCTTCTAAACTCGTGTATTTACTATTTGGAACACTTAGTGTGTGGGCCATTTTGGGCCCAGTACTTTTTTCTTGCTATATTATTTCTCTGTCATTGGGAAATTGGGCTCAGAAATAGAACGCGAGTTTTCTCATTATATTGTTCGTACTTTGTAGGTCCAATTTTTTTTTTTTTTCATTAGAATATATAATATATTTACATAAATAGTAAACTAAAATATTCGACCATGTTAAAAATCATATAGCATGTATTTTCTTCCTCAAAGTATTTGATAAGGACACAAATGCAGTTATAGTTCTTTTATTGGAAATATATTAGCAACCTTAATTTCACCGTGAATGTAATGCATGGTTAAAATTATATTCAAAATTTGAACTTCAATAAATAAAATCTATGGGTGAAATCAATTGCATGAAAGATTATAATCCAATCATCTTTTTTTTTTTAAGATTTACATTCATTACTTATTATAATATTAAACGAAAATTTTGCACTTTTCATATTATATTAATGACACTCACATCTTCCTCTAACTCTAACTGTAAAATAGTCATGTCCCTTATATTTTTAAGAAAAATACCATCTACATCTCCTCTAATTTTTTAACGATATTTATAAAAAGTATTATATTAATTTTAATAGACTAAATATCAAACAAAATAGTTTTTTCTTTTCTGTATCTTTAATTTTATAGTTAAGATAAACTTTTTATCTCTAAAAAATTTCTTCTCTAAATAAAAATCTTATCTTGAACATTCTAAGCTAATATGTATCAGATAAACATAATTTGTTTGTTGTAATTTATATCTATATATTAAGGTGCAAACAAACTAATATAATACATTATACATACTAATCTTTAGATGCTTTATCAGAATTTGAGTTTTGTTTCGTACAAAATTTTTGTTAGGGGATTATTTTCACTGTTCTAAAATAACTGTAATTTTTAACTGCTAATGTTTTAACATAAACTGACGTTTCCAGGTTTTATAAAATAATATTTTTACTTCAAAATATATTATTTTAATATACAGCCAGTAAAGAGTATTGTAAATTTAACTTAATAAACAATACTTAATGTTTGAAACTCTAATAGAATAATATTTAACTTAATAAATACAAAATTAATTATTTTATCAATAAAATTAATTGGTATTTAATAATTTTGTTTAGTATTAATTTCTCTATACTCACCCCACCACGAGATTATAATTCTTTAAAAATATAATAATTTGAGTTTTCTATCGGTCAAAAGTAGTCATTAATCTTATAAATTATCATCAGGTGAATTGTCTAAATTGTGTATCATTGTCAGAGAAAGACAATCAGATTTTTATTTTATTTAAATATTATCCTGTAAGAATAGCTAAAAAAAAAACTGTATACAATAGTTATTTTTAAATAGAGAAGATATATAAGGTTGTACAGTATTTTGTTAAATAACTTTTTTTTATTTACTTATTAAAAATTAAAGTTACCCAATTAAAAAATTACATAAAAATAATTGAAAGAAGGTTTAATTATGCTTTTGGTCCCCATTTTGGAGTCAAAATCTCAAAATGGTACCTAAATTTTTAAAAGTCTCAAAATGGTCCCCTTTTTTGTTGAAACGTCTCACGTTTGTCCTTCCCGTTAAGTCAAAGTTGACGCCGTTAGAGGGAGTGCCACGTGTCAGTTCCTCAATTTTTTGAATTTTTTTATTAATTTTTTTTTATTTTTAATTTTTTTTTTGAATTTTTTTAAAAAAATCAAAAAAATTGCCACGTGTCAAGCTGTCATTGTGCCACGTGGCAGTGGCAGTGACACGTGTCAATATTACACCACGTGTCATTTTGTTAGTCTCAATTTGGTCCCTTTATTTTTATTTATCTCAATTTAGTCCCAATTTTTTGTAAAAATGAGCAATTTTGTCCCCCTTTCAAATTGAAACAAAATTTAATTTTATATAAATGTTATACCAATATTTTTATTATATATTTTTAACATAGCTAAGTTTAGTTAAAATTATGTTTCACATTCAACTTTACTTAAAATTGTTTTCAAATTTTAAATTTATATGTGTTTTATTGTAACATGAACTAGGTAATTTATGATTTTTTTTTCTATTAACATTATTTTCTATTAACAACTTTTAAACCATTTTAAATAAAGTTCAATGTAAAATATTAATTAAATGAACTTAATTTTGTTAAAAATTATTTACTTGAAATATCAATTTTGATGGAAATATTTGTGTACATTTATACAGAAATTCAATTTGATTTCAATTTGGAGAGGGACAAAATTGCTCCATTTTTATAAAAATTGGAACTAAATTGAGACAAATTAAAATAAAGGGACCAAATTGAGACTAAGAAAATGACACGTGGCGTAATACTGACACGTGTCACTGTCACTGCCACGTGGCACGATAACAGCTTGACACGTGGCAATTTTTTTAATTTTTTTTAAAAAATTCAAAAAAAAATTAAAAATAAAAAAAATTAATAAAAAAATTAATAAAAAAATTCAACAAATCGAGGAACTGACCCGTGGCACTCCATCTAACGGCGTCAACGATGACTTAACGACAAGGGCAAACGTGAGACGTTTCAACAAAAAAAGGGACCATTTTGAGACTTTTAAATATTTGGGTACCATTTGAGATTTTGACTCTAAAATAGGGACAAAAGGCATAATTAAACCTTGAAAAAATATAGATAGATCTCTTGATACCAAAACCTGAAAGACGTGCCTGGTGAGTAACTCACCTGAATGTTAGGAAAATAATAAACTCAGAACACAGAACAACCACAAACAGAAACGAAACGATAACGTTTTATTATTGTAAAAGCCAAACCTACTTTGTTAATTTGTTCATGCATGAAAAGGATAAAAGAAGATTCTAGAAATAGATAGAGATAAAACCACACAACAAAACATTTGATTGAAAAGAGGTTTGTGTTGTGTCTCTAAGATGATTTGCCTTTGTGGTTCAACAGCATCTTTCGGAGCTCCACCGGGTCAATCTCATCCCTGTGATTGATGGGCCTGTAGTATCCCGTCACTGGGTCTGGGGCCCAAGCCGATGATGGACCCGAACCATTCTTTGCTACACCCTTCTCTATTCCGCTCATACCCCCTCTCATCGACGAAGAAGAAGAAACATCAGAAGCCACTGCATACCCTCGCCTGTACCAGAACACATAAGATAATAATAAAAAAGAAAATTGATTAACTACATGCTGAATAACTATTTTTATTTCATGCGAATTTAACATGAGAAGAAAACATGGTGACATGCAAGAGAGAGCAATTTTTTTTTTTGCATGTGAGTGGAACAAACCGGTTAACGGCGAAAACAAGGGCGCGTTTGGCTTGTGAGATAGATTGTGCCATCTGAACCGTTGGATTGTTGCTGCTGCGAAAGGTGTTGGGCGCAGAACCGCTTCCGCAGCAGCCACCACCTATCAACTCTTTCTCTGTGTGGAGGCGCAACACACAGTTAGGGTTTGTTTGGCACCTCTTTATATATGTCTTTGCTTCGTCTTTCGTATTTTAAAACACTAAATATTTAATAAATATAATTATCTTTACGCATTCAGACACAAACACTGTTTTTTTGTCCATAACTTTATTTCTTAGCTAACCTTTATTATTTATGTATTAATTAATGAGTACATTAAATTTTAAATTTAATTTATCATTTTAATGTCGTTTTATTTAAATATAGAATATATATTTTAAGAGATGTGAAGTGAGAAGAATAATGCGTTTTAACGTTTATTTGAAAGATCAACAACATAAAAAAAAGTTTTTTTTTTTACGTAAAGCAAAATATGTATTAAGAAATAAAATGTGTTGAAAATATGTATAAATGAGTTTTTTTTAATGTATGAAATAATAATTATTATTTATATTTTAAATATGTAGTTTTTTAAAGGAAAAGGAAAGTAATGTTTTTTAAAGTTGACAAGAAATAATATTAAATATATCTTGGAAACGGAAGCGTAGAAAGGTTATGCTTGTGTTTTGAAAGGTTCACGGGAACTGCGGAAGCAAACACACCATCCGTGGCTGTCAAACCCCGTTTTTAGCGCGTTGCTAATGTGACGTAATAGATCTATTCGTGTAGTACTAGGAATTAAGATATTTAATTAGAGTAATAAGATCTTATTAATCAATAATATACTAAAATCAAAGTCGAACTATTCATTATATTATAGTTCAATATATAGAAACTCGTTCCAATCACAATAGAAATACAATATAGAAAAGAAAAATAACAAGAAACTAATTAGAGATGGCATGACTTTATTTAATTATAAGTCGTTAATTGTCATGCTATACATTTAATAAATTTTCCCTAATTTGATGATGATTAAGTGGAAGGTACATAGTGAAATCCGGAGGGAATAATGTTAGCAATAATTGGAGTGGCAAGACGATTGATCCCAGCAAAGTTTAGGGTTGAAATGAGAGTTCCGGAAGAAGGAAGGTTTGTGTTGCAGTTGGAGAGAGGAGTGGGAACCACTAAGTTGCAACCATTCAGCAATGAAGAAACATCCAACAACAATGGATCCATCATAATAGAAAACTTTCCATCATCGTTTGTTCTAGCGCTTGAAAACTCCTTTTCTCCACAAACTAGTTGCACTTCAGCATCTGAAAAATATTGTGTAGTTTCTTTTCACTGTATATCAGACTTTCCAACATTGTGCATTGTATATACTAAATATGTCTCATTCTAATGGGTTAAATATATTTTTGATCCCTCAAATTTCAGTGAAATTTAAAATTAGTCTCTCTTCGAAACTTTTGACCAATTTAGTCATTCATCCTTAGAAATGTGTGAATTTAGTCATTCTAACCAAATTTTATTAAGTTTATTTGATATTTCAAACGCACTTTATGATAATGTTTGAGTTAACATTGAATCGAAAATGTGACAAATGGTATAAGTAATTCAAATACTATCATGAAATGCGTTTATAACTTTAGATAAACTTAACAAAATTTGGTTACAAAGACTGAATCCACGCATTTTTAAAAATAAAGGACTAAATTGATCCAAATTTTTAAAAATGGACTAATTCCAAATTTTACTAAACTTAAGGGACAAAAACATATTTAACCCCATTCAAATTCAGTTCACTGAGACACTTGAATTTCTTTATGATTAACCTAACTTTATATACACCAATATAGTATTTTCATTTGTGGGATACATGTAGTAAATAAATGCTTTTAAACATATAGATTTTTTTATGAAAAGAAAAACTTGTTATGTATAAATTATATTTTAGGTTCACGATAAACAAGTCTTATTGTATTATGTTTTCCTTATTGATAAATTCTTCTAAAAGTACTGAAATTTAACTGTTATAAATAAGTATACAAAAATTATCAAAAGAAAAATGATTAAAAATAAACAACTCTTAAAATTAGTTTCGTTTATGGGGAATATATTAATTTACAAAATATAAAACACTGGACTAAACATCACTGCAAGAAAATCATAATTTATATGTCGATTATTACATTTTAACACATGCTTATACAACTTTTGAAAATTTCATTGTTTTACATGTTAACACCATCAAGTAAAAATTTCTTCAAACTCTTTGTGGATTAACCTAAATTTGTTTGTCACAAAATCTTATTATTATTGGAAATATAATTGGCATTTATAGGGAAACTTTAACCGAGTAAAAAAGCTTTCGAAAAAGAACTGAGTAAAAAAAAAACGGAACTTTAGTTTTTCATGCTACGTTTTTATTGATATCACGCTGTTTAATATATTATTATATTAAAACTTTAAATAATATTATTTATCACTGATTTAATCGTCATATACTCTGTATTAATTCAGAAGATTGGTCCCACTTTAATTCACCGATTCGTTTTTTCCAAATATTTTCTTTTACTGTATAAAAATAATGTTTTGCATAACGGAAAATGAAATAAAATATTTTAGTTAACACCAAAAGATTATATATAACCAATTATTAAAATAATTTATTGTCCAAACACACTAATAATTGAATTATCCTCGAACTTTCCACAGTACTTCCAAACAAGAAGACATTATTATTACTTAAGGATGAAAATAAGTAAGAAAAATTTGCAAAATGAATGAATTATTTGTGGCCTTACTTGGAAAAACAGGGTTTGAAGGAGCTTTGACAGCGACATTATCCTTGGAACTGCAAAACACAGTCCCTTGAATGTTACTAACCGAACCAAGAAGAGCACTGAGAAACCCTAACTTAGCTTTGGTTTGTGGAATAGCCATTGCAGCAATCAGAAGAAACATCATAGGATGTTTGAAACTCATGATGATGTCTGTTGTTAGATAATCTTAAGTTGTGTTGCTGTTGCAAGAAGTTGCATGTGTAGATAAACAATTTATAATGCCATGTTACGTGATTCAACATTATTACCTTTCACCAATTTGGAATTTGCGTATTCCTGTGAAAACCTACATAGCTATGCCCTTTACTAAAAAAACAAACATACATTCTTTTTAGAGTCTTCGAGTTTTATTCTTTCTGTATTTACACTAAGGTGGACATCGTAGGATGAAATGTGGAAAAAATTAAACCTTTTTTCACGATGATATCTTGATTATTAAATTTTGACAATTTTTTCTTACAACATGAAGTGTTATCTTCTAAGTGATTTTAAATTATTAAAAATGAAAAAAAATGAAAAACCACTTAAAAGATGACACCTAGTGTTATAAGAAAAAATTATTAAAATTTAGTAGTAAAAAAATCATTTTTTTTTATCAAATTTGTAAAATTGTTTGATATTCCAACTGAATTGAAAAAACGAAGAAAATCCACTTACACAACATCTAATTCTCATTACAAATAATTTAAAAGGACATTAATAGTAAATATAATACAAAATTGAATAAGCATTTTTTTTAATATTAAAGTGCATTTATATGTTTTTTAACTTCTACTAATGAGTTAGCAATAAATATTTAATAATCGAAATACTGAATTTAATTTTCGTATGAATTTGAATATGGTGGCTTACATATATGAACATTAAAGTAAATCAATTCAATTTATACGAGTTTCATTCGGTACGAATTAATTTAAAAATGAACAAATTTAATTTGAAACACTTTATGATAAGTCATTTTATTTTTCACCACAAATCGGTGAGTTAACTACTTAAAAATATTTTATTTTTTAAAATTTATTTTATAAATTTATTATAGTAAAATTAAAATGAATCAACTTGACTCACTTTTGTATATAATTAAAGTTTCTATTTATTTCACCAAATATTAGTATAAAAATATTAATTAAACACTATGGTATCATTCTATTTAACAAAAAATAAAATAAATATCTAAATTATTTAAATATTATTAAGCAACATTTTAATGTTTAAAAAAAATAAATTATCAATTTATATAATTAAAAATAATAAATAATTATAATAAAATATTTAAAGAAAAAAAAATCTAGTTACGGATCAATTTACTTTCAAACCAACTCAAACATATGTTTAATTCACAATTTAAGTAAGCAAGTTCATCTACTTAATCCATATATATATATATATATATATATATATATATATATATATATATATATATAAAAAAAAAAATTTTTTTTAATTATTTTGATAAAATATATATAATATA